>Ga0181518_10005768_pt1 | contig 10594 bp, 6 predicted proteins | sample PEATcosm2014_Bin_28_FD_119751 | JGI IMG/M metagenome (GOLD analysis project Ga0181518, IMG submission 119751) | Peatland microbial communities from MTU Mesocosm Facility, Houghton, MI, USA - PEATcosm2014_Bin01_60_metaG | ecosystem: Environmental > Terrestrial > Soil > Wetlands > Peat | place... | reverse complement strand
TCGTAGTTAGCCATTCGAAAAACGATGGAGCAGACATGGCGGGAACTCGCCACAGTATAGCGCATCCCCATGCGGGGTCGATCATGGCGTTGGCTTTGGCCATCGGGGCCGGGATTGGGGGCCAAGGGTCCTGATCCAGCGCTCGGCTTGCGCCTCGCCGCATGCGTAATACCCCCATTTGCGGGTATAGCATTACCCGCATATTTTGGCTTCGAATGGTAATTTTCAGATTTTGGGTGTGACTTCGATCGGCGCTTGTGCGTTTTTGTGCATTTTTGCGTGAGTTGCGACGCGGCGGCGCGGTCGGCGAACTGGCGCAGATCGGTGGGCGTTGCCACACATACTCCGGGGCCGGGATGGGATCAGCGACAGTCTGGACTCCTTACTTAAGGAGAGCATGCTCGGAGCTGGCAGTCTGAAATTGCTGGCGGTAAGCAATTGAAGGATAAGGGCAAGATTTGCGGGGTTCGGTGTGACTCACGCGCGGCTGGCTCGCGTATTGGCGCGAGGACGGGATGAAAGGGCTTGAGGGAATGGGCTGGAGGTATCCGCTGCGCGATAAGCGTTCGCCAAGCATTTGGCCCTGGCATTTGCGCCGTCAGGCGAGGACTGGCTCGCTTGCTGGGGAGGGCGTGCATCCGATGTGCATTCGTAATGTAGCTGACCGCTTGATCCTGCTTTCCACGTAGGGCGTCAATCCGCATTTCAGCCTCCCAGTTTGGAGCCTTGCTGCTAGGATCGATAGATCACATGGCCGAGCAGCACGGATTAACGCGCGGGTTGGGGTTGCTGGAAGCCACGGCCCTCAACATGAGCAACATGGTCGGCGTCGGGCCGTTCGTGACGATCCCGCTGCTGATCGGCGCGATGGGCGGGCCGCAATGCATGCTGGGCTGGCTGGTGGGGACGGTCCTGGCGCTGTGCGATGGGCTGGTCTGGGCGGAGCTGTCGGCGGCCTTGCCGGGCGAAGGCGGCAGCTACCTGTATCTGCGCGAGGCGTTCCGGCGGACCCGCCTGGGCTCGCTGCTGCCGTTCCTCTTCATCTGGCAATTCATCTTCAGCGGGCCGCTGGAGATCGCCTCGGGGTACATAGGCTTCGCGCAATACCTGAGCTATTTCCGGCGGGGCATGGGCGCGTGGGAGATGCGCCTGGCGGCGTGCGCGGTGGGCGTGCTCGTAGTGGCGCTGCTCTACCGCGGGATCAAAGCGGTCGGCCGGCTGACGGTGGTGCTGTGGATCGGCATGCTGGTAACGGTGGCGTGGATCATCGCGACGGGCTTCGCGCACTTCGATGCGCGGCTGGCGTTCGATTTTCCGCCGCACGCGTTTGCGATTTCGCCGGCCTTCATGGCGGGCCTGGGCGGCGCCACCCTGATCGCCATGTACGACTTCCTGGGATATTACGGAATCTGCTTCGTGGGCGGCGAAGTGCGGCAGCCGGAGCGTGTGATGCCGCGCTCGATCGTGCTGTCGGTGCTGCTGGTGGGCGCGATCTATGCGCTGATGACGCTGGCGATCCTGGGCGTGGTGCCGTGGCGCGAAGCCATGCACTCGCACTTTGTGGCGGCGCGGTTCATGGAAGTGATTTACGGGCGGTGGGCGGGCAGCGCGGTGACGGTGCTGATTCTGTGGTCGGCAGTGGCGTCGGTGTTCGCGCTGGTGCTGGCGTACAGCCGCGTGCCGTACGCGGCGGCGCTGGATGGCTACTTCTGGAAGCCGTTCGGGAAGCTGCATGCGAAGGGCGATTTTCCGCATGTGTCGCTGCTGGTGATCGGGGGGCTGGCGATCGCCGCCGGAATGCTGAACCTGGATTTCGTAGTTTCAGCGCTGCTGACGACCCGGATCCTGATCCAGTTCATCGGGCAGATTGCGGCGGTGACTGTGCTGCGGCGGTCGCGGCCGGATATCGCGCGTCCGTTCCGCATGTGGCTGTATCCGCTGCCGAGCGTGCTGGCGCTGCTTGGATGGATTTACGTGTTCGTGACCTCGGGCTGGATATTCGTGCTTTGCGGTTTGGGCGTGCTGGCGAGCGGTGGTGTGGCGTTCGCGGTGTGGCGGAGAAGGAGCGCGTAGGGGTATGCGCGGCGACGATACCCTGATTCAGATCGTGGATCGGGCGCTGGCCGAAGCGGCGCGTAAGAGCGGGCCGTGGCTGCTGTGCCGTCCCGGATGCGCGGAGTGCTGCATGGGCGAGTTTGCGATCACGCAGCTCGATGCGGAACGTCTGCGGCGTGGGCTGGCCGAGTTGGAAGTACGTGAGCCGGAGCGCGCCGCACGGGTGCGCCAGCGCGCACGGGAGGCCGTCGCCAGGCACCCGGTTTTCGCGGATGAGGAACCCTGCGCCGCGCTCGATCCCGAGACCGGGACGTGCGATCTTTATGCCGCGCGTCCGATCACCTGCCGCACATTCGGTCCTCCAGCGCGTGTCGGGTCCGAAGCGGTGGGCGTGTGCGAGCTGTGTTTCCAGGGGGCGAGCGACGCCGAGATCGCGGCCTGCGAAGTGGAATTCGATCCTGAGGGGATGGAGGGGGTGTTACTCGAAGAGCTTGCGGAGAAAACCGGCTTGCGCGGCGAAACCACAGTAGCCCAGGCCCTAGCAACGACCGTGAAATAGCTCTATCCCGTACTTAAGCCGCGAGACTGAGCTGCGTGGGGCAGCCAATCTTGGCTTGCAGCCGGCTTTAAGCCGGCGACCGGATCGTCACGAATAATCCTCAACACGAAAGCCGGCCTGAAAAGCTACAATAACACCATGGCTGGGTACGGTATAACATCTCCCACCGATCCGATGCCGCGGGCGTAGCTGGCAGTAGCTCGACAGGGGGTGCATATGAGACGTGCTGTTTTGCTCTTGGCTATGTGGTGTGCAGTTCTTGACGCCGCAATTACGCCACCGAAGTTTTTGGCCCGGCGAGACTACGGCTCCAGCTTGCCCGGGGCAGGGCCAGACGGCCGTTCCGCTGTTGCTGACATAAACGGCGATGGCATTCCAGACATAGTATCAGTTTACCCAGGGTCAGGGGACATCTATACCTTGCTTGGCAACGGCAATGGCACTTTTCGGAGTGGTCCATCGATCGGACCGCTACGCCTCACTATGGACAGTGTGGTACTGACGGATTTAAACGCCGACGGCAAGATCGATCTGGTTGTTTCCGCCGCTGGAAACGTTGACGGGGCGGGATTCGCAGTCTTCTCAGGTAACGGCGACGGCACCTTTCAATCCCCAGTCACCTACAGCGTCGCTGACAGCGGCGTCGGCTGGGTGGAGGCGGGAGATTTCAACAATGACGGTAAGCCTGACGTGGTTCTTTGGGCTGCGCTGGGGCTGTGGCTGTTCACCGGCAATGGTGACGGGACCTTTAACCCGGGTGTACTCACGCCAGTGTCGAATGCCGCTTACTCTGAGCTTGTGGTCGCTGACTTCAACAAAGATGGCAAGCTAGATGTTGCCGTCGGTGTCGCCGGCTCTAAGCCTGGATTCGATGTGCTGTTGGGTAATGGCGACGGCACGTTTCAACCCCCGGTGCTTTATCGTGCTTCCGCGGAGCCCTTCTGGCTAGCCGCAGGCGACCTGAACAACGACGGTTACCCTGATGTAGTGACCGGTACTTCGGTTTACCTCAACAAGAAGAACGGCACCTTCGCCGAGCCTATAGCGGTCAATCTACCCGGTCCCGAGTTCGCCATTGGCGATGTCAACGGTGACAATATTCCCGATTACGTGAGCAGCGCCGGTTACGTGGCATTCGGCTTGGGTAATGGCAAGTTCGAAGCGCCCGTATATTACCCAGTCCAATACACCCAGCCGCGCAGCGTGGCATTGGCCCACCTGCGAGGACCGCGCCTGGTTGATCTGGTGTTTGGCCTAAACAATGGCATCTCCGTGTTGCTGAACCAAGGCAAGGGCACTTTTGAAGACGCCAACTGGACTTCTGTCCCCGGCAGCGGCAACTGCGGTGCCGCCGCAGACTTTAACGGCGACGGGATCGGCGATCTGGCGGTGCCCACGAGCTCAGGTATTGTCATTCTGCTGGGCACCGGCAACGCCAATGCCCCTTTTAGCACGGGCACCACTCTACCGCTGTCCAGTCCGGGCTGCCCTATTGCTGGCGACGTCAACGGAGATGGCATTCCTGACATTCTAGAGGGTGCTGGCAGCTTGGGCGGAGTGGGAGTGTACTTAGGCAATGGCGACGGCACCTTCCGGCAGGCCGGCGTCATTCCGGCTGGTCCGGCCAATGTCCTGGTGCTTGGAGATTTCAACCACGATGGCAAGCCAGACCTGGCGACCTCTTCCAACCTTTTAGCCCTAGGCAATGGCGATGGGACGTTTCAGACCCCTCTGACGTTGGTTGCCAATCCACCGCCAAACGGCTTTGGCTGGATCGCGGCAGGGGATATGAACAATGACGGCTGGACGGACATTGTGGCCACTGAAGCAGATGGGCTAGTGGACATATATGTGTTTTTGAACAATCAGCACGGCGGGTTCACGACAGCTACCACCGTCGCCCCCACCGGCGGCGTATATACTGCACAGGTAGCTGACTTGAACGGAGACGGGAATTTAGACGTGGTGTATCAAAGTCTCACTGCCGGCGTCTACCTGGGCGATGGAAAGGGTGGGCTCAAGCAAGGTCAATCGAACATCGCCTTCCCTGGGCCGGATACCATACCGGCGCAAATCGGCGACGTCAATGGAGACGGCATTCCAGATCTGATTCTGCCGGCCGACGGGAGCATTGGCATTGCCATAGGCACAGGCAAAGGTACATTTCTGCCGCCAATAGCTTTCGGCGCCGGGCCGGGAGAAGGCGAGATCCTATTGGAGAATCTGCACGGCCAGTCCGCTACAGCCGGCCTGCCGGACTTGGTTGCGCCGGATAACAGCGGGGGCGTGACCGTGCTGATCAACCGCACAAAATGAAAGTAAGGCGGTTGATCGCCCGTAAACCTGCGACTTGCACGGCCTCTTAATTGGCATTATCGTTGTCGCTATCTAGCCGGGCGAGCTGGGCGGATTCAGCATCCGTTTTCGGCCGGCCATCAACTCTGCGCCGATCGGGAAGCCGGCCGCTAGACCAAACCATTTCGGCGCTTTGCCAAACCGATCCACTACCGACTCAACCAAAGATCGCGCCCCCCGCAGCCGAAGCCCGAACGACCCACCCCCTTCGAGTACAATTGAAAGAACCAGTCGTCGAATGAATCAGGAGCGAATCTCTCACCGCCCCACCGCTGGGGACGGGCAGTAACCATGCACCGCAGGCAGTTCATACGGTCCCTGTGCGCCGCCATTCCGGTCTTCTCGTTCGACCAGCTCCTGAAGGGCGTGCCCCTGGGCGTGCAGTTCGTCAATGTGGCGCGCGAAGCGGGGCTGCGCGCCAAGACTATATTCGGAGGCGAGCACAAGAACAAGTTCCTGATGGAAACCACCGGCTGCGGCTGCGCGTTCTTCGATTACGACAACGACGGTTGGCTGGATATCTTCCTGGTGAACGGTACACGCTTCGAGGCCCAATGGGGGCCGGGCGAAGCTCCGGTAAGCCGCCTCTACAAGAACAACCGCGACGGCACGTTCACGGACGTCACCATCGAGGCCGGCGTGGCGCGTACGGGCTGGGGCCAGGGCTGCTGCGCCGGCGATTATGACAACGACGGCCACGACGACCTCTTCGTCAGCTATTGGGGCGATTGCGCGCTCTGGCATAACGACGGCAAGGGTAAGTTCACCGATGTCGCCGCCAAGGCGGGTGTCACAACGAATCCCGGCAACGGGCAGCGCCGCTGGAACACCGGTTGCGCCTTCCTGGACTATGACAAGGATGGCTATCTGGATCTGTTCGTCGCCAACTACATCGATTTCGATCCGAAGACCACGCCGCTTCCCGAATCCGGTCCGTGTCTCTTTAAGGGGATCATGGTCGCCTGCGGCCCGCCGGGACTGCAGGGCGGCAAGAACATCCTGTTCCATAACAATGGCGACGGTACGTTCAAAGACGTCTCCGAGAAGGCCGGCATCCTGAAGACGCAGGGCACCTACGGGCTGGGGGTGGTGGTCTCCGACTTCGACAACGATGGCTGGCCGGATATCTACGTGGCCAACGACTCCACCGATTCCGCGCTCTACAAAAATAATCACGACGGCACGTTCTCGGAGATCGGCATCGAGGCCGGCGTAGCCTACAGTCCCGACGGCAAGCCGCAGGCCGGCATGGGCGTGTCGGTGGCGGATTACGACGGCGACGGCAACCTGGATATCGTCAAGACCAACTTCGCCGGCGACACTTCCAGCCTGTATCACAACCTGGGCAAGGACTTTTTCGAGGACACCACGTTTCAGGCCGGTCTCGGCAGGAACACGCGCTTCATGGGGTGGGGCGTGGGATTTTTCGATTTCGACAACGACACTTGGCCGGATATTCTGGCGGTGAACGGCCACGTGTACCCGGAAGTGGGGCAGCCCAACGACGAGCAGGGATATCGCGAGCGCAAGGTGCTCTATCACAACCTGGGCAACGGCAAGTTCGCGGACGTCTCCCTGGAGGCGGGACCCGGAATCCTGGAGCCAGCCTCCGCGCGCGGCTGCGCCTTCGGCGATTTCGACAACGACGGCGATCTGGACGTGGTGATCAACTGCATCAACGACGTGCCGCAGCTTCTGCGCTGCGACAGCCAGGTGAAGAACAACTGGCTGAAGGTCAAGACCATCGGGGTGAAGTCGAATCGCTCCGGAATCGGCGCGCGGATCTATTGCACGCCGGAGGGCGGCCGCCGGCTGGTGGATGAAGTGCGCAGCGGCAGCGGTTACATTTCGCAGAGCGATTTGCGGGTGCATTTTGGGCTGGGAGCCGCGCAAAAGGTGGATCTGGAGATCCACTGGCCTAGCGGCCAGGTAGACCGGCTGATGGGGGTGAAGGCCAACCAGGTAGTTACGGTCACCGAGGGTAAGACGGTGGCTGGTGGTTAGTGGCTGGTGGCTGGTGGCTTAGTCGCCGTACACTTAAGTGAGAGGCCAAAGCGCCGGCTTCGGCGGCGGTCTCCGGAAACGCCCATGTTTGATCCATCCCGATTTCAAACGGCCGTGGCGGTTTTTCTGCGCGGCCACACTTCGACTGCCATGCGGACAGCGGCCGTCAAAGCGGCCCTGCATACCCCCGCAGGCCGCCTCTTGCGCGACGAGCTGGGGAGTTGGGTGGTGCAGATTCTGCCGGCGGAGACCGTGGTGCCCGAGATCTACGCGGCGTGGCGTCCGCTGGTGCGGGACGCGATGCTGTTCATGATCTCGCGGCTATCGACCGCGCGCCTGGCCCCCAAGCTGGTGGAGCAGCTCGAGCTGCCGCCGGAGACGCCGCCCGAGGCGCGCCTGCTGCGCCTGATCGCGAAAGTTCCCGGGCTTCAGAAAATCGGGCAGGTGCTGGCGCGCAACCGGCACTTGCATCCCTCGTTGCGCAAGGCGCTGTCGGAACTGGAGAATGGCATCTCCGACGTGAGCCCCGCGGAAATTCGCGCGTTGATCCACAAGGAGCTGGGGCGGCGGCTCAAAACCCACGCGGTGGAGATCGAATCGGGCATTTTCTCGGAGGCCAGCGTCAGCGCGGTGGTGCGGTTCACGTGGCGGAATCCGGCCAACGGGCAGCGCGAGCGAGGCGTCTTCAAGGTTCAGAAGCCCTATGTTTCGGCCTGCTTTGCCGAGGATCTGGATCTGCTGCAGGAACTGGCCCAACACCTCGCCGCCAAGCACCCGGAATATGGGCGCGCGCTGCCGGAGACGATCCTGGAGGTGCGCGGGCTGCTGGAGCACGAGGTGGATTTTACGCGCGAGCAGGCGACCTTGGCCGAGGTCGCGCGGGTGTACAAATCCGTGCCGGGCGTGCGTGTGCCGCGGCTGATCCAGCCGCTTTCGACTGGCAAAATCACGGCCCTCAGTGAGGAGGATGGCGTCAAAGTCACCGCGGCGTTTCACGGCGCATCCCCCGATCAGCGGCGGCGCGCCGCCGAGCAGTTAATCGAAGCGCTGATTGCCGTTCCCCTGTTTGCGGGCGGGGAGCGGGGTATTTTTCACGCCGATCCCCACGCGGGCAACCTGCTTTATGACGAGAACACCGGGGAACTGGTGCTGCTGGATTGGGCCCTGACGGAACGCATGACGCGCGAGCAGCGGCGGCACGTGGCGATTCTGGCGATCATGCTGGGCTTGCGCGACCCGATCGGCGTATCGAGCGAGATCGAGGCGTTGGCGCGGGAGAGGGCTCCGCTCGATGCGGCGCACGGGACCTTCATACGCGACCAGGTGACCCGGTTTATCGGCCAGTTGCCGTTCTCCCGTCTGCCTGGCAGCATGGATGCCATGCGCTTGCTGGACCGGCTGGCTCTGGCGGGCGTGCGATTTCCACCGGGCCTGATGATGTTCCGCAAAGTGTTGTTCACCCTGGACGGCATCCTGCACGACATCGCCGCTCCCAACCTGCAGATGGACAAGACCATCGCCCGCCATCTGATGGGCCGCTGGATGAAGAATTTCACTACGTTTGGCTCGCCGCTGTCGCTGATCGACTGGATTGGCGTTGAGGCGAGCGCGCTTCTGTACGGCGGCAGGTTGTGGGTACAGTGGGCCCAGGCGGCGCTAAGCCGATAGGTGGGGCAGGCCCTTCCGCCTGCCAACCGAGTCGGGAAGCTTGCTCAAGACAATTTGATGTTGGCAGGCGGAGGCGAAACCGCCTGCCCCACCGAGCTTAGCTAGCTTAGCTAGCCTGCAAGTTTGCTGATCTGCCGTTGGTGGCGCAGGCGGTTCCGCCTGCGTTTGCACGGTATAGCGGAAGTCTTTTGGCGAGGTAGACTTGATACTTGCGGATGACCGGCGCCAGGGCCGGCATAGCGCCTCGAACGCGCGGATACCGCCCAGCGATTTGGTTCGATGACAAACGGCGCAGACTAAATTTATGAAACGCTATCGCATGCACATCAACGGAGAGAGCGTGGAAAGCCACCGGGGCGCGTGGTTTCCGGTCTACGACCCTTCCACGGAAGAAATCATCGCCGAAGTCCCCGACGCGGACGCCGCCGACGTGGACCGCGCCGTCCAGGCCGCGTCAGCCGCGTTCGAATCCGGTTCGTGGCCGCAAACTACCGCACAAGACCGCGGCCGCCTGCTCTTCAAGCTCGCGGAGCGCATCCGCAGGCATGCTGCGGCGCTCGCCGAACTGGAATCGCGCAATTGCGGCAAGCCCATCGTGGAAGCCGAATACGACATCAACGACACGGCCACCTGCTTCGAATATTACGGCGGCCTGGCGACGAAGGTGCTGGGGCACGTAAATCCGGTACCGGACAACGCCATCAGCCTATCGCTGCGCGAACCAGCGGGTGTAGCGGGCCAGATCATCCCGTGGAACTATCCGCTGCTGATGGCCGCGTGGAAGCTCGCGCCCGCGCTTGCCGCCGGCTGCACTTGCGTGCTGAAGCCCGCCGAACAGACGCCGCTCACGGCGCTCGAAATCGCCGGCTGGTTCGAAGAAATAGGATTCCCGCCGGGCGTCGTCAACATCGTGACTGGCTTCGGCGAGACCGCCGGAGCGCCACTAGTGGCGCACCCTGCGGTGAACAAAATCGCGTTCACCGGCAGCGCCGCGGTGGGCAAGTTGATTGTGAAGAGCGCCGCCGACACGGTCAAGCGCGTCACGCTGGAGCTGGGCGGCAAGTCGCCCAACATTTTCTTCGCGGATGCCGATTTCGAAGCGGCCATCGACGGCGCGCTCTTTGGCGTTTTCATCAACCAGGGCGAAGTCTGTTCGGCGGGCAGCCGTATCCTGGTCGAAAGATCCATTTACGACAAATTTGTGGAAGCCATGGTGGAGAAATCGAAGCGTATCCGGCTGGGCGCGCCGCTCGATCGCGAAACCAAGATGGGTCCGCTGGTGAGCAAAGAGCAATACGAGCGCGTGCGGCAGTATCAGGAAATCGGCAAGCAGGAAGCCCGGTTGGCCGCGGGCGGCGGGCGGGCGGCGGGGCATACCAAGGGCTACTTCGTGGAGCCGACCATCTTCGCCGACGTCGACAACAGCGCGCGCATCGCACGCGAGGAAATTTTCGGACCGGTGGCCGCCGTCATCCCGTTCTCGAGCGAAGGCGACGCCATCAGGATCGCTAACGATACGCCCTATGGCCTGGCCGCCGCGGTGTGGTCGCGCGACATTTTCCGCGCGTTCCGGATCGTGAAGGCCCTGCGCGCCGGCATCGTGTGGGTGAATCACATGCAGCCTACCTATGTGGAAGCGCCCTGGGGCGGGTATAAGCAATCCGGCTTCGGCCGCGAGTTAGGGCCGTGGGGGATTGAAGAGTATCTGGAGACCAAGCAGGTTTATATCAATTTGAATGAGCAACCGATCGGGTGGTATTGAGGGGGCAGAACGGGACTGCGCGCCGTGGCGAAATCGGACACGAAATCACGCTTGCTTTCCAGCGTCTCTTACGATAGCCTAAACCCTGGGTACTGCCACTGTCCGTCCGCTAAAAGTCGATTCACCGTAAGGCGTCAGAGCTAACTCTCGAAGACTGCCTGCGGCGAATCGCTTCCTTCTTGTCTTCCAAG
>Ga0181518_10005766_pt1 | contig 10595 bp, 7 predicted proteins | sample PEATcosm2014_Bin_28_FD_119751 | JGI IMG/M metagenome (GOLD analysis project Ga0181518, IMG submission 119751) | Peatland microbial communities from MTU Mesocosm Facility, Houghton, MI, USA - PEATcosm2014_Bin01_60_metaG | ecosystem: Environmental > Terrestrial > Soil > Wetlands > Peat | place... | reverse complement strand
CTCTTTCCGGCCAAGGTAGTAGCACCAGCCCGGAAAGAGCCGTTAGAGCGCGCCCCGTCGACCATGCCCTTCCCCCGGGCGCCCCTGATGGTCGGCGGGGCGCCTCGCCAACGCCCCGCGCCCTTCACCGCGGGGCGAAGTTGCCTTCGTGCCGCCCTCGCTTTCATCACAAAAGTGGACGTAAACGACGAAACATGGATGCACGGGGGCCGACGAAAGGGGCACCATGGCCAATGCATCCGATTTTATTGATCTTGGGCCCTGGCCCGCATTGTTTCTCGCCAGCGAGAATGCCAGAGTGGGAGGCGAGCGTGAGGGCTGCCCCGGACCCAGGCAGCACCAAGTACTACCCGCGGGGGGCAGTGTGGGTCGCGCCAGGCCGCACGTCACCACTGATACTCCTGCGGTTCACCGTACTTCCGTGGCTGGCCGCCTGAATGCCGTCCCCAGCTCCCAGGTCCGTGCCCTGGGCCGGGAGCGCGCCGCTCATCGGGGCGAGCCTGACGTTGACGGTGACCCATCCGGTGTTCCCGGCGCGGCCATCCCGGTGAAGCCAGCCTCACCTTCCGATGATCTTACCGATGATCTTCCGGCTGGGCGCCTCGCAGGCCCCCAGGGCCCCGCAGGCGGCCAAGGCTCCCGAGGCGCCGCAGGCCGCCAACGCGCCGCAGGCCTCGACGTGCTTCTCGAGACGAAGCTCCATGCTCCTGCGGTCCGGGCGGACTGGGTGGACCGCCGTGAGCTGGTTGATTGCCTGTCTGGCGGTACCGCCAAGCTGCTGCTCGTGGACGCGCCGGCCGGCTTCGGCAAGTCCACCCTCGTCGCGCAGTGGCGGGTGAGCCCGTCCGAGAGCCGCCCGTTCGCATGGGTCTCACTCGACCACGGTGACAACGATCCCGGCCGGTTGTGGTGGCACGTGGCCTCCTCCCTGCAGCGGGCCTGCCCCGGGATCAGCGCTGAAAACGTCCTGGCTGCCCTCCCGGGCCATCGGCCGGATTTTGCCGGAACGCTGCTCCCGCGGCTCGTCAACGAGCTGGCCACACTGCCGGAGCCGGTTGTCCTGGTGCTGGATGACTACCACGTGATCAGCGAACCTGACTGCCATGACCAGATCGCCCTCTTGCTGCGGCACCTGCCGCCGGCCGTCCAGCTTGTGCTGGTCACGCGGACTGACCCGCCGCTGCCGCTCGCCCGCTTGCGGGCCGCCGGGGAGCTGGTCGAGGTCCGGGCCGGCGAGCTCCGTTTCACGCCCGCGCAGACGGCTGAGCTCGTCACCGCTGCGGCCGGCATTGAGCTGGGCGAGACCGATCTGGCTGAACTCGTCGACCAGACCGAAGGCTGGCCCGCGGGCATCTACCTCGCGGCTCTTTTGATACGCGGGCACCCGTCGCCCAGTGCCGTCATCCGCCAGTTCAGCGGCGACAGCCGGTTTGTCGTCGACTTTCTGGCTGAGGAGGTGCTGAGTCGCCAGCCCGGGATCGTCCGGCAGTTCCTGACCCGAACCTCGATTCTCGACCGGTTCTGCGCGCCGCTCTGCGATGCCGTGACCGGTGCGGCCGGTGCGGCCGGTGCGGCCGGTGCGGCCGGTGCGGCCGAGATCATCGACGTCATGGAGCGGCAGAACCTCTTCGTGGTCCCGCTCGACGACACCCGGCAGTGGTTCCGATATCACCATCTTTTCGCGCAGATGCTGCGCAGCGAACTCGACCGGACCGAACCGGAACTGGTGCTCACCCTGCACGGGCGCGCCAGCGCCTGGTACCGCCGGTCGGGCTCGCCGGACGAGGCGATCGCTCATGCGCGTGCCGCCGGGGACGTCGCCGGGGTCGTCGATCTCATCGCCGAGCACTGGGGTGCCTACGTGGACTCCGGTCGGGTGGCGGCCGTTCGCAGCTGGCTGAGCTTGCTCGGAGATGACGTCGTCAGCGCCGATCCAGTAGCCGCGCACTGCGCCGCGTGGGCCGCGGCGGTGTCGGATGACCGGGAATCCCTGCGGCGCTGGCTGCGGATCGTCGAGATCAGCGAGCATGAGGGGGCGCTTCCGGACGGGATCCGGTCGCTACGGTCGTCGGCGGCGCTGCTGAAAGGCAGCTTCGGATTCGAGGGCATCGGCCCCATGCGCGGCGCGGCGGCCGAAGCCGCCGCGCTGGAGACCGATCCGGCGTCGCCGTGGTACGCCTTCGCGCGGGCTTCGCACGCGGCCGCCCTCTACTGGTCCGGCGACCTGGATGCCGCCGCCGCGCAAGCGCGTGCGGCCTCGGCGGCCACCGGGTCGAGCGCGCCGATCCGCATGGTGGGATCCGCGGTCCTGTCCTTGATCGCGGTCGACCGGGGAGACATAGCCGAGGCCCGGCAATGGGCGCGGACAACTCAGGAGATCGTGGCCGACGCCGGCCCGGGTCTCCGCGGAGCCCCTTGCATCTCCCTCGCCTGCGCGGCCGCCGGTGCGATTTCCGCACAGAACGGGCAGCTCGCCGAGGCCCGCAGTAAGTTCGAGCACGCACTCGAGATCCGCCCGGGGAGGCGCGGGATCAGCCCGTGGCACACCGTTGAAATTCTCCTCCGGCTCGCGCCGGTGCTGTTTGACCTCGGTCACCGGTCCCGAGCCGCCGCTCTTCTCGCCGAAGCCAGGTCGACGCTGGTCTTCTCGCCGGACGGCGCAGGCGCTCAGCTCGCCAGGCTGGACCGGATCGAGCGGCGGCTGGCGGCGCGGCCGCAGGCGTTTTCGCCTGGCGCGCCGCTGACCGAGCGTGAGGCGGCCGTGCTGCGGCTGCTCGGCGGATCGCTGTCGCTCCGCGAGATCGGCCAGCAGCTATACCTGTCGTCTAACACGATCAAGACCCATACGCGGGCGATCTACCGGAAACTTGGCGCATCGACCCGACGCGATGCCATTGCCCGGGCACGTCACATCGGCATTCTCTGAGTCGTTACCTGGTGCCTCCGGCCCCCTCAGGGGAGTCGTTACCTGGTGCCTCCGGCCCCTCAGGGGAGAAGCAGGCCGGTGTGGGCGGCCAGGAAGGCGAGGACGTCCGCGGACAGCGCCACCGAACGGCTTACCGCGCGGCTGGAGTGGCCGACGTCAGCCTCGCGGCGCAGCAGGATGGGCCGTCCGGCCGCCGGGGCTGACGTCGCGTACTGCAGCGCCGCGCACATCTTGCGGGCGTGCATGGGGTCGACCCGGCTGTCGTTGTCGAAGACCGTGAACAGAATGCTGGGGTAGTTCACGCCCTCCGTCACGTGGTGATACGGCGAATACGACAACAGCCACCCCAGTTGCTCGGGGTCGGCGGCGGTGCCGTACTCGGTGTTCCATGTCTCGCCCAGGCCGAACTGCTCGTACCGCACCATGTCGAGCAGCGGCGCGGAGCACACCGCGGCTGCGTACAGGTCGGGCCGCTGGGTGATCGCGGCACCGACCAGCAGCCCCCCGTTCGAGCCACCGTAGATGCCCAGTTGCTCCGGCGTGGTCCAGCCGCCGGCAATGAGCTTCTCCGCCGCGGCGTGGAAGTCGTCGACGACGGCCTGCCGACGGTCCAGCATCCCGGCCCGGTGCCATTCCTCGCCTTCCTCGCTGCCGCCGCGCAGCCCGGCGATGGCGTAGACGCCACCCGCCTCCGCCCACGCCAGAACGTTCGACGAATAACCGGGGGTGAGGCTGATGCCGAAGCCGCCGTACCCGTAGAGGATCGCCGGGCGCGGGCCCCGCGGCCGCCCCTCACCGGTCCCGTCGGCGCCAGGCCCGGCGTCACGGCCGGCCCGGCTGGCGGTCCCGGTGCCGGCGCCGCCGACGACGAGCATCCGCACCTTGGTGCCGTCTTTGGAGCGGTACGCGACCTGCCGGGCGGTCACCGCGGGGGCTTCCACCGCGCCGGGCGGCCGGGCCCAGACCTGGGTCTCGTCGCCGCTCGCGTCGTAGCGCATCACCGTCGCGGGCGTCGTGTTGTCGGTGTAGGCGAACCAGGCCTCGTGGCCGCCTTCCGGCCGTTCGCTGATCCCGCCGACGGTGCCCGGTCCCGGCAGCGGAACGGTCCCGGTCCGCGCCCCCGTCGTCAGATCGTGCACGGTGATCTCGCTGATGGCGTGCCGCGTCCACACGACGAGCAGCACCGGCCGCGCCGCCCGCTCGCCGTCGAGGATGGCGTAACCCTCCAGGACGGCCTCGGTATCGGAGGCGATGAGGTCCTGCCATCCCTCCGGACCGGGGTTCGCCGGGTCCGCGACCGCGAGCCGGCCCCGGGGGGCGCCGGCGTCGGTGTACACGTAAAGCCGGCCGTCCCGCCCGACCCGGGCGCCGGTCCGGGCGTCCGCGCCGACCTGCACCGGCTTCAGGTCGGGGGCCGACGGGTCGGATGCGGTCAGGTCGGCGATCCACAGGTCGTTGCGGGGCTCCGTGCCGCGCGCCGCGCTGATGGTCAGCCACCGGCCGTCCCGGCTCACCGCCGCCGAATAGTACGTGGTCTTGTCGCGTCCCGTACCGAAGATCAGCACGTCGTCCTCGGCCGGAGAGCCCACCCGATGCAGGTAGACGCGGCGGTGAAACTGCTCTTCGCCGGCGGGCACCTCGCCGGGCGGCAGCCGCCTGGTGTAGTAGAACGCCTTGCCGCCCGGCAGCCAGGCGATCGGGGAGTAGCGGCAGCGGTCGATCGGGCCGTCCACCAGCTCGCCGGTTTCCACGTCCATCACCCGGAGCAGCGATTCCTCGCTGCCCCCTTCGGACAGCTGGTAGGCGAGGGACCGGCCTTCCTTGTCCGGCTGCCAGCCGTCGAGCGTGGTCCGCCCGCTCGGGTCGATGGCGATCGGGTCGATCAGCGTCCGCCCGCCGTCCGCCCCGGCCGGGCCCGCGCCCGGCTCAGGATCGCCCGCGCCCGGCTCAGGATCGCCCGCGCCCGGCTCAGGATCACCCGCGCCCGGCTCAGGATCACCCGCGCCCGGCTCAGGATTGAAAGTGCACAGGACGGCGTGCTCCTGGCCGGGCAGCCGCCGGGTGAAGAACAGGCGGGCCCCCCGCCACACCGGCACCCCGATGTGCCCGGTCCCGGTCAGTTCCAGGATCCGTTCCGCCAGCGCGGCCACTCCCGGCAGCTCCTCCTCGTGCGCACGGAACAGGTCGTCCTCGGCCCGCAGCCACGCACGCGTCTCCTCGCTGTCCGGGTCCTCGAGCCACCGGTAGGGATCGCGGACGTCATGGCCGAACAGATCCTCGATGAGGTCGAGCCGCCGGGCATACGGGTACTGATCTGCGGTCATGAGAGGCACCCTAACGTTCCGCCTAGTGGACTTTGATACAGCGGTGTCGCTCTATGAGCGATCTGCCGGACCGTCGCCGCGGCCCAGGCCGCCGCGCGGTGCAGGTGACGGCGAGTGGTAAAGCCGTGACGGGTGTGTCGTGAGGTACGTAACGGCGACACGGGGGCTCTCCTGCGTGTTTACTCTTATGTAGTAGCGGCGGTCCGGTTCAGCGGACACACTAGGAACACGGTGCTCCTGCGATGCGAAACCGCCCGGCGGAGGTGGTAGTGCGACGAGTCCTGCTGCTCAACGTCACGTTTGAGCCGCTCACCACGGTGGGGCTTCGCCGCGCCGTGTGCCTGGTTCTCAGCGGGAAAGCCGATATAGTCCACGACGACACCGAGGGCGCAGCGCTGCACTCCGCATCGGTCACGCTGGCCGCACCCTCGGTCATCCGGCTCCGCCGCTACGTGCGCATCCCGTACCGGAACCGGGTCCCGCTGACCCGGGCGGCGCTGATGCGGCGGGATAACTACCGGTGCGCGTACTGCGACCGAAAGGCCGAGACCATCGACCACGTGATCCCCCGGAGCCGCGGCGGCCCGCATTCCTGGGAGAACTGCGTCGGCTCCTGCACGAGCTGCAACCACCGGAAGGCCGACCGGCTGCTCGAGGAACTCGGCTGGACCCTGGCGGTGCCGCCGGCCGTTCCGCGCGGCGCGCACTGGCGGCTGATCGGCGTCGCCCGCGACGGTGACCCGCAGTGGGCGACCTACCTCCGCGAGCCGAGCGCCGCCTGACCCGGGCCGCCGGGAGCCGAGCGTAACCGGACTCGAGGGCGGTCCCCGCGCGCACCGGGCCAGGGCACGCCTGGAAAACTTGGGACATAACCGAGGAGGTACGCGATGACCGGCAAGCCCAACGCGGCGGAGGCAGGAACGATCGACGTCGGCGGTGACCTCACGGTCAACCGGCTGGGGTACGGCGCGATGCGGATCACGGGCCAGGGCATCTGGGGCGAGCCACCGGACCGGGAGAAGGCCAAGGAAGCGGTCAGGCTCGCGGTGGAACTGGGCGTCAACTTCATCGACACCGCGGACTCCTACGGCCCCGAGGTCAGCGAAAGGCTGATCGCCGAGGCCCTGCACCCCTACCCGGATGACCTGGTGATCGCCACGAAGGGCGGCCTGGTCCGCCCCGGCCCGGGCCGGTGGGGGCCGGACGGGCGCCCGGGGCACCTGCGCGAGGCACTCGAGGGCAGCCTGCGGCGGCTCAGGCTGGACCGGATCGATCTGTACCAGTTGCACCGTCCCGACCCGAAGGTCCCGCTCGAGGACTCGATCGGCGCCCTGGCGGAGCTCAAGGACGAGGGAAAGATCCGGCACATCGGCATCTCGAACGTGACAGAGGATCAGCTCCGGAAGGCGGAGCAGATCACCCCGATCGTGTCGGTGCAGAACCGGTACAACGTCGTCGACCGGACCTCGGAATCCATGGTCGACCTGTGTGAGCAGGAGGAACTCGCGTTCCTGCCGTGGGCGCCCACCCAGGAGGCGGACGAGGTTGACGTGATCACCGACGCCGCCCGCAACCACGGGTTCACCCCCCGCCAGATCGTGCTCGCGTGGCAGCTGGCCCGGTCGCCGCAGATCCTGCCGATCCCCGGATCTGGATCCGCGGAGCATGTCGAGGCGAACGTCGCCGCGGCCGGCATCAAGCTGGACCAGGGTGAGGTCGCGGCCATCACCGACGCCTACTCCTGACTATTACCTGACGCCTGCTGAGAGGGCTCCATGACGACGCCGGACACCGGTAACCGCCTCACCGCCCTGCGCCGGCGCCTGGGCCGGACCGGAATCTGGGCGCCGCCGCCCGGGCGCTTCGGGATGGCCCCCGCGGAGCTGGCTGCCGCCGTCGAGAAGCTGGGCTTCGGCTCGCTCTGGATCGGCGGCAGCCACCTGGCGCCGGACGCGTTCACCCAGCTGGTCAGCCTGCTCGACGGGTCCTCGCGGCTCGTCATCGGGACCGGGATCGCCAGCATCTGGGGCCGCGAACCGTCCGACATGCGCCAGGGCGCCGACACCCTGGCCAAGGGTTTCCCCGGGCGCTTCATCCTCGGCCTCGGCGTGAGCCACGCCCCGGCGGTCGAAAAGCTCGGCCAGTCCTACCAGCGCCCGTATTCCGCCATGGCACGCTACCTCGCCGAAATGGACCACCCGGCCGGCCATTCCGCGCAGCCGCCGGCCGGGGAGCGGGCGCCGCGCATCCTGGCCGCCCTGGGACCGAGGATGCTGGAGCTGTCGCGGGACGAAGCTGACGGGGCGCACCCCTACTTCGTCCCGGTGGAGCACACCTCGTTCGCGCGGCAGGTTCTCGGTCCCGAGCCGCTGCTCATCCCCGAGATCGCGGTGGTCCTTAACCAGGACCGTTCGGAGGCACTGGCCGCCGCCCGCGCCTACACGGCCCGTTACCTGCAGCTGCCGAACTACGTGTCCAACCTGCGCCGGTTCGGCTACGGGACCGAGGACACCGACGGCGCCGGCAGTGAGCGGCTGATCGACGCGATCATCCCGCACGGTCCCTCGGTCATTGCCGAACGGACCCGGCAGCACCTCCAGGCCGGCGCGGACGACGTCCTCCTGCAGCCCCTCGGCTCCGACGGCGGCTTCGCGTTCTCCGGCCTGGCCCCCCTGGCCGAGGCCCTGGAAGGCCTCTGACCGAGTAGGGGTGACGGGCCGTGACCGGGGCGGGTTTGGCAGGATCGTGCCGAGATGTGGCGGCAGGTCGGCTACGCACGTGAGCGGTGGGCGGGTACGGTCAGAACATGACGACTTCCACGCCAGCCGACGCGCCGGCGGCACCGGCCACGGCACCGTTTGGCCGCATGCTGACGGCGATGATCACGCCGATGACGCCGGACGGCGCCGTCGACTATGACGGTGCGGTGCGCCTGGCTTCGTTCCTCGTCAACGACATGCGCAACGACGGCCTGGTCATAAGCGGGACCACCGGCGAGGCGCCCGTCACCAGTGACGAGGAGAAGGAACGGCTGCTGCGGGCGGTGGTCGAGGCCGTGGGGGACCGGGCCTCGATCGTCGCGGGCGTCGGGACCAACGACACCGCCCACACCAAAGAGCTGGCCCGCCAGGCGGAACGGGCCGGCGCGGACGGTCTCCTGGTCGTCACGCCCTACTACAGCAAACCGCCGCAGCACGCGCTGCTCGCGCACTTCCGGGCGGTGGCGGACGCGGCGGCGCTGCCCGTGCTGCTGTACGACATCCCGGGGCGCACCGGGACCCCGATCGCGACCGAGACGCTGGTCCGGCTGGCCGAGCACCCGAATATCGTCGGTGTGAAAGACGCCAAGGACGACGTGGCCGCCACCTCGCAGGTGCTGGCCCGCACCGACCTCGTGTACTACTGCGGCACCGACATGCTGAACCTGCCGTGGCTGTCCCTCGGCGCCGTCGGTTTCGTTAGCGTCGCCGGGCACGTCGTCGGGGACCGGCTGCACGAGATGATCGACGAGTTCGAGGCTGGCCAGACGGGCCGCGCCCGGGAACTGCACCTGTCCCTGCTTCCCGTGTACAGCGGGCTGTTCCGGAACCAGGGGCTGGTCATGACCAAGGCCGCCCTGGGCCTGCTCGGCCTGCCCGGCGGACCGGTCCGGCTGCCGCTGGAGAGCGCCACCGCGGCCGAGGTCCACCGGCTCCGCGAGGACCTGGAACTCGGCGGCTTGAAGCTACCGGGCGGCGGATCCTGACGCGCGGCCAGACCGTACGGCGCCCTTGCCGCGGGCGCGGGGCCTGACCCCGCCGGGTGCACCTGGGTATTCCGCTCCCCCAGGTGGGCGCCGGGGAAGGCCTAGACCAATCGTGATGTTGAAGAGGAGAGCCGAAGCATGATCGACAGAGGCCCTGAGCTGACCCTGATACCGGCCGGGAGCGTCTGGAACAGAGCGGAACAGAGCCAGTGAGCCATCCCCATCCCGAGCTTCCCCTGCCCCCACCGCTGGCCGAAGGCGGTCTGAGGGCCGTCGCCCTCGGCGGCCTCGGTGAGATCGGGCGCAACATGACCGTCTTCGAGTACGACGGCCGCCTGCTCATCGTCGATTGTGGCGTTCTGTTCCCCGAGCCCGACCAGCCCGGCGTCGACCTGATCCTGCCGGACTTCCGCTACCTCGAGGGCCGCTTCGACCTGATCGACGCGGTCGTGCTGACCCACGCCCATGAGGACCACATTGGCGCCGTGCCCTACCTGCTCCGTGAGCGCGCCGACATCCCGCTGATCGGGTCCCGCCTGACCCTGGCCCTGGTGCGCAGCAAGCTCACCGAGCACCGCCTGACCCCCGTCGTGGCCGAGGTCGCCGAGGGCACACGGCAGCAGGTCGGCCCCTTCGACCTCGAGTTCTTCTCAGTGAACCACTCGATCCCCGACGCGCTCGCGGTCGCCATCCGCACCCCGGCCGGCCTCGTTCTGCACACCGGCGACTTCAAGATGGACCAGCTGCCGCTGGACCGCCGGCTGACCGACATCGGCGGCTTCGCCAGGCTCGGTGCGGACGGCGTCGACCTGCTGATGTCGGACTCCACCAACGCGGAAGTGCCCGGCATCGTGGTCAGCGAGCGGGACATCGCGCCCGTGCTCGACCAGGTCTTCGCCGCCGCCGAGAAGCGCATCATCGTCGCCTGCTTCGCCAGCCACGTGCACCGCGTCCAGCAGGTCCTGGACGCGGCCGCGGGGCACGGGCGCAAGGTCGCGTTCGTCGGCCGGTCCATGGTCCGCAACATGGGCGTCGCCCGCGACCTCGGCTACCTCCGGGTGCCCGGCGGCATGCTGGTCGACATGCGCGAGGCCGAGGAGCTGCGCCCGCAGGACGTGGTGCTGATCTCCACCGGATCCCAGGGCGAGCCGATGTCCGCGCTGTCGCGGATGGCGGGCCGCGACCACCCGATCCGCATCGCCGAGGGCGACACCGTCATCCTGGCCTCGTCGCTGATCCCGGGCAACGAGACGGCCGTCTTCCGCGTGATCAACGGCCTGACCCGGCTCGGCGCCCGCGTGGTGCACAAGGGCAGCGCGCTCGTCCACGTCTCCGGGCACGCCCACGCCGGTGAGCTTCTGTTCGTCCTCAACGTGACCAGGCCGGGCAACTTCATGCCCATCCACGGCGAGTGGCGCCACCTGCGGGCGCACGCGCGGCTGGCCGCGCTGAGCGGCGTGCCCGAGGGCAACATCGTGATCGCCGACGACGGGGTGGTCGTCGACCTGATCGACGGGCAGGCCAAGATCACTGGTGCCGTGCCCTGCGGCTACGTCTACGTGGACGGGCTGTCGGTCGGCGAGGTCACCGACGAGCAGCT
>Ga0181518_10005762_pt1 | contig 10600 bp, 11 predicted proteins | sample PEATcosm2014_Bin_28_FD_119751 | JGI IMG/M metagenome (GOLD analysis project Ga0181518, IMG submission 119751) | Peatland microbial communities from MTU Mesocosm Facility, Houghton, MI, USA - PEATcosm2014_Bin01_60_metaG | ecosystem: Environmental > Terrestrial > Soil > Wetlands > Peat | place... | reverse complement strand
TGTCCTCCCGAGCACCAGCGTGCCGTCCGGCAGAGCTTGAGCACTTTGAAGGAACTTCCCATAAGGCTCGATCGACTGGGCTCGCGTGTGGTGCTGAACGTCATGCGCGACATCTGGAGCTGAGAACACCCTGATGAGAAGGTGGATAACACGGCCCCAGGGCCACAAAGCTAGTGCGTTGGAGTTCCCGGCTCAGTTCCCCGACGGAGGCACCGCCACCTCGACCCTTTCTCGTGCCATCCAGACGCCGATTGGTACGTTTCAAGATGAAGCTTGAGTCACCTCACCATCATGCACGAACTTCTTCCCGTGGGTCATGGAGGTGAGCACCTTGGTACGCGTCGCATTAGATGGAATGGCACTGCGTCGACAAGGTAGAGGCCCTGCAAGGGTACTCCAGCATGTTCTTCCGCTTCTCGCTGATGATCCGCGACTTAACTGCGTCATATTGAGCACGGAAGAGGGCCGTGAGCTCTTCGATTTCCCCTCTGCAGAGTTCCACGTTGCACCCTCCATGACCCAGAGTGCTTGGGAACAATTCGGACTTCCGTGGCACGCACGAAGAGTCCAAGCCGATGTAATCTATAGCCTTGCCGAGTGTGGACCCACATGGGGACCGCCTCTTGTGCTTCACGTTCCGGAAGACCCCTTCGTTCGATGGAATGGTGCCAAAGCAGATTCCTCCCGTGAACGTGTCCGTCGCGCTTACCAGCGACTGACAATCCGTCGTGGGCTGCATCACGCTTCCTTCCTAGCAACGTGTTCGCCTATCTGCTGTACAGAATTGAAGAACCGCTTTAGACGACATGTTGCAGAAATTGGTGTCATACCTCTAGGCGTTGATACTCACCTATTCCGTCCTAACCTCTCCGGTATCGGAGGCGAGAGCATCTTTCATCTCAGCTCTATCGAGGCGCGCGATATGAGCACACTGGTCGTCCGTGCCTACGCAAAGGCGTTGTCTCTGGCGCCTGACCTTCCGGATCTTCTCATCGGCGGGAACCTCGGGGGGCAGCGTGAGCGCATTTGCGAGGTGGCTCGCCAGACCGGAGTCGATCGGCGACTTCACCTTCTCGGGCGGATCTCGGATGAAGAGCTGCGGCAGCGTTATGCAGATGCAGCAATCTGCGTTCAGCCCTCGTTGTACGAGGGATTCGGTCTACAGCCCCTTGAAGCACTTGCCTGCGGCGCTCCTCTGGTCATCTTCCCAGAACCCACAGTGATGGAGGTCGTGGGGGATGCGGCCCTAGTCGCCGAAGTGGGCGATGAGATCTCCTTAGCCGAGTGCGTCGCAGAGCTTTGGTATGACAAGGCTCAGATGTCGTCCTTGCGTGAGAAGGGACCAAAGCGTGCAGCCCTATTTTCGTGGGAGCGAACCTCGACGCTGTTGGCAGACCTCTTGGTGAACGTGGCGCAGAGCAAAGCTGTAAGCCCTAGCCTCACCAGGTATTAATGAAGGAGCCATCACCAAAGATCGGAAGAAGTGATTCCGTCTCCGCTCGGATTCATCCTGACTTCGTCACCAACCTCGCAGGACCCGCAACGCTCGGAGCGATCGACCATCACGCGGCTATGGCTCTTTCTCCACTCGTGCAACGTCGCCCGTCGGTCCGACTGCCGCAACTCGGGTTGGTCGATTGCCTCGAGACGAGGGAGGTTACGCCTTCCAGCTGGCGTTTCACCTGGGTCCCGACATCGAGGCCAAAATACCGGAACGAGGTTTCGAAATCACGTGGGCGAACGGTACGTCCAAGAGAGGTGCCACACTCGCGTTACCCCCGGGGTCTGTCATGAACCCTCGCTCGAAGAGTGTCACTGAACCGGTCCTGCGTTTCGCACCAGGTGGTCGGCCAGATCGGTGAGCGGCCAGGTGGAGAGACGGGCTCGCTGCAATCGATCGGTCTGCCCAGGGCGACTTTCTTGATCTCGGACCGTTCGGAAGTGCTGAACTCTGTGGCCGTCCCCCGGCGTGCCTGGAGACCAGCGAGTCGAAGCCGTCGTAGTTGAATTTGTGGATCACCTCTCACACCAGATCCTCGGAGGTGAAGGCGACGTTGGTGACGGCCGGCAAGTCCATCCTCTGGGGGGAACTCGGCACGGTCTGGGTTCTTCGCCATCGGACCACCGAACCGGAGCCCCGGCGGACGATATGGAGGAGCTTGTTCCCTTCCTCGGTGCTGGCGTCTCTCACCGCAACGCGCTTTGCTATGCCTCACTTTGCGCGACCTGCAGCTCAAAGTGGTGAACGCGCCCCCCAGAACATTGCGGGTCACGGCGCTAGGTGTCAGTGCCGCGTCACGTCGTCCGGAACGGAGCAGTCAGCCTCGATCAGATGGACTGTCGAATAGTCCTGAGCATGATCCGCGACATCTGGTGCTGCACCAGCACCACGAGAACCCCAAGGGTAAACCTCCAAGTCCACTCCGTTCCCTCGCCTAGATCCAGCGCGAGAAGCCGGCCATATCCCAGTGAGATAGTTGAAATTTCCCACGACCCGTCGTCGCAGGGCTTCCAAGAATCCCATTGCTGGGAGTGTCTGCGCCTTCTCGATCGATCGACGAGCCGACGACTGCAAGACCAGAAGGATGACAACAGTGACGACACTCATGAGCAGGTCCGTTGTCGCTGCGCCGGTCACCCCGTAGAGAGCGGCCAGCACACATACGGTCGCGAGAGAGAGGGGCACCTTCGCCAAATTCAGAATGAGGAGTGGGCGCACTCTGCGTGTGGTCATGAGGGTGAGAACCGGTCCGGTGGAGAACGCCGCGACCATTACAGAGACTGCGAAGATCCGAGCGGCCGGCGCATAGGTAACGAACGCGGCCCCATACAGCAGTTTGAGGAGGGTGGGTGCAGCAAGAAGAACTGCGATGCCACATGCAGCCGATCCCACGACACCTGCGCCTGTCACGAAGCGGGAGACCCGCACCAGGCCCTCTCTACCGCGCTCGGCAAGCTGCCGGCTAGCTTCAGGCAGACCAAAGCTCCCCGCGGCACCGATGAACACATTCGTCGGCCCGATCATCAGTCCCTGCGCCGCTTTCAAGCCTCCGAGCGCAGCCGGGCCCAACAGCACGCCTGTGAGAATCAGATAGAGCTGACTGCCCCCCCAAGAGGCCGTACGCTCGCCTGCCAACCACCGACTCAGTTGCCAGTGGGACCGGAGAAACGCCCTTCCTCCGCGTACCGAGGGACGCACAGAGTACTGCCGGAGACCGTAGAGAGCCGCAACTGCCGCTCCCAAACCCCAGGCCGAGACAACCGCGAATACCGAGTGCAGACCCGCCAGGAAGACCGCCCCGAACGCCAGTGCCTGCACGGCGTTGAACAGGAGGTCGTTCATGAGCGACTTCCTCGGAGTCCCTTGAAGGAAACCGATCTGTCGCCAGTAATCCTGTAGATCGAGCACAAGTATCCAAGGAGCCACCGAAAGCAGGCCCACTCCGAAAGTGTGCTGACCGACAACGAGGAGTGCCGTACCCACGGCGGCGATGATGCACGCGGCCATCACACCGAGCGTGACATCTGCGGCAAACCCCCGCCGAATGAATTCGTCTTTCCCATCCCCGCGCAGGTCACCCGCGATCATCATCGGGTCGGTAATAAGAGACCGATGAATCAACGTCACCAGGATCCAGCCCGTGTATGCCAACGCAAAGCCCCCAAGACCGGCCGGACCGCTGATTCGCGCCACAACGATCCCAACCGCAAAGTTGGACCCCGAAGCCACACACTGGTCGGCCAGCGTCGTCATGGCACGGGTGCTAGCGCCACCACGGAGGAGCCGTCGCGGTCCGAATCGGATGGGAGACAAACGCATTACTCGTCTCGGTTGGCGGCGTAAGGAACTCGCGGGGTGCGCGTCATGGACACCGGGTCAGGGCGACACATGCCTTCACGTCGAACATCCGATGAAAAGAGTAGGTTACCTTCAGGCAGATACAGGGAGCGATAGCCGGTCGTGGAACCTTCCCTGATCAGGGCCAAAAGCTCTAACCGGGCCTCGCCTCGACCGGACTGTCCGTGAGTGACCGCCTCCTGGCGCAGGGTCAGTCCCAAGCGCCGCGGGGACAACGACCCACCCCGAACGTATTTTCCGCCACTTTCGGAACTCTGTACAGCCATCAGCCAGAGACGGCGTCGTGCGACCACCATGTCGCCCCACCTCGACTCAATCGCACTCGACCCCAGGACCCAACGACGTGTTCAACAACAACCCACCCCTGCCTTTCGCACGAACCACGTCCTCGGGTGGCCGTTCGATCACCAATTCCAAGATCTCCATCGTCGTGGTTGCAGCTGAACGGCTCTTCGGACTCGGGTTGGCTGGACTTCTCGGCGAGGACGAAGACCTGCATGTCGTCGCTGTCTCCGACGGCGAGCCCGAGCTGCTCGGGCTCTGCACCGCCATGTCCGCCGATGTTGTCTTGATAGATCTGGAGCTCTCACGAGTCGATGGCATCGATCTCGTGCAGTTGCTTGCTTCAGAATGCCCAAACACGAGGACACTGGTTTTGACATCCAATCCCGACTGGCGCGTCCGCCCAGCCCTGATCGCGGGTGCTGCCGGCGTACTCCTGAAAGACACCTCCCCCGAAGCCATTAGGGCTGCGGTCCACTCTATTCATTTGGGTGATCAAGTGCTCTGCAGAGAGGCGGCCCGCTGGGTACTAGATCAAAATCCTTCCAGCACTCTGACCCCACGAGAGTCAGCCGTACTCAAGATGTTGGCTCAAGGTGCCAGCAACGCGGAGATCGCCGAACAACTGCAACTCGGTCAGAAGACTGTGCGCAACTACGTAAGCCGCCTCTATAGCAAGCTCGATCTCCACAATCGTAACAATCGTGCACAAATCGCCGTACACTTGCACCGCAGAGACATATCTCGCAGTGGCAGCCGAACTGACTTGGCACCTCCAGAAATCATCGAGCATTCGGTCAACAGGAAGTGAACGAGCAGCCACTCAACCTGCGTGCGTCGCTTCAGGAGATCTGGCGACGCCGGTTACTGGTAATCGTGGTGGCCGCGCTCTGCGCGCTCGGTGGACTCACGTACGGACTGCACACGTCGGTAAATCAGACCGCCGTCGCCTTGGTTCTCCTGCCATCGAGCGCCGCTTCTGGCTCGGGCAACACTGGCAACACTGGCAACACGGGCAACACGGGCGCAGTGGGGAACGGCATCAAGACCGAGGCCGTCATTGCAAGAAGCACACCGGTCCTTGCCGCGGCCGGTTCCAAGCTATCACCACCACTGGGGGCACTCGGAGTCGAAAAGCTCGTGACAGTTACGCCACTCAGTGGACAGATCCTGCAGTTCCAAGCCCAGGCTCCGACGAGTAGGTACGCAGTGCAGTTGGCCAATGCCGTAGCTGCGAGCTACATCGACTACGTCGGCCAATTGGAGGCGGACTCTGAAAACCACGCGGTGGCCGGTTTGCAGCACGAATCCACCCAGCTCACTCAACAGATCAAGAATCTGCAGTTTGAGATAGGTACTCTGACTGCCCGTATCGCCTCTGAGGGTGCTGGATCCAGCCAGGGCCAACAAGATACTAATCTATTGGGCTCACTTCGGAGCGAGCAGAATCAGGCCTCGCTGCAGCTCAACAGCGTCACGAACCAGATCGCGAACGCTCACTTTGAGAATGGTTCAACGGCAAACACCGCGCGGGTACTTCAGACGGCCACTGCCCAATCAGCCTCCAGGTACCGCTTCCCCATCGAAGCAGCCATCATTGCGTTTGCACTCGGACTGTTCGGTAGTGCGGCTTTCGTCCTCGTACGTCTCCAGCACGGGCACCGCTTGCGCTTCCGAGATGAGATCGCACGCACAGCGGGTGTCCCAGTGATCGTCTCGCTCGATGCGCCGAGCTGCACCACCGTTTCGGCATGGCGAGACCTTCTCGCGGAACGGGGCCGGGCCACGACTGAATGGTCCCTGCGGCATGTGCTCCACTCTCTCTCGAACAGCAGCCGCCCACGACGGGCAGTCCGAGTAATCTCGTTTGCCGGCGACTCACCCGCCCTGGCCACCGGTCCCCTACTGGCGCTGTACGCGGCCGCCTCCGGTGTACCGACCGTTCTCTTGCCTGAGGCCACCCCAGAGACCGAGGACCGTTCGCTCACGCATTTGCGGGCAGCGTTCGCCTCGGCCGAGCCCGTCAATCGAGGATTGCCACTCACCCTCGGGCTGGACGACACAGGTCAAGATCCGCCCGAGTTCGTCGTCTCTCTGGTGGTCTTCCATGGAAACTCGACGGTTCTCATCCCGTCCGACGCCCTGAACCTATTATCGATTTCTGCGAATGTCGTCACTGATGAGGAGCTCGCACAACTCGCGCTGCAAGCCGCGGACAGTGGGTCGGTTCTGGAGGGCATTGTGGTGGTGAACCCCGACCCATCCGACAACACGACGGGCTTCATAATGAACGATGCGGTACGACGACTGCCTTCCCGTGCAGGAGCCGAAGGTAGCGACTCTGAGTTGGTTCACCTGGGAGGACTGACGCGCGAAGCTGGCGTTTGGCGGGGACGACACAACCGCCACCAGACGTGATGGCGGAGGCCATGTCCAACGACCACCCCAACTTGGGCCCAATGATCGGCCTTCGCGCGTTGCTGGCGACGTTAGGCCGCAAGCGGCGGGTCTGGCTGACTACGGCTCTTGTGGGTCTCGTCGTAGGTGCGTGCATCCACCTGGCGATTCCCACTAAGTACACGGCCGTCAGCGATCTTTACCTGACCGCACCCTCTGGTGTGGACCCAACGGAAGCCATGGCCAACGATGTTTCTCTCCTCCAGACGGAGGTGGTTGCCCAGGAAGCAGTCACAGTGGGCCATCTCAACATGAATCCGCACGCGTTGCTCTCTCATTACACCGGTCTGTCGCTGAGCAACAACATCATGTCGATCACGTTCAGCGGACCATCCCAGACCGAGGCCGTCTCCGGCGACAGCGCCGTGGCCAAAGGATTCCTCGCCGTCCAGGCCAGAGAGGCACGCGTACAGACCGAAGGGCTTGTGCGCGGTCTGCAGTTGCAGATCTCCTCCACGAGTAACGAGATCGACGATCTGAATGCCAAGATCAACAGCACCTCCACTGCAGCGCCCGACCAGCAACTAAGCAATCAACTCGCCGACCTGATCAGCCAGCGAAGCGCTGACGAGTCCCAGGTATCCCAGCTACAATCTCAAGTTGACCAAGCTCTGGTGAATGAGCAATTCACAGACCATACCAGCAGTGTTCTGGACCCTGCCGCTGTGGTTCCCGTATCGACGAAAAAGGTCGTTCTGAAGGACGGCCTTTCGGGATTGGTCGCGGGACTCGCCGTCGGGCTCGCGGCGGTGATCTTCAGCGCGCTCCTTTCGGAGGGTCGTCCTGATCGGTCCACCGTAGCAGCGACTCTGGGCGCGCCAGTCGAGTTGAGCCTCGAGCGCTACCGCAGTCCGCGCGTGATGCGCAGGAGGCGGTTGTCGCGGAGGTTGAGAGAGCCGAGTCTGACCCTGCGGATGATCGAACGTAGGCTACGCGGCCAGCTTGAATCCGCGCCCGGATCGGCGCTGGCGGTCGTCGTGGTCGGAACTCCCGAGCTGGCGGCGCTGGGAGTTGGTGCGCTGGCACTCGCCTTATCTTCCGAGGGACACCGGGTCGTCGTGGTCGACGCCGCCAACAACAGGCCTCTTGCCTCGATCCTCGGCCTCATCACCAAGCCCGAACGGATGGAGGCGGTTATGCTTCCTGCTGCGAGCGGCCCTCCCGTGAGGGTGTTCGTGGCGCCGAAAGACCCACTACAGATGGCGGAGAAGCCACCTCCAGACGACGCCGATGCCCTTCTGGTTCTGGCCTCGCTCGACCCCGCGTTCGGAGCGGAGCACCTCGCTCCATGGGTGAAGGACGCCGTCATGGTCCTTTCTTCGCGGCGAACAACCCTCAACCGCATGGAGGTCAGTCGGAGAATGCTGCGTGAGGCGGCTATCTCCTTGCGTTCCGTCATCCTTTTGGATTCAGATTCCCTGGACGACAGTTCTGGTTCACTCGGTCCCGTTGATCTCCGATTAACACCGGACGTGAACGTGGAACTTTCAAAGTAGGCGAACGCTCATGGACACCATGGCAGCAGTCACCAGCCGTCGCGAAGACCGACAACACGACTCGCGCCTGCGTCGGGTGTCCATCACCTGGGCAATGCTGGTCCTCAACGTGCTGACTCCCGGGCAAGGGTCTCTTCTGCCCATCCCGCACCGGATCGCCCAAATCATCACCCAGGGAACGTTGTTCGTGGCGCTCGTGCTGGCCCTGAGCATCAATCCCCGGATGCGAATTCGGCCGAGCTGGTTCCTCGGGCTCTATACCCTGCTCGCCATCACCTCGCTCATGATGAGCGTTCGCTTGGTTGGTCTCGGGACCGAATACCGAGCCCTCCGCCTGATCGTTTTTTTCTTCGTGCTCTGGCTCCTCACCCCATGGTGGGGCAGGTATGACCTGCTCATTCTGCGCAGTCACCTGCGGGTCCTCGTGGTCCTTTTGGGCTTGATCCTTCTGGGGCTCTGCATCTCGCCCGGAAAGGCGATGGCCGGTGGCCGTCTGTCCGGCACGCTCTGGCCGATCTGGCCAACAGGGGTTGCTCACTTCGGGGGCGAGGTCGCCGGCCTGATGGTGTTGCTCTGGCTATGCCATCTCGTATCTCGTCGTCAGGCCGTCATGGTCATAGTGCCCGCCATGATCGTTCTCGTGCTGAGCCATACACGCACGGCCCTTACAGCCATGCTCGTTGGCCTGCTGGTTGCCGGTGCGAGCCTGTTGCCCACAAAGCGACGGGTTCGCAGGGCTTTCGTGGCAAGCCTCCTCGTTGTGGTGCTAATCGGAGTTCCGGCGGCACCCTTCCTCATCAGCTGGGCGGCTCGTGGAGAGAATGCTCAGCAACTTCAGAGTCTCACTGGTCGAACGCACGCCTGGTCGGCGGTGCTCGCGGTCCATCGACCGATCACCAACGTGATTTTCGGAGATGGTCTGTCGAACGACTCCGTGAGCGGATCGACGGACCCGTATTTGAACGGGCTGTCCATTGACAGCAGTTGGCTGTCTATCTACCAGGATCAGGGCATAGTCGGAGACCTGTTGGTCGGCGCAATCTTCGTGCTCCTACTGCTGACGGCTCTCTTCCGGGCACGGGGGCCCACACGAGCGTTGGCACTCTTTCTGATCGTCTACTGCCTGATCGCGGGCATCAACGAGAGTGGCTTAGGTGATGCGTCGCCATATCTTCTCGATTTGACTGTTGCAGCGTCTCTGATCGCCTTCCCTTCTGCAATAGGTACCGACTTGACCTTTGGTCCGATGCAGCCGGACAAGATTTCCGACCGCGAGCAATAGCTCGACGAGGCTCATTGCGGTCGTCAACGTTCATTCTTCACCCTGGAATGATGCTCGCTCATCGACGAGCGACTGTATCAGGCCGAGATATTCGGGAATCGTTATATGTTGCAAAGTCGATTCTCTACCAGCCTTTCGGCGCTGTGGCGGTTGGCTTACGCAATGCGTTGGCTCAAGGAAGAAAGGCTAAGCACCTTAATGCACGTCTATGTGATCAACTTGGCTCGCTCACTCGACCGACGGGCGCATATCACGAATGAGTGTCAACGCGCTGGGTTGGATTTCGAAATTGTACCCGCCGTCGACGGCCGCACCCTAGATCTGTGTGACTCCACTCTCATCGATCCTTCACTGGAATCACGATGGCCGTTTCCTGCTGGTACTGCGGGATGCGTTTTGAGCCACTTTCACATCTATCAGAAGATCCTCGAGGACGGCCGAGACCGAGCGTTGGTCCTGGAGGACGACGTCATATTGCCAGCTGACCTAAGTGATTTAGCTGAAGACGTAGCTGACCACCTGACAGGTGCGGAAGTGGCGCTGTTCGACTACTCGTGTTTTCCGCCCGGTCCGCTGAAAATGAGCTTGGACGGCTCCATCGAACTTCCGTCTTCGCGGCTACTGGCGCTGCCTATTGATGCTGGGCAATTGGCAAATTCAGGCGCCTACGTCATCACTCGCCAAGCGTGCGAGCGCATGATCGAACACCTATTGCCCATTCGAGCAACAGCTGACGGCTGGCAGTTCTACTACGAGGAGGGCCTTCTCGATCGTGTTCGCTGCGTGTTGCCCCGGCCAGTTCCCAAGAACCCAAGTTTTGAATCAACGATCGGGCTCTATTCGCTCGGGAATGGCGTTAAAGCGCGCCTGTTAGGACCACTTGTGCGCCATAAGGTCCCGTTCTTGCACCAAGCAATCATCTATAGAAGACAGCGCATAATGCGCAACTGGGATCGAGCCGAAGTCGTCGACATGCCATTCATAGAAAGACCGTCACGGCTCGGGTAGCCCGCTACTCGCATCCCCCCATGGATGGTGCATTGTGACCGACAACGTTTCGGTCCCCCTTCTTTCCGGTCGCTTCACCGACGGACGAGCCACGTTCGATGCCCCAGCGAAGCTCACGTTGAAGGAGCGCCGGTGGCATCGACCGTGAACCCACTCGAGGCGAAGGTTCTGGCCACCCCGCCCGTTGAGGAAGTTTCGAACCCGCTGTCGATGGCG
>Ga0181518_10005759_pt1 | contig 10605 bp, 11 predicted proteins | sample PEATcosm2014_Bin_28_FD_119751 | JGI IMG/M metagenome (GOLD analysis project Ga0181518, IMG submission 119751) | Peatland microbial communities from MTU Mesocosm Facility, Houghton, MI, USA - PEATcosm2014_Bin01_60_metaG | ecosystem: Environmental > Terrestrial > Soil > Wetlands > Peat | place... | reverse complement strand
GCGCAGCAGCGCGTCGCTCCCGCCGTCGCAGAAGACGACGGAGCCGCAGAAGAACGCGCCGTCGGGGCCGAGCAGGAACTCCACCAGCGCGGCGATCTCCTCGGGCCGGCCCGGGCGCCCGACCGGAATGGGGAGCATGTCGAGGAGCGGGCCCGTCTCGGGGTCGGACCGCATGCGGGCCACCATCGGGGTGTCGATCATGCCCGGCGCGATCGCGTTGAGCCGGAGCCCGGCCCCGGCCCACTCGGGCCCCGTCGCCTGGCGCCTGACCCAGTGGGCCACCGCCAGCTTGGTCGCCGGGTAGGCCACCATGGAGCCCCTGGCGTCGGCGATCCGCGCGCTCAGCTCCTCGTCGTGGGCCAGGCAGGCCTCCACCAGGTCGGCGGGGACGGCCGGCTGCACGGTGGTCGAGTTCGAGCTGATCGCCACGGCGGCGCCGCCGGCGGACAGATGCGGGCGCAGCCCGTCGAGCACGTCCACCGTGCCGAAATAGTTCACGGCGGCGAGCAGTGAGCCGGCTCGGCTCGGCTCGCCCGCCAGCCCGGCGCAGGTCACGATGCCGGACAGGTTCCCGCCGCCGCGCTCCGCCGCCTCGGTGACGGCACGGGCACGCCCGTCGGGCGTGGCCAGGTCGGCGACCACGTCGGCCTCGGCCTTATCGACGCCGACGACGTGCCATCCCGCGGCGCGCAGCCGGGCCGAGGTGGCGGCGCCGATACCCGATGCGGCGCCGGTGATGACGACGGCGCGCTCAGGCAGCGCGGCGCGCCTTCAGGACGGCGAGCGCCTTGTCGGCGTGGGCGCCCATCGACACCTCGGTGTGGATAACGTCGAGCAGCGTGCGGTCGGTGTCGATGACGAAGGTGATCCGCTTGTTCGGCAGCCACTTGGGGCCACCACGCTTCGCGCCGAGCTGCCCGGCCACCGCGAAGTCGGGGTCCGACAGCAGCGGGAAGCCCAGGGACTCCTTTTCGTCGAACTGCTTCTGCTTGTCGACCGTGTCGGCGCTGATGCCCACGCGTTGCGCCCCGACGGCGGCGAACTCGGCCTCCATGTCCCGGAAGTGGCAGCTCTCCTTCGTGCAGCCGTACGTCATGGCGGCGGGGTAGAAGAAGAGGACGACGGGCCCCTCCGCCAGGAACCCGCTGAGGGAGCGGGGGGTGCCCGTCTGGTCCGGGAGCTCGAAATCGGGAACGACGTCGCCTGTGTGCATCCGCTCAATGTAGAGCGAAGTGGCTCCGCCGTGCCCGGCTAGGGCTCGAAGCGGAAGCCCACGCCCCGCACCGTGACCAGGTGGCGCGGGTTGGCCGGGTCGGGCTCGATCTTCCGGCGCAGGCGCTTGATGTGAGTGTCGAGGGTGCGGGTGTCGGTCAGCTCTTGGTCCCACCACAGCCTGTCGATGCACCAGTCACGGGTGACGACCTGACCGCTGTGCGACATCAGCAGGGCCAGGAGGTCGAACTCCTTGCGCGACAGGTCGACCGAGGCCTCGCTCACAGTCACCTCGCGGCGGCCGGCATCGAGCCGCACGGGACCCACGCTGAGGACCTCTTCGTGGTGCTCGGCGACGGCCACGCCGCGGCGCAGCACGGCACGCATGCGGGCGACAAGCTCGCGCAGGCGGAACGGCTTGGCCACGTAGTCGCTGGCGCCCAGCTCCAGACCGAGCACGATGTCGACCTCGGAGTCGCGTGCCGTGACCATGATGATCGGGACGGGCTTGAGGCTCCGCATCTGCTGGCAGATCTCGATCCCCGACTGGTCGGGCAGCATGACGTCGAGGAGGACCAGATCGGGATGCACCCGGTGGAAGAGACGCAGGGCCTCGTGCCCGTCCCCCGCGCTCTCGACCGTGAATCCCTCCCGTTTCAGGCCCGACGCCAGGGCCTGACGGTAGGACTCCTCGTCGTCGACGACGAGGACGAGGGGACGGTTGTCCCGCGGCGGCCCGATGACCGGGGACCGGCCGTTCGTCACCGGTGCGTTCGTGATCGCCATGTGGTGCTCCGCCTCAGGCAGCGTCGTGGGGGACCCGGGGCGGTGTCAGGAAGCGAGCGTCAGGCGACGGCGGCGGATGGGGGGTGGGTCGCACCGACGTCGCCTGGGCACGCGGGAAGGCGACTACCCGCGCGATGGTGATCAAGGACCCGATGAGCCCGGTGTGGTGTGAGCACGCCGGTCGGATCATGATGACCTCGGCCATGGCGTCCTGGCCGCGCTCGCGCCCGGCAGCGGGTGCGGAACGAGGCACCCGGCCGGTGTGATCGAGACGCTGATCAACGGTCGCCATCGGGCATCACGCTACGGATCCGAGGTGAACGTGCTGTGAAACGGGTGCAACCAACAAGTGTTCTGCAGATGAACTCTTCAACGTTGCGTTCCCGCCCCGGGCGTTAACCTCCCCTCACACACGAGTGGGAGGTGTCCGATGACCGAGGCCATGGGCCACGGCGTGAACCAGCGCAAGGCCATAGAGATGACGGCCGACGAGGTGGAGGCCTTCCTCGCCGAGCGGCGCGCCATGACGATGTGCTCCATGTCCCCCAACGGGTCGATCCACGCCGTGGCGATGTGGTACGGCTTCTTGGACGGGTGTGTCACGGTAGAGACCAAGGCCAAGTCGCAGAAGGTGCAGAACTTGCGCCGTGACCCCCGGCTCACGCTCCTCTTCGAGGCCGGCGACTACTACGAAGAGCTGCGTGGCGTGGAGCTGGTCGGCCGGGCGGAGATCGTCGACGACGCCGACAAGCTCTGGACGCTCGGCGTCAGCGTGTTCGAGCGCTACTACGGCGCCTACTCCGACGACCTCAAGCCGTTCCTCGAGACGATGCTGCACAGGAGGGTGGCGGTGAAGCTCAACGTGGAGCGGACGGTCAGCTGGGACCACCGCAAGCTGGGGTTGCCCCCGACGCGCCCGACGACTCCGTGAAGATCGCGATCCGCCAGGCGGTCGCCGTGCCGCCGGCGCGGGCGGTGGCCGCCTACGGGACACCTTCGTTCTACGTGGGGCGCCCGGGGCGGGACGACATCGCGATGGTGGAGGTCGTGCGCCACGACGACCTGGGCGAGCGGGTCCTCATTGAGGTGCGCTTCGCGTTCACGGGCTCGCTGTCGCCCGCGGTGCGCGCCGTGATCGACCCCGCCAAGATGTCGTGGGTCACCCGGACGGAGGTGCGGCTGGCAGAGGCGCGCACGAGCTGGGTGGTCCTGCCCGACCACTACCCCGACCGGCTGAGCGCCAGTGGCAGCTATCGCTTCGAGGAGGGGGACGACGGCCCGGACAGCACCATCGTGCATGTGGAGGGCGATCTCAGGGTGCGCGTGCCGCTTGTCGGGCGCTCGGTCGAGCGGGTCATCGTCACCGACCTGCGTCAGTACATTCGGGACGAGCTGGCGGGCATCCCCGACCTGGCGCAGTGATGCTCAGACCAGCGCCTACTCGCACGCCTTGAGCATCTGCGTCATCCCGTCCTCGATCGCGCCCGACAGGACGTCGATGTCCTTCGTCGAGTCGTAGTCACCGGTGATGCCGAAGTTGACCTCGCCGTCGTAGGAGAAGATCGCGATCCCGAAACGGATCTGCCCGGCGAGCGGCACGTAGGGGAAGGCGCGGATCATGCGCCGCCCGGCTGCGTACAGCGGGAACTGCGGTCCGGGGACGTTGGTGGTGACCGTGTTGACGTTGCGCTGCCCCGCCCTGGTGGCCAGGCGCATGCCCAGGGCCAGCAACATCGGCGGGGCGAAGCCCGACATGGAGGTCAGTGCCTCGCCGGCCACCGCCTGCTTGGAGTCCTTGAGGTCCTTCATCTGCTCGGTGATGGTGTGGAGCCGCAGGACCGGGTCCTCAATGTCGACGGGGAGCTCAGCGAACATCGCCGAGACCTTGTTGGCGAACGTGCCGTCCCCCACTGCCTTACCGGAGGCGTCGCGTGGCCGGACCGAGACCGGCACCAGCGTGCGCACCACGCGCTCGACGTCTTCGTCGCGTGACAGCAGGAGCTCCCGGAAGCCGTTGGTGATGCACGCCAGCACCACGTCGTTGAAGGTCCCGCCGAGCGCCTTGCGGACCCGCTTGATGTCGTCGACCGACGTCGTCGCCCAGGCGTAGCGCCGATGGGGGCCGAGCGGGCCGTTCAGGCTCGAGAGCGGCGTCGGGCGCACCAGCCCGCTGAGGGCGAAGAAGCCGCTGGCCACCTCCAGGGCGGAGGTGACCACGCGGCGGACGACACGGGCCTGCGCCCGCGCCGCGCGGACCTGTTCGTAGGGAGAGCGCACGATGTTCTCCAGCGCGTCCACCACGAGTTGGAACCCCGAGGGCAGCGGGCGGGCGACCCACTGCGAGTGTTCGGGGCGCGGGGTATCGGGGCTCAGGTCCATGATCACCGCGAGCAGGTCCGTCCCCGAGACCCCGTCGACCAGCGCGTGATGCGTCTTGGCCAGCATGGCCCAGCGCTCGTCCTCGAGCCCTTCGACCACCCAGATCTCCCAGAGGGGCTTCGAGCGGTCGAGCTGCTGTGCCATGACGCGCCCGACGAGCTTGCGCAGCTCGCTCTCGCCTCCCGGGGAGGGCAGCGCAGTGTGGCGCAGGTGGTACTCGATGTTGAAGTGCGGGTCGTCCACCCAGACCGGCCGCCCCAGCTCGAAGGGGACGAACCGGACCTTCTGGCGGTAGCGCGGGACGAGGTCGAGCTTGGCGTCGACCATGGCCACGATGTCGGCGAACGGCGGCGGGGGCCCCTCGAAGATGGCGACCGAGGCGATGTGCATGTGGGACACGTGGTCCTCGATGTGGAGGAACGATGCGTCCAGGGGGCTCAATCGATCAGCACTCATCGACCCTCCCTTCAGGGCAGCTTTCGGGGCCGAACGCTACTACCGCGCGGTCGTCGATCTCCCGGGTCAGCCGGCGCTGGCGGCGACGGTGCGTTCGCCGAGCGAGGCCAGGAGCAGGGTGTCGTGGATCTCACCCAGGGTCTCCTCGTAGGCGGCCTCGATCACACGGGTGCTGCGGTCCTCGGCCATGGCCCGCAAGCCCATCGCCCGGCGCGACCCGGCACCGGGCTCCAGGCTGACCACGGCCGTTCCCGCCTCCTCCAGCCGCGCCACCTCCCGCTCCAATCGGCGGTGCACGGAGCGGCGCAGGAGGCCGTCGGCCCCGTTCGCGCTGCCGTGGGCGGCGGACATCGACGAGATGATGACGACCAGGTCCAGACCCTCGGACCGGAGCACGTCGGCGTTGGTGGCCGAGTGCACGCCACCATCGACGTACTCCGCGTCCCCAATGGCCACCGGTCGGAAGTAGCCCGGAATGGCACACGACGCCAGCACCGCCGGGGCCAGCCGTGCCGGCGGTGCGCCGGCCCGGCCGAAGACGACGCGGGCGCCGTCGGACCGGCGGACGGCGCAGATCCGCAGCCCGCCTGGCCAGTGGGCGCCGATGTGCTCGTCGAGGCCGCGCGCCCGCTCGGAGATGTCGACCTGGCCGCGCGGCATCAGCGTCATGGCCGCCACCTCGGGGCGGAAGGCGAGCGGCCGCCGGGCCACCCGCGTGAGCAGCGCGGGGGACGGCAGGTTCCACGGGCGCAGGAGCGACCGCACCGACGGGGTGGGCAGCGGCTCGGCTTCGGAGGGGAGGATGCGCCGCAGGATGGCACCGCCGCGCCGCGAGGTGGGCACCCCGTAGAGCGAGGCCGCCAGATCGGTGGCCGGCACGCCGACGCGCAGCGCCGCACCGGTGACCGAGCCGGCCGACGTGCCGACGATGATGGACGCGCGGCGCGGGTCCCAGCCGGTCTCGCGCTGCAGCGCGGCCAGGACGCCGGCCTGGTACGCCTGGCCGACGACACCGCCGGCACCGAGCACCAGCCCTATCGAAGGAGCCTTGCGGCCCCCGAACCCCCCACGGATCACCTTCATCACCCCCACTTCTTACCCGTTTGTCCGACGCTTCACAGAGATTTCACCTACGGGCGGGGTTCGCCCTGCTGGGGGACCGCCTCGCGGTTCTTCGTGCCACCGGCCCGGCATCTCCGGCCGCTCCCCAAGGTGGGCCAGCGGACCGGAGCGGCTGGGGAGATGCATGACGGAGATCCCGACGCTGATGGGGCTGCATCATCTGAGCGCACCGGCCGTTACTCTGCGGAGCTGACATGGGTTCGACCCGCGACGACCTGCACCGCATCGCGGCGCACGTGCTGGGCCGCCGCCGCTTCGCGGTGAGCGGCCACTTCGGCCTGCGCGCCAGCCCCGAGGGTCTGGCCACTCCGGCGTTCGGGCCCGAGCCCGAGGTCCTGCGCCTGGCCGGGTCGACCCTCGTGCGCGAGGTGGGGACGCAGTGTTGGTCGATGCCCCTCGACGGCTCGACCCTGGCCGAGCTGGCCCGCTTCGGGGGGACCGATCTCGACGCCGACTTCTCGGCGGGCCCGGCGACGCCCCCGCTGGGGCGGACCGACGCTCCGCTGAGCGTGGACGCCGCGGAGCTGGACGGGCTCTACCGCTGGTTCGACCTCGGCTGGCGGGTGCTCGACGCCGTCACCTCGGACGCGTCCGTGACGCCCACCCGGGCGACCGTGCAGCTGTGGCCGGAGCACTTCGACGCCGGCACCGCCGTCGACCTGGGCTCGGGTGCCGGCGTCAACCTCGGCTTCTCCGGCGGCGACTCCTTCTCGGAGGAGCCGTACGCGTACGTCGGGCCCTGGGGCCCCGAACGGCCGGGTGACCCCGGGTACTGGAACGCGCCGTTCGGTGCGTTCGTGCCGCGTTCGCGTGCCGGCGGCGAGGCGGCGTGTGCGGCCTTCCTCCGCTCGGGCGTGGCGCTGCTGGCGGGCGGATAGCGCTCGTGCCCGTCCCGCTCCCCAGCGCCGGCTCGGTGAACCTGCATCCGCCCGACGCCGAGGAGACGCAGCTCCTGGCCGACGGCGTGGCGTGCGCCGTCGCCGGGCATGACGGGCCGCTGCCCGTGCAGCGCTCGCTCGTCGAGGCGATGGTCTCGGCGATGACCGGCCACCCGGTGTCGCTGGAGGGCCGGCGGCCGATCACCGCCGGTGAGTTCGCCGCCGCCCTGTCCCGGCGCGACCTCCCGTTCCGCTCCCGCATGGTGCAGGCGATGCTTCTCTGCGCGCTGGTCCGGCACCCGCTGCCCGACGACGTGGCCGGCGGCGTGGCCGAGTTCGCGGCGGAGCTCGGGGTGCACGACGGGATGGTCGACGTGGCACGCGAGTTCGCCGCCGGGTCGCTCGGCCTGGCGGCCATCGACTTCGCTCGCAACGGGTACGAGGGGACGTGGCACGAGGAGGAGTCGGCCGGCGCGCTCCATTCCGCGCGGGTGCTGCACGAGGCCTGGGAGTTCTCCCTGGCCGACCCGGAGCTGGCGGGGCGCTGGGCGTCCCTCGAGGCCCTGCCCGGTGACGCCCTGGGCCGCAAGGTATGGGAGCTGTACCAGGCACGAGGGTTCTCGTTCCCGGGGTCACCCGGCTCGGCGCCGCCCCTGCTGTGCCAGCACGACTGGGTGCACGTGCTGGCCGACTACGGCACGACCGTCGAGGCGGAGGTCGAGGTGTTCGGGCTGATCGCCCGGGCCAACGACGACCCGCACGCCTTCTCGCTCCTGGCCATGGTGATCTCGCTCTTCGAGACCGGCTACCTCGCCACGGGCGCCGGGCTGTTCGAGTCCTCGCCCGGCCACTTCTCGTCGAGCCCGGACATGGCGGTCCGCTTGTCCGACGCCATGCGGCGCGGTGCGCTGTGCCACGACCGCGACACCGGCGCTGACAGCATCGACTACCTCCGGATTGACTGGTTCGCCGTGGCCCACCGCACGTGCGAGGACCTCCGGGCGCGTTTCAACCTCGTCCCGAAGGCGCCGGCGGCGGTCGCGGCAGGGTCGGTCGGGCCCTGGGAGCACGGGGGGATCAGCCCCTTCCAGGTGAACGCCGGCCGGGAGCTGGCCGCCGCCCGCGGGCTGCCCTACGACGCCCACGGCGCATCGGTCTGAGGGTCACGACTCGAGGAAGCGCAGGACCGCCAACACCCGGCGGTGGTCGTTCTCCGACACGGGGAGATTCAGCTTGGCGAAGATGTTGGCGACGTGCTTCTCCACGGCGCCCTCGCTGACCACCAGCGCGCTGGCGATGGCGGCATTGGACCGGCCTTCCGCCATGAGCGCGAGGACCTCCCGCTCGCGGGGCGTGAGCACCGAGAGCGTGTCGGTGCGGCGCGTGGCGCCGAGGAGCTGCGTCACCACTTCGGGGTCCAAGGCCGTACCTCCTATGGCGACGCGCTCGAGTGCCTCGACGAAGTCGCTGACGTCGGCCACGCGGTCCTTCAGCAGGTAGCCGATGCCGGCGGCGTCGTCCGCCAGCAGCTCGGCGGCGTAGCGCGTCTCGATGTACTGCGAGAACAACAGGATCCCGAGCCCCTCGTGGCGGTCGCGCAGGTCGAGCGCGAGGCGGAGTCCCTCGTCGGTGAAGGTCGGTGGCATGCGGATGTCGATGACGGCCACGTCAGGCGGGTTCTGGGCCACGGAGCTGCGCAGCGCCTCGGGGTCCCCGACGGCGCCCGTGATGGTGAAGCCGCGATCGACCAGCAGCTGCACGAGGCCGTCCCGCAGGATCGCCGAGTCCTCGGCGATGGCAACCCGGAGCGCGCCGACCATCACGGGCTCAGCGGCAGGTCGACGGTGACAACGGTGGGCCCGCCGGGCGGGCTGACCACGTGGAGCCGCCCGTCGACCGCGTGCACGCGGTCGGTCAGCCCGGCCAGCCCGCTCGCGGAGGAGCCGACCCGGGACAGCTCGGCCCCGCCGCGCCCGTCGTCGCGCACGACGAGGCGGAGCCACGTCCCTTGCTGCGCGCACGAGACGGACGCCCGCGATGCCTGCGCGTGCTGGGCCACGTTTGCCAGCAGCTCGGCGACACAGAAGTAGGCGATGGCCTCGATGGCGGGGGTCGGTCGCGCCCGGAGGTCGAAGGAGACTTCGGTGGGCACCGCGCTGCGGGCGGCCAGGGTGGCCAGCGCGCCCTCCAGGCCGATGTCGAGCGCCGGCGGGTGAATGCCCCGGGCGATGTCCCGCAGCTCGGTGATGGCCTCCTTGGCGCCCCTGTGCGCCGCGTCGACGAGCTCGCGCACCCGGTCGAGGTCCACGTGGTCGGTGTCCTCGAGCTTCTCCTTCGCCATGCCCAGCCGCATGGCGAGGGCCACCAGCTGGGCCTGGGTGCCGTCGTGCAGGTCGCGCTCGATGCGCCGCAGCGTCGCCGCCGAGGCGTCGACCGTCTGAGTCCGGGCCTGCTCGAGCGTGCGGACCCGGGCTGCCATGGGGTCGGGGCCGAGCAGGCCGCGGATGAGCAGGCGGTCCACGGTGACGAAGCCGCGCGTCACCCAGGGGGCGGCGAAGAAGAAGATGGCGCCGAGGATGAAGACCCCGACCGCATGGAAGAAGCCTCCCGGCTGGAACCAGAACGGGCTGCCGGGGAAGATGCCACGGACCAACCCCCAGACCGCCAGTCCGCCGCCACCCCGGTCGAAGATGGGCCCGGTGAGGCAGGCGAAGGCGTCCCACCACAGGCTGACGGCCACGAACACGCCGAGGATGGTCCACGGCACCTGGACGGCGAAGTAGGCCACGGCGCGCCAGCCCACCCGGTCCCGCAGGGCGGACTGCAGCCACCCGAGGAAGCCGCGCCGGCCGACGAAGGGCTCGGGGTCCTCCACCGGCTGGCCGAGCATGGACCGGGCCAGCCCGCGCTGCCAGCCGCCCATGCCGCGGGCGCTGCGCAGGGAGAGCCCGAGCAGGGAGAGCCCGAAGAAGGTGACAGCGAGCGCCACGCCGGTCACCATGGTGAGTCCGATGAAGGCGATGCCGATCCCGGCCAGGCCGCCGGAGACCAGGAAGAAGGCCAGCTCGCTCCAGGGGCGCTTCGTGAAGGGCTCGCGCACGATGCGCTCCGTCAGCGACTTGAGAGCGGCCGCGTGCTCCTCGCTGATGGCCAGCGCGAGCTCTTTGCCCCGGATACGCACGTGCACGCCGGTGCCCTCGGCCTGCTCGACGTCGGACTGCTCGACCATCAGACGTCCCGCCGGTTGAGGAACGCCGCACCGACGGCCAGTGCGATGGCCGCGTAGAGGGCCATCAGCAGGAAGGCGGCGGTGCTCGAGAGCGCACCGAAGACGGGCACGACGGCGCCGACGGAGTTGCCGAGCAGCATCACGGGCATGAATCGGCTCGGGTTCCCGGCCACGTTGTGGAGGATGAGGGGGACCAGAAGCGTGCATCCCACGAAGACAGCGATGGAGCCCGCACTGTGGCGGATGATCGCGCCGATCCCCAGCCCGAACAAGGCCAGCAGGGCGAGGAAGGAACCCGATTCGACGAGGTCTTCCCGTAGTGCTTGGCCAGTCCGTTGGTGACGATCATGTTCGCTGACTCCTTCCGCGGCCCGTCGGGCGGGCTGCACTGCCAGCATGCGGCGTGAAGGGATGCATTGGAATGCCGCTACCGGGCGTCCCGTCCTGGTGCTAGCCCCCCTCCGCCGGGAGCAGGAGACGTCAGCCCGCGGCGGGCGACCCGGGCCAGGCGGGGTAGGACGGTGCCCGGTCGGGCGGCGAGGG
>Ga0181518_10005758_pt1 | contig 10606 bp, 10 predicted proteins | sample PEATcosm2014_Bin_28_FD_119751 | JGI IMG/M metagenome (GOLD analysis project Ga0181518, IMG submission 119751) | Peatland microbial communities from MTU Mesocosm Facility, Houghton, MI, USA - PEATcosm2014_Bin01_60_metaG | ecosystem: Environmental > Terrestrial > Soil > Wetlands > Peat | place... | reverse complement strand
TCCGGCCCGGCTGGTTCACCCACGACGACGAGGTCTCGTACCAGATCACGCAGAAAGGGCAGCCGTTCGAGGGACACGACATCTCCCTGAACAGCCTGTCCGACCTGATTGTGAAGTTGGCGACTACCCCCGGCATGGAAAGCCGTCGCAGTCTTGGGGTCAGCCGAACCAAGTAGCGACAGGACCTCGCAACCACCAAGCGTCCTCGGAATGCTCTTGGTTTCAGCTACTTGACTTGTAGGCGGGACAGGGATTGTCTTCCACCGAACCGTACGGGCATTTCGGGTCTTCGTCGAGGGGGCAGGGCGGTCGAGAGGTCGTCGAGATGATAGCAAGCACGGCGGTGGCAAGGGTTCAACTCGGTAGCTGAATCGGGGATTGAACCGAGTAGCTGGAAGCGTTGCTCATCTCGCGCGTGGCATGGCTGGCGTCCGCGGTTCGTCTGCGGCATTTTGCAGTACACTCCGATTTGGAGGAGCTGCAACATGACCGCGACGGACGCCTACTATATCAAGCTCGGTACCGGCGGGAAGTGGGCCGAGGACTCTATCACCCGCGGCATCGCCCGGATCGGGTGGTCCGAGGTGCCCATCGACCTGATCCGCGAGAGGGACTGGGCGGCCATTGATGCGATTGTGCGGCCCTTGAACAAGAGCCCTGGCGCGGCGACTTCTGACGCCAGGGCGCTCCAGCGGTTTGTCCTGTCGAAGCCTGACGACATCTGGACCACCTTCCACGACTCGCGGATGTGGTGGGGACGCCTCCGGGAGGGCGAAATCGACCAAGACGAGATCTCGAAGTACCGCGTCCTTGTCGGGGGCTGGTCCGACAAGTCCGCCACCGGCAGCGCCCTTCTGATCAATCAGCTCCCCGGATGCTTGGCGCAGCTCCAGGGGTTCAGGGCAACGATCTGCAAGGTGCATGCGGACGAGGTGCTCCGGCGCGTCCTCTCGGCGACGCCAAGCCCCGAGTTCGAGGCTGTAAGCCAGGCCCGAAACACGCTGGCTGCCGAGGTCGAAAAGGCCATACGCTTGCTCCACTGGAAGGACTTCGAGCTGTTGGTTGATCTCGTGTTCCGCCAGTCCGGGTGGCGGCGGACGAGCCTTCTTGGTGAGACCATGAGATCGGTGGATCTGGAGCTGGAGGACACCGTGGCGGGTGACAAGTACCAGGTGCAGGTCAAGTCGCGCGCTGACCGGGCCGTCCTTGCCGCGTGTGAGGCCGAGTTCTGCGCCGAGAGTTTCCGGCGGTTTTACTTGGTGGTCCACAGCCCACAGGGCGGGCTTGAAGCCGTCGACACGCCGACCGACGCCGACGTCCAACTCGTGAAGATCGACAGGCTCGCCACCATGGTCGTGGACGCCGGTCTCACTGGCTGGCTTCTCGACAAGATCAGGTAACCCCGCTCGGTCGAGTTCTCGTAGACTGCCGGCTTCATCGCCCGGCTGGGCTGCCGGTTCCCACCCCAAAGAGATCCGTCCGCAGGCGGGCAAACGCCGCGCGTAGGTCTGTGGCGTAGTTCTCTACGGCGAAGTAGAGCTGGCCCGACGGGCCTCGCCCTATGCCGGGATCACCCGGAGGCGCAAACATCGCGATCGTGCAGCTCTGCTTTGTCCAATACTCATGCGCCAATCCGCAGCGGAACGTGTCATAGACATCGTTCTCCTTTGGAAAGCTTGCCCGAAAAGCCGCATACGCCTTGCCAATCGAGTCGAAAAACGAATTGAAATTGTCCGCGGCCTTCGAGGTGCCAGACCTGACCCTCCCACCGTATTCCGTGTAGCAGAGCAGTCCCAACGCGGCGAGGAAATTGCCACCGCCGGGGGTGATCCCGAGTTTGCGCAATTGTTCGACGTTATGCTCCGGGACCCTGGCGAGTTGGATTTCGCGTTGCACGTCGGAGAACATGAAGGACACGGCTTGATCGAAGATTGCACTGTCCATGGTTTCCTTTGGCAGAAACGGAGAGCTGGTTGAGCTGATGACACCACTGTTGTTCGATCAGCGTGGCAGGTGCAACCTGCAAAGTCAGCCCACTAGCTTCAGAGAGGCATCATGATTTTGGCTCACAGTGCGATTGACCCTTGGGCAGCCGTGGCAGTGACATTCGGGGTGGAGAGGGCCAGATGCAGAATGCGTCATTCCGGGACGGACAAGAGGTGCTCCCAATCTTTCCCGGTCACCTACCCAGGGACGTTTTCCAATGTTCCAAATCCGTCCCAGAAGGTCGTTCAACGGGGATCAAGGTTCCTCTGTCCATCCCATTTGGGTTGATCGGTCTGGGTTCACCGGGAACGTCGCCCAGCGCACCTACGGATCGTTGCGTCGCGAAGTCGTCGCTGGAACATGCCGGAGCAACTTCCGCAGGGTGCCCCTTGTCAGACCGCGCGTGCGATCTATGAGTTTCTGCCGTGGGTCTGCTTCCGGGTCGATGACCAAGTCGAGCACGAGGACGTCGAGTCGTTCCGCCAGCACGCGGAGGGTCTTCACGGTCGGAATGACCAGGCCCTTCTCGATGTCCGACAGGTGTCCCTTGGACCCGAGATCGCTCTCGTATGCCAGCTTCTCCAATGTGAGCCCAACCTCCTCGCGCAGCGCGCGTATCCGTCGCCCGACGAACGCTGCATCTTGGTCTGGAGTCTTCCGGCGGGGCATCCGGAGTTGACCCTACGCAGCCTCGGTGTTCTACTGGTTCGTCAGGACGAACCTAGATGGGGCGCCGCAGAAAAGGCACGCAGAAGCAGCATCCCCGGATTCGGATGACGGCCAGGTGGCCTATGCCGCAATCGAAAGGGTGCGTCTTCGCGTGAACACCCCCGCACAGGAAGGCGACATGGTCGGCAGCGTGCTGGAAGGCGCGTACCGGATCACCCGTCTCATCGGTGAAGGCGGCATGGGCGCGGTGTATGAGGCGGTGCAGCTTCGTCTCAACAAGCGTGTAGCGGTCAAATTGATGGCGCGTGAGCTGGCTGCCAACCGTGAGGCCATTGCGCGCTTCCATCGCGAGGCCGAAATCACGTCACACCTCGGACACCCCCACCTGGTGACCGTCGTGGATTTCGGCCAAGTGGAATCCGGCGAGCCTTATCTCGTGATGGAGTATCTCGAAGGGGAAGATCTCGACCACCGTTTGCGTCGCGTGAGCCGCATGTCGATTGAGGCGGCTGTCCACGTGACCAGGCAAGTCGCCTCGGCCCTGGGTGCCGCCCACGACCAAGGCATCGTTCACCGCGATCTCAAGCCCGGGAATGTGTTTCTGCTGCAAATTCCGGGGGAGCCCGACTTCGTGAAGGTGCTCGACTTTGGCATTTCAAAGGTCAAGGCGGCGCGCACGCAACTGACGAGCGCATCGGCGGTAATGGGCACGCCGAACTACATGTCCCCCGAGCAAGCCACCGGCATGATCGATGATATCGATCACCGCACCGACCAGTGGGCTCTGGCCTGTATTGCCTGGGAAATGCTCCTGGGTCGCGGTCCTTTCGTGGCTGACGACGTGGCCGCGCTCTTGTACCAGATCATCAACTTGAACCCGCATCCCCTGGCGCCGCGCGTACCCGGCCTGTCACCAGAAGTCGAGCGAGTGTTGCGACGGGCGTTGAGCAAGCAGTCGACGGATCGGTTCTCGTCTATTCGGGAATTCTCCCGATCCTTCGAGGCTGCTGCGTTTGGCCGGCCCGCCGATGCCACGCCGGCGCCAGTACAGGTGTCGCATGCATCACCACCAGGTGCGACCATCGGGTACGGTGCCGCTTCGGTCCCGCTGACTCCCGTGCGGCCTGCTGCTGCACGAACACCGCAAGAGGCACGCAAGCCTGACCACATCTCGCCGCAACCCTACGATGAGCCGGTTCGTCTGGAATTGGTGCAGCCATCAACCCCTTCCCATCCACCCCGGAACGCTCGCAAACCCGATGCCAGCGTCCCGCAGACCGGCGACACCTCGTCTCCCGTGGCGCTTTGGAACCGGATCAAACCGATCCACGCCATCGTCGTAGCGGCCGGTGTGCTGGTGCTGCTGGGCGCGTTCTTGTTGTTGCGTTCCGGCTCGGCGCCCAAACCAGGAGCGCCCAGCACAACCCACCCCATTGTTGCACCGCTGCCACAGCCGCCAGCACCTCCGGCGGCCACGCCGGAACCTGTAGAGGCCAGCCCAGCCAAGGTCGCGCCCACACCCGCCCGACCGAAGCGTCCGAAGTGGGTCGACCCTTTCACCAGCGGGGATTTTGACAAGCCGGCGAAAACCACCACGCCCGCGTCCCGACGGCACAAAGCCAATCCGAGACTGTTCCAGGAGCTATGACCATGTGTGCACCGTACCTCGTCCTGCTCGCGATTCTCGCGCAAGCCTCGCCGTCGGCTGGAGATCCACAGGCCAAAGCGCAGGCACAGGCACTGCTTGGCCAGGGCACCAAGCTCTACCAGCAGGGTGATGTCGCCGGGGCGCTGGAGCAGTTCAACGCGGCCTACGCCACCTACGCATCGCCGAAGCTGATGTTCAACATTGGCCAAGCCAATCGCGATCTCCGCCGGCCCGTCGAGGCACTGGAGGCTTTCGAGAAGTTCTTGGCGGGGGCCGCCGATGCGCCGCCCGAGATGATCGCTGACGCGCGCAAGTCGGTTGCTCAACTCCAGGACAAGCTGGGACGAATCCAGATCGACTGCGAGACCGCTGGCGCAGAGGTCAGTATTGACGGCAAGAGTGTAGGGCTGGCACCCGTTCTCGACCCGATCTGGGCCACTCCTGGCCGCCACCAAGTCACGGCCAAGCATGCGAGCGCGGCCCCAGCGCTTGAGGATGTGGACGTGACGGCGGGTTCGGTGAGCGCGGTGACCATGCGAATGTCTTCTCTGGCGGCTCCCGTGGCCGCCCTGGCGCCCAAGACTGCCCCTGGCTTCGACGTGCAGGCTACGCCACCGTCCAGCAGCACCAGCGAAGGCTGGTGGCTGGGCAGGAAATGGACCTGGGTGGCGGCGGGATCGATGGTGCTGTTGGCGGCCGGTGCGATCACCGCCGGGGCGTTGATGCAGTCCAAGTTCGACAGTCTGAGAGGCTCATGCGGTGCCGGCAACCCGGCCCGACCTGGTTGCAGCCAGAGCGACATCGATTCGGTGAGTTCGCGCCAGACCATGGCCAACGTGTTCTGGGGTCTGACCGCCGCCGCCGCTGTGACGACTGGCGTGCTGTTCTTCGTCGAGGGTCGCCCTGTGAGTGCAGCGCCGATGGCGGGTGGGGCGACCGGCTTCGTTGCAACCATGAGGTACTAGCCATGAGAGCTTTCCCTTTCTTGTTCGCACGGTTCGGTGTCACTGGGCTCTGCGCGATCTCTGCGCTGGCAGCGGGGTGCACCTTCGACGCCAGTCAACTGCGGGCGTTGCCTGACGGCGCCGTCGGGCCTACGGTGGTGCCCGACGCTGGCGCGGCTGGAAGTGGTGGCACCACCACCAACCCGCCAGACGCTCCCAGCGCCACAGGCGGCAGTGACGGCTCGGTCGAAAGAGGCGGGGCTGGGGGCATGGGTGCAACCAGTGGTGCAGGCGGAATCGGTGGGGTCGGTGGTACCAGTAGCGGCATCGGTGGAGGCGGTAGCAGCGGGTCGGTGGGCGCTGGCGGCGGAGGTGATGCCGGGATGCCGGATGCTCCCGGTGCTCAGACGGATGTTCCCATCGGTGGCGTAGGAGGCGGTGCAGGTGCGGGCGGTACTACGAGCGTCGGTCTAGGTGGCAGCCGCGGCACCGGAGGCGGACCGGGCGGAGGGGGAACGACTGGTACCGGTGGCCGGACCGGCACAGGTGGCACGACTGGCATGGGTGGCAGGACCGGCACAGGGGGAACGACTGGTGCGGGTGGCCGGACCGGCACAGGTGGCACGACTGGCATGGGTGGCACCGGCGGGTCGTCATACCAATGTACTGGAACGGCAATGTCGTGCCCAAACTGTGGCATCTACAACTGTTCTTGTCCGGGCTGCAGTTTGCGAACCTGTAGCGGTACCCCCTATTCCTGTCCTTCGTGCCAATCGTACACTGGCTCGTGCACCCTCTGCCCGGGCTGCACCAGCGGAGGGACCACAAGCATCTGCAGTGGCACGCCTGTGCAGTGCCTTACCTACACCAGCTCTATCACCTGTTTGAATCAGATCGGCTGTATTTGGTCGGCATCGCTATCCCTGTGCCAGGGGACGGCCACCCCGTGCGCCAGCGTAGGCAGCGTCAACTGCGCAGTTCAGGATGGTTGCCGCCTGTCATCATCTTCTACGTGCAGTGGTACACCCACCCCCTGTGCGAGCGTCACCAGCGTCACCGCCTGCACCGCGAACCCAGGCTGCCAGTCGTCTGCATCGTCCAGTAACTGCATGGGGACATCCACGCCGTGCAGCCAATTATCGACCACGACGTGTTCGGGGAACCCAGGTTGCTATCTCACTCACTAGTCAGCGAAGTCCGCCGCGCAAGAGTCATGCCTTTTGGTCGGGGTGACTATGCAAACCTTCGCTACCCCACGTCGCAGACCTGTGAATGGGGCGGTTGCAATAGCCGGCGCGGCGTCCACCATTGACCCTGTGCGTGCCCGGCCTTCCAGTACTCGTCCACTACAAACACAAACTGGTATCCAATGACGACAAAGCAGGATAGGCACCAGAAGAATGACCTCGAATCCGAGGCGGGTATGAGGACCATTCGATTCCGAATGGCTACGCCGCTAGCCACAGTTCTGGCGCTGCTCCTCGTGGCGTGCGCTGGTACCGGCCAGTCTTCGCGGGGGCGAGACCCTGCGACCAGAATCAGGCGTGACCTTGTCGATCAACATCTCGCTGAACTTGTCGCCAAGTTCGACCAGGCCCTTGCGGCGCATGAGGCAGAGGATTTTCCAACTCTTCAGCGCATCAGACAGACGGCGTTCTGTGAGAATGCGTCCAGCCTGGCGACAGCAGGTGGTGCGCCCGGGCAGGTACATGCGGTGGACGCGGCGTGTAGGTATCTCTCCCAACTCCCGTCAAGAAGGGCGCCGCGGGCCTCGGGTTCGCCCTCGCCGGCAGTTGCCACCGATTCCACCGTTGAGCCGCTGCCGCCGGACTCGGTACAACAATTGCGCGGGTTTTGGGGGGAATTCATCTCGCATGACCCCGGCCAGCAACCCCAGCAACCCGAGCAGGTGGCGGGAGAGAACGGCGAGGAAGATGCCGAGGAACGACCGCTGCCATCGTTGCCAGACATCGACGCAACTCTGCGCCGTGATCTGGCGCGGCCGGCCCCGATCTGTTCCGCCACTACAATTCCATGTCTTGATGGGGTCGAGTCCATCTCGCCGGTGAAGTCAGTTTCGTCTGCCTTCTCGGTAGCCGATCCAGCCCTGCTGCTTCGGCTCAGGGCTGCCACTGATCTCTCCAAGATCGACCGGGCCTGGCGTTTCCGCATCGGTCCCAAGACGGATGTCCTCGTCCTGCTCGTCGATTCGTGGTTCGTCTTGATGAGAGTCAACGTCAACGCTTGCCGGCTTGAACCTCTGACGATCATCAAGACCACCTGCACCATCTGTGAAGTCGCTCCGGTTGACCTCCTCCACGACGGAGGAAGACAGATTCTGTTCTTGGCTAACGACAAGTCCGGGCAGGGTGGGTTGGAGGCGTCCGTCTTCATGCTGAACCGTTTTGCGTTCACGGCAATCTGGACAGGGCATCTCTTCTACATGGAGAACCTCGGCACCAACGAATCTGGTTTCCAGTTTGTTCCTTCGCCGGACAGACCCAAGGGTCCCCTCGACATTCGCGAAAGTCAAACCCGGAAGGTCGGGAAGGTCCAGGTGGCGGAAACGCATCGGCTCGTCTGGGCGGTGGCGAAGTATTCTCCCAACGACAGTCCCAAGGAGAGGGCCGTTCAGGCGAAGAACAACCAAAAGCTCGAAGCTGCCCGCATCAAGCTGAAGATTCAACTTGAGGCCCAGCGCGTGGCAAGGGAGAGAGCGGGCGCACGGGAGCGTGAGCGTACGATCAACGCGGCGTTGGAGCGGATCCCTGTTTGGCTGGTGGAGTGCGAAAATCTCCAGAAGCAGTACGTCCAATTGGATGGAACACGCGCCACGTTCGTCAGACAGGGGCGGCTCAAGGAGATCAACCGCCTGGTCCCTTCGATACGGCGCGTGCAGGCTAGCCTGGCGAAGGTGGCGAACAATCTTCGGGGAGGTTTTTTGGGCCTTCGGGATGCGGGTGCAGCTCCTGAGGTTGTCAATGGCGCCGCCCAGAACATCGAGGCGCGCTGTCCAGTGTCTGTCCGATGAATGGCGGCGTTCGCTGGCAAGTCCGCTGGAGGAGAATCAATGAAACCCTGTCCATTTTGTGCAGAATCGCTCCAAGATGCGGCGATCAAGTGCCGCTATTGCGGGATGATGCTTCCCGTGTCCCGTCGGAAAGGTTTCGTCGATCAGGTCTCCCTTGCTGCAAGATCCGCCCGCACCTGGATGCAGGGCAGAGCCCGTCTTGGGTGGAAGGCAAATCGAAGTCTGTTCATTGGGGCGTCCGTCGTGCTACTCGTCTTTGGCGTCACCATTCGGCTGGGAAGACGACACGCCCCAGTGAACCTGAAGCCGCCCACCATCGCCGCGACCTCTCCTGCTGCTGAGGCGCGGTCCTACTGCGATGCAGGTGGTCCGAAGTGTCTGTCGGGAAAGATGGGCGACGATGAAGACAACCGATGGCAGGTGTTTGAGACGAAGGATCCCGGGCTCCGAAATCGGCTGGCCAAGGCCATCGCCCCTGCTCCACTCGGCACGTCTTGGACGCTTTGGCTGGGGCCACCGCCTACGCAGGTCGTCTTGGCCCTCGTGAAAGACGCAGCCGACTCATGTCCCGTGTGCAACAAGCGATTGGTTGCATTTCAGGTCAAGAAATCAGGTGGGCTTGAGGAGATTGCGATTCCACAGCCTGAAGGACTGGGCAGCATTTCCGTCTACATCGGTGCTACCAATCTCCTCAACGACGGTGGCCGTCAGCTTGCTATCAGGTCGGAGGAGTGGGGAAACCGCGGCGGGACTGGTGATTTCGTCGTACATCAATTGCAAGGTCGGAGTCTAACGCCGGTCTTTGAGCAGGTGGTTGATCTTGGTGATGGCTGGACGCCATCTGTCTTTCTCGCGAGAGACGAGGTTGTCGTGGGAGGTGGAAAACGCGCACAGCACCTTGCCTGGGACGGACGCGCGTTCTCCCCACGCCAAAGCCGCAGGGGCACGCCACAGGTTCTTTTCGAGATCCGAGGATGTGCGGCCCCGAAGTGGAACGCCGTCGACCGGGAAACCGGCTTCGACTGGCTTCTCGCCTGCTACATGGATTCCCGATGGAAGAAGGGTGCAGCACCTGCCAGAAGGGGCATCGCCATTTTCGGGACTGACGGCCAGGAGCGAGCGTTCATCCCAGACCCCGATCCGAGCGTGATGATAGTGCCTGGATCCGTCGAGTACGAATGGAGTCCCGATGGGAAGAGAATTCTTGCGGCACTGGGTACGGCGCCGTCCGGGAAGCGAGGACTTGTTGTGGCAGAGGCCGCCGGATCGCGAGTCCGCTCGCTCGGCGTGGAAGCGGGTGACCTATCCTGCCTTAGGTGGTCACCGAATGGGAAGCAGGCCTGGTTCTATCGCGGCGGCGAACTCCTGGGAAGCAATCTGGATAGCGGAGGTGCGCCTCAACGGTTGGGACAAGAGTGCCCAGCCGTGAGTCCCAATGGAGGTCTCGTGGCCTTTCGCAAAGGCGGTAGCGACGGCGCATCAGACGAACTTTGGACGGTCAATACGAAGACAGAGCGGGAGGAGCTACGTGGCAGCGTCAAGGGACACAAGCATCTCAAGACTCTCTCGGACCCGGTTTGGTCTGCGGATGGGAGGTTCCTGGCGGCTATCGGCATTTCCGATGAAACTGTATATCTCTTCGACACGGCTCAGCCGGACTCTGCCATAAGGAAGCTGGCTGCCGGCGTAGGCGACCGTGTTGGTTTTGGTCTTCTCGACTTTGCGTGGTCGCCAGACAGTACAGAAATCGCAGTTGCACAGGCTGACAGATATGGAAAGGAGACACGATGGGGAGCGGGCGACAACGAGATCGTTCTTCGCGCGAAACTTATCGCCCTACGGGTATCCGATGGCTCTAAGCGTGATTTGGTTGTGCCCCAGAAGGGGCGGTGCAAGTCGGTTCTCGCCCTTAGACCTTCATGGTCCCGCCAGGGGTTGGCATACGAGCAATCGTGTGACGACGCCCCGACGGTGCGCGTCGTGCGGATCGAATAGGTGACGGCGCGCCCGACAGAAATCCGGTAGGGATGGCGGACGGGCGCTCATCATCGAGAGTCCGGGTCTGCTCGCCAGAAGTAGTCCACCCCGGCGTGATCGGGGCTCTGACAGCTTCGTGGTGGCCGATGCACCACTGAGTTGAAACCTCGAATCACAGGGGTCGGTGTGTGACTGGGGCTCTTGTGGCGCTCGGCGTTGCATTTCATTCCAATCGAGCGGCGGCGGCAGGCTAGGAGCGTGTTGCGCATAGGGCACCTGGCGCCCCTCGCTTCGCTCAGGTCGCCAGGTGCAAAAAGGGGATCGACAAGGACCATCGTCTATGATCTCTTG
>Ga0181518_10005755_pt1 | contig 10611 bp, 12 predicted proteins | sample PEATcosm2014_Bin_28_FD_119751 | JGI IMG/M metagenome (GOLD analysis project Ga0181518, IMG submission 119751) | Peatland microbial communities from MTU Mesocosm Facility, Houghton, MI, USA - PEATcosm2014_Bin01_60_metaG | ecosystem: Environmental > Terrestrial > Soil > Wetlands > Peat | place... | reverse complement strand
GTGGGGTTTTAGGGGCTCGGCGTTCGCCGGCCCCCCTTGCTCGACCGCGGCGGGCCGCCGATCAGGGCGGCCTCGTCGTTGCTGAGGTTCCCAGAAGCATGAAGCGTAGCGTGCGCAGAAGCCCCGGGCGCCGATCGCGGGGCTTCGCCGATTTCCGCCGGGGTGGCCGCCGAGGCGTCTTCATCGTGCAAGCCTGCCCGAAATCTCACGCCCCAGCCAATTATCCACGGCGTGGGGAAGCCAGCCATGACGCAATATGGCGGCGCGGGGACCGCGGCGCTTGGAACGGTGGTCCGGCTGGCAGGTCGCCGACGCGACCAGGGGCGCCAACAAGGCCGACGGCGAGCAGATCCTGACCAGCCTGCCTGCGCCGCTGCAACCACCGGCAGCACCGTCCGGATCGTCCGGATCGTCCGACAGCGTGGATTTATCGGCCGTTTCGTCGGACGGTCACATCGGACGGTTGGGGTATTCATGTCGGCGACCGTCCGACCACGGGCGACTCACCGTCGGGGACCGATAGCTTTCGGACGGTTCGGACGGTCGTACCACCAGTTTGGTTGGAGGTTCTGGAGGACTCGCGTTAAACACCTGGGGGCAGTACACCACTTGGCATTGGCCGAGGTTGCGCTCATGGGCGGCCGGTTGGTGGTGGCCGTGCCGGTGGGCAGCGCAGCTGCAGTGCAATAAGCGGTGGTGGCCCGGTACCGGCACCACGTCGCAATGCGCCTGCCCGAGCGGGCCGCGATGGTGGCCAAGAAGATGGGCGTGCCCGCGCCGCAGGTGCTGATCCGAGACCAAGCGGCGCCGCTGGCCCAGCAAGACACCCAGTTATCTGAAGGGGTAGTGGACGGGGCTCCAGATCGGACGTAGCGGGCTTGACGAATCCGTTCGCGGATGGTGATTCGTCGGCGGAACGTACTCCTCCGAGAGCTTCCAAGATGGCCTCCGCACGATGGCAAGATCCCGTATGGCGTACCGCCCCTCGGAGATCGTGGGCGGCCCGACCTGGGCGGCCACCATCACGAAGGCCGCAGCAGCCGCCTCCACCAGCATTCCGAGCGTTGCCTTCGAGAAAGCGTCCTCACGGTCGTGCTTCGCGGCGTTGTAGGCTGCATACCATCGGAGGCTGCCCGTCGAATCGACCTCCCGCCAGGTCTGGAATGGCACAATGACACCGTAGTTGAGCAAGAGGGGCATTGCCACTCCCCATTCCCGCAGCCGAAGCGGTTTTAGAAGCTTCACGTAGTGCCTAGTCGTCCAGAATTCTGCACCAGCTGCCGCCCGAGAGAAGCCGTTTGCACGCAGGATTGCCTTCCATGCACTTTCGACCTCGGTGCACGCCAGAATCAGGAGGGATCGAATCTCGTGGCCGTAGCTTTGCCGATTTCGACCAATGGGATGGATTGTCTTGAAAACGTCACGTAGTTTTCCAAGGAGAATGTCGACAGCCTGGATTGCGAGGATCAGCCGGCCGTCGGAATCCTCATTGAAAGCAGCGCACCAATGGCGTTCGCCGCGCCAGATGCGCGGGTAGAATTGCCCCGCGTCCAACTCGGCTCTCACGGTCTCCGTGGCCCCTAATTCACGTCGTGCGAGGTCACGGACATATCTATCAGAAATCCTGGCTTTCTCCGGGCCGATCGGCTTCGGGTGAGGGTAGCTGGTACTCCAATAGTGCACACGTCCCTCAACCACTTGCAGGTAGTGTTTCTCCTCCTGCGGCGTCCGGGGGAACCGTCGACGTGCGATCCATGTGGGCATAGTTGCTTCTCCTGTGTCTTGGCCGGCTCCCACAATGACACCGTGGCCGTGCCGATCAGTCACCATCGTGTCGTTGCGCGAACATGCGTTTGAGATCGGCGTGGCCCGCGAGGGTGTTCCTGCTTCCACGCCGAAACTATACCTGCCCCGCGTGCAATTCACCGCCAATGTCCCTCGTGCAAGCGTGCGGGTAATCTGACGACGGCGCAATTCTGAATAGGGCCACGCGCTTACCCTCGTGCTGTTCCTCCTGGTAGTGAAAATGCCCAGGCGGCGCGAAGCCCCTTTCATTCCAGTCCTGAAACATGGCGTCGTCGAAGTGAGTTTCGACGCCCACCACGGTCCGGTGGTTCCCCTCCTCGGAGGATTATCCGGCGCCTTCACGACGACCGGCTTCTCGCGGCGGTGCCGCTCCACCGCTACGAGCACTCGTCCATCCACGCCAGCCGCGTAGGCGCCAACCTCAGCCTCGAAGAGCATGGCTTCCCGGCGCGCTCCTCTTGCCTCGGTGCCTCGCAAGGTCGCGGCGACGCTCTTCGCAACTGCCGGGACGTATTGTCGGAATTCACTCACGATACGGTTCGCGATGACACTCGCATCCCGCGCGCCACGGTCCAGGTGGAGGGCGATCAGCTTCTGCTCACACGCCGGCAAGCGCGATGGCAGATCACGGAGTCCCTGGCGGATGGCAAGTCCAAGGTTCCCTCGCGCCTGAGCCACGAGGAACATCGCGTGGTGTGAAGCCGAGTCGGTCAACTCACGGACGATGTCCCTGACACCTGCGTCGAGGGCAGCCCGTGTTGGATCGTTCAACTCCGTGCTAGCCACATTCTTAACCTAACCACTCGAATCCATAGCGTTTCAGGACCCCGATCAATTCGTCAGTGGCTGTCTGAAAGTCGGCCGTAGCCCCCACCGCGATAGCGAATCTGAGTCGGCCCATAGCCCTCTCAATCTCCACACAGGAGGAGTATGCATCGCGATCCTCCCGTGAAAGGTGATCGGGCCTTCCACCGGCCGCCGCCAGTTTCACCCGAATCTCCTCCATCCGGATCTTGAGCGAAGCCTGCGCATTCTGGAGCAGCTGAGTGTCCACCATGGCACCGAGTCTATCAGCTCCACCGCTTCCGGTAGAAGCCTTCAGCCGTCAAGTCGATCAGTCCATGCCTAGATCGTTGATTGACAAAGGAAGGTGCGACATGTGGGCGGTGGGTCGTTTGCCACGCGCGCGGGACGGTGAGATAGTCGCGCGTTATGGCGTGCAAAACACCGGCTCCCGCAGTGTCCGCGATAACAACCAAGGCCGAGGAGCCCACCAATTTCGGTGGCCTAGTAGGCATATGGTTGTCGGCAATTTGGAAGGCGGGGATTGAAGCCATGTTCTTCGTATTGGCAGGAGTGCTCCTGGGGTGTGCATTTTCCATTGCCTATGGGGACAAATGCGTCAAGTTAGGAATCGTTGACTACAGACTCGCGTTATTGTGCGCTGGTCTTGCCGCCGTTGTGTTTTTCCTTACGCTTGTATTTAGAACACGCAGCATCCAAAGGGCGAATGAAACATGGGCATCGGCAGATGAGAAGGAATCCGCCTTCCGCAAGGCGAGGGGTGAGGTTGAGGAGGAACGCCAAGCGCTACGGATGGAACGTGCGCCTGTCGACGATTGGATCAACAAGAAGGTGGAGGACCTAGCCATCGATCCCGGAGGCATCACAGTCGACGACGTGACGCTCACGAAAGAGAGCAAGAATACACTCAAGGTCTCTGTGTCCGTCCACAACAATACGGGGAGTCACATCAAAATATCCGGGCTGATGTTCAGTTGGGAAAAAACGCCAAAGATGCCCTCTCCTGACTGGCGCGTCTCCGCCTTCTTTCCTATGCACCCGGGGGAATGTGACATCATAGACTCAAAGACTTTTACCGAATGCTTTGAGTTGGTTCGCGCCCTAGACGGTGGGCAACTTCCTGGCGCAACGATGGTCGGACTCTGTTTTACTCGTTACGGCATTGTTATAAAGCAATGGCGTGAACGAGTAATTACGGTGTTCTATGATAACACGGCTAGACAGTCTTAACGCAATTGCTTTGTCAATCAATGACCTAGGCACAGATCAGTCTAGGCGTTGATGAGCCATTTCTCTACGAGCCGGTAGGATTTTGAAGAGGTCTCCCTGAGGGGGGAAATGGTGTCGGTCATCTTGATTGGCTCCCAGGCTCGGGCATTCGTCACGCGGTCTGCGTAGTAGCGGACGTTCTTGACGCGGCGAAAGTGTCGAAACCACACGCCGATCTCGGGCTCCCGACGGCGGATGTAGTTGTACTCGCCTTCGACCGTCGCAAGAGCAAACGGAAAGTGGTGAAGAATCACAAGGACATGGTCGCCGATTTCCATTTCATGAGCGAAAGCCCAGAAATCCTTCTGGCCGGCCGGAAGCGCGGACTGCGGCGTCTGAATCAAGTCGCCGACGTCCGAATCGAAGTCGAGGCCGATGAAACCAGCAGCAAGACTCTGGATCGCGTAGGCCCCAGCCGCTCCGGGTTCGGCAGGGTGCAACTGCATTCGCCAATGTGTCATTCAGGGTCCCTCCTCTCAGCCTCAAGAAGTCATTGCACGACGTTTCAATGTGCCGATTGTAGCCGAACTTCGCGTGCATTGGGGTTGAATACTTCCTAGCGGGCGTCTGGGAGAATCTTCCTGAGTTAGCCCCGGCGCGTCCCGTCGCTCGATGTTGAGGGTGTGTTCCTGCGGCAGTAAGGACGCACCTATCCCGATTGCGTCCGACGCATTCACGGCGAGGTGGGCGGCACGAATTCAATAGAGGGGCGCCTCGGAGAGGGGGCCAGTAATCTGGTGACCACGCGCGACCGCACCAGTCTCCGAACTCTACTTCTTCAGCGACTGCGCGATCTTCACGGCCTCGGCGACGCCCTTCTCGGCCGCGGTCTTTTTCACCCTTGCCCGGTCCGCGCCCGTAAGCGACTTCAAGGCGCCCAGGTACTGCCCCTGGAGCTTCCGCGCCCGCGCGACCTTCGGCGTGGCCTTCTGCGCCTTCTTGGGCATGGCCGGCCTCGCCCCTGCCGCGTGGGTGACCGTGCTCGCCCGCCGCGCCTCCCGGTACTTCCTGATCTTGGCCTTGGCCACGTCCTTGTGGTCCTTGCACACCATGCCGAACACCGGCGCAGCCGGGTTCGTGCAGCCGGGCACGGGGCATAGCTGCTTCTTCCGCGCCGGCCTGGGCACGGAGGCCAGGGTCAAAAGCGCCGTGGCCGCCATGTGCTTCGGTGGACGGCCAGGTCCGCGCTTCTGGGGAGCGCCAAAGGCACCGGCAAGGGCAGCCTGGATTCGCTGGGCTACGGCTGCTTCCACTGTGGCCACGAGCTGGTTGGTGAAGGTTTCGATCTGGGCGGGGATGTTCGGGTCGGTGTGGGGCATTGGTCTTCCTGGGTGTCTGTTGGCCGGCAATCGTATGAGGCAAATTGGGGACGCGCAACCAGATTGGAGCGGACGCGGTTGAAGTGGTGTCTGGTCACGGCGATGCCCGCCTCGGCCGCGCATCGCACCGGCACCGCTACGTCAATCCGGTGAGCCACGAGGGTTCATGCTATAGTGCATTACATGAGGCTCATTCGCCGCTACGCCAATCGCAAGCTATACGACACGGTCGACAGCCAGTATGTGACCTTGCAACAGCTCGCCGCTCTGATTCGTCAGGGGGACGAAATCCAGGTCATCGCCCACGGCACCAACGCCGACATCACGACATCCACCATGGCGCAGATAATCTTTGAGGAAGAGAAGAAGACTCCCCGCCTGCCTGCGCAGGCACTACGGGAAATCATCGTGAGCGGGTTGAAATAGCGGCACGGGCCTGGGGCGCCAACGGCATGGGACGTTGCCCACTATGGTCTTGGCGTCTTTGGTACGGAATCTCCCTCGTGGCGCTCGTGGCGATGGCCGCGTGTGGCCGCACTCCGCTGGACAGCACAGCCGGCGGCGGCACACTCCAGAACCCAGACAGCGGCAGTTGGGATGCCGGGCTCGCAGGCAGGGGAGGCAGTGTCCGCGACGGTGCCGCGACGGCCGAGGGCGGTGCCAAAGCAACGATGACAAGCGGGTTCACGCAGATTTCGGCCGGCGCCGAATACGCCTGCGGACTGCGGCCCGGCGGCACTGCGACCTGCTGGGGTGACAATTCTTACGGGCAGGCCGTTCCCCCGGTCGGCATGTTCACCCAGATTTCTGCCGGCTGGTACCACACCTGCGGACTGCGGACCGACGGCAGTGCCACCTGCTGGGGCGACAACTCCTACGGGCAGTCCATTCCCCCGGCCGCTGCATTCACCCAGATTTCCGCCGGAGGCACTCACACCTGCGGGCTGAGTGCTGACGGAAGTGCATCATGCTGGGGCGAAGCCTACGCCAGCGCGTCCACGCCATCGACAGGGACGTTCACCCAGATATCCGCTGGCGGGACCCACACATGCGGGCTGGACGTCGACGGCAGTGTGTCCTGCTGGGGATACAACGGCAACGGGCAGGCTTCCCCACCAGCAGGCACTTTCACCGAGGTTTCCGCCGGCGCTTTCCACACCTGCGGACTGCGAGCCGACGGCAGTGCATCCTGCTGGGGCGACAATTCCTACGGGCAAGCCGCTCCCCCCGCCGGCACCTTCACTCAGATTTCCGCTGGCTGGGGCCACACCTGCGGGTTGCGCGCCGACAGCACTGCTGCTTGCTGGGGCAGAAACGAATATGGGCAGGCCACTTCCCCGGCAGACACCCTCACGCAGATTTCCGCCGGCGGGGTTCAAACCTGCGGACTGCGAGCCGATGGGAGCGCCACCTGTTGGGGAAACTTGGCAGGACCAGACTCGTGAGTGGGAATGATCGGGGGACTCGTCTCCAGGGAAGGGGCTCGCCCGGCTGTCCCTCAGGCATGCAAGGGGGCCAATACTCGTCTGTCTATCTATTTCAAGTGGCTCATTGCCATCCATGCTCGGCCATGAGGTCCGACTTTTGCGCAAACCCACAGCTTCATTGGCCACCGTCCACGAAAGCAGGTGAAGTCCATGCCCCTGGTAGAGGGCGGAGCCAACAAGACGCACCATGACCCAAGCCCAGAGGGATACCATCATGGATGTCGAAGTGGGCCCCAGACTCGCCTCGTGGACCCGATTTCGCCGGCAGGTGGTTGTGGCTGCCCACGACGGGAGGGTTCTCCGACGCAGAAAAATCCCTGGTCGAAGGGCCTATGCCCATGAGATGCTCAGGCCCCGTAAGTTGGTCGTGAAGGGACGGAGCGATGAGCGATGCTACGCTAGATCCTGACGGCTTGGTCCGAGAGAACGAAGCACTTCGACATCGGGTCGCCGCGCTGGAGGCGGAATGTCGCACGGCCATGGCCCAGATTGTCGGCGATGCGGCCAAGTTCCCGGACGAGAATCCAAGCCCGGTGCTGCGCTTTGCCGCCGATGGCGCCCTTTTGTACGCCAATGCGAGCAGCGCAGCCTTGCTCGACCAGTGGCGCTGTCACATCGGCGGCCGGCCCCCGGACGAAGTGTGCCGAACAATCACGGAGGCGCATGCGACCCGAGCGGCCCGCGAGGTCGAGGCCAGCGTCGGCGGCATTGCATACGCACTCACGTTTGTGCCAATCGACGGCACCAGCTACGTCAATACGTATGGAAGCGACGTCACCGCACGCAAGAAGGCTGCGGATGCCCTGCGCGAGAGCGAGGCGCGCAACCGCGCCACGTTGTACAGCATCGGCGATGCTGTGATCACCGTCGGCGTAAGCGGCTGCATCAGTCAGATGAACTCGGTCGCCGAAAAACTCACCGGCTGGACCGAGACCGAAGCCCGGGACAGACCCCTGCAAGAGGTCTTCCGCATCGTCAATGAGGAGACACGTGCCGCCGTCGAGAGCCCAGTCGGGCGCGTGCTGCGTGAAGGGGTTGTGGCGGGCCTGGCGAACCACACCGTGCTGATCGCCAAGGACGGCAAAGAGCGCCCCATCGCCGACAGCGGTGCGCCTATTCGCGGCAAGAACGATCAGACCACCGGCGTTGTGCTGGTCTTTCGCGACCAGACCGAGGAGCGTCGCGCGGAAAAGGAGATCAGAGCGGCAGAGGAGCGGTTCAGGACTTTCTTCGACAACGCCCCGATCGGCAAGTGCATGACGGCACCAGACGGCAGGCTCCTGCGCGTCAACCCAGCGTTCGGAGCCATGCTCGGGTATTCAGTCGAGGAAATGCAGATCATCTCGTTCGGATCGATCACCCACCCAGACGATCTAGCAGAGACCCAGGAGTGCGTTCGTGCCCTCCTGGCCGGTGAACGGGACATCTGGGCAATGGACAAGCGCTACCTGGCCAAAGACGGTCGCCACGTCTGGACCCATGTTACCACCAGGCTACAGCGCGACGAGCAGGGCAGGCCACTTCACCTCTTGACCCATATCCAGGACATCACCGAGCGGAAGGCCATGGAGCAGGACTTGCTCGACGCGCGGGAAAATCTGGAACGGCGGATCGCGGAGCGTACTGCCGAGTTGCAATGGAGTAGGGAACTCCTCGCCGAGAGCAGCAGGCTGGCCATGGTGGGCGGCTGGGAGCTTGACCTTCAGACAAACGAGCTGACCTGGACCGACCTCGTGCGCCAGATCCACGAAGTCGAACAGGACTATCGGCCCACGGTAGACGCCGCGATCGAATTCTACGCTCCCGAGGCCGTGCCCGTGATCTCCGAAGCCGTGCGTCGCGCTATCGAGGAGGGCCAGCCGTACGATGTCGAACTCCAGTTGATCACTGCCAAGAAGAACAGGGTCTGGGTGCGGACCATCGGCGAGGCGCTCCGCAAGAGCGGGAAGATCGTGAAAATCCGTGGCGTGTTCCAGGATATCAACCAGCGAAAGCTGGCCGAAGTCGAGCTGAAGAAGTATCACGATCACCTTGAGGAACTCGTCGCGGCGCGTACTGCGGAGGTCAAAGAAACCCAGAGGGCGCTGGTCGAGGCGCAGGCAGTTGCCCGCGTGGGGAGCTGGGAATGGGACGCCGTCAGGGACAAGATTCTTGGCTCGCAGGAATTCTACCGACTGTTCGAGGTTGCCCCGGAAGAGATTGGGCGATACTCGCAATTCGCCGAGCGGCTGCATCCAGACGACCGGGAGCGCGTCCGGCAAGATGTTGACAAAGCGTTGCGTTTGGACCGGCCCTACGACACCGATTACCGGGTGAAGCTTCGCGATGGCAGTTGGCGCGACATCAACGCCAGAGGCCATGTCTTCACCGACGTCGATGGCAAGGCCGTACGCATGGCGGGCACGTGCCTGGACATCACTGAGCGTAGGCGGGCAGAGGCCGGGCTACGGGAAAGCGAGCAGCGCCTGCGTCGATTCTACGACTCCGGCTTGCTCGGTGTCTTCTTCTGGAACATGCGCGGCGAAATCACGGACGCCAACGACAAGTTTCTGGAAATGGTTGGCTACACCCGGGCTGAACTCGCCGCCGGCCAGATCGATTGGCTCAACATGACTCCCCCCGAATACCGTCATCTCGACGACGATTCCGTTGTTGAGCTGAGAGCCACAGGGGTCAATAGCAAGCCGTTTGAAAAGGAGTATGTTCGCAAGGACGGTACCCGGCTCCCGATTACGTTGGCTGGTGCCATGCTGGACGAGGAGCGTGTCAATGGCGTGGCTTTCGTCCTCGACATCACCGAGCGCAAGCGATGGGAAGACGAGGTCCGCAGGCTCAACGGCGAGTTGGAACAACGGGTCCGGGATCGTACCGCGCAGCTCGAAGAATCCAACAAGGAACTGGAAGCATTCTCCTACTCCGTCTCCCACGATCTGCGGGCGCCTCTGCGCGCGATTGCTGGATTCACGCGCATTCTTGCGAGCGAGTACGCGCCCCATCTGAACACAGAGGGCAGGCGGATCTGTTCGGTCATCGACGAGAACACGGGCAAGATGAGCCGGCTGATCGACGATCTCTTGGCGTTCTCACGTTTGGGCCGCGCCGAGATGAGCCTGTCCCCGATCGACATGCAGACCATGGCAAACTCGGTCTTCCACGAACTGACGACACCGGAGAGCCTCGCCGGCATCGACTTCCAGGTCGGCACTCTGCCCCCGACGCTCGCGGACCCGACGTTGATGCGCCAAGTGTGGATGAACCTACTCTCGAACGCCATCAAGTTCTCATCCAAGCGGGACCGGGCTGTCATCAGAGTGAGCGCACAGCAAGGTGTCGGCGAGAACGTCTATGTCGTGCAGGACAACGGCGCGGGATTCGACATGCAATACGTCGGCAAGCTCTTCGGCGTGTTCCAGCGCCTGCACAGCAGCAAAGAGTTCGAGGGTACCGGCGTGGGCCTGGCCCTGGTCCAGCGCGTGATCCGTCGCCACGGCGGGCGTGTCTGGGCCGAGGGCGAAACCGACAAGGGCGCAACTTTCTACTTTGCCCTTCAACAAAGAGGAGCGTGACCATGACCGATACGGACGCAGTGGACATCTTGTTGGTCGAGGACAACCCGCAGGACGCAGAGTTGACCGTCAGGGCGCTGAAGAAGCACAACCTGGCCAACCGCCTTTTCACGGTCGAGGACGGCGTCGAGGCGTTGGATTTCGTCTTCTGTCGCGGCAAGTATGCAACACGAGACAACGGTCATTCGCCCAAGGTAGTGCTTCTTGACCTGAAGCTCCCCAAGGTGAGTGGCCTGGAGGTTCTACGCGCGCTCAAGCAGGACGAGAGAACTCGTTTCATCCCGGTGGTCATCGTGACCTCGTCGCGAGAGGACCCGGACATCAAGACCGCCTATGGCCTCGGCGCCAACAGCTACGTGG
>Ga0181518_10005754_pt1 | contig 10612 bp, 4 predicted proteins | sample PEATcosm2014_Bin_28_FD_119751 | JGI IMG/M metagenome (GOLD analysis project Ga0181518, IMG submission 119751) | Peatland microbial communities from MTU Mesocosm Facility, Houghton, MI, USA - PEATcosm2014_Bin01_60_metaG | ecosystem: Environmental > Terrestrial > Soil > Wetlands > Peat | place... | reverse complement strand
GGGACCGCGTAGTCGGCTAGACGTTTGGGACTCAATCGTCGACGACATCGCCGGCGCAGGATGTTGCCGTGGGGAAGTGTTTAGTCGCCACAATTGTGGCCGGTGCAGGCGAGAGTGCCGCTCGACTTGACGCAGCGGGTGGCTTGGCCGTGCCCGGATTACTCCCAAGTGCAGGGTCCGAACGGACAATCTTCGATGTTGCAAAGTTCATGTTTTGTTCTAAGCTGGCGCTTGGCTGCGCCGTGCGGTCAGACGCCGGGTTTTTGCCGTAACGCCCTGAACAACCTGAGCATTTTTTGGGGCCGGCCAAATTCCCAATAAATCGTAATGACTTATCAGCAGTTTGTACGCATGATCCGCGCGGCGGGTGCGCGCCGTTCGTGGATTTCGACCAGCCGAGTACTCAGATGCCGACTGCGCTTCTACAACCTGCCCCAGCCGAGCTAACGCGACGGTTGGAGGCGGTAATTGCTATCCTGGGGTTCGATCAGACCTGCGGCCTTGTGCGGCAGTGGGCGGAGTTCCGGTCGACGACCAACCGCCACGTCGTGCGTCAGGCCTTCGACACCATTCGCGCACATGCCGTGTTCGGCTTTCCGTCGGGCCGAGCCAATGCCCCGAAGTTCTCTCCGGTCCTCTACCTCGCTATCGCCGCGGACGACGCCGCCGCCGTGGCGGTGCATCGCCTTGTCTGGAGCCAAGGCGTCGTGCCCATCCTTCTTGTCGCGACACCGTCAGGCCTGCAAATTAGGCGGACACTGGCACCGAGCACGGCGCGTCCCGTCACGGTCGCATGGGACCGCCTCGCCGATCCCGCCAATCTCCCTCCTGAGCTGACGTCCCTTACGGCGATCGCCCTTTCAAGCTCGGTTGTCTGGCGCGACTTCGTGACCGACCGCTCAAACCGCGTCGACGCCGCGCTTCTCAAGGCGATAGAGTCCTTGAACGACGCCGTGCGCCATAATTATCCCGCCCTTCGTCAACAGCCCCCGTTAGTCAACGCGCTCATCGGCCGCTTCATTTATTTCTTCGTTCTTTTGGACCGGAAGATCATCGGCAGGCCGTGGATCGCTGCGCTCAAGGACCAGACAGGCAAGGCCCTTTGCCCGCAGATCGCGGCCGCCATCGATGAGAAGGGCGGCATCGACGTTGTGGACCGGCCGTGGCCGGCGCGCGAGGTTTGGTCATTGTTTGACGAGATCGATGACGTATTGAACGGCACAATTTTTCCCATTTCGACGACTGACCGGCGCCTCATCCCTGCTGACGCGATTCATCTCGTTCGTCGCGCCATCCGGCACGGTGATGTGATTGGCCGCGCCGCCCGGCAGCTGGGGTTCCTTGATGTTTCGTTTTCGACGCTGCGTACGGAAACGATCTCTGCGATCTATGAGCTCTTCCTCCTGATCGAAAATCCCGAGGAAAAGGACGATGAGGGGGCGTTTTACACGCCGCCCTTCCTCGTCGATTACGTATTGGATGAAATGAATCGCATTCGCGCGTTCACTGGCAAAAGCCGCGTCGTCGACCCGGCGGCAGGTTCTGGGATCTTCCTCGTTGGCGCCTACCGCCGCATCCTCGAGCGCGAAATGCCCCAACGCCGATGGACGGGCGCGCACTTTCAGAAAGCACGATCGATCCTTGAGACAGCGGTTTTTGGCGTCGAGAAGAATCGCCAAGCGGCGAACGTCGCGCGCTTTAGCCTGTACCTTACGTTGCTCGATTACGTCGAGAACGCTTCGATTAAGGAGTTGAAGCAGCTTGCGGGAGGCCGCCGCGTCTTCCCCGCGCTGGGCGGCAACGTCCTCGACCGGGACCTCTTTTCGATAACGGAAGCGGAATTGGGGCAGCTTGGGCGCTTTTCCCATGTCGTGGGTAATCCCCCGTGGGGCAGCTTCGGCGAACAAACGGGCCGCAGCAACGTGCAACGAAGCGCGGCCTCCGTTGCCAAGCGCAACGCAAGGCTGAAACCTGCGCGCGATTATGTGGCGTCGCTTGACGCGGCGGAATACCCAGTCAGCAATAAGCGCCTTTCCGAGCTCTTCGTCTGGAAAGTCCAGCGCGACCTTCTTCAGAAGAGCGGCGTGTTCGGCCTTCTGATTTCGACACGCAGTTACGTTGCGCCGTCGGCCGAAGCATTTCCTGCTGCGTTGGCGAAGCGCGTAAAGCTCGTCGGCTTGGCGAATCTTTCACACTTTCGCTACCGCTTGTTCAAAGGCGCTCGCAGCCCGACGCTCGCCATTTTTGCCGAGAACCGCCAACCCAACGATCTCGACAGCGTCTGGGTCTATTCGCCGCTGCTGACGTCGCAGCCGATCGGCGAGGCGGGGCATCTTTGGTCCATCATCGTCTCCGAGAGCGATATCGAGCCGTACAAGCTGCGCGACTTGTGCCAATCGCCGGAGAGCTGGTTCTGGGCGTTGATGCTGCGCCCTATCGACCGGCGCTTCGCCAATCACCTGCGGCTGTGGTCGCGACGCTTCAAGCGCTCGTTCGGCGATTTTATCGCAGCCTCGCATCTTGTCATGAGCCGCGGTGGAAGCGCCTCACAAACCGGCGTTCCGAAAAGCTTGCTCCTGCAAAGCGAGAACTATCAAGAGCGGCTGGGGTTGAACGGGCTCGGCATCGCTAACTATCCGCATCAACTTTTGCAAAACATGACGCCGAAGGGCTCCTTCGCCAAACTTTTCGGAGGACACATCGTTTTCATTCCCCGCCACATGAACGAGGTCCTTTATATCGAGCATCCGGTTGGGTTCGTCTCAACGTTCAATGCGATATATGCCCAAAATTCCGGGGCCATGGATTCCGGCGCGATTGCCGGGATGAGGGGGATCGCGCGCTATCTCACTTCCGACGTAGCGCGTTATTTGTACGCCTTGTTTGGAAAGACGCGTATTCTTGACAGGGCGCGGCTTGAGAAAGGCGATCTCGAAAGCGTGCCGTTTCCTTTCGAGAACCTGGCCGACGCTGATCTGCAACATCTCGAAAATATGGAAGAGGGCGAGATCTGCCGGTTTTTTGCCGGGAAGGTCGGACTGGATGACACTTTCGTACAAGCCGTCACCGAATACACGCTGTTTCGCCACGGCTACGAAGACTCCCAAGTGCCCTTCGCAGCGTTCGGTGTTCCCGACATCGAGGCGGTCGCTCACTACAAATCGATGCTCTTCAACCAGCTGGCGGACCAGTTCGGCGGTGCGGCGAATTTGGAATGGTTTGTCCGCCAGCCATCCGATTCCAACCATTTTGCGGTCATCTGCATCCACATCGGCCGCTCTCATCCCGAGCGGGACGACACGGCAACTTCGCAGCTCATCGATGCCATCAAATCCAACATGGGTTTCAGTCCTCACGCGAGGATCGTATTCGATGCGACTGCCTCGCGCGTCGCCGTGGCCAAGCCATGGACTCGCGTGGCTTGGACCGTCGAGCAGGCCTATGCCGATGCGCGCCGTATTTCCGAGGAAGTCCTCCGCTCCGGAGCCGCGTCGTGACGTTTGCGGGTTTCTTTTCAGCGCAATCCGGCGGAGCCGATCAAACGGCGCGGGTGCTCGTCTGGGAGCAAATGCTTCATCAGGCGCTCCGCCTGTTAGATGAAGCCCAACGCCGTGTGTGCTGCGCCGACGGCCAAGCGCAACTCAGGAAACTCAACGGGTGGTGGCGCGCCACGAAACCGAAGCTCAACGGCAAATACTGCCGGGTACCGGCCGAAGAAGCGATTTCCGAGGCGCTTTGGCGGGAAATGGAAAAGATCAGGGAAGAAATCGTCTTGAAGCTTCTTCCTGCCGATCCGGCCATGGCGAGCATCGACACGCTGCAAGTCTGCATCGAGCAGCCACGAAAATCGAAAACGGGGATCGGAAAGCACTCGAAACCCACGGACATCCGGTTCTATCGTCTTGGCTCAGAAATTCTCGACCTTCGGATCGAAGCGAAGGTCATTCTACGCGAAAGAGACATCAAGAGCGCCTATCTATCTAAGAGCGGTCTTAAGCGCTTCTCCGATCCCAAGGAGCCGTACACTGATCACGAGATAGGCGGGATGCTCGCTTATGCGGTGACGGACGACAAGGCGATATGGCTTACGCGTATCGAGAACGCCCTTCGCGGCTCCTCGCCGCCGGTGCCGACCTTCAAGCACCACGTTCACGCGGCGCCCGATGAAACGCTATTCAGCCGCGTACCTTATGCGGTGCGAACCGGCGTGCGGAACGAGGTTCTGGTATTTCATATCGTGCTCGAATTCGCCTCTGAACCCGACGCGCGGATACGAATGGGAGCGCCGGCCCCGACCCCTTTCTCGACCCCCGCCAGCTCAGGCGGATCTCCTCGATCTCCGAGAAACAAGTAACCGTACATGGAAAGAGCGCCATCTCGGCTCGATCTGCCAAAGCGTGTAAAGAGACATCAAGAATGGGCTATCCCTGGCGCCTGATGGTACGCGGACCACCTCTCTGTATGAAGTGCGACGATCTGTTAGGGGATGCTACAATCACAGCCTAAGTTTTTGGGTCACACAACCGAACTTGGTCTTGGGAGGCAGGGCCCCCGTAGTATCGCCCGTAGTATGAAAGTCTCAGCTGAGAGAATTATTTGCGTCAAATAGGTCATGAGAAACGAAGATGGCCCGCCATTCGGAACACGACGCGACGGCGATTTATGAAGTAGCGGAGAATTGGCGAAAGACTTGCCTGATTGGTGGGAAATCGCTTCTGTGGCAAGACGAGCTAATTTGGTCTGAGCAAACACTCAAGGAATTCAAAAGACACTTTACTGATAATCTAGATGAGTCACAGCGCAGCTTTGAAGAGAAGTTCAAGGAACAGCTTGAACCCGCCGGGTTGAATGTCACGAAAATTGCATGCGAACTGGTGCTTGTTTATTTTCTCTTCCCATCCTCTGTCTCTGGTGATCGTAAGCGCCAACTAATTAATCTCATCGCGTCGTGGAAGAACGTTGAGCCAGAGGATCATAACCAAATCCTATCTAAGCTCGACATAGGTATCGGGGGGCCTGGATTGGCGTACAACATGCGCCGCCCATTCGAAATTGCATTCCTTGGAAATGTTGCACTGGAACTGGCGTCCATGACAGCGGCGGACCGAGAGGCGATTCTCAGCGACGATGTGCGTTTCCGAGACCTGCTGGACAAAGTGGAGGGTGAGGGTGGATCGACTAGACAAAGCAGGGATATCCTCCTGCACCTCCTCTGGCCCGATAAGTACGAGCGCATTGCAAGCCGAACGCACAAGCAGTTGATCGCGGAGACGTTTGCCGAGATTTTAGAGCCGGGGCGTGTGCCCGACGATTTGGACCATAGGATTTATGACATAAGAACCAAACTCCAGCAGCTTCTTCCGGGACAGGAACTCGATTTCTACTGGTCACCGCTTGCGGAATGTTGGTACGTATCGGGCGAGGAAGATGAGCTCAATCCGCTGCAAGGCTTATCTATTAAGCGTCAGATCGTTCTCTACGGCCCGCCGGGAACGGGAAAGACCTTTGAAGCGCAGGAGCTGGCCGACCGACTCATTCGCCAAGGATTGCTTCAGGCGTGGGGTCCGAAGCGGTATTTTCAAGACGTTGACCGTGTCAATAACCTGGTTCGGGCTCGCAACCGCCGAATTCAATTCCATCCAGGGTACTCATATGAGGATCTCGTACGTGGCCTCCGCCTGACTGACGGGGGCAAGACTGTCTACAGCGATGGTATATTGCTTCGAGTCATCTCCGATATTGCTAACGATCCTCCAGAACTCAAGAACGTACCATTTGTTCTCATTTTGGACGAAATGAACCGTGCGGACTTGAGCAAGGTGCTCGGTGAGTGCTTCTCGCTGCTCGAGGATCGCGATGCGGTGGTGCAACTGGCCGGGCAGGATGAGACCCCCCGAGAAGTTTCCGTCCCCCAGAAGCTTCATTTCGTTGGCAGCATGAATCTCATCGACCAATCTCTGGAACAGGTAGACTTCGCTTTGCGTCGGCGGTTTCTTTGGTATTTCCGCGGGTTCGATCGTGAGCGGTTCTTGGAAATCTCCCGCTATCGGTGGAATGAGCTGTTAAAAAGGGAGCGCATAAAGAAGGATTGGGAGAGATTTGGGTCGGAGTTCGAGGTGCTCGCCGACCGTGCGGAACTAATCAACGCCGAAATCGAAAAGCATCCATCGCTCGGCGGCCAATATCAAATTGGGCACACCTATTTTTGCGATGTGGTGTACTTTATCGAAAAGGACCTCGCCATCCGGCCAGGGCGGCACTTCGTCCTATACAGCCAGAAAGGTCAAGGTCGTGATAGGACGGTTGGCGCACTCTGGAAGTTCTCCCTTAAACCGCTAATCGAACAGTATCTCTCAGGGATCGACTCTGCGGAGAGGCAGGCATTTCTCGCACGAGTGGAAGAAATCCTCACGCGAGGAAATGCTTCGTGACGTCAACGGAAGCCCATGTTATTCAAGCGACCGATCTCACCCCGATCGCTGGCCTGACGGTAGAAGACGAGGCTTGGCTCCGCCAGCTGGCACAGGCTGCAGACACAGAAACGCTCGCCCTCAGGTTATCCCACCGGAACGCAGAGGACCCGGAACCAGTCGTATTCTATGACGAACGGTCGGGGTGCTGGTGGGCAGGTCGCTTTATCGGCGAGGTGCAATATCTAGGCAGAACCCTCCGCATCCTTCCACGATTCGGTATGCCTCAACTCCAACGCTGGCTCAGTGTCATTTGGGGTGTTCGCTTGCTATCCACGAAAGGAAAGTACGAGAGGACGCGCATTTGGCTCTGGGAGCTCCTCGCCAAGCTCTGGGAAGCACGGCTTCTAGCTGCGGCCAAGCACGGCCTCCCTACGTTCCGGCTCGATGAACTCCACCGCGGTCAAACCATCCGTGGCCGCCTTCAGGTACGACTGACCGCAAATGAGTTAAACACCGGACGGCGGAACGTCGTAAGCCGCACGCGCAATCGACACATCGATCATCGCATCGGAGGCATCATCGTTCATGCCTTCGAGCACCTTCGCCGCGAACTATACCACCTCGGTGATGAGCGGAGTTGGCTGACCCAGCGCGGGCAAAACCTCGTCGCGCAACTTCGCGCGCACGTCTCTCGAGGCGAAGCCATCGCTGCTACGGCATCCCGCGTGCCGGTGCGATACACCCCCATCACAGAAGGCTACCGTGAGGTGGTAGAGCTGTCCCGCGCCATTGCTCGGCAACAACCATTTTCATCCTCATTGGCCGGCTTGAGTGACGTGCTCGGTGTGCTTATCGACATGGCGGAGGTGTGGGAACTCTATGTTTATCATTTGCTTCGAAGTGCACTCCGCGGTGTCGAAGTTGTTCACACTGGAAGGGATCTCAGTGGCAGCGACTATCTAATTCGCAGCGACCGGACGGGCGAGCGGCTCGGAAGCCTCAGACCAGATATCCTCATCCGTGCGGCGCACACAAACCGGCTTCTTGTGATTCTAGACGCGAAGTACAAGACTACTACGCAGACGCCGGAGCGACCACATGGGGTTCAGCGCGAGGACCTCTACCAGTTGGCCGCCTACCTCTCAGCTTATGGAAGTCAATCGGAGTTAGTCTCCGGCGGACTCATCTACCCGACAACGGAGCACACGACGAACATCATTGTCCTTGAAACCAAGAGTCCATGGCGCCTTTCCGCGTCCGGGCGCCCCTTCTGGTTCTTCGGGGTTCGATGCGAAACGGACAGTTCCAACAATATGCAACTGTCAGAAGGCGAAATGTCTTTTATGAAAGCGATTCAAAACGCGCTTGAGCAACACCAACTTGTGGAATTGATTGCGTAGGAAAGGTGGCTACAACGCAATCAACGGTCGTCTATATGTCATCAGGCCAAGCTAGCTTTTTTTGCAACCAGAGAAAGAGATTGATTTCCACAAGGTCGTCAATGCTTGGGCTATCTGTTGCGGAAACATTGTATCAGACATTTAGGCAATATTTTTGGGGATCATAGGGCGCGCGCGGACTTGTCTGCCGAGGGAACGCCAGATGCAATATCGTGCACCGAACACCGCCGAGTTATTTTAATTCCTTTGCGACTTGTCGATTGACAGGTCGATCGTAAAGCATCCGTTCGGCGGATTTAGTCAAGTCTCTGAGACCTAGCTTGCGGCTCTGCTTTCTTTCCAAGGGGGATGCTTTCGCGTTGTTTGCGCGCAACTCTTTCAGCTTTGGTTTCCTTGCGCAAAAGCCCGAGCTCCAATTGCTTGAATGATTTTTTCGCTTCCCCCTCCCGGAAAATTGCGACAGAACTATCCGGGCTAAAGATCGGTATAGGTGACCCGGCCTCGCTCGGAATCCCCGGCCGACTTCGTCGGAATACGAACTCTGCTGTCACCGGCAAAATCTGCAGCCCAGCATAAGAGATTAGCAAGCCGCATCTCGTCTATACTGCTTGCAACGAGATCGAGCAGGCCCGGGGACGCAACGATAACAGCCAAGCAACGAGCGCGGCTGATTGCCACGTTAAAGCGGTTACGCGACAACAGAAATGATGCGTCTCGTGGCATGTCATCCGCGCCGGAAGTCGTCATTGAGACGATCACCACCTCCGCTTCCTGACCCTGGAATTTGTCGACGGTGCCAACCCGGGCGCCATCGGGCAAGCATGAGCGGAGCAGGTTCACTTGCATATTGTAGGGCGCGACGACGAGTACATCATCAAGTGTCATCGCGCGTTCTCTGCCATTCCGGTCGATTACGCGCTGGCTGAGAAGGCTCATCAGAATATCGCGCGTCGTTTCCGCCTCCTCGTTAGATTTCTGCCGGCACCCAGAATGCTCGACGGGGAAAAAGGACAATCCAGTGGCCTTTAGTGTCGGGTGCGCGCTCTTTGTGAGGACCAACCGTTGCGTCGCGCAACCCGCCTCGGAGTGGAGCTTGCCCTCATACACTGCAGCGGAGACGAACGCGCAGAGGTCGGGGTGCATGCGCCAAGTCTTGGACAGGAAGATTCCGCGTTCCGGCGGCACGACGGCGTGGCCTTCGAGCAGATGGTCGAGGGCAGAGCGACCGCTGTCCCGAGGGTGTGCGCCCTGGATCGGCTGCGCGAGTTGCATCTGGTCGCCCACGAGGACAATCGATTTGGCAGAAAGTGCCATCGCCACCAAGTTTCCAAGTGAAACCTGTCCGGCCTCATCGACGAAGAGCACGTCCCGGCTGGCTGCCAACTCAGGACGCGCGAACGCCCAGGCGGTACCGGCAATGATTGGAAGGGTTGCGTCTATTTCATCATTACCGGTGACGCTCTCGATGAAGCCGCGCCCTGTATACCCTTCACTTCCGCTGTCTTTCTTCTGACCAAGCGGACGTACGGATTCACCGTTCTCGATAAGGCGCTCCTCGATGGCATTGAGTACGTTATCGATAGCCTTGTGGCTGTTGGAAGCAACGCCAACGGTCTTGCCGGCGCGAATGAGTGACACGATTAGGTGAGACGTGGTGTAAGTCTTGCCCGCACCGGGCGGCCCCTGGATTACAAGCCAGGAGCGGTCGAGGGCATGAACTGCTCTCTTTGAAGCCTCAAGCAATCGGTCAGGGTCTTCGCGATCGACAGGCGCAATGATTGGCGCCCCGAGGGGGCGGCCCAATAGCCTTGGTGAGTCGCGCCGCAAGATCGCTCCGACGTGCGGGAAAGCATCGCCTCCGGCGGCCATGTCGCGGGCGATCATCCATACGGCATCGCGAAGCGGATCAGTGTTCACCGGTCCACCAGGCATCAGGGATAGCTCCTTCGGCAGCTCGCCCTTCGCTGCGCCGCGCTTGAGGGTGACGATGCCGGCCGCCTCGTAAAGAGCGAGAATAGTGCCGGTGGCTTCGCCAGTCGCGGCGATGCAAACGTCAGCTCCTGCGCGCAGCTTGGTTTCCTGCTCAGGATAGCGATAACGGAACGTGAGGCTTCTTTTGTCGCTGCCGATCCAGTCCTCGCCGTCAGCAATGCAGCCGCCAAGACATTCATCGTCATCCTGGAGTTCTGCCACGCTTCGCTCCTGACGATCGAAGTATGCCCACCAGGCTGGTTTTGCCTCTCGACGATGGAAGCCGACGAGATCGGCCATGAGCTGCCGAGCCCCCGCGTCCGGTGCCTCCGGATCTGAAACGAGCGCGGCTTCGAGGGCTGCCTGCGCGCGCTCCCTTTCTTCACGCTTGTCCTGCCTGTCATCCTCTAGTTCGGACTCTTCGACTGACCTATTAGTTGTGACATCCGCAGGCGGCGGCCAGTGTCCCGATCCCCTGGCGCGCTCGATGAGCCAGTTTCGCAGAAGAAACGTGGAGAGGCAGTCGTCTCGATTGTAGTCGCGCAGGTCGTTCAGCAGCGAGCTCTCGCCGGTCTCACGAAAGCGGTCATAGATAACGAGGCTATCGCCCCCGGTCGCAACCGCCGTGGTGCGGGCGGGCATGCAGAAGCGCTCGAGATTCTTGATCGAGTAGCTTGGTTCGCCGACCCGTACAGCTTCCCGCACCACGCGATAGAGATCTACCATGCGGTTTGTGCGCAGAATCTCATCAACCGCCGTCTCCGCAGTCGCGTGCATGGAAGCCAAGCGACGGAGCGCAGTCTTTTCGTAGGGTGCGTAATGATAGAG
>Ga0181518_10005752_pt1 | contig 10615 bp, 9 predicted proteins | sample PEATcosm2014_Bin_28_FD_119751 | JGI IMG/M metagenome (GOLD analysis project Ga0181518, IMG submission 119751) | Peatland microbial communities from MTU Mesocosm Facility, Houghton, MI, USA - PEATcosm2014_Bin01_60_metaG | ecosystem: Environmental > Terrestrial > Soil > Wetlands > Peat | place... | reverse complement strand
TGGCGATGATCGGGATGTGCCCGGCCGTGCCCTCGATGCGCCGGATGGCCTCAGTCGCCTCGTACCCGTCCATCTCGGGCATCTGGCAGTCCATGAGGATGGCGTCGTAGGTATCCGAGCGGAGTGCGTCGAGAGCCTCGAGTCCGTTGTTGGCGATGGTGAAGGTGTAACCGAGGTTCTCGAGGACCTTCGTGCCGACGAGCTGGTTCACCTTGTTGTCCTCGACGAGGAGGATGCTCCCCGAGTTCTGCGCCGTCACGGCGCGAGCCTCGGCCGGAGCCGCAGCTGCACCGAGCGCCGTCCCCGAATTGAGGCTCGTGATCAGGCAGTCGAAGAGCTCGGAGGAGCGGACCGGTTTGGTGAGGCTGGCGGCGAACCCGGTGAGGTGCGATTCGGCCGCCTCGAGGCGATGGCCGGAGGAGCTCAGCAGGAAGAGCATGGTCGGGGCAGTGGCGGGGTCAGCCTTCAACGTGCGAGCCAGCTCTATGCCGTCCATGCCGGGCATGTTCAGGTCGACCACGCCCAAGTCGAACGACCGGCCGTCCTGGGCGGCGGTGAGCGCCAACTCGAGGGCCTGGTACCCGTCGGACGCCTCCACGGCCTCCACTCCCCAGGAGAGCAGCTGCTGGCGGAGGATCCTCCGGTTGGTCGCGTTGTCGTCCACGACCAGCGCGCGCTGCCCCGAGAGGGTGCGCGGGTCGTCACTCGCCTCGTCGGTCGGCTCGTCGTCCGAACGTCGCAGTGACAGTTCGAACCAGAACTTCGAGCCCTCGCCGGGAGCACTCGTGAGACCGAGCCGTCCCCCCATGAGCTCCACCAGCTGTCGGCTGATGGTCAGGCCGAGCCCCGTACCGCCGAACCTGCGGGTGGTGGACGAGTCCGCCTGCGCGAAGGCGCTGAACAGACGCTCCTGATCCTCCTCGGCGATGCCGATCCCCGTGTCGACGACGTCGAAGTGCAGCGCGACGCGTTCGGAGCTCTGGTGGAGCACGCTCACCCGTATGACCACCTCACCCTCGGAGGTGAACTTCACGGCGTTCGCGCCAAAGTTGAGCAGCACCTGCCTGATTCGGGTGCCGTCCCCGAGGAGCGCCGTCGGAACGTCGGGCTGGACGTCCACCAGGAGCTCGATGCCCTTGGCGTGGGCCGTGCCGGCCAGGATGCGCCCGACGTCGTCGACGACGTTGGGGACGTTCAGCGCGGACTCCTCGATCTCGAGCTTTCCGGCCTCCATCTTCGAGAAGTCGAGGATGTCGTTGATGATCACCAGCAAGCTCTCGGCGGAGAGCTTGACGCCAGACGCGAGCTCGAGCTGCTCGTCGTCGAGATCGGTCTCAAGCAGGAGATCCGTGAGCCCGATGACGCCGTTCATCGGTGTCCGGATCTCGTGGCTCATCATGGAGACGAACTGTGACTTCGTCCGGGAGGCGACGAGCGCCGCGTCGCGTGCGGCGACGAGATCCTGGGCGGCCTGACGTGCCTCGGTGACATCACCGCCGTTGAGGACGTACCCGTTGACCGACGGGTCATCGAGGAGGTTGGCAGCGGTCCAGTCGATGGTGCGCCATTGACCGTTCGCGTGTTGCATGCGCACCTCGAAGACGACCGTGTCGTCGTGGTCGTCGCCGAGACCCACGAGGTGCTCCATCACCATGCGGGAGTCGTCGGGGTGCACGAGCTCGGTGAAGGGCCGGCCCTCGAGGTCGGCCGGCGAATACCCGAGGATGCGCTCTGACGACGGCGTGATGTAGGCGACGCCGAGATCGGCCTCGATCACGGTGATCAGGTCCCAGGTCTTGTCGATGAGCGACCGGAACCGGGCCGTCCTCAACGCGTGGCCTTCCCGAAGGGTGAGCGCCAACCGCACCGAGGCCACGAGAAGGGTGATGGTGGCGAGAGCGATGGCAGGCCGGCCGATGTGCCCGAGGCCCGCCACGACCAGGATCGCCATGCTGATGACAGCGCCGAAGGCGGGCAGAGCGAAGCCGGCCACCCGTTCGATCTTCGGGCTCTCCACCTTGGGGGGCAGGATCCACACCGCGACCGCGATCAGCGTCAGCGAGATGGGCCAGGCCGCCCCGTTGGCGATGTACCCGAACCGGCTCATCGGCTGGAGGAGGTTGAAGCCGTCGCCGATGGCGTTCGTTCCGAGGGCGACACACACGACCGCGAAGAACGGCCTGAACCCCTTCGGGAGCACCAGCAGGCCACCGACGGCCAGAGCCAGGAGGAGCAGGTCGCCCATGGGGTACACCAGATTCGTCGCGGCGGCCAGCGCACCGCCGCCCGTGACCCTGATGACCTCGGCGACGACGAAGGCGGCCGACAAGGCCGCCACACCCAGACCGGCGATCAGCCCGTCCAACGAGGTCGCGAGTAGTGAGCCGCGGTTGCCGCGCCGAATGAGCAGCGCGAGTGCCAGGAAGCACAGTGGGAAGAACCCCACATAGAAGGCGTCGGCGAGCGACGGGGTCGACGGTGTGGCCCCGCCCAGAGACTCGATGGTCAAGGTGAGATCGCCAAGGGCCCACGAGATGCATGCCACACCCATGATCAGAGGGAACAAGCGCGCGACGGAGCTACTCGATCGCCATGAGCCCTCGAAGTAGCGGGCAACGCACAAGCTGCCCATCGTGAACTCGAACAGGACAACGCCCCACCCGTCGAGCGGGGTGTAGTACGAGCCCGTTCTGCGCACCACCAGAGACACACAGAAGGCGACGACGAGCGCGGCGGCGATTCCCAGCGTCCAACGGACCCGAGTGGGGACCCGGTGGGGGCCCCACGGGTCCGGCTCAGCGGTGACGCCCTCGGCTGCCCCGGCGGACGGATGAGGCTTCTCAGGCGCCTCCCCGTTCCGTTCCACGACTGTCACGCCCATTCCCCCTATGACGGCATGATGGAGCCTGACATTGAGTCGCTGTTTGGTCGCCCGACCCCAGAGGGGGCCACCGGGCACGGTTGATCCGTGAGGGCGGCCGATGACCTGGGCTTTTGTTGGTGGAATGTGTCGCAGGATCCCCTCGGGCGCCTCTCGGCGCCGCGAGGGTCGAGAGGGAGGGTCGAGATGGCCACGTTCGTCCTCGTCCACGGGGCGATGCACGGCGGGTGGTGCTGGCGCCACGTAGACCACGAGCTGTCCCGGCGCGGCCACGACGTCCACCGGCCGACGCTCACGGGCCAAGGGGACCGCCGTGCCGGTCTGGCACCCGAGGTCGGGATCACCACCCACGTACGGGACCTCGAAGATCTCGTGTGGTTCGAGGACCTGAACGGAGTCCACCTGGTCCTCCACAGCTACGCCGGCGTCCTGGCCGGGCCCCTGGCCGAGCGCGTCGAGGATCGCCTGGCGTCGGTCGTGTACCTCGGTGCCTTCGTCACCGCACCGGGCGAGAGCCTGCTCGACATCGAGCCGGCGGATGTTGCCGATCGCTACCGCCGCCAGGTGGCCGAGCACGGCGGGGGCTGGTACCTGCCGGCAACCGACGCCTTCCTGGAGCAGTGGGGAATCCGCGACTCGGCGTTGCGCGACTGGGTGGGACCTCGCCTCACCGATTTCCCCTTTCGGTGCCAGACCGAACCGACCGACTTCGACCCGGAACCGCTCCGCAGGCTCCGCAAGGTCTACGTGAAGCACACCGACCCGCCGTTGGCCAGCCTCCAGCGCTTCTACGACGCCGCGGTCGTGGCCGGCTGGGAGACACATGAGCTCCACTGCGGGCACGATATGATGCTGGCGGCCCCGGAGGACACGACAGATCTCCTCGAGAGGATCGCCCGAGGCGCCTGAAGGAATCCATGCTGATCCCGTGAACGGCGCTCTGCGTGGGTCGGGTAGCGTGGCAGGCGATCCTCTCGGTTCTCTTGCGCAGACCGACCGGGTCGTCACGCCCCGGCGTGGCACTCCGATGCGTCGCCGAAAGGATCTCTCATGCCCGGACCCGACGTGCCCGCCACCAACGGGCACCGTGAAAGCCCGCGGCGCGTGCGCAAGGGCGAAGCCCGTCCACGCCGGTCGGACGCCCAGCCCACAGAGGACACTCTCGACGAACAGGTGGTCTCCCTCCGTGAGACGGGCAAGAGCTACACCTCGGTGGCCAAGACCCTCGGCATCAAGCGCAGCGCAGACGCCCATGCGGCATTCCTCCGTGCGCTGCACGCCCGACCGGCCAAAGAACGCGCTGCCATGACGCAACGCGAGAGCGAACGCCTGGACCGCCTCGAGCGACGCGTCCGCTCCCGGGATGTGGGCCAGCCTGACGAGCTCCGGCGGCATCTCGCGGCGTTGGAGAGGTTCCGCCAGAGCCTCGCGTAGACGTAGTCCCCCCGGGCTGCGGCCTGGGAGGACCGAGGACGCGCCCCGGACGACCGAGGTTCGCGCGCCAGGGGTTGCCGCCACCACCGGGGGCCGCCTACCGGCGGGCCTTCGTCCCTTCGGAAGAGCTCGATCGCCCCTACGTCGCCGTCTCCGCCGACGTCGTCGTCGCTCCCGGCGATGCGAGCGCCAAGAGGCTGGCCGCCGGCTACGCCCTCTGGGTCCGCAGCATCCGGCGGGGCGAAGGGGCGATCCCGTTCCCGGGCCCAGACCAGGCGGGCCGGCATACCTGGGACGATGACGATCGCGCGCTGGTGCGTGATCGGGTCGACACCCAGTTTGTCGGATCTTCCACGACGGTGGCCCGCGAGTTGGTGCGGCTTCAAGAGGCAACCGACGCCGACGAGCTCATCGTGACGACGATCACCCACAGTCACGCAGATCGGATGCGCTCCTTCGCCCTGTTGGCGCGGGAGTGGTTCAGGGATCGCCACCAGCAAGGCAAGCGGACGATGGGCGGTCCACCGGTAGTGTCACCCCCCAGTCGGACCACGTAACCCCTGGTGCCCAGTGGCCTCAATATGACGAGAAATCCTGGAAGGAGATCGGTGAGCGTCGCCGTAGTCGTCGGCAACCCAAAGGTGGGCTCGAGGACCCTCGGGGTGGCGATGGCTGTCGCCGGTGCCCTCCAGGGCGCCGATGGAAGCTCCACCGACCCTCTCGTCATCGACCTGGCTGAATTGGCGCCCGAGCTCTTCGACTTCGAATCCGTTGCGGTCAAAGCATCCCTCGAGGCCGTCGCACACAGCGATCTGGTGGTGGTGGCCTCACCCACCTACAAGGCAACGTATACCGGCCTTCTCAAGTCGTTCTTCGATCGCTACAACAGTGACGCCTTGGTCGGAACGGTCAGCATTCCGGTCATGACCGGTGCGGCGGCGGTTCACGCCCTTGCACCAGAGGTCCACCTACGTCCGCTCTTGGTCGAGCTCGGCAGCTCCACTCCGACGCGGGGGCTGTTCGTGACCGAGCAGGAGTTCGATGACCTCGACACGGTGATCGCTTCCTGGGCCCGGCTGGCCCGACCGCTCGTCGAGGGGGCACTTAGCGGGAAGTCACCCGGAGCGCGCTGACATTGCGCTCCTAGCGCTGGCGGCGGGTGTGTGCCGCCAGGACGACATCGACCAGCCGGCGCTGGCAGAACCCCAGGCATTCATAGACTCGTCGAGCCTCATCGTTCGATTCGGCCACGTGCAGGAACGGCTGCTCATCACGCTCGATGATCCCGGCCGCCACATGATGGGTCAGGGTCGAGGCAAGGCCGCGGCCCCGGGCATCCGGATGCGTGCACACGGCGGACGGCTCTGTGAACCCACTGAGACTCAGCCGCTCACCGGCCATCGCCACCAAGTGCTCACCCTCGAAGTGTCCGTAGTAGCGACCGAGTTCGATCGTGCCGCCGCGGAATGGTCCCGGCTTGGTGAGTGCCACGAGCTCGAGCATCTGTGGCACGTCGTCAGTCGTCAACGCTCGCAGCTCGACTGGCTCGACCGCATTCAATTGCTCGGGGCGAACGATCATCTGGCGCCCCACTCCCCTGGCCTGCACGGTCCAACCGTCAGGCAGGACCGCAGGGGGATCTCCGCCGAACAGAATGCACCTGGCCGACTCCGACATGCCGACCAGCGTTGCCAGGTCGTCCCAGGAGTCCTCGTCGTACCCGTCGACGGCCGCAAACGCCGCGATGGCGCTGTGGTATCTCCGGGCTCGTCCGAATGCATCGGCGTGGCGCTGGTGATGTGACGACAGCGCCCACCAGACGGCGTTATCCAGAGGTTGTCGATCTGTCTCCACGACCACCGAGAGTCTTGGGTCATCCTCTTCGGGCGGCTAGGACAAAGCGGTCTCGACGATCTCCCCCACCTGCTCGACCTCCAGCAGGAACCCGTCATGGCCGGACGCGGATTCGATGACGCTGAGGGGTGAGTTACCGGGAAGATGCCGAACCAGCTCCTGTTGCTGGGCCAGCGGATAGAGCCGATCCGACACGATGCCGGCCACGCTTGTCTCAGCCTGCACGCTCCGCAGAGCCTGTGCGATTCCGCCACGACCTCTGCCGATGTCGTGATGGTTCATCGCCTCGCTGAGTGTCACATAGGAATTCGGGTCGAACCGCTGCGCGAGCTTCTCGCCCTGGTGCTGCAGATACGACTCGATCGCATAGCGCCCGCCCTTGAGCGGCTCCTCCTCGCCCTGGGCCTCCCGATCGAAGCGTCGTCGGAATTCGTCGCCTGTCCGATAGCTGAACTGCCCCAGGCCTCGCGCAATGGACAGCCCGTCGACGGGGCGCCTCGAGGTCCCGTAGTAGTCGCCGCCCTGGAACGCCGGATCGGAACGGATGGCGCGGATCTGCAGCGAGCACAGTGCGATCTGATCGGCCGACGCCGCCGCCCCCACGGCGAGGACGACGGCGCGTGCCACCCGCTCGGGCTGGCCGACGCACCATTCGAGCACGCGCATGCCGCCCATGGAGCCCCCGATGACACAGGCCCACCGCTCGATCCCGAGCTGGTCGGCGAGGGCGACCTCGACCGCCACCTGGTCGCGGATGGTGATCAGGGGGAACCGGGAACCGTAGGGGCTGCCGTCGGCGCCGAGCGAGGCCGGGCCGGTCGTTCCCTGGCATCCACCCAGGACGTTCGGGCACACCACATGGTAGCGATCCGTATCGATGGCCGCTCCAGGCCCGATTAGCCCCTCCCACCAGCCGGCCGACGGATGGCCAACGCCCGGGGGGCCGACAGCGTGGGAGTCACCCGTGAGCGCATGCAGGACCAGGACGGCGTTGGTTCGGGACTGGTTCAGCTCACCCCACGTCTCGTAGGCGACGGTGACCTCCGCGAGGCGGCCACCCACCTCGAGGGGAACCCCGGCCCCTCCGCGGTCCGCGATCACGGCGAGCTGACGCCGCCCGGGCTCATCCCCGGGCAGCCACACCCCTGGGTATGACGTCGAGGTCACGCTCCCTTCGCGGCGCGGAACCCGGCTTCCAGGTCCGCCAGGATGTCCTCTATCGACTCGATGCCGACAGAGAGGCGGACCAGGTCCGGCGTCACGCCGGTCGTGGTCTGCTCAGCCTCCGTCAGCTGAGAGTGCGTCGTCGAGGCCGGGTGGATGGCCAGGCTGCGCACATCACCCACGTTGGCCAAGTGGCTGAAAAGCTCGAGGCCCTCGATGAAGTGGCGCCCCGCCTCCGCACCGCCGGCGATCCCGAACGCGATGATCGCCCCGCCGCCGTTGGGCAGGTACCGCTTCTGTCGGTCGTGCCACGGGCTCGACTCCAGGCCGGGGTAGGCCACCCAGGACACCTCGTCGCGGCCTTCGAGCCAGCTCGCCACCGTGGTTGCGTTCTGCACGTGCCGCTCCATCCGCAGGCTGAGTGTCTCGAGGCCCTGGAGGAACAGGAACGAGTTGAGAGGTGCGATGGCCGGTCCCGTGTCGCGCAGGTACTGCAGGCGCGCCTTGAGGACGAATCGGGCGGGGAACAGGGCCTCCGGCAGGCTGCCGAACACCAGGCCGTGATAGCTGGGGTCGGGCTCCGTGAAGTTCGGAAAGCGCCCGCTCCCCTCGTAGTCGAATTTCCCGCCGTCGACGATCACGCCGCCGATGGACGTCCCGTGGCCACCGATGAACTTGGTGGCCGAGTGCACGACGATGTCGGCGCCGTGGCGCAGCGGCTGGGCGAGATAGGGCGTCGCCACGGTGCTGTCGACCACGAGCGGGATCTGATGATCATGAGCGACGCCCGACACACCCTCGAAGTCGAGGACGTCACCCTTCGGGTTGCCGAGCGTCTCGGCGAAGAAGGCCTTGGTGTTCGGTCGGATCGCCGCGCGCCAGGCCTCGAGGTCATCGGGGTCGTCTACGAAGGTCACCTCGATCCCCAACTTGGGCAGGGTGTAGTGGAAGAGGTTGTAGGTGCCGCCGTACAGGGACGCCGACGAGACCACGTGCCCACCGTTCTCGGCCAGGTTCAGCAGGGTGATCGTCTCGGCCGCCTGGCCGCTCGCCACCGCGAGTGCCGCCACTCCACCCTCGAGCGAAGCGATCCGCTCCTCGAACACGGCCTGCGTGGGGTTCATGATGCGCGTGTAAATGTTCCCCAGCTCCTCGAGCCCGAAGAGTGCCGCCGCGTGCGACGTGTCACGGAAGGTGTAGCTGGTGGTCTGGTAGATCGGCACCGCACGTGCACCGGTGGTGGGATCGGGCACGGCACCGGCGTGGACCTGGCGGGTTTCAAAGCCCCAGTCGGGCATGGCAATGGCCTCCTTGCATCGGATCAGGCGCTGATGGGCCTGCGAGTAACCCCAGGTCTCCGAGTTTTACAAACCCGACCTAGTTAGTCAACTTTGTCTGTCGGCCTTGGCCGCGCCGAGTCGCTCCAGGTGGACGTGGCCCGCCTCAGATGACCGTGCCGTGGAGCATCAGCTCGACGTCGATGTTCCCTCGCGTGGCATTCGAGTAGGGGCACACCTTATGGGCTTCTCGAACCAGCTCGGCGGCCGTCTCCCGGTCGTCAACCGACGGAATCGACACGTTGAGCACCACGGCGAGCCTGAAACCCCCGTCTCCGGTGGGAAGCAGGCTCACCTCCGAGTCGATCGCCACCTCGCCCGCATCGACGTGTCGACGGCGGGCAACGACCCCGAGAGCGCTTTCGAAGCACGCGGCATAACCGACGGCGAAGAGCTGCTCCGGGTTCGTCCCGCCTCCTTCGCCGCCGAGTTCCCTGGGGCGGCGGAGCTCCACCTCGAGAGCGCCGTCGTCGCTACGCCCATGACCGTCACGCCCGCCGGCGACATGGGCTCGTGCGGTGTAAAGGATCTTGGCCATCGCTCCACCTTCAGGATTGCCTTGTGGTCGGTTCAGACGATCTGAACCCAAGGGACGGTCTCACGTCGGCCCGATCGGCGAGATTCCCACTGCCGCTCATCCGGACGAACCTCGGCCGGCCTTCTGCAGGACGAACCGCTGGACGGCGTTGGCGAACCCTTCGTCCTCATTGGTCGTGGTGACCATGCGGGCCGCCCGCTGTACCTCGTTCGATGCATTGCCCATGGCGATGCTCAGGCCGGAGTGGGCGAACATCAACACGTCATTCGGCATGTCACCGACCGTGGCGAACTGTGCTGTGGGGATGCCGAAGCGAGATGAGAGGTACTTCACCACTCCACCCTTGTTGGCCTCCGGGTGAGTGACGTCGAGGTAATAGGGCTGCGACTGAGCTGCGGTGACGTGGTCACAGAACTGGTCCCGGACGGCCTCGGTGGCCCGCGCCATGGCGTCATGGTCGTCACTGACGCCGACGATCTTTGCCACCTGGTCGCAGAGGCCGTCGAAGCTCTCGGAGACGATCGGTTCGAACTCGACAGTGGCCGCCTCCCGGTCGACATGTGGACCCTCGAGGTCACGTACGTACCAGTCTGCGCCCCTGTAGATCCAGGTCACCAGGCCGTGTGACTCCATCAGGGTCAGGATGGGCGTGACCAGCGACTCCGGTACCAATTTTTGCTCGATCACCGTCATGTCGGGTTCGACGATCAGTCCGCCGTTGAAGGCGGCAATGGGCGTGGAGAGCGCGAGGGGTTCGACCAGCATCGACATGCCCCGCGGCGGTCGTCCGCTGGTGATGGCAAAGAGCACATGGGCCGAATCCAGCGCATGGACGGCTTCAATGGTCCTCTGGGTGAGGACCTTCTGGGGGGTCACCAGAGTGCCGTCGACGTCGGCCAGGAGGAGTCGGATCGGGTTCTCAGGTGCCGGGCTCTTCGACTCGGCGTTCAGGGGCATCAGTCGGCCACCATCGCTCCCGCCGCGAGCACGCCCCTCACGAACTCGCCAGCCTGGTCGTAGACGTCCCGGCTCTCCTTGGTCCACGGAAGCAGGAACGGGAACACGTGGAACATCCCGGCGACCTCTGAGGCCACGTGGGGCACCCCCGATGTTTGGAGCTTCTTCACCAGTGCACGGATCGCATCGCGGAACATCTCGTCGGCGCCGTAGACGACGAAGGTCGGAGGCCAGCCCCCGAGATCGTCCAGGAGCACGTCCACCCTGTCGTCGTCGGGATCCACGCCGTGAAGATAGGGGTTGACCGGGATGTTCCAGGGGAGGACGTCGAGCGGCGCGTTGTCGGTGACTGAGTCCTCGCTGAGGCTCAGGCTGACCTCGGGCGAGAACAACAGCGCACCAGCCGGTCGCCCGAGGTTGTCCTTGCGCATGCGATGGAGGACCGTGCCG
>Ga0181518_10005750_pt1 | contig 10619 bp, 5 predicted proteins | sample PEATcosm2014_Bin_28_FD_119751 | JGI IMG/M metagenome (GOLD analysis project Ga0181518, IMG submission 119751) | Peatland microbial communities from MTU Mesocosm Facility, Houghton, MI, USA - PEATcosm2014_Bin01_60_metaG | ecosystem: Environmental > Terrestrial > Soil > Wetlands > Peat | place... | reverse complement strand
TTCCCCGGATTCCGCGTTCACGCCCGCCAGCCCGAACACGCCGGACTTGGGCGTTTGCAAGTCGTACCAAACCGTCTTGCCGTCGTAACCGAAAAACTCGTGCCCGGCGATTTCCATCGGCATGGTCCGCGGGTGCATGAGGCGGTTGCCGGTGCCGTCCGTGCGAATCGTCCATATCCGGTCCACCAGTTCCCAGGTGCCCTCGTGACAATACAGGATCAGCGTCGGGTCCGTGGGCGAGCATTGGTCGTGATTGAGATTCTCGCTCATGGGGAAGAAGGTGCGCACCGCCCCGGTCTTGATGTCCACCGCGAAGAACTGCAACATCCGCCCGCCGCCGCCGCCCCGGCCGCCTCTGCGGGCCGGACCGGGGCCATTCGTCGTCTCGGAAGAAGCAATCGCCGGCGGCTGGGCTTGGGGCTGCGCCTGCGGTTGCGTGCCGGGCGCGCTGCACTTGCCGATGATCAAGGTCTCATCCGCATTGACGCCGCCGAACTCGCCGGAGAAACCCAATTTGGCGACTTCGCGCGTGGCTTTGGTGTCCACGTCGGTTGCGTAAATGACGGACTGCCCCTCCACATTCCGCTCGTAATAAACCGAGCGGGTCTTGCGTCCGACCTCGATGCCGGCGCTGCTGCCCGCGCTGTAGCGCACGCCCGGCGCGACCAACTCGACCTCGCGCGTCTTGAGGTTGACGGCGGAAAGGCCGCCCGGCGTGGAGATGATGAGCTTGTCGCCCTGGGGCGTGTAGGCGTTCTGGTGGAAGTAAAGGCTGATGCTGCCCGGTTCCTTCGAGAGCCGTATCAGCCGGTGCCCGGTGGCGGCATCAATCCATTCCGTCGGCGCCTCGGAAGGGCCGCTGGACGCCGTGGACGCCGTGGACGCTGATGTGTTGGCGCCCTGCCCTTGCGCGGACATCGCTGCCAGGCCCGCCCACGCCAAAGTCAAAAACAATTCAGTTGATAGTCGCATAAATTTTGTTCTTTCATTGATTTCCCCACGCACAGCCATGCCGGATTCAATACAAGATCCCGATTGCGAGTTCAAGGAAACAACGCCGCCCCTGATCCTCGCCTAAAGCGCAGATCTCTCAGTCTGGAGCACACGCGAGACGCGTGTGCCCAGAACACGGCTGTTTCATCGCTGGGCGAGGATTTGGGGCCGCCAGATGACATGGCGGGCGCGCGACAACATTCTTCGCGCCCCCGGTATGCCCGTAGCGCCGTAGGCGCGCCATATCTGTAGTCCGCCATCGCCAGGCGAATTCAAGCTCCGTCAGGAGACGCCAACCACAAAATGTGGTTCATTGTGTCAAGAACCCCTGATTTATTGGAGGTTTGGTGGAAGTCTCCAACGGCAAATTTTTCTGACCCCATTTTTCTGACTTGACCCATTCCAATTAACAGGGTGACGGAAGGGAGTTTGGATTATGAGGCTCCTTTGAAATGAAGTCAGAAAAACAGGGTCAGAAGAATAGCTGAAAATTAGGTTAAGGTGGATGGGCCAATGGCGGCTTTCTGTCCCCGCTACGAGGTTCCTTGGAAGCGAAATAAGTCCTTCTCTCCCCGATGATGCCGCTCCTGACGGAACTTTATCCGTTTTGTGACCGGCATACTACAAATATGCCAGCCCTGACGGGCTTGAAAACCTGTAGCGGCGGTCTATGACCGCCGCTAATTACCAATGCTACTACAATCCGCTTTTATCGCGTCCACCCGTTGCTTTTCATGTCAAACATTACGAAGTCGTGACCGGCTTCTGCCAGCCTAACATCTTCTCAAGGCCGCCGGGCATTTTGTAGGGCTTGATGTAGTCCTTGAGCGCCGGGCCGGCGATTTCGATCTTGGTCAGGTCGGCTTGTCCCATGCCGGCCTGGGCGCAGTAGTTCAGGTAACCGATCTTGGAGAAATCAATCCCCATCAGCTCCACGCCAACGCGGTCGGCCGCCAGCCAGTCCAGGCTCGCCACGCAGACGCGCGAAAGGATCGGCGTGCCGTTGCCGGGTCCCTGGCCTTCCATCCCTTCGTAGCCGTCAATGACCGCCAGGTGCGGATGGAGGCCGCGCAGGGCCAGTTGGCACAGGTTAAAGTTGATGCCGTAAATGCCGCCGCCATGCATGGTCGGCTTGTCGCTGTCACCAATATAACCGCCCTCGGCCCGTTCGCTGCCCGCGCGCTTGATGGCGGAGCCGAGAACGATGTTCTTGAGCGACAAGGTGGCAATGACGCGGTCGTGCGTCTTCAACTTGGCCGGCGAAATAACGAAGTTGTTCGGGTCCAACAGGGTCTTGGACACGCGGCAGGGGTGGGGATGCGAATCTTTTTCGCTGTAGAGCCAGAGCGTTTCGATTTCATCATCGTCCAGTTCGCCCAATTTGACGCCGGGGTACTTGGCCGCCAGCTTGTCGTAACCGTAATTGACGTATCCGACCTGGGCCTTGCCCTGGGAGGGCGACTCGGTGATAAGCACATTGTCGGCCTTGCCGATGGACTTGAGGAATTCCAGGATGCCCTCGACATTCCTGGCGTCGGTGGCGGCCAGTTGCTTATTGGTGACAAGGAAGTTGGGCTTGATGACCACCCGCTTGTTGCCAATCGCCGCGGTGATCTCCTTCGCAAAGGGTTTCAGCGCCTGGAACGCCATGTCGGTCCGGTCCTCGCCGGTCGTGAGGGAGACGCGGCTGGTCGTCTTGACCAAGTTGGCCTCCAACGCGGCCTTCAATGCGGCGGCGGACTGGGCGGGGGTGTCGGTGCGGAAGCCGCCGCCACCGGCCAATGCGCGGGTGGCGCTCCAGGGCAGGGCGAGGGCGGCGCCGCCCAACAGGGAGGTTTTGAGGAAGCTTCGGCGGTCAAGTGCGTTGTAGTTCATTTGTTGAACGGTTCCTTTCATTGCATTACACGGGCGGTTCGCGGTTTTCGCAAAAATTCCGCCCAAAAAGCGAGCGTAGATTAGCCGGTGAGCCTTACGGGGTCAAGACAAAAGGGACATTATTTTTCAGGCTGGCCCGCATCCTCCCATCCCCCGCCCAGCGCCTTGTAAAGGGCGATCAAATCCGACGAGACGGCGCGTTCGCTTTCGATCAAGGCGTCCTGGCTTTGGTAGAGCGAGCGTTGCGCTTCCAGAACGCGCAGGAAATCGGCCAGGCCGTGGCTGTACAGGTCCCGCGCCATGCCCACCACCTCCTCGTTGGCTTGAGCGGCATGGGCGAGCGTTTGGCGGCGGGTTTGTTCCTGCGCGTAGCCGGTCAGCGCCGTTTCCACGTCGGTGAAGGCGGCGAGCATGGATTGCTCGTAAGCCGCCAGCGCCTCGTCCGCTCGCGCGCTTTGCGCCTGAATGCGGGCGCGGACGCGGCCGGCGTCGAAAATCCGCCATTGCACGGTCGGGCCGGCCGTCCAGAACCGGCTGCCGGCGGAAAACCAGTCGCCGGCGCTGATGCTTTGCAGCCCGGCGTCTCCTGTCAATGAGAATTTCGGATACAGATCGGCCGTCGCCGCCCCAATCAGCGCCGTGGCCGACGCCAATTGCCGTTCCGCCTGCAGCACGTCGGGCCGCCTCTGGAGAAGGTCCGACGGCAGGCCGACGGGCACCGCCGGGGGCGCGGTGGGAATGGGGGCGGCGTTGGCCATCTCCTCGAGCAGCGCGCCCGGCGGCTGTCCGAGCAGCAGCGCCAATTGATAAACCGCGTCCCGGAAACCGGTTTCAAAGAGCAGCGGTTGCGCGCGGGTTGCGGCCAGGAGCGCGTCGGCCTCCTTCACGTCCAATTCGCCGGTCAACCCCTTGGCGAACCGGTCGCGCGTCAGGGCCAGGATTTCCTCCTGCGCCTGGATGTTGGCGCCGGCGACGGCCAGACGCCGTTGAAAGGCGCGGGCGGCGACGTAATTGCGGGCCACTTCCGCGGTGATCGTGATCAACAAATTGCGGCGGCCAAATTCCGCCCCGGCCTCATCGGCCTGCGCGGCTTGGGCAGCGCGGCGCGTGCCGCCAAAAACATCCAGTTCCCAGGCGGCGTCGAAACCGGCCTGATACACGTCGCCTTGGATGGGGAATCCGGCGGGGAACTCAGGGAATCCGTTGGCGCTCAAACGCTCGCTCGCGAAAGAGCCGGCGGCATCCGCCGTTGGCAAAAGGCCGGCGGAAACCACGCGGGCGGCGGCGCGGGCTTGGCGGACGCGCGCGACGGCGGCGCGAAGATTTAGGTTTGACTGCGCGGCGCGAGCGATGAGCGAATCCAATTCCGCGTCGTGGAACGATTCCCACCAGGCCGTGTCGGCGGCCGGCAAATTGGTTTCCCCGCCCTCCTGGGGCGATGCCCATTGTTCCGGCGCGGCGTCTTTGGGCCGCTGATAATCCGGCCCGACCATGCAACCCGCCAGCAGAGCCGCCAACAGCAACGGGATGCACCTCCGGAAAGTGCTCCTGGCATAAGTCCCATTCGTCCTATAAGTCCTATAAGTCCCATTCAGGAAGCGGCTGAAACGCGTGCGATAGTTCATGGCGTTGCGGCCTCGCGCCGGTCGGCGGCGGCAATGAGGCTGAGAATCACGTTCGATGACCAGGATGCGTTTCATGGTTGGGGGCGCTAATGGGCGGCGATGCCGGCGCCGGCGGATTTGACGTTTTTGAGCAGCCAAACGCCGAGCGCGCAGGCCAGGCCCACCCACATGAACGTGTAGAAAAGTTCCACGAACGCCCAATATGAGGTCTGCTTTTGTACGATGCCATAAAATACGCCTCCGACCCGCAGCCGCGCGTCCACCGGGCTGAAATGGGATTGCAAAGCGCCCTGGACCGCGGCGAGGCGTTGCAGGTAAATCGGGTTCAAGGCGGAGACCCGGTCGGTCATAAACGCCTGATGCGCCTGCGCAAACCGCTCCAGCATCGTGGCGATAAACGAAATGCCGACACTGCCGCCCAAGTTGCGCACCAGATTCTGTATCCCGGCGGCGTTGCCGATTTGATCGTTGCGCAAGGTCCCCAAACCCACTGTCGTCAACGGCACAAATACAAACCCGGTGCCAAAACCGCTGACCAGATTGGGCGCAAGAAGACTAAGGCGCGACATTTCCAACGACAGCCGGCTGAACATAAATGCGCTCAGGGAAAAGACCACAAAACCGAATGCCGCCAACATCCGCGCGCTCGTCCTGGAAATCAGCGCCCCCACGACAAACAGCGCGCAAAACGCGCCCAGGCCCCGCGGCGAGACCGTCAATCCCGCCACCAGCGCCGGATAGCCCAGCAGCGTTTGCAAAAACAGCGGCTGCAACGTGACCAGCCCGTAAATCGCCCCGCCGAAAAGAAAGAACAACGCGCACGCCACCGCAAAATTACGGTTCTTGAGAATCCGCAGGTTGACAATCGGGTCCGAAACGCGCAGTTCCCAAAATATAAAAAACAACAGTGAGCCGGCGGAAATCAGCGTCAGCCACCGTATCCACTCCGCGCCGAACCAATCCGCCTCCTGCCCCCTGTCCAGCACGATTTGCAGCGTCCCCAGGCCCAGCGCCATGAAGCCCAGCCCAATCCCGTCAATCCGTCCCGGCTTGCCCTCGCGAATCCAGGGCGGGTCCTCCACAAAGAGCGAGACCATGCAGATCGCCACAATGCTGACGGGCAAATTGATGTAAAAGGCCCAGCGCCACGACCACGTATCCGTCAGCCAGCCGCCCATCGTCGGCCCCAGGATCGGCGCGCAGACGACCCCGATGCCATACACGGCCATCGCCGTGCCCCGTTTGGCAGGCGGAAAACTTTCCAGCATGATGGACTGCGCCAGCGGCTGGAGCGCGCCGCCGCCCGCGCCCTGGAGCACGCGCGCGACGACCAGCATCGGCAGGCTGGTCGCCGCCCCGCACATCACGGAAGACAGCGAAAATATGCCAATGCATGTAATCAATAGCCGTTTCCGTCCGAAATGCCTCGAAAGCCAGCCGCTGGCCGGCAGCACAATGGCGTTGGAAACCAGGTAACTGGTCAGCACCCACGTCGCTTCCGACGGTGTCGCCCCCAGGTTCCCGCCGATGTACGGCAGCGCGACCGACGCAATCGAAGTGTCCAGCACTTCCATGAACGTCGCCAGCATCACCGCCAGGGCGATCAGCCAGGGATTGAATCGGGGACGCCACGCCTCGCTCATTGGACACTGACCCTGGGTTGCACGGACAAGCCGGGCGCAAGGTTGAACTGCGACAAGTCAACCGGCTCGTCAAACGTAATTTTCACCGGCACCCGCTGCACGACCTTGACATAGTTGCCCACCGCGTTTTCCGGCGGCAGCAGGCTGAACTGCGCCCCCGAACCGGCCTGAACGCTGTCCACCCTGCCATTGAATTGATGATGCGGATAAGCATCCACATGGATCTCCACATGCTGGCCGGGACGCATCCGCTCCAATTGCGTCTCCTTGAAATTGGCCACCACCCAAAGGTCGTCCGGCACCAGCGCCAGCAGCGCCTGGCCGGTTTGGACATAAGCCCCCTGCTCCACCGAGCGGCGCGTGACCCGCCCATCCCGCGGCGCCACAATCGTGGTGTAGGAAAGCTGCAATTGCGCCTGCTCCAGCCGCGTCTGCGATTGCTGAACTTGGGCGCGGGCGGTCTCCACGTCGGCGCGGTCCAACTCCACCTGCGCGGCGGCGGCTTTGGCCTGATTGCGGACCACCTCCACTTCCGCGGCAGTGTTGCTGGCCTGCGTCTCGGCCAGGTCACGCTGGCTGCGCGAGACGGCGTTGCTTCCCACCGACTCGTAGCGGCGGCGGTCCGCCTCGGCGCGGCTGGCAAGGGCCTGCGCGGCAACGATGGCGATGGTTTGCTGATCGGCCTTGGCCTGGTCAACCACCACCAGCGCCTCGGCCTGCCGGACATGGCTGTTGGCCACCGCCAGTTCGGCCGCCGCCTGGTCCACGAGCATCTGGTAATCGCGCGGATCTATTTCCAGCAGCACATCCCCTGCCCTCACGCGCTGGTTGTCCGTCGCCAGCAACTTTACCACCGGGCCGGAAACCCGGGGACTGATGTATGTGACGTAACTGGCAATAAAAGCGTCATCCGTCCTTTCGTAAGGCGCTATGTAACGGACGTAATAAACGGCGGCGGCGGCCGCGGCCAGCACGAGCATCACCGCCACGGCGAAACGGCGCCACAAACGCCCGCGGGGCGCGGGCACGGAGGCGGTCTCCGCGCCGGGTGGACGCGGAGAGGGGCTGGATTGGTTTGTTGGGGTCTTTTCTTCCATCAACCACCTAAATCTGGCGTGCAAACCGCCAAGCTCGCCAAATCCTTGCCGAAAACCCGCCCCATGTCAAAATCTCTTTTCGTGTGGCGTCGAGCCTACGGCTCGATTAGTGAGGATACTTCTTAGCTGGGACCGGCACCAGTGGGTAGCATCCCGATTCCATCGGGACCTGTGACGGTCGGCGACTCGCCGACCGGAAGCTGGAAACACGTACTGTCGTTGTCACGCAGCGCGGCTGGCAAGAGTCGCATGAGAGGATCCGCCGGGCCAGTGGCCCGGCGGGACGGGTCCCGATGGAATCGGGATGCCACCCAGGCAGTAGGAAATATGCACGCTAAACGGATACCGGCGCGCAGCGCCGACATTACACCCAAAACAGCCCCCGCCCGCCGATGCGCTCTCATCCTTCCCATCCATCCCATCGCGCTACGTCCCCCGGTAGGGCGAAGCTCCCGTTGAGCCTCCATTCCTTTCAAGGCGACCTGATGCGGTAGTACCGCCCGGCGCTATTCGCCTGCGCCGGTTCGCTGAAATAGAACAACCCATTGGTGAGCCTCCCATTCGTCAGCGCAGTCCAAACCGGATTCCCCAAACTCGTGCAGCCTTCCACCACGATGGGGATGCCAGGCGTCCCCGCGATGTCAAACCCAAATTGGCCATTCTTCACGCCAAACTTGCCGTCGCCGGTTTGAACCTGCGGATTCCAAAGAACAGCCGGAATTCCCTGATAAGTGCTGCTCCACCCTGTGGTTCCGGGCAGATAGTACGCCGTGGCGTTAAGGTCATAAAAAAACACCACTTCCGCACCCCCGCTCACGCTGGGAGCGTTGCCCTGGAAATAGACGTTGGTGAGGTCGCAGCAAAATTTGAAAGCGTCTCCTCCAATGAGAGTGACGCTGGCGGGAATTGTCACGCTCGTCAGCGCGTCCCCGTAAAAGCTATATGGAGCGATGCTAGTGAGGCCATCGTGGAACGTCACGTTGGTCAGGCTGTTGCATCCGATAAACGCATCTCCCGGGATGCTGCTGATGCTATCCGGGATCGTGATATTGGTCAGCCCGCTATAGGCGAACTCCCCGACTCCCAAAGTGGTGATGTTGCTGGGCAGGGTGGTCATTCCGCTGCACCCATTGAACATGAACGGGCCAATATTGGTCAGGCTTGCGGGGAGTGAAACATTGGTCAAATTGCCGCAATTTGCGAACACCCACTCTCCTGTGGTCGTCACGCCTTCCTCGATTGTCACGCTGCCCAGGTTGGAGCAGCTTTCGAACGCATAATCCAGGATATTGGTCACGGAACCAGGAATCGCGACACTGGTCAGGATGGTGTTTCCTTCTGCAAAAGGCACTCCCGGATAAGAGCCAAGATCCCCAACGCAGGTGACAGGCCAGCCGGCGAGGTTGCTTGGGATAACCAAGTTGCCGCAGGTCCCGGAATACTGGTGGAGGATGCTGCCTCCGCCTGACGACACGTAGTCGAACTGGTCAGGAGGCGTTACCGCCATAGCCGGAGTCCCGCCAAGAGTGGCACCCCAGCCCGTGGTGCAAGGCGAATAATAAACCGTCGAGACGCTGGAATTATTGAACAGCTCCTGACCAACCGTGGGAGCGTTGCAATAAAAATAAACATAACCAAGGCCGGAGCACGAATCGAACGCATTGTTCCCGATGCTGGTGACGCTGGCGGGAATTATCACGCTTTCCAGACTGTAACAGCCTGCGAAAGCCTCCTCTCCGATGCTGGCAACGCCGGGGAGAATGGCGACATAGGCCAGGCCGGTGCAAAATTCGAACGCACCGCTGCCGATATTTGTGACGCTGCCGGGAATCGCGACGATAGTAAGGTTGGTGCAAAACGCGAACGCATTCGCCCCGATGGCCGTAACCGGCAGGCCATTGATCCTCCCTGGAATGACCACAAGACCTCCGGAGCAAGCGTAACCGGTGATCGTGATGGCGCCATCATTCGTCGTGTAATCAAATTCGTCTGACGCGGTTGCCGCAAATGCCACTGCCGGAATACCGACATAATTGCCGCCATACCAAAACGACGAAATAGCGCCAATGGTGTTACTCCAGCCAGTCGCGCCCGCGAAATAATAGGCTGTCGCTTTGGAGTCGCCATAGAACATTGGAGCAAGCACATAATCTTGGACCGGAGTAATAGTGGGGGCGTTCCCCAGGAAATAGACGTTGGTCAGCTTGCCGCAGCCAGAAAACAAGTCATCTGGCATTCTGTCAATGGTCCCGGCAATCGTGATGCTGCCCAGGTTGGGGCAGTAACAGATCGCCGTGTCTTCGATGATGGTGACGGTCCCGGGAATCGTGAGACTCGTCAGGCCCCCGCAGTCCTCCAACGCCCCGTTTTCGATAGTGCTAACGCTCCCTGGAACCGTGTAACTTCCAACCAGACCCTCGGGGTATTGAATCAACGTGGATTGGCTCTTGTCGAACAGCACTCCATTCAGACTGCTGTAAACCGGATTCTGTGGATCCACCGTTATCGACGTCAGGTTTGGAGAGTAAGCGAAGACGAGGTCGGCCTCCATGCTGGTGACGCTCGATGGGATGGAGACGCTGGTGAGGTTGCCCGCTTGGAACGCATTATAGTTAATACTGGTGACCGGAAGTCCGGTGATGGTGGCCGGAATGGCCACCGCGCCGCCCGGCCCGGTGTAGCCGGTAATGGTTATGGCGTCACCGTTGGTCGTGTAAGTGAATTGGGCTTGCGCCGCCGCCGGCGCGAGCAAGAGCAAAAGGGCCAAAAGAACAGGCATTGCATTTTCATATCGTTTGGGAGCGCCAGCACGGCTGAAAAGAAATGATAAAACATTCATAAAAATTCCACCGGGACGGGGAATGCCCGGCCATAATGCGTTGCAATGGAAACCGAAAACATCGACATGGCAGACGATAAGGCGGGTCTCCAGATTTGTCAATCAAAGGCGCCATCATATTATTGAAAAGCAAGTCCGGTATAAACGCATCTAATTTCCAAAGCCGTCCCGGACCCCGGCGGGTGGCATATCGATTCCATCGGGACCTGTCCCGGCCGGCGACCCGCCGACCGGAGCCGGCCCTGACGGACTGCAGCCATGACGCGGCGCTTTTCCCAAAGCCCGCATGGAACCCTCCGCCGGGCGAGCCGCCCGTGCCACCCAGGAACAATGGAAATATGCGCAAGTGGCTAATACTGCGTGACTTACACACGGAATAATTTATTTTCTTTTTCCGTTGACAATTCCGGCTTAAACTCTATATTGGATGGAGTATGGTAAGGCATAAGGAATGGAAAAGGCTGAAAGGTGAAATCGGCCGCAAGGCGGCGGGGCCAATGGCGGGGTCTCCCGGCCATTGCGGATCGCGGGTCGGCGGATTTAACGC
>Ga0181518_10005749_pt1 | contig 10620 bp, 7 predicted proteins | sample PEATcosm2014_Bin_28_FD_119751 | JGI IMG/M metagenome (GOLD analysis project Ga0181518, IMG submission 119751) | Peatland microbial communities from MTU Mesocosm Facility, Houghton, MI, USA - PEATcosm2014_Bin01_60_metaG | ecosystem: Environmental > Terrestrial > Soil > Wetlands > Peat | place... | reverse complement strand
CGCGGCCGCCGCACCTGAGTCGAGGCAACACGTCACCTCGAGGGTGGGGTTGCCCCGGGAATCGAGGACCTCCCGTGCGGAAAGGTGCGCTATCCGGCTCACTGGCCCGTGTCTCCTGTGAAAGGTGTGATCCAAGTTAGCAAAGTGACACGACTTCACCGTGCCAAGCTGCAGCGCTGAGACCTTGAACCTCACAGCTCGGCGTTTGCCGCCCGCCACAACTCGAGACGAACGGCCGGGTCCTGCGAGGCAAGGTCGCCCCCCGCCTCTCTTGCGGCCGCCTCGGCCACGGCCAGCTTGGCTCCCAGGCGGTCGAGCGCCTGGCGCACGAGCGCCTCGGGGTCCTCGCCCCGATGGGCGACGAGCCTCGCCTCCTCCAACAGCAACGAGCCCACGGCTGCGGCCGTGTCCGGGTCGATGCTCGCCTGCGCGTCGGTGAGCACCAACATCGCCGCCAGCGCCGTGACGAGAGACCTGGCGTCGAGGCCCGTCTCGGGCCAGCCCAGGTCCAGGCTCGCCAGCTTGCGCTCGGCTTTGGCGACCCTCGCCAGGGCCGGCATGGTGGCGGGGATTCCTTCGAACAAGTGCGTGCGCTGCTTCTCGGCCAGCTTGTTGCGCTCCCAGTTCGCCAGCACGGCGCCCGGGGTGGTCGCCGTCACGTCGCCGAACACGTGCGGGTGGCGGGCCACGAGCTTGTCGTGCACGTTCCGGGCGACGTCAGCCAGGTTGAACAGGCCCTCCTCCTCCGCGAGCGTCGCGTGGAACAACACCTGGCACAGCAGGTCCCCGAGCTCTTCGCATGCGTGGGTGGTCACTGCGACTGGGGCGCCGGCCGGGTCCTCACCCAGGAGCTCGATCGCCTCCATCGCCTCGTAGGTCTCCTCGAGCAGGTGCCTCACGAGCGAGTGGTGCGTCTGGGTACGGTCCCAGGGGCATCGCTCGCGAAGCACCCGCACGAGCTCGGCCAGGCGCGTCAGCTCCCGCGCGATCGGCACCCCGAGGTGCGGCACGTACAGCGACGTCAGGTGGTCTACCTCGAGAGTCCTGTCGATGTCGGTCCAGGGGACCTCGACGACGGCCTCGTCGGCCAGACCCAGGTGATGGAGGAGGACCGCGGGCCCCGGATCGGCGTCGAAACAGAGCTTGACAGACGAGAGCACGCTCTTCGACCAGCACTGGCCGACCAGGAGGGGCCCGGGGTCACCGGCCGCCTGGACGGCGAAGCTCTCCGCGTCCACGAGTCTGACGCCGCCCTCGATCGGGTCGATCCCGAGCCGGGCCCAGGCGAGCTCGCAGAACGACAGGCCCGGGACGACCTCGAGCTCGATAGAGGGCTCGCCGCGGAGCAGCTCCACGGTGCGTTCCGCGACGGCCGGCGACCCGGGGACCGCGTAGACGACTGTGCCATGCTCGGCGGCCGCAGCTACCACGACCGCGACGATCGACCGGTACACGTCTTCGAAGGTGGAGCCCTCCTCGTAGCAGTGGTCGAGGTCGACGACGTTCGCGAGCCCGAGCCAAGGTGCGGCGGCCGGATGACGCGAGGTGCGCAGGAACGCCACCGGCGCGCCCGAAAGCGCCTCGGCGGCGGCCCGGGTCGTGTGCTCGGGCCCGGCGGGACCGAGGCCGACCACCACGACGACCGGGCGGCGGCCCTGGTCAGCGCTCATCGAGGCTGCTGGTGGTCCAAGCGCGGGTGCAGCACAGCCGCCCGCTACCCGGCGGCTGTCGGTCCGGTGTTGGCGCCCGCGTTGGGCACGATGTCGGCGGGCGGCCCGGCGTTGGCCTTGACCCGGGCCAGGGTCCCCTTGCTACTCCAGGTGCCGTACTGCGGGTCGACCTCGACCTCGGCCGTCCCCAGCAGATGGGGGAAGACCTTGTTCAAGGTGGGCAGCTCCTGGGAGACCAGGCTCTCTATCACTTGCTGGTAGGTCTCCTTCTGGCGCTGGCTCACCAACAGCAGCAGCCAGTCCGAGCTGAAGGCGATGGGGCTCGAGACGCTCCCGACCTTCAAGCCCGCGAGCACCGTGTTGAGCGGGGGATTGAACTCCGCGTCGGGGACGCACCCGATAACGCCTCCTTGGGATGCGGTCGTCGTGTCGATCGAGTGTGCCCGGGCCACCGACGCGAAACTCGTGACGCCATGGATCTGGCTCCGCAAGGACAGGGCCGTCGCCTTGGAGCTCGTCTCGATCACCGAGACGCACGCCTGCATCATCGCGGCCTGGTGACGGGCCACGTAGGTATCAAGCGCGCCGTGGCCGAGCGCGGTGTCTGCCAGGTGGGCGCTCAGCGCGTCCTCGTCCTCCTGGAACCCGATCAGCACTTGCCGGTACCAGCCGGGAAAGGCGGCGAGGACCGAAGCACCTGTTCCGGTGCAGCCGCTTGCCGGCGTGGACGCCTGCTGGAGCTGCGCCAAGGCCACCGCCTCGAGGTTCGACGGCTCCGCGAGCCGCATGCGCGCGACCTCCTCGCGGACGACCCTGTCCTGGATGAGAATCGAAAGCACCTGGGCGGCGAAGGTAGCGTTGTAGGTGCCCTGTCCCGCGCCCAGTACGTGCGTGGTGCCGCTGGATTCGATCGAGCACTTGTAGCCGGCGTTGTTCACGACGGCGGCCAGCGCATCTCGCAACTGGGACTGGGAGATCACTGAGCCGTTGACGACGGCGGCATAAGGGGAGAACCGGACGTTGCACCCGGACAGCCCGAACATGAGGCCAAAGAGCGCGGCCCGGCTTACCAGCGCGGCGGGGAGCTTCTTCACGATCCTCCGATGCTAGGGGCGCGACGAGGGCCGAAGCCAGCCGCGATCGTCTCGGCGGCGGCCCGGGCCGCCGTATCGGGATCGGGACGGGCACTGTCGCCGGGGTCGGCCGGCACGAGCTCGCGCAGCAGCGTGGCAAGCCGGTCGGCGATGTCGGGGCCCGCCGCCAACGGCACGATGATCTGGTCGACATCCTCCTTCACTATCGCCCGGGGATGCAGGCGGCCGAGGCGCACCCGCGCGGAGGCCCGCAGGCGGATCGGCGAAAGGCGAGCCACGGCTTCGCCGGTTCGCCCGGGGCCCCCGCCACCGGGGCGCGTGACCGACGCCGTCACCTCCGTGACGCCGGTGCGGAAGCACTCTGCCCGGAGGCGCCCGACGGCCACGAGGGCCTCGGCCTCGCGTGGCAGCGGTCCGTAACGGTCGAGCCATTCCGCCCGCAAGTCCTCCACCGCGGCCAGGTCGCGAACCTCCGCCAGCCTGCGGTAGGCCTCGAGGCGGAGGTCCTCACGTTCGACGTACGGTGGCGGCAGGAAGGCGTCGACCGGCAGGTCGACGGTGATGTCCACCGGCACGCGGACCGGTACGCCCTTCAACTCGGAGACGGCCTCGGCCACGAGCCGGACGTAAAGGTCGTAACCGACGGCCGCGATGTGGCCCGACTGGTCCCTGCCCAGCAGGTTCCCGGCGCCGCGGATCTCGAGGTCGCGCATGGCAATTTTGAACCCCGACCCGAGCTCCGTGTGCTCGCCGATGGTCCGGAGGCGCTCGTAGGCCTGCTCGGAAAGGACCCGGTCGGGCGGGAACAACAAGTAGGCGTAAGCACGCCTGCCCGCACGCCCGACCCTGCCCCGCAGCTGGTGGAGCTGACCCAGACCGAGCTGGTCAGCGCGGTCCACCACGAGCGTGTTCACAGAAGGCATGTCGATGCCCGACTCGATGATCGTCGTGCAGACCAGCACGTCGTAGGCGCCGGCCCAGAAGTCGAGCACGACCTGCTCGAGGGTTCCCTCGTCCATCTGGCCGTGCGCGACGGCGATGCGGGCGTCACGGACGAGGTTGCGCACCCCGGCCGCGACCCGCTCGATGTCTTGCACCCGGTTGTGGACGTAGAAGATCTGGCCCTCGCGCAGCAGCTCACGGCGAATCGCTTCGGCGACGGCGCGTTCGTCGTACTCGCCCACGTAGGTGAGGATCGGCTGGCGCTCCGACGGCGGGGTCGTGATGAGCGAAAGGTCCCGGATGCCGGTCAGGCTCATCTCGAGAGTGCGCGGGATCGGGCTCGCCGTCAAAGTGAGCACGTCTACACCGAGGCTCATCTGCTTGATCGCCTCCTTGTGGGAGACCCCGAAGCGCTGCTCCTCGTCGACGACGAGAAGCCCGAGCCTTCTGAAACGGACGTCGGGCGTGAGGAGGCGGTGTGTCCCGATCACGACGTCGACCGATCCGTCGGCCAGTCCGTCGACGACCTTGCGCGCCTCCGAGACCGTGAGGAAACGCGAGAGGACCTCCACCCGGATCGGATAGGGCGCGTACCGGTCGGAGAACGTCTGCAGATGCTGCTGGGCGAGAAGCGTCGTCGGCACGAGGATGGCGCCCTGGTAACCGTCCTGCACCGCCTTGAACACCGCGCGCACTGCGACCTCGGTCTTGCCGAAGCCGACGTCACCGCACACGAGACGGTCCATGGGCACGGCTCGCTCCATGTCGGCCTTCACGTCGTCGATCGCCTTCAGCTGGTCCGGGGTCTCCGGGTACGAGAAGGCCTGCTCGAGCTCGCTCTGCCAGGGCGTGTCGGGCGCGAAGGCGTGACCGGGGGTGGTCTGGCGGCGCCGGTAGAGCTCGACGAGCTCCTTGGCCACCTCCCGGACGGCCGCGCGCACTCGCGCCTTCTGGCGGGACCACTCCGCCCCGCCCATCCGGTTGAGCGCCGGCGACTCGCCCCCCGTGTAGGGCGTGATGGCGTCGATCTGTTCGGAGGGCAGGTACAGCCGGTCGCCCCCCCGGTATTCGAGCAGCAGGTAGTCGCGCTCGGCGCCGCCCATGGCGCGCGTCACCATGCCCGCGAAACGGGCGACGCCGTGCACGTTGTGCACGACGTAATCGCCAGGGGCCAAGTCGTCGAAGAAGCCTTCGGTGGCACGCGGTCGCGGGCGCGCCTGGCGGTGCGGGCGCCGCCGGCCCGTCACGTCCGGCTCGGCGACGATGGCGAGCTTCGCGGAGGCGATCACGCCCCCTCGGTCCAAGGGCGCGACGACGACGTGAACGCCGGGTCGGCGGATCTCGGTGTCGAGGCGGTCCTGCGCCTCGTCGAGGAGCAGGTTGCAGGTGAGGCCCTCGCCATCGAGGACGGCCGCCATCCGTTCCGCACTGCCCCGGCCGTCGGCGCATATCACGACCCGGTTGCCTGCACGGGCGAGCTCGGAAAGGCGCCGGGCGAGCCCCGCGGCATCGCCCAGCACCGGCGGCCATCCCGCGGCTTGGAGCGTGACCGTGCTGGAGCTCTCGGCGACCGGCAACAGCGACGCGACCCTGGCGGCACTCCGCTCCAGGAGACGGTCGAAACCGAGGTGGAGCCTCGGCATCCCGGCCGAGACGTCGGACGCCCGCAGTCCCCAGGTTGTCGCGAGACTCTCGCTGAGCGCCACCTCCTCGTCGAGCAGCTCGGTCGCCCTGTCGCGCAGTCGCCGGGGCTCGACGAGCACGACGCGGGAGCTCTCCTCGAGCAGGTCGGTGAAGAGGTGCTCAGACTGGCTCAGCCAGGGGAGCCAGGACTCCATGCCGTCGAAGAGCTCCCCGTCGGCGATCCTCGCGAAGTTGTCGCGGGCGAACGGTGCCTCCCTGGACAGCTGCCGGGCGCGCTCGCGGACTTCCTCGGTGAGCACGACCTCGCGGCAGCCGAAGAGCTCGACGTGCGCAAGCTCGGCGACCGAGCGCTGGCCGGCGAGCTCGAACTCCGTCAGCCGCTCGACCTCGTCGCCGAACAGGTCGATCCGGGTCGGGAGGTTCGCCGTCGACCCGAAGACGTCGATTATCCCTCCCCGCACGGCGAACTCTCCCCGCGCCTCGACCTGGTACTCGCGCCGGTAACCCGCCCGCGCGAGGCCCGCCACGAGGTCCTCGGGATCGAGGTCCTCACCATGACGGACGACGATCGGTTCGGCGTCTTCGACCCTGGGGCCGAGCCTTTGCAGAAGGGCGCGTATCGGCGCGACGACGACGCCGGCCGAAGGCGGAACGCCCGGGTCGAGAGCCGGCACCAGGTCCCCCGCCAGGCCGTGGCGCAGGCGCCACATCGTGCGGAGCCGGCGGCCCATGGTCTCGGTCGCCGGTGACACCCGTTCGAACGGGAGGGTCTCCCAGGCGGGAAGCAACTCCACCGCATCGGCGCCGAGGAAGGGAACCAGATCGTGCACGAGCTGCTCGGCCTCCCGGGCCGTGGCGGTCGCGACGAGAACCGTGGGGGACGTGCCCAGGACGGCAACGGCGGCCAACACGACCGACCGCGCCGAATCGGGGACAGCGACGACGGCGTCGTCGCCACCGAGGAGCTCAGCGATCACAGGCTCGCCCGCCAGCAGGCCGGGGAGAGCCTCGAGGGGCCGCAGGCTCATCGGTCTCGGCTCAAGGACGGGTGTTGAACCTGTTCAGCGCGACGTCCGGCCCTTCCAGCAACAGGCACTCGACCGCGTCGGCGGCCACTTCGACAGCTGTGGCGATCAGGTCCCGGTCCGTCCGCGAGGCTCGCTTGAGAACGTAGTCGGCGCCGGCCGCGGGGCTTGGGGGCTTTCCGATCCCGATGCGGACCCGGGCGAAGTCGAGATGGCGGAGGTGCGACTGGATCGAGCGGAGCCCATTGTGACCCGCGGTGCCTCCCCCGATCTTGACGCGGACCACGCCCGGCTCGAGATCGAGCTCGTCGTGGACGATCACGAGTGAGCCGGGGGCGAAGACGAGCGGACCGCGGCCGGCGCCACCTTCCCCCGAGCCTTTTTCCGCCTCGGCGCCGAGGTAGCGCCGGACGAGGGCCCGGACCGCGATGCCGGACTCGTTCACATAGGTCTGGGGGACCGCCAACGCGAGGGCCTTCCCACCCATCCGCACGACAGTCGCCTCGGCGCCCGCGCCCCGCTCGGCGCGCAGTTTGCCCGCGTGGCGCCGCGCGAGGAGGCGCACCGCCTCCGCCCCGGCGTTGTGTCTCGTCCCCTCGTACTCGCGACCCGGGTTGCCGAGCCCCACGGCAAGCAGGTCGACGGAAGGCACCTGCTCTCGGTCCCCGCTCAAAGCGCGGGCACGAACGGCGCGGATGCCTCGGAACAGCTTGCCTGCTCTCAGCCCTCGGGGGAAACGCTTGGCTGCTCGCCTTCGGCTCCCTCGACCTCGGCCGTGGGCTCGGGCTCGAGAGCGCGCGGCATATGCGCGATGGCGACCGCCGTCTCGCGATCGACGTCCGTCGTCACACCCTCGGGCAGCACGAGGTCCGACACCCTGAGGGAGTCCCCCACGTCGAGCGCAGAGATGTCGACCTCGATGACCGCGGGGACGTCGCCGGGCTTGGCCTTGATCTGCAGGCTCAGCATTTCCTGGTCGATGGTGCCCTCGGCGCGGTGCACCGCCTCCGACTCGCCGACGAGGGCGATGCGGACTTCGGCTGTGACGATCTCGTCCCGCCGCACGACCTGGAAGTCGACGTGCGTCACCGTTTGGCGCACCGGGTGGCGCTGGAGGGACTTCGCGATCGCAAGGTGCGTCGTGCCCCCGATCCTCAAGCTGAGCAGCGCGTTGAGCCCGGCTTCGGTGGACAGCGCGGCCCGAAGGTCGCGCGCCCCGATGGCCACCGGAATCGGGGCCATGCCGTGGCCGTATACGACGCCGGGGATCTTCCCTGCTCGGCGGAGTCGTCCGCTCGGCCGGGTGCCCAGCGGGCGACCCGACTCGACGTTGAGTGTGATCTCGGCCATGTGGCGCTCCTGCAGAAGAAAAGGCGGGCTGGTACAGCGGCGGACGCGACCAGATCTACGGGGCGTTCACGCTGCAGGACCGCGATTGTAGGCGATCGGGCGAGCCTGCTCGCCTCGGATCGTCGCGCGGCCCCTTCCTGAGCCCGGGGCGCGTCTCAGAGCAGGTTCTGACCGCCGAATATCTCCGACACGGAGGTGTCCTCGAACACGGCGTGGATCGCATCCGCGACGATCTTGGCGATCGAGAGCACCTCGAGCTTGGGGATCCGGAGGTACACGGGCAACGGGAGCGTGTTGGTGACTATTACGCGGCTGATCGGCGCGGCGTTGAGCCTGTCGAGCGCTGGGTCTGACAAGAGGGCATGGGTCGCCATTGCCCAGACGTCGGTCGCGCCTGCCTCCACCAGACGGTAGGCGGCGGCGCACACTGTGCCGGCGGTGTCGATCAGGTCGTCGATGATCACGCAGGGACGGCCGCTCACGGTGCCGACCACGTCCATCGCCTCGACCTCGTTGTAGGTCCCGCGGGGGTGCCTCTTGTGCACGAGCGCGAGATCGGTGTCGAGCAGCTGGCTGTAGCGCTCGGCGACCTTCACGCGACCTGCGTCAGGGGCGATGACGACGAGGTCGCTCGGGCCGTTCTCGCGCAGGTAGTCCAACAACACGGGGGCCGCCGTGAGATGGTCGACGGGCACGTCGAAGAAGCCCTGGATCTGGCCCGAATGGAGATCGACGCTCACCATCCTGTCGACGCCTGCAGCCGAGAGCAGATCGGCGATCAGCTTGGCCGTGATCGGCTCGCGTCCGGTTGCCTTGCGGTCCTGGCGCGAGTACCCGTAATAGGGGCAAACGGCCGTGATCCTGTGTGCCGAGGCCCGCTTGGCGGCGTCGACCATGATCAGTTGCTCCATGATGGAGTCGTTCACCGGCCCGGAGTGGGTCTGGACGATGAACATGTCGGCACCCCGCATCGAGGCATCGAAACGGCAGTGGATCTCGCCGTCGGCGAACCGGCGGATATTGGTTTCACTCAACGTGACGCCCAGGCAGGAGGCGATCTCCTCCGCCAGTCCAGGGTGGGTCTTCCCACTGACCAATTCCAGCCGCCGCTTCGGCGTCATCTCCATCGACTCGCCTCCCTTGCGCGCCCTGCGGACTCGGCCCGGGTCTCCACTGCGCGCGGCGGAAGCCTAGGACCGAGGCCGCCCCCGTGCTCAGCTCGCACCGCCGGCCCCCGGTGCGAACAAGGGCCCGCGCCGCTCGCCCCGGGCGAGCCGTGTCCCCTTTTCGAGCACGACGTAAGGACCGACCGAGCATTGCTCGCCGATCACCGCGTGCGAGCCGACGGTGTGGCTGAGCTTGGCCCCGGGCGCGACCTCGCAGTCGACGAGGTGGACCGAGGGCCCCAGCACGGCGCCGGTCCCGACCGTCGTCCTGCCCTCGAGGATCACTCCGGGGAGGAGGGTGACGTCCGCGGCAAGGCGCACGGAAGCGTCCAGATAGGTCCGTTCCGGGTCCCACATGGTGACGCCGCGGCGCATCCAGCGCCTGTTGATGTGAGCCCGCAGCTCCGCCTCGGCCGTGGCGAGCTGAGCCCTGTCGTTGACCTCCAGGGCCTCGACCGGGTCCGGCACCATGACCGTCGTGACCGCGTACCCGGCGTCGTGGAGGACCGCGACGGTGTCGGTCAGGTAGTACTCGCCAAGCGAGTTGCAGGGCGACAGCCGGCGCAGCGCCGGAGCCAGCACACCGTGACGGAAGCAGTAGACATTCGTGGCGACCTCGCCGATCTCGCGCTCGGGCTCGGTGGCATCCGGCTCGTCGACGACGCGGGCCACGCGTCCGTCCTTGTCGCGGATGATTCTCGAGTAGCCGTTCGGCTGGTCGAGCCCGGCGGTGAGCAGCGTCGCAGCGCCCTCGTTGGCCCGATGGCCCTCGACAAGCGACGCGAGCGTCCCCTGCCCGAGAAGAGGCATGTCGCCGGGCAGCACGACGACGTCACCCTCGTCGAAGTCGGCGGCGCCGGAGGTTCCCGAAAGGCCCGTGAGGGCCACGGCGACGGCGTCGCCGGTCCCGCGCGGTTCGAACTGCTCGACGAACTCGATGGCGAGGTGCTGGGGAGCCTCGGCTTGGACGATCTTCACCACCTCTGTCACACCATGGCCGACGACGACCACGACGCGCTCGATGTTGAGGGCGCCGAGCGCGTCGAGCACATACAGGATCATCGGGCGTCCGCACAGCCGGTGCAGCGGCTTGGGCGTGGCGGACCGCATTCTCGTGCCCTCGCCGGCGGCAAGGACGATGACCGAAAGCGGGCGGTGGTTCATGGCCCTATTGTCCACCTCTTGGCGAGCTTCGCCAGAGCCTTTCTCGAGCCGCTAGGAGCGATGGTCGTGGACCCCAGTCACAGCGAACCCAAGGTGCTCGCAAGCTACGTCGACGATCTCTGGGAGGACAGCGTTGTGGGCACGCTGGCCTCCTACGTCGCCATCCGCTGTCTCTCGCCTGACTTCGACCCCACCTGGGCCGCCCACGGCGAGATCGCGCGCGCGGCGCGGCTGCTCAGTGAATGGGCGGCGTCACGGCCGGTGCCGGGCTGCGTCGTCGAGATCGTCGAGCACGAGGGCTTGACCCCCGCCATCATCGCGGACGTGCCGGCCTCACCCGGCGCCGCGACGCAGCTCACCAGCTTGCTGTACGGCCACCTCGACAAGCAGCCGCCGCTCGGGAGCTGGCGGGAAGGGCTCGACCCCTTCGTCGCGGTGCGCGAAGGCGAGCGCCTCTACGGCAGGGGGACCGCTGACGACGGCTACTCCATCTTCGCCGCCATCGGCGCCCTTGAGGCCCTCTCAGCGACCGGGACGCCGCATGGCCGCTGTGTGGTCCTGATCG
>Ga0181518_10005742_pt1 | contig 10625 bp, 7 predicted proteins | sample PEATcosm2014_Bin_28_FD_119751 | JGI IMG/M metagenome (GOLD analysis project Ga0181518, IMG submission 119751) | Peatland microbial communities from MTU Mesocosm Facility, Houghton, MI, USA - PEATcosm2014_Bin01_60_metaG | ecosystem: Environmental > Terrestrial > Soil > Wetlands > Peat | place... | reverse complement strand
GATCTCTGATCAGCCGCACAGCCTCAAGCTTGAACTCCCGCGTAAACCTTCGTCTCTCCATGACTCACCTCCGGTCCCATAAAAACACCTAACTCAGTGTCCTCGGAACCGGGTGCAGGCCATTCAGCTTCGCCACTGTAGACTTAAGTTCGGCAATTTCGGCTTGTGCCGCGGCGAGGTCGCGATTGGAGGTGGCCATTCTATCCTGCGTTTCGCGGGACAGTTTGGACAGCGCCTGCTGAAGGAATTCGACATTAGTTTGTAGGCACCCGATACGACGGTCCATCTGTTTTTCGGCGGTGCAGATTTCCAGCCCGCGAATGTCCTGTGCAGGTGCAGATCCGAGAAGCCCCACGAATAACAGGCCCAAGTAGCTCAAAAGTCGTAATGCACCGAAAGGGTAATCGCAATGCTGTTGTCGTTCGCGTATCATACTTGGCAGTTTACACAATATTGGGTCGGGGCAACGCGGATGTATTCTCGCTCGAAGACGGCCACGCTGCCAATCACTCATTATAGTTTCGATAAAGGAGTGTTTCGGAAGGCACGAATGTTCCGTATCATCTCCAACGTTGCGGCAATCGACAAAGAACGCTTTAGTCAGTTAGTTAACTTCAGAGGAGGCTTGTCGCGTGCCACTTAGCATAGTCTATGTTCTTTCTAACCCGGCAATGCCTGGCTTAGTAAAAATAGGTCGGACGTCGTCTGAGGAGGCGGTAGCGCGAATTGCGCAGCTGTATTCAACGGGGGTACCATTTCCATTCAAGCTAGAATTCGCCTGCAAAGTGGAGAATCCCGACGAGGTCGAAGCGGCACTGCACCGTGCATTTGCGCCGAACCGAGTTAACCCAAGACGTGAATTCTTCTCGATTGAGGCTGATCAGGCGATTGCTATATTGAAACTGCTTCACGTCCAAGACGCCACTTCTGAGGTTGAGCAATCACCCAGCCCGATTGGAAGTCAAGAAATAAACGCTGGTACCGAATATGAGGCTCGTCGACCCAACTTTAATTTTGTCGAGATGGGCATTCCAATCGGATCCGAGCTAAAATTCACTGAGAGCGATGCTGGTGTCATCGTAACCGCACCGAAAAAGGTGAAACTAGATGACGTTGAGATGTCATTGACAGCAGCAACGCGCACATTATTGGGTTTGGATTACAGCGTTGCGCCCGGGCCATATTGGACATTCGCCGGACAATTGCTGCGCGACATATATAACAGAACATATCCCCTAACATAGTGTCATGGGCGTGGAGTAATTATACTCAACTCCCGAAGAGTTATCAGTGCGGTCACACGTGCGGGTTCCACCAAGAGGACGTATCGGGCGTAATTTTCGCCCTTCTCAGACATGACGCGCGCCTTGTCTCTGCCTCCCCAGCCAGCTTCCACCAGTGGCGCGGAAAGCCGGACACATGCCCGTCGAACCTAATTTGGAACTCGCATGCGCGTACGAACGCTGCTAACTACGCGGCATGACGATTTTGCTCGTGCGTCATGGAGAGACTGACGGCAACGCAGCGCGCATTCTGCAGCGCCCTGACGCACCGCTCAACGAACGAGGGTTGCGTCAGGCGGGACAGCTCGCCCGGCGCTTGGTCGTTCTCGGTTTCGCCCGCATCTTATGCAGCAATTTATTTCGCGCACGCATGACGGCGGCTCCGCTCGCGGCGCGATCGGGAATTGCGATCGAAGAAAGCCCATTGTTGCAGGAGCGCAACTTTGGCGATTTGCGCGGTGTGCCATATGCCGAGCTAACGGAAAATCCGTTTGGACCCGACTTCCTGCCGCCCAATGGTGAAGACTGGCCGACGTTTCATGCGCGCGTCGCAGATGCATTCGCCTTCATCGTGAGCAGGCGTCGAAGTGTGAACGGCACGTTAGTGGTGGTCACGCATGGTCTAGTCTGTCGTGCCCTCGTCGAGCGGCATGCGTTATTGCCCGAAGGCGTGGCGGTTCCAGAGCGCTTCGACAACACGAGTATAACCGTGATAAATGAAGACGCGCCGCATGGGGTAAGTTTGCTAAATTGCACTCGGCATCTCATGACCTCGCTCGACGTGGACCGCAATGGGGGTCCAGCTTAGACTATAGCTTCGTATGTGCATTGTTGGCCCAGGACGACATATATGGCCGCTCCACGCGCAACAGCCTCTGAGAAAAGACCATTAGTTCGGTTCGGTCAGGTAGGCAGGAGACGGCTTGCAGTCCTGACGCTTAAACACCTACTCCCAATCTCTTGTGAATGCCGCAACTGCTATGAGTACTTTGCTACAGGCGCATGATATGTTTTTGTGCGAATCGGTTGTTGCTGAGTTTTCGATCATTCAACAAAGGAGCTCCACCATGGCGAAGAAGGCAAAGAAAAAGAAAGCGAAGAAGAAGAAGTAATTTTGAGCTTGGGCGTCGCAACTTAATTGTGCGACGCACGAGATTGGCGGCTGGGCACTTCCAGCCGCCTTTTGTTTGCGCGATATGCATTTTGAACGGCGGACATCGAATGCGAAGGTCAACCACTGGATGACGTACGGAATCTTTCGCACAAATAGGTAGGGGCTGGCGGCCCCGAATCTGGCTGAACTGGAGGTGGTTAAACGCAACCAGGCCAGCAAGAAGGAGCCGCCATGAACAAGGATACACTGAGTCCGCTGGGCCATGTCATCACGATTGACGACGAGCGGATCAAGAGCCACCTCGACCGGGTGGTGCGGGGCAGCGTGGAGGAGACGTTGAACGCATTGCTGGACGCGGAGGCGGATCGGTTGTGCAATGCGCAGCGTTACGAGCGCAGCACAGGCCGCCGCGATATGCGTGCCGGCCACTACGAGCGCAAGCTGCAGACCAAGGCTGGGGAAGTGCGGCTGAGGATACCGAAGCTTCGCCAGCAGACCTTCGAGACGGCGATCATCGAGCGTTATCGGCGGCGCGAGAGCTCGGTCGAGGAGGCCTTGATCGAGATGTATGTGGCGGGGGTTTCGGTGCGCCGGGTCGAGGACATCACGGAGGCACTGTGGGGCACGCGGGTGTCGCCGTCGACGGTGTCGGACCTAAACAAGAAGATCTACGGGACCATCGAGGCGTGGCGCAATCGGCCGATCGAAGGCGAGCATCCCTACGTGTACCTGGACGGCATCGTGCTCAAGCGCAGCTGGGCCGGCGAGGTCCGCAACGTATCGCTATTGGTGGCGATCGGCGTGAACAGCGAGGGTTATCGGGAGATTCTCGGCATCTGCGAGGGGGCGAAGGAGGACAAGGCGGGCTGGAGCGCGTTCCTCAAGCATCTCAAGGAACGTGGCCTGAAGGGCATCCGGCTGATCATCTCGGACGCCTGTCTGGGGCTTTCCGAGAGCGCCGCCGAGTTCTTCCCCGACGCCGCCTGGCAGCGCTGCATCGTGCACTGGTATCGCAACATCTTCAGCCACGTGCCCTCGACTAAGGTGCGGGAGATAGCGGCGATGCTCAAGGCGATCCATGCCGGCGAGGACATCGCGGCGGCGCGCGAGAAGGCTGTCCGAGTGATCGAGAAGCTGCGTGGCTTGCGCCTTAACAGGGCCGCTGAGCTTGCTGAGGCGGCGGTCGAAGAGACGCTGACCTACTATGCCTTCCCGGAGGAGCATTGGCGGCGCATTCGCACCAACAACCCGCTCGAGCGCATCCTGCGCGAGATCAGGCGGCGCACCCGCGTGGTCGGCGCATTCCCCGACGGCCAATCCGCCCTCAACCTGGCCGCGGCCAGGCTACGGCACATCGCCGGCACCGCATGGTCGACCAAGAGATATTTGAACATCGAGCTGCTGAAGGACCAGCAGATGAGAGGTGCCATCACCGCTTGAGCCAGTACCGGGCGCCGCTCAGCCCAAACCAAATGTGCGAAAAACTCTGGACACTACCAACCACTGGGGCGCGGCGCTCGTTTTGGTTCCGATAAAGGGACGTATCGTAACTCAACGCGCTACGCTAATATTCTAGGCAAGACTGATTTTTTGGCCAGCGACAATTAGCGAGACGAGTTTTGAGATCTTAGCAGCTACGCCGCACGCGAGGCTCAAGTGAAAAGAATCATCGTTCTCATTGATGGCACTTGGAATAAAGAAGGGACGGGTGCCGATACCAACGTTGCCAAGCTCGATAGCGGAAAGAAGATAATCACCGAAGCGTTTATAAAGTCAGTCGCAACCGGGAACATCGCGCAGCATGTTCATTATCATGACGGAGTAGGAAGCGACGGCGATTTGAGCCAGAGAATTTTGGGAGGGGCGATCGGTCTGGGTCTGAAGAAGATCATCCAGGACGTTTATGAATTCGTTGTTTCGGACTATACATCGGGCGATGAGATTTACATTTGTGGTTTCTCGAGGGGGGCGTACGCGGCACGAGCATTGGCCGGTCTCATAGGCGCGTCAGGGATTCAACGACAAAAGAATGCCGACGTTTTCGAAGTTGCGTGGCAACATTATCGGATAGCACCTTCAGTCCGCCAAGACCCACGGACTGCAGGCGCCGGCGATCAGAAGACCCTTTTCGACTATAATACTTTGGCGCAACAGCAAGCCTTCCATGATACTCGCACAATTAAATGCGTGGCCGTATGGGACACGGTGGGCTCATATGGCATCCCCGCGGGAATTGGGCTCGCGCCATTGGCGAGATACTTCACATTAGTGACCTTGGGGTTCCATGACACTAGTTTTGGTGATCATGTTGAAGTTGGACTACACGCGGTGGCCGTGGATGAACACCGCCGTCCGTTCGTCCCAACATTTTGGACGATACCAAAAGGGCAACAGCCCAAGGGGCACGTTGAGCAGACTTGGTTTGCCGGCGCGCATTGCAATGTCGGAGGTGGATATGCAGAGAGCGGTCTTTCGGATCAAGCGCTCATCTGGATGATTGCGCGCGTGCAAGCTCTGACTGCCCTGGAATTCGAAATTGACGCCATAAGATCCAATACGAAACCCAACATAGCTGGCACCGTCATCGATTCCACGCAAGGTTGGTTGGTGGATCATTCATTCCCGCACTACCGAACAGTTTTATCGCCGGTTGCCATCCAGCATGGATATATCACAAACAGCGAAAATCCAGCGGAAGAGCACATTAATGAACGAGTGCATTGGAGCGTGACTGCAAAACGTGCTGCGGTCGGTGTACCAACTTATGCGCCGCCTAACCTGCCGCCTATTATTTCTTCTGCGCACACCGCAGATATTACGCCGGAGGAGCGCACTCTACTTGGAGTAGGAGAGGCGTCAGTCTAGGTCGATTTAGCGATGGAAGCGGAAAGGGGGAGACGCTTATTTTAGTTCCGATAAAGGGATTTATCGGAAGTAATCTCCTAATAGTGGTGAACGCACGATAAGAAATTGTCTCTTTGCCTACCGGTGTGCCGCGCATACATAGTCGACACAGTCATTTGGCCGCCGGTTTAGAGACAACGCCGCGAATGCTGTTCCAAAGGCTGCTTGCCGCATCCAGGTAATACTTCAAACTCAGCGGTCCGACGCGGTCGCACGGGTTACGCAGGTCATCGCGGCCGCGAAGGATGGGGTCCTGCATTTCCGCGTCCGCGAAAGTCTGCGCGCCGATGAGGCGTTCTTGACAGACGTCGTCGCGCCGCTCACCCGGCTCCATCAGGATGATCGGGTCTAACAGCCAGATGCGTGCGGTAGCGTCGGTGGACGCAGTGACGACGCGGCTGCCGGCCGGGCTGAATGCCGCGCTAATCACAAAATGCGTATGCCCCGACAGCGTTGCCAGCGCCGCGCCGGTCTTGGCGTCCCACAGCCGCGCGGTGCGGTCGAAGGAGGCGGTGAGGATGCGGCTGCCGTCCGGGCTGAACGCCGCGCTCCACACAAAATGCTTATGCCCCGAGAGCGTTGCCAGCGCCGCGCCGGTCTTGGCGTCCCACAGCCGCGCGGTGTCGTCGTCGGATGCAGTGACGACGCGGCTGCCGTCCGGGCTGAACACCGCGCTATTCACCGAACTCGTATGCCCCGACAGCGTAGCCAGTGCCGCGCCGGTCGTGGCGTTCCACAGCCGTGCGGTATTGTCGAAGGAAGCTGTGACGACGCGGCTGCCGTCTGGGCTGAATGCGGCGCTATGCACCCCACCCGTATGCCCCGACAGAGTTGCCAGCGCCGCACCGGTCTTGGCGTCCCACAGTCGTGCGGTGTTGTCATTGGACGCGGTGACGACGCGGTTGCCGTCCGGGCTGAACTCCGCGCTATACAACGTATCCGTATGCCCCGACAGCGTTGCAAGCGCTGCGCCGGTGTTGGCGTCCCACAGCCGCGCGGTGTTGTCGTTGGACGCGGTGACGACGTGGCTGCCGTCCGGGCTGAACACCGCGCTCCACACCTGAGCCGTATGCCCCGAGAGCGTTGCCAGCGCCGCGCCGGTCTTGGCGTCCCACAGCCGCGCGGTTTTGTCCGAGGACGCAGTGACGACGCGGCTGGCGTCATTGCTGAACACCGCGCTATTCACCGAACTCGTATGCCCCGAGAGCGTTGCCAGCGCCGCGCCGGTGGCGGCGTTCCACAGCCGCGCGGTATTGTCATTGGACGCGGTGACGACGCGGCTGCCGTCCGGGCTGAATGCCGCGCTAAGCAGCTCACCCGTATGCCCCGACAGCGTTGCCAGCGCCGCGCTGGTCTTGGCGTTCCACAGCCGCGCGGAGTCGTCGTCGGATGCGGTGACGACGCGGCTGCCGTCCGGGCTGAACTCCGCGCGATTCACCGCGCTCGTATGCCCCGACAGCGTTGCCAGTGCCGCGCCGGTCGTGGCGTTCCACAGCCGTGCGGTATTGTCGAAGGAAGCTGTGACGACGCGGCTGCCGTCCGGGCTAAATGCCGCGCTATGCACCCCACCCGTATGCCCCGACAGCGTTGCCAGCGCGGCGCCGGTCTTGGCGTCCCACAGCCGCGCGGTATTGTCGTCGGACGCAGTGACGACGCGGCTGCCGTCCGGGCTGAACACCGCGCTATTCACCGGGCCAGTATGTTCCGAGAGCGTTGCCAGCGCGGCGCCGGTCTTGGCGTCCCACAGCCGGGCGGTGGCGTCGTTGGACGCGGTGACGACTCGGCTGCCGTCCGGGCTGAAAACCGCGCTATTTACCCAATTCCTATGCCCGGAGAGTGTTGCGAGCGCGGCGCCGGTCTCGGCGTCCCACAGCCGGGCGGTGGCGTCCTTGGACGCGGTGACAACGCGGCTGCCGTCCGGGCTGAATGCTGCGTTCGACACCCGAGCCGTATGCCCCGACAGCGTTGCCAGAGCGGCGCCGGTCTCGGCGTCCCACAGCCGGGCGGTATTGTCCTCAGACGCGGTGAGGACACGGCTTCCGTCCGGGCTGAACACCGCGCTATTCACCGAATCCGTATGCCCCGACAGCGTTGCCAGCGCGGCGCCGGTCTTGGCGTCCCACAGCCGCGCGGTATTGTCCTCAGACGCGGTGACGACGCGGCTGCCGTCCGGGCTGAACACCGCACTATTCACCGAGCTCGTATGCCCCGACAGCGTTGCCAGCGCGGCGCCGGTCTTGGCGTCCCACAGCCGCGCGGTGTTGTCGTTGGACGCGGTGACGACGCGGCTGCCGTCCGGGCTGAACACCGCGCTATTCACCGAATTCGTATGTCCCGAGAGGGCCAACCTGAAGGGGCACTCTTTCGCGGACGCATAGCGCGAGAGACCATCCTCCAGTTCGAGGGAGCGAAAGGTAAGCGGTGAGCTCCCTTGGGACGGTGGCAAGCCGGCAATCGCGTATCGTAATGCGCGGTCGCAAAAGCCTTGCTCGGATACAATTTTGGATGAACTCGCGAATACCGCCGCCTCCCGCTTCGACGTTTGATACGACTGCCACAGCGCACCGCCGAGAGCGGCCATCACGACAACAAAGAAGGCCGTCAACGCCCAACGCACGCGCCGAAGAATCCGCCGCTCACGCGCGAGCCGAATCCGCTCCGCGCTACGCTGTGCGTCCTCCTTCTGCCTGCATTGAGAGAGATAGTTCTGCTCAGTCGGAGTGATGAGACGGACGAGGTCGTCGCGAGCTTTCAATCGCTCGGCCTCTTCCAGCCGACCGCCGGAATGCGTGAGCCACGCCGTGTCCTTGTTGTTGGCCGCCCAGTCGCGTGCCGCGCGCTGGACACCGGCGAGTGTCGTCAGTACCCCGAAATCCTCGTCGAGCCAACCCTGCAACAGGCCCCATTGGCGCAATAGTGCCTCGTGCGCCGGCTCGATTGTGACTTCGCCGGTGTCTTGCGCCACGTCGGTGGCGAGCAAGTGCTGGGCGACGAGCAAGTCTACGAGCGGATGTGCTTCGGCCGGAATCTCAGACATGCGGGCGACCCGGCGGCGCGGGCTGCCAGTTTCGGAATCGATGCCGGCAAGCCAAGGGATGAAGCCACGGCGAAGCAGCGTGAGCCGCGCCACACGGTCGCGAGGGATTTTCGGGTCTGCGTCAGCCGCCGCCATGGCGCGTTCGACAGCGGCCTCAATCGAACCCTTGATGCGCCCGAGCGCCTCGTAATCCGCGAATGTCAGGCGTCCTCGGCCGCCGTATTCGAGGTAGAGTCGCTCCAGCGTGAACGCGAGCAATGGCAGCGCGTCCCGGCCGCCGCCAGCCTCGATGTCGGCGAGCAGCGCCTGGGTCAGCGCCGGCTCGATCTTGAGAGCGCGCGGGCTGTCCTTGAGCCGCTCGGCTGGCCCTTCGATCACCGCTTGATAGGCTCCTTTTGGCAGCGGCGGCAGACTCAGTGTCTGTTGGCTGATGCCGTCGAGCTCTTTGGCGGTTTGCAGTCGCTCATAGGAATCCGAGCGCATCGTGAAGATCACGATGACGCCTGGCGTGTCCGCCGTGAGCAGGTCCCGCATTAGCGCGAGCAGTGGCTCGGCCTCCGTCGCGCCTTCTGCGAGGAACAATTCCTCGCCCTGATCAATCGGCAGCACTACACTTGGCGGTTTCCCTTCCGGCTCACATGGCAAGCGGGGCGGTCGCGCCTTGTCTGCGAGCTTCGCAAGTAGCAGCAGGAGTGTGGGCGCGCCACCACTGATCGCAGTTTTGATGTCGGCACGGGTCTGCATGAGACCCTGGGCCTGCATTGCTGTTTCGAGCACACGAACCAAGCCGGTTTCGCCGTTGATCGCGGCTCGTTCCGGTCGAAGCACAGGAAGCAGCAAGAAGTTCTGATCATCGCGCCGGATTCGCGGAACGAGTCCCGAGCGTAAGAACGAGGATTTGCCTGCGCCCGACGCGCCCAGAATGACCAGCAGGCGGGGCGGCGCGGCATCGCGCAGCCCGCGCAAACGGTCGAGCGCCTCGACAATCGGCGCATCGCGACCGAAGAAAATGCCAGCATCCTCGGCTTCGAGCGGTCTTAAGCCCCGGTAGGGCGGTCGGTTAGGATCGCTGTCCGGCGGCCATGCAAAGAAGCGGCTATCGAGACCGGCGCGTTGTAATCCTGTCTTGAGCCGTGTGAGTGCTTCCGCCGAGAAGGTGACATGCGCTTCCTCACCAGTGAACGGCATGGTTACGCGCATCATCAAATGATCGCGGCCCGCGCTGAGCCGCACAAGTTGCCAAGTGCTGGTTAGGTTGACAGGTAGGTCGGCGGGAGCAAGATCATCGACCAGAAGACCGAACAATCGTTTGTTCAGCCGGTGTGCAAGATTAAACTCCTTGAGGCACCAGCCTGAGGCGAGCCACGCGCGCGACACGACGAACAGCACCGCTTCGCAGCGATTTGCTGCCTCGTTTAGGGCACGTTCCCAGCGCTCGCCGGCGGCGATCCCTCGGTCAGGATCGATGTCGAGAAAAATGTCGTTCCAGCCTTCGCGATTCAACCAATCGCGAAGCGCCACTGCCTCGGCATTGTTCGCGCTCGAATGGCTAAGAAAGATACGTGACATTCGCTGGATCGAGACAGATTAGCCGCAGGAATGAAGCTTACGCTGGATTTGAGAGGAGCACCGCAACGGATTTTTGATTATAGCCCAAGAAGGACCCCTGCCGATGAGGATAAGCAAGGCCATGTTCGTTTTCGAGCAACACGGCATCGGATGCTGCGGCCAGCCAGGCGGGTGCTTTGATTCTGATAATGGGGTTTATCGGAGCCGATCCAGGGTATGATCTTTCAGAGACGGTCCTTGCTGATCCTGGCCGGAAGTCGGCAGGTTGTCGCCGCGCCAAGGCTCGTCGATTTAAGAAACAAGCTCGCTGAAACGGTCGAGGAGGTCGATAAGCCACTGGGGAGGGGGGTTTGTAGTGCGGGCGGCTAAACGTTACCGGTGATGATTTGCAGGGCATTTAGGGGCCATCTAGAGCCTCTGGGTGGTTCTAGGAACGTCGCACTGGCCTGGTTGATATTTTGCCACCGGAATTGCCACCGGACAGGTCAGTATCAGCTGTGATTGGGCGATACGACGACTGGCGCTCGCATCAAAAAATCAAATAAAATCAAATCCAGAGGGAGCCTCCGGGATAGGCCGTAACGGCCCCGAGAGAATTACGAATGCGGTGCTCTACCGGCTGAGCTACCGCGGCATGCCGACGGAATGGCGATCTAGTAATACCCGCGGATTGTTAACGCAAGACACGCTGCCGGTTCATGGCTGGGTGGCGTCATTG
>Ga0181518_10005739_pt1 | contig 10627 bp, 10 predicted proteins | sample PEATcosm2014_Bin_28_FD_119751 | JGI IMG/M metagenome (GOLD analysis project Ga0181518, IMG submission 119751) | Peatland microbial communities from MTU Mesocosm Facility, Houghton, MI, USA - PEATcosm2014_Bin01_60_metaG | ecosystem: Environmental > Terrestrial > Soil > Wetlands > Peat | place... | reverse complement strand
GGTCAGCGCCGAAACGGCCGCCCCAGCGGTGCTCGCCGTTCCCGTAGCTTTGAGGGTGACTACTTGGCCACCAGCACTCGCCGAAGTCAGCGTAACGTTATTTCCCTCGACTGTTCCGGTGAAGGTTATTGCCTGTGAAGAGTCGATGCATGAACCAACCGCGTACATCGTGCCTGCCACGCTGCTTCCAGTCTGCGCCAAATTACCGCCGATATAGAAGATGTTGCCCGACTCAACGTCGCGGTGAACGTTGTTGTGGACAATGACGCCGGCGCTGGTTGACGTTGCGGTCACCGACCAATTGCCCGGCGTCAGTGCCAGGTTGTTGCTGCTGCTTGAGCCGCATCCTGTGAGCGCCAGGGCCAGAACGCCAACCAACAGCGATAAGAGAGCGAACTTGGAAAAACTTGAGACCTTCATGAATCCTCCGGAGGGCACACCTTCGACAAGACAAGCGCCAACATTATGAATTTCGTCGATGCTACGACCTTTGGGAAGATTACCGAGGTACTTGGCAGGCCATTGGCCCTAACCGTGGTCACGAAGAACGCAGAGAGGATGAAATGATTCTGACCTTGAGGTGAAAAAACGCGGCTTCAGCCCTGCCGCTAAGTCGTTGCAGCAAAAAACTTGAGCTTTGTATCGAGGGGCTTTGGGCGGACAAGAGTGTCCGCCCTACACAACCAACAACTGGCTCATCTTGGCCAGGAACTCGCTGTTCGTCGCGGCTTTGGCCAGACGCTCGATCAGCAACTCCATCGCTTCTACTGGAGACAGCGGGTTCAGCCCCTTGCGCAGCACCCAGATGCGCTGCAGCTTTTCCTTTGGCATCACCAGCTCTACCTTGCATGTGCGGAAGCGTTGGATGTCAATTGTGGTCGCCCTGTTCCCACGAAGAGCGGGGGTACCCTTTTGCGGCGGTGCTGGGATGCTTGCCACAGATCGCACTGCGTCTGCATGCCGATCCATAGTTCGGGGCTGGTGCCCAAGGCATCCGCCAGCTTCAGCGCCATGTCCGCCGAGATTCCCGCGCTGCCATTCAAGATGCGCGACAGGGCGACCCGAGTCACCCCCAGGTGCCTAGCGGTGTCCGTAACCGACCTCGTTCCCAAATACTCTCGTAGAACTCTTCCTGGATGTGGCGGATTGTGCATGCGCATAAGAACCTCTCAGTGGTAATCCCGATAGTCCACCAACACAGCATCTTCCCCTTCGAAGGTAAACGTCAGACGCCAGTTGCCGCTGACATCCACCGACCAGTGGTCTTCGAGATCGCCGAGCAAGGGATGCAACCTCCAGCCAGGAGCGTTCATGTCCTTCGCGGATTTGGCGTTGTCCAGCGCGGCAAGCTGCAGTCTCAATTTGTCCGCATGATGCGGCTGGATTTTCGCCTTCGACCCGATGTGGAAGAACCGCTCGACGCCCTTATGCCGAAAGCTCTTGATCACTGCGTATAGTGTATAGCTATACTATACATATTGTCAACCGTCGATTTAGCTGCCGCCCAAGGCTGGGCTCTTGACAATGTTTGGCAAGGCCGTGGGGTTTGGACGGGCGAGCGTGCCCGTCTCCACACATGCAGAACCTACAACTGGCTCATCTTGGCCAGGAACTCGCTGTTCGTTGCGGCCTTGGCCAGGCGCTCAATCAGCAACTCCATCGCTTCGACCGGAGACAGCGGGTTCAGCACTTTGCGCAGCACCCAGATGCGCTGCAAGTCCTCTTTCGGAATCAGCAGCTCTTCCTTGCGCGTGCCCGAGCGTTGGATGTCAATCGCCGGGAACGTCCGCTTATCCACCAGCTTGCGGTCGAGGATGATTTCCGAATTGCCCGTGCCCTTGAATTCTTCGAAGATCACGTCGTCCATGCGCGAACCGGTGTCGATGAGCGCAGTGGCGATGATGGTGAGCGATCCGCCTTCTTCGATGTTGCGCGCCGATCCAAAAAATCGCTTTGGACGCTGCAACGCATTCGAATCGACGCCGCCCGACAGCACCTTGCCCGACGGCGGAACGATCGTGTTGTAAGCGCGCGCCAGACGCGTGATCGAATCGAGCAGGATGACCACATCGCGTTTGTGCTCGACTAATCTCTTGGCCTTTTCAATCACCATTTCCGCCACTTGCACGTGGCGGGCGGCGGGCTCGTCGAAGGTCGAAGAAATGACCTCGCCCTTGACCGAGCGCTGCATGTCGGTGACTTCTTCCGGGCGCTCGTCGATCAGCAGCACCATCAGCACGACTTCGGGGTGGTTCGCGGTGATGGAGTTCGCGACGTTCTGCAACAGCATGGTCTTGCCGGCGCGAGGAGGCGAGACAATCAGCCCGCGCTGCCCCTTGCCGAGCGGCGTGAGCAGATCCATGACGCGCGCGCTGATGTTTTCTTTCACGGTTTCGAGCTTCAACCGTTCCTGCGGATACAGCGGCGTCAAATTGTCGAACAGGATCTTGTTGCGCGCCTCGTCAGGCGACTCGAAATTCACCGCCTCGATCTTGACCAGCGCAAAATATTTTTCGCCCTCATGCGGCGGACGCACCTGCCCGCTGATGGTGTCGCCGGTTTTAAGGTCGAACTTGCGGATCTGCGACGGCGACACGTATATGTCGTCCGGCCCCGGCAGGTAGTTGTAATCGGGCGAGCGCAGAAAGCCGTAGCCGTCAGGGAGGATCTCCAGCACGCCTTCGGCGAAGATGTGCCCCTCTTTTTCACTTTGCGCCTGCAGGATCTTGAAGATGAGGTCCTGTTTGCGGAGTCCGCTGGCGCCCGGCAGTTCCAAGGCTCGGGCGATCTTGGTCAGCTCGGTAATATTTTTTTCTTTCAGTTCGGCAATGGTCATATTCACCTACGTGGATTTTTCTTCGGGAGGGATTTTCTTTTTCTCTCGCGGGGATGTGTTTCTTTGCCGCCGTGCGGGCACACGGCGGAGCCGCTTTACGCAGCTCGCCGTTGTGCTTCGGCAAAGTTCTCAGGTTCGCTCAGAATATCGTGACGTTCGGCATCGGCAATCTTGTCAAATACCTGGTTCATGGTTTCCTGAATGCGGGTGTTCGGCTTATGAAACTTGCGCGTTGCCTTCGATGCCAGCTGGCAAAGCATATACCGGTTCCGCAAAGTATGTAATGCGTCAAAAACGCGATCGGATCGCATTGAGTACGTTCTCCTTCAATGACAGTAATTTAGGCCGCAATCACGCCGGCCGCCCACTGGGTGATGGACGGCTAAAGGCTAGCCAAACCGCAATTCGGGCCAGGTGCAAAGGGATTTGCCAGAATTACCCAAATAGATGCTGCGCCCACCCCGAAAGTTGCTCAATTCTCGTAGGAGTTGCCACTACACGGGCGGTGGTTCGCCGGAACCGTCAGAAATCTCTTATGTCCCGAGGAAAGCTAAGTATAACAAACCGCAGGGCAAGGTCAAGAAGAATCTGCGCCACCAATTGCCTTGCCAGTAACCTTCCCAAGGCTTACTTCAATGCCCTCAGACGGGCCGACAGGCGCGATTTGTAGCGCGAGGCGGTGTTTTCGTGCAATACGCCCTTCTGGATGGCCTTGTCCAGCGCCGATACGGTCTCGCGGTAGGTCTGGCCGGCGGCCGTCTTGTCGCCCTTTTCCAGGCTCTCGCGCAGGTTCCGCAGAGCAGTGCGCAGTTGCGATGAGTTGGCCCGGTTGCGGACGGTTCGTTTCTCTGTCTGTCGGGCGCGTTTCAGCGCCGAAAAATGGTTCGCCATGCGGCTTGATTACCTTTGTTTGCCCTGGATTGCGCCAGGAGGATATTCCGGTAGGAACCGAAGTTAATATTGTACGGGAGCAACTCGCGCCCGGTCAAATACATATGGATTCGCCTCCGAGCCCACTCGAACGCCTCAAGGTTCTTATCAACTCCTCGACCCCAATCGTTGTCATGGAGACGGTCGAGGAAGTCCGCGCCCTTTCGCTCGTGCGCGTGGCCTGCTCGCAGTTGAATCTCCCGGTCTTCGAATGGACCATCGCCGACGGCCTTGTCCGCTCCGGCAGCGGAGCCGCCGCGCCCCCGCCGGTAGTTCAGGCTCGAGTCGAAAAGACGACGACGTGGTCCAGCCGTGACCAGGTCATGCATTCGGATACGCGAGTAAGCACGAATCCGCAAGGCAACAGTGAAGCCGACCGGTTCGCGCGAGCCGTGCTGTCGGCGGTCGGCTCCGATGCCGCCGCCGGTGCGAAAACCGCCATGTACAACACCGCCGACCCCGTGCAAGCGCTCGCCAACCTCGAAGCCATGACCACCGAGGCCGTCTACGTGCTCAAGGATTTCCATCGCCACATGGATAGCCCGGTCGTGGTGCGCCGCCTGCGCGATGTAGGCCAGAAATTCTCCGCCAACCGCCGCACCCTGGTGCTGACCGCTCCCGCCATCGAGATGCCGCCCGAACTCGCGAGTCTCGTGGAGTTCCTCGATCTGCCGCTCCCCGACCGCGACCGCCTGCGCGAGATCATCCGCGAAACCTACACCCGCCTGGCCGCCAACCATACGCTGAAGCTTCAGCTCGATGCCGATGGTGTGGACGCGATGGCCTCGAATCTCCGCGGCCTCACCGAAGAAGCCGCCGAACGCGCCATTTCGCAGACCGTCGTCGCCCGCCTCGCGCTCTCGCCCCAGTGTGTCACCGACGTGCTCGACGCCAAGAAAGACGCCCTCAAGCGCTCCGAAATGCTGGAGTTCGTCCACTCGACTGACGACATGTCAAGCGTCGGCGGCCTCGACAATATGAAACGCTGGCTCCAGCAGCGCCGCGGCTCGTGGGAAGACCGCGCCCGCCAGTTCGGCCTCGATCCGCCCAAGGGCGTCATCATTCTCGGTGTCCAAGGCTGCGGCAAAAGTCTCTGCGCCCGCGCCGTTGCCGGAGAATGGCAACTGCCGCTGGTGAAATTCGACACTGCCGCCGTTTACGACAAATTCATCGGCGAAACCGAAAAGCGCATTCAGAAAGTCTTCAAAGTGGCCGAGGGCCTCGCCCCCTGCGTCCTGTGGATCGACGAACTGGAAAAAGTTTTTGCCGGAAGCGGCCCCGATTCCGCCTCCGCCGATGCCGGAGTCTCCTCGCGCCTGCTGGCCTCGTTTCTTTCCTGGATGCAGGACCGCAAGCCCGCCGTCTTCGTCGCCGCCACCTGCAACAACGTCACCGTGCTCCCGCCCGAGCTGATCCGCAAAGGCCGCTTCGACGAACTCTTCTTCGTGGACCTGCCCAGCGCCGCCGAACGCAAACAGGTCTTCTCCATCCAGCTAACCAAGCGCAAACGCAATCCCGCCGACTTCGACTTAGATCAAGTGGCGGAAGCGGCCCAAGGCTTCTCCGGAGCCGAAATCGAATCCGCCGTCCAAACCGCCTTATATGCGGCCTTTAGTAGAGACGGGGCTAGCCCCGTCTCCCCCGCCGCGAACAAGCATGATTTAAGCACCGAAGACCTGCTCACCGCCCTCTCGTCCACCGTGCCGCTGTCGGTCACGCGGGCGGAAGAAATTGCTCAGCTGCGAGCTTGGGCGAAGGATCGCGCAGTGTGGGCGTCGGCACCGGAGACAAAGTAAGAGGGGCATAACAGTAGCGCTGGCGTCCCCTGCCGGCCTTCCCGCGGAAACCCTCCGGCCCGCCAAGCCCGGTCGCGAGCGCAAATGCCTAGCCACGTCAAATCTTCTGATTTAGAATGGCCCGCAACCGTGACAGTCCAGAACGATTTCGCAGTTACGGCAATCGTTGCCGTTCTCGCTTACTACCTGTTTGCATGGCTCGTCTTCGGATGGGGTCGCAAGATCGGAACGGTCGTTCCTCTTTATGATCCTCCCCGACAACTCTCGCCAGCGATGCTCCGTTACATTTGGAAAGAGAACTTTGACGACCGGACATTCTGGGCCGGGGTACTTAGCCTAGTTGCGAAAGGTCTGGCGACTCTACAATCCGGGAATGGCGCGGCGCTTATCCGAGCTACCCCCTCGGCGAACAGGCAGGACAGGTTACCAAGTGAGGAAGAGATCCTGCTAAAGGAGCTTGTTCGCGGTCATACGCGAAAAGGCGTTCCCATCAACATGCTCAGTTGGGAAACGGCGCTGGCGGTGCGCAGCATGGCTGAAGCATTACGTCGAGATGCGCTTGGGCGGTGGTTCACAAAAAATCGCCAATTCGTGACTGGCGGCGCCATCCTGTCGGCCGCCGCGTTGTGTGTTGTGGCTAGTCCGCGTTACAAAGAGCAATGGGCCGTATTGATTTATGGGCTGGTGATAATGGGCCCCGGCGCGTTCTATTTGTTTTTTATCGCGCAGCGTGTATGGGATGTGATTTGCGCCGCAAGGCAACACTGTGATTTCGCGGTGCTACGGCGCGAGGCGCTGCTCCTGACGATGTTATTGCCTTGTCTTGCAGCTATCGGCGTCGGTGGAATCATAGTTGGAGGCACGTTCGGTTGGCCCGTTGTTGCAGTTGCGCTCTTTCTCGCGGCCCTAAATGCTTTTTTCTTGCTGTTTATCAAGACCCCAACGCAAGAGGGAAAGCAGGTTCTCACCGAAATCGAAGGCTTTCGGCTTTTTCTTAGATCAGTCGAGCGACTTCCGATGCAACGGACCGACGAACCCGGTGATCACGGGGGCGTCTACGAGAAATATCTGCCTTACGCCGTTGCTCTAGAGGTCGAGCAGGCATGGGGAGATCGCTTTCTTGCTCTCACCTCGACGTACCATGAAAATGCGGGGGTGCGGGGTGCCGAAGCTTTCTACTTGGGCATGTGGAACGGCAAGCCGCTTGAGATTATCTACAAACCGGAAGCACCTAGGGGCCGATCAATCTAAGCGAAAGGCGATTCGCGTAAATAGTCGTAGGACAGTTAGCGTAAAATCGCCGCAGCATCTACTATTTGCCCATCAATCGCCACGGCAACCCCACATAAAGCTCTGACTAAGTCGTTCGGAACACTGATTTTAGCCAAGCCTTGGAAGCCCGGCCGGCAACGGCGCCGGGAGGAACGCCAGTCTCAACAATTCGCGCGCGACCTGCGCCTCCGTCCACTCGGGATGGTCCCGGCGGATCCCTTCGTGCGCCAACTCGCGGGCGAATAAGCTCATCTCATACGCCAGCAGCAGGCGCTGCTCCCCCGACATGGCGCTCTGAATCCGAATCTGAAGATCTTGTGCCGCCGGGCTCGTGTCGCTCATCGCCATGGGCCGATGTTACCACGCTACCGCGCATTGCAATTCGGTCAGATTCATGTCCTCGCAAACATTTCGAGAAGTGTCTCAGAAACATCCTGCGCGGTTTTAGCGGAGACCTTTCCCAGCTTCCGCACGAGGCGTTGCCGGTCCACGGCGCGGAGTTGGTCCAGCGCCACTTGCCCTTGTTTTCCCTGAAAGCGTACTCCGACGCGCGTGGGGTACGGCCGGATGGCTGTGGTCATGGGAGCAATAATGACCGTCCGCAGATGCTGGTTCATTTCATCGGGAGAGACGACCAAGCAAGGCCGCGTTTTCTGGATCTCCACTCCCTGCGTCGGATCGAGTGTCACCAGCCAAACTTCGTCCTGCTGTGGCGAGCTTTGTCGTGGACCTTGTCGTGAACTATGTGGCGCGCTCACCACCGCCATTCCTCGCGATCGAATTCATTCGATTCCGCGGTTTCCAGCATGAGTTCGTCTTGCCCGGCATGGCCCGCTGCGCCGAAGGCTTCGCTCCAGCCGTGTCGTGGCCGCCGTTCCGGAGAAACGATCAAGCTATCGCGTACGACCCGCACTTCGACTGTTCCACCGAACCCGCATTGCTCAATGATTGGCTTCGGTATGCGAATGCCACGGGAATTGCCAATCCGAACCAACTCTGTTCTCATATCCAGAACCACCTACGTAATTACATTGTAATCACCGAAAACCTATTTGGCAACAGCCAAAGGGATGGTTGCTTCCAAACTAGATTTTGCTTTCATCGGGTGTGGATCCACTGGACGTCCGCCAACCAATCCCATCAGGGGTTGCCCTAATGCGCGCATTGAATGTTCCGCCGGCGATCAAGCTCGTTTCAGCCGCCGTAGGGCATCGGAGGCACTTTCCCGAGCTGGCGGGAATAGACAGTCAGAGCGCCACGATGATGCGCGGTGTGCTCGACCATGGCCCAGACGATTTCGCTGATCGGTTCGCCGCCCATAACCGGGCCGGGCGGAAGTGGCAATGCGAGGTCCTCCGGACTGCGCGAGCGGAGAAATTGGACCGCGTTCGCGTACGCCGTTTCGAGCATCTTCCGGGCGGCGGCGAGCGAGGTCACGCCTTCAAGCGCCTTGGCGTGTTTCTCGAAATCAAGGTCGAAACCTTCCCGTCGGGATGCGCCTTCGATGAACCAATCGAGAGTCTGGGCCGTGTGTGCGACTTGCTGCGCCACGGTCATCATGCCTTCTTGTGGACGGAACCCGGAGTCGCCCTCATCGAGCACCCTGGTTGAACGCTCGAAGAATTCCTTGCTTGCGAGCAGCTGCTTGGCGAAGTCATAGTGTTGCGGTTTTGCATTCACGCGCCCCACTATAGCAAAAGGCGAACAAAAAGAGAATTACAGCCTAATAACCAGTGAGGCTACCCGGAATGCGGTTCAAGCAGACAACTCCGCTTGGCCTACTTGATGACGGCAGGATCGATATTGAGAAACGCCCTTGTATTGGCTGACCGGGCAATTCCCACGTGGTCGGCAAACAGAAAACTATACGGTTGTCGGCGGAAAATCAATTTCACTCACAATTCAGGGTAGGTCAAGAATTCGCCAGATGGCTGACCGCCCTGGCCCTCCGCACGACGCTTCCCCTTACCACGCGCGGTCCCGAACTATCGATCGTTGTTCAAGACGGGTCTTATCCGCATAAGACTGGATCGCGTCGCTAATTTTGCACCGGTCGTCTTTGTCAATTGCAACGAACCGGAATGGTTGCAGGGTGCGGGAGATTGGATTCAGCATTTCTGCGGTGCCGAACACCAAGCCCGTCTCCGCCCGGAACATCAGTTTCGCGCGGGAGCCCTGATCGAGAGGCCTGCTCAAGCCAAGTAGCCCGCCAGTAACGGAAATAACCTGCAGCTTGCCATGTGCCTGGACTCCGCTCGGGAAGCGAAGAACAGCCGTGGTGCTGCGTAGCAAGTTCAGTCGCGGCGGTCGCGAACGAGCTTCTGATTGTGGTAGGGGAGTCATGCTCAACCCCAGTATGTTCCGCATTTCCGAACGGTAAAGGTAACGGAAGGACCTGCCCGAAGAGCCCTCCCCGAACGAGGAGCAAAATCGCGATAACCCTCATAATTCCAGCGTTAGCCGTTCACTTGGACAGTCGTCGGCAAACCGGAATAGACGCCGATTGCACTTCCTATTTACATTGCCGCCGAGCCCGCTCCACGCATAACTCGATCATCGACGCAGTGCCCAAAATACTACCCTCCCGCAATTGCCCCGAGGATGACCAACGGCTCGGCGCCGGATGCGACCGCGTTGGGCAGTGGAGCATCCGGCGCTTCATGGGAAAGATCTTCCTGGCAAGCGAAGAAGCGCAAAAAAGGACGCCGCTCGTGCGTCACCTGGTCGCGGATCGTCCCCTGCAGCATCGGATAGCGGGCCTCCAACGCGTCGAGCACTGAGCGTTGAGTCACCGGGCCGATGACTTCAAGTTCCACGTCGCCGCGCACTTGGGCCAGCGTTCGTAGATGATGCGGAAGTGTGACGCGAATCATATCGTCAGACTCATGTCCCTAAACTTGTCTCGTTAGAGTCATGCCAGCGTCTGCACCTCGACCGAAAGCACCGCCGGAAGGTCGCGCACAATCGCCGACCAACTGTCTCCCGCGTCCGCCGATGCATAGACCTGTCCGCCGCTGGTGCCAAAATATACGCCGCACTTGTCCAGCGAATCGACGGCCATGGCGTCGCGCAGCACGTTGATGTAGCAATCGCTTTGCGGCAAGCCTTTGGTCAGCGGCTCCCATTCGTTTCCGCCGGTACGGCTGCGGAAAACGCGCAGCTTTCCCTCGGGGACGAAGTGCTCGGAGTCGCTCTTGATCGGCACGACGTAGATCGTCTCCGGCTCGTGCGCGTGTACGTCGATGGCAAATCCAAAGTCAGTCGGCAGGTTTCCACTGACCTCGTGCCACGATTCGCCCGCATCGTCGCTGCGCATCACGTCCCAGTGTTTCTGCATAAACAGCACGTCCGGCCTCGACCGGTGCATCGCCACATGGTGGACGCAATGCCCGACCTCGGCGTTTGGGTCGGGGATGAATTCCGAGCGCAGTCCGCGGTTGATCGGCTTCCAGGTTACGCCGCCGTCATCGGTGCGGAACGCTCCCGCCGCCGAGATCGCGATGTAGATCCTCTTCGGATTGCTCGGATCGAGAATGATCGTGTGCAGGCACATCCCGCCCGCCCCCGGCTGCCACTTCGGCCCCGAACCGTGGCCGCGCAGCCCCGGCAATTCCTGCCAGTTCTGCCCTCCATCTGTCGTGCGAAAGATCGCGGCGTCTTCGACCCCTGCATAAACCGTATCAGGATCGGTCAACGACGGCTCCAGATGCCACACCCGCTTAAACTCCCAGGGATGCGGCGTGCCGTCATACCACTGGTGCGTTCCGGGAACGCCCTCGTAGGCGAACTTGTT
>Ga0181518_10005738_pt1 | contig 10629 bp, 6 predicted proteins | sample PEATcosm2014_Bin_28_FD_119751 | JGI IMG/M metagenome (GOLD analysis project Ga0181518, IMG submission 119751) | Peatland microbial communities from MTU Mesocosm Facility, Houghton, MI, USA - PEATcosm2014_Bin01_60_metaG | ecosystem: Environmental > Terrestrial > Soil > Wetlands > Peat | place... | reverse complement strand
ATAAAGATGGCATAGTCCTGCACGCCTTCCACGAGCAAACGAAATCGTTCTTCGCTCCTCCGCAGCGATTCTCCCGTCCGCTTCCTTTCAATCCCTTGGGATATGGAGTCCGCCACAGCGGCGAGGGTGTCGAGAATGGCAGTGTTGAGTGGCGTCCGGGAGAAAATGGCCATAACTCCGACCGCCCGATTATCAACCACCAGGGGATAACCCGCGAAAGCCACCATGCCTTCCTTCTTGGCCCACGTCTTGTCGTTGATTCGTGGATCGTCGATGACATCGTTTGTGAGATGAGGTCTTTTTTTCTCTGCAATCAGACCGATCTTCAGCTCACCCACCGGGATGCGGCTATGGGGGCCGTCAATGTGGGTGTACATGCCAGCGCTGGCCTGCATCTCCAGTATTTTCGCATCTTCAATCTGAGTCCAGATCCGCGCAAAGGCCACATCGAGGTGCTGAACCATAGCCTCCGCGCATCGCTGGAGGATCACTCGAAGATCTCCTTCCCCTGTTAACGCAGTGCTAATATCGGCGCGAATCGCTGACTGCCTCGCCCGCGCTTTACGTAATTCCTCTGCTTCTTTCCGCTCGGCGATGTCGCGGATGAAGCCGGTAAACACGTGGCGGCTGTCATTTGTGACCTCACCAAAGGAGATCTCCACGGGAAATTCCTCGCCACTCTTACGTAGCGCGGTTAATTCCACTCCCTGCCAGTTCAGGTGTCGCTGCCCGGTTTTTAGATAGCTCTGGAAGCCCGCGCGGTGGAGCTCGCGCAAATACTCCGGCATCAGAATCGTCAACGAGTGCCCTATCAACTCGGAAGCGGAGTAACCGAAGATTCTTGTCATAGCCGGATTAAGGTAGAGGATATTGCCAGTTTCGTCGATGGTGACAACCGCGTCGGTGGCAGTCTCCACCACATTGCGGAACTGCTCCTCGCTGTGGCGGCGAGCGGCTTCCGCCCGTTGACGTTCAGTAATCTCTTTTTTTAGCTCCTCGTTGGCAGCGCCAAGCTCCCCGGTCCGCTGCTCGATCCTTTGATCGAGCTCCCTCGCCACCCTCTTCTGTTCGCTCAGGAGTCGTGCTTCTTGCAGTCCGACCGCCGCCTGATTAGCCGCTACGCTCAGAATAAGTCTTTCGGTCTGCCCGGGGAAATCCGCTCGCGGCGACGCTGCTACGATCACGCCGATTTCGCCCTGCAGCCCCAGTCGCATGGGAACAATCGAAAGGTCGCCCTCTCCAAGAGGATTCCGCACCCGCGGAGGCCATATCTTCGGGTCAGTTCCCCACCAGGGGTTGAATACTTCGCCGATCTCGTGCGGCCGGGGAATCGGCTCTCGCGGTCCAGCGACTCGGACTATCTCGATGGGTGGCTCGCCGCTGGGGTCCTTCAAGCGCACGTAGACAAGATCCAAGTGGAGAATATCGAGGAGCACGTCGAGCAAGGTACCAACAATCTGGGATGGCTCGCCGCCAGTCCAGATCGGAGGAAGCGTGATGACGCTGACTAGATCATTGATGCAGCGCTGAAGGCGCTTGATCTCCTCGGCGGGATGTGCGGGTTGTACTTCCATGTTAAACCGGGGTCGGGGGTGCGGTAGTTCGCCGAGCCCGCCGGGTACGAACCTCAGGCAGCAATTGTTCGGGCGGGACGAAGAACGGGTTTTCTTGAAGAATGCCGCCGATGATGACCGGGGGATGCGTCCGCATGATGTCAATCACGGTGTCTCCCCCGAATTTCGTGAGATGGTACGTGCAGATCACCGCGTCGTCGTGGCGGCGCCACACATCATTCACACGCGACTCGAATTCAACGAGATTATCGATGTGCGATCCACCTTCGGCCGCCCAGTCCATTCGGTAGACAATGCGGCTGAGCGGAAATCCTCCCGTGGTGTTGCCGCTGGCCGCCTGTTCGAATGCCGCGACCATCCGATCCTGATCAAAACGGCCGTCCCGAACGTACGTTTCAGTGTTCGTGCGAAGCTTTAATTGACCGCTTTGTTGGGCGGCCGCAGGGTCGATCCCTACCGCGGTCAACCGTTGCATATGGTCGCAATGTTGATCCGGATTAACGACGTGAACCGCCTTGTCGCCACGCTCGAACCCCTCTTTAATGAACAGAAGCAGCACGCGATACTCCTCGTCGTAGCTATTGAAAAACGCGCAAATATGGCGTTTTTCGCGGAGTTGGGAGCCGGCAAAGGAAATCGGCATCACAGGCTTCTTCATGGCGTATCCCTCGCGTGGTTTTTTCGCGAACCTGGTTATGTCCCATGTCCAGGTTTCTAACCCTATGAGGATTGAAGGTCTTGCATGTTATCTCCGCTCCGTCAGTGCCGGTTTTCTGGAACTTCGGTGTTTTGGTTAGGCATGCGTCTGAAGAACTAGAATTGATCGCTCGGGCCAGTAAGTGGCATGCTTTGCCCCGACATATTGCGTTCCACGCGGTCGACCGAGGGGAGTGACTAGGAATGACCTGCATCACGAACCGAGCAAAGAGGCCCATTCCAGCCGAAATGACAAAATGTCCGATGAAGGTCCACAGGATTCAACTTCCTACTGCATTGGTTTCTTCTTTTGCCGTGTGAAGCTTTCATCATATGACATCCATCAAAAAACGGCAACCCTTTACTTACAGCAGTTGTCCCTATCAATAATCTCGTTCAAGTTGAAATCATTGATCAGCCCTCGGCAGTGAAATTCCCAAGTCCATTTCCACACAAATTCGCATTACGGCGCTGTTGAACCACGGTCCCCCATGGTCAGCGCTGGTTTTCTGAGTTGAGCCGGTTGCCTATTCGGCTTGGGCGAACGAAATGCCAGGCCCGCCACCAATCTTGAAGTCGGTCAAAGTAGAGATAAATAACGGGAGTCGTGCCCAGAGTCAGCAACTCCCGCGTTCCTCGGGGCAATCGCCCTGGCAGGGACCGGGCGACCGGGCGCGGAGGATTGCGGGCAGGATTAAAAGCGAGGCTCTGGAGTCCCCCAACGCACCCCAAGTCTGGAAAAGTGACATTTTGCCTCCAAGGCTCCGACCCCCGGCATGCGCTGGCATTCTCAAGATTTCGTGGACTATCCAGAATGGGTAGTTCGAATGGGTCGAACCACCCTGGTGAACTGCGCGATCTCGGTCGCTCGATGACCCGTCAGCCAGAGTCTGGAGCATTCGGCGAAGAGGAACTCGGACCTGGGGATAAAACCGAGTTTCTTGCGGGCATCGTGACGAATGACTGGCGTCAGAGACGGCCTTTCGCCACTCGTAAAATTAAAGGACCTCGTGCAACCTGCGCAGGGTTTTTGGCAAACGCAAAAAGCGTGATGGATTCAGTACGATACCAGGCCGGAACAGGAGCGGACCGAACCGCATCCCACTGAACCGGCTTTGGCAGGACGCTTGCATTCTTGAAGAGCGGTGTTGGTGGGCGATTACGCCACTTGGAACTGTTTTCGGAGTCTTGATCGCCCGGAAAACCATTCGTTCGTTAACCGATCTCGGACTCGGTGCGGACGGCAGCGCGCAATTGTGGATCCTATCTAGGCGGGCAAAAGCAACGCCCCCTGCGACCCTCCATGGTCAAAGTCACCGTGACGTCGAGGACGGATGGTTCTTTGTCGGAGGGAATGAAGTTGTCCAAGAGTCACTAATGGACTCCTTCACGGGGTCGGAGAAGATGGGGATTTCCTCGTGAATAGGTACATCGAGACCTGAGGTTGTGAGCAATATGGCCACCAACGAAGACTTTACCAAAGCACACTCTCGCGAAGAGCGCGAAGAGCAAATCGCGGCGGTGCACCACCTGAGCAGGAAAACGCAGAAGAACTATCTGCTTCGGCCGAAGTCCCTGATCGACGCGCTGGCCAGGCCGGAGTCGCCGTCGGCGGCAAAAATCAGGGCTCTGGCCGAAACCGAGTGCAGCAGCCCGGTCACGAGTCTCTATCTGCGGATGGACCCCGAAAATACTGCCCCGCGAGGGAAGGCCCTGGTCCGATTCTTCCACTCGCTCGAGACCCGCGCTCTCGATGAGCAGAAAGACTTCATCGAGGCGCTCCCGAAAGCGCAGAAGGAGATTGTAAACGATGATCTAAAGGAGATCGAGGTCCTGCTCGAACAGTATTTCGTTCCCGCCGGCCCCCGGTCGCTCATCATCTTCAAGTGCGGCGAGCAATTGAATCGGGTTTTCAGGATACCGGCGTGGACCATCGACGCCATGGTTATCGGTGGCGACCCCCACGTTGCTCCCTTGGAAGCTGTGCTGGAGGAAAATGAGAAGGTACTGTTCATCGAGGTCTCCGTCGGGGAAAGCCGCCTGTTAGTCTATCATCTGGGGGATCTGGCGTCTGACCGGATCAGCACCCCTGTACCCAGGAGATCGGCCGAGCCGCCCTTCAAGCGAAACGAACAGCGTCATCTGAGCCATCTGGAATGGCATCTCAAGGCCACGGCAACCAGGGCTTATCACCTTTTCCAGGAACATTCCTGCACCGGTTTGATTCTGATGGGAGAGAAGCAGGTGCTGACGTCACTGGAAGAGTTTTTGCATGAAACGGTCAGGGCAAACATCATCAGTCGCATCCATGCCTCACCGGCCTCCGACCCCCGCGATCGCAAAAAACTCATCGAAACCGCGCTGGCCGACAATAAAGCCGCGCGAGAAGCAACGGCGATTGAAGAGCTGGCCCAGTACAAACCGGGAGACCAACTGGTCTTTGGCCTTCCCGACGTGATCGAAGTTTTCATCTCGTTCCTGGCCCGAAAGCTTGTCATCGGAGAAAAGCTTCGGCAGAAAGGCTACGTCTGCACAGCCCACCACTACCTGTCGCTGGAAGAAACGGGTTGCCCGTTTTGTGGCGCGAAACTTCTCCCGGCAGAGAGCATTGTCAATGAGATCATCGAGATTGCCTACCTTCATGGCGTGAGCATCATGGTCGTCGAACATCGCCAGGACCTGCTTACCCGGTATGATGGAATCGCCGCAGTGACCTATCCTCACTCGCCTCAGGCTTGATTGGCTGCCGTTTCCAGATCAATTTTCGGGAAGCACCGCTATCGATTTATTTTCGCAAGCCGGCGCGTAACTCCGTGTCGTCAGATGACCGCAGGAGGTCATGCACCTGCTAGTCCAACGCATTCAGTTTGCCTCGCAGCCTACTCATTTCCAGCCTAGCCTCGCTGTGGTGAAAAGGTTCCCACAAGGTTCAACATCGATACGAATCTGGCAATCTAAATGCTCCCTCCTGTCCTTGAAATGGACCGATGAAGGTGTGTGGCATTAACGTTCGGAGTTCCAGCCGGAGTGGATGGACCGGAGTGAGGATTTCCAGTGAGGCTTGAAATGGCATCATCATCTTACGTCGAAAGATGGGCAGAGCAACCGCTTGGAAAGCAGGCCAGAGTCCTTCTGGTGAACGAAGATCCGCGAGAACTCGCCTACTACCACGCAATTCTTGAAAAGCTCGGTTGCAGGGTGCGAGCTAGTTCGTCCTTCGCTGAGGGAGTGCGACGCCTTGGCTGCGAGCCGTTTGACTTGATCATGGTGGAACAGGGAGGCGGTGAGTTCGAAGGGCAGAAGGTGCTCGCGGAGGCCATGGTAGTCGACGTGGAACTGCGAGTATTGGTGCTGGCAAGGTCTTACAACAAGGGCTGCCATCTAGAAGCTATGCGGTCGGGTGCGTTGGATTATCTTGAGGGGCCGTTGAGTGCAGCGGATATCGTGGCGCTTCTGGATACATTTATGCCGCGCTGGCCCGGAGGCCATTCAGCGTTGCTAAACCGCTTCAAGGGTGCAAGGCCAAGCAAGGAACGCGTGATCAAAGTGAAATCCAATTAAGATGCGCCCGGAGAAGTCTGCGAAATGAGCCTGGAGGGAAAAGTTGCGATCGTGACGGGCGGCGGCATGGGGATCGGGCGTTCCGCCTGCCAAATGCTTGCCCGAGAAAAGGCAAAGGTCAGCCGCCGTGCATGCGCTGCGCCGCCAAACGCCCGGCAACCGGGATGGGAATCATGTGCGCCGGCACGGCCCGCACGAATCTGCGCTGGGGATATCCATCTCTGGACGATTGTCTGTGTACCGACAAGTGTCGACACTTGGACACTTAATACAGTCAGCCGCTTAGTTGCCATCTTCTCGCATTCCAATCTTCTTTAGTTTTCCAGCCACCTGCGGGCCTTTTCCTCTTATAAATCTTGCAATCTTTGGTCGAGGAATTGCCTGCTGTGGGCGTGGGAATCTAGAACATCTGATTCTTGAGGTCGTGGCGAAGGGGGCTTTGCAAGTGGCGTCGGGAGAGACCACCTTCGATGCTCCCAGCCCTGGCCGGAGTGTTTCACGGGTGCCCGTGCTTGTTTTCATTCGGGAAGCAAAACTGAATTCTGGAGAAAATTATCAGCATGATGGAATCCTCAAAAGAAACCCAAATCCCCAAGATATTCTTGCTGCTTTTTTGTTTCCTGGCCGGCGCTCTTGTGTCCGTGCTGGCGCAGACGCCCCCCGACGCCGACTCCGGCTGGCCCCGCGAACTGGATGCAGGCGGATTTCACATCGTGGTCTACCAGCCTCAAGTTGATCAATTGAAGAAGAATCATCTGCAGGCGCGTGCTGCGATAACCGTGACCCGGTCCGGTGAATCAAGGGCGCAGTACGGAATCGTCTCTTTGACGGCCCGCATCGATGTCGATCGAGAGAGCCGCATGGTGAGCCTGGACGACCTCAAAGTATCTTCGGTAAGTTTACCGGCGGCAAAATCTCAGGAGGGGGACATCGAGCGGGCCATCCACGACGGCCTGCCGAATTGGCCGCGCACCATCACTTTGGATCGACTGCTCGCCGAGTTGGCGATGACCCAGTCTGAGGTTGATAACGAATCGGTAGCGGTGAAGAACGGCCCGCCGAAGATTCTGTACAGCTCCACGCCCGCAGTGCTGATTTTGATCGATGGGCAACCCGTCCTGCGCGCCGTTCCGGGCACTCCCTTCCAGCACGTGATCAACACGCCGGCGACACTAATCTACGATACAGCGGGCTCGCGCTACTATCTCGATGGCAATGGAGTTTGGGTGACGGCAGCAACCCTGGACGGGCCGTGGACGGTTGCGGCGAACCCGCCATCCGGACTGGACCAAGCCAAGGCGCAGGTCGATGAAGGCGAAGAGAAAGACCCCCACGATCACTCCAAGGATCCTGGCCCGCCGCCCATGGGTGGAGCACTTCCGGCGGTATTTATGAGCACCACGCCGGCGGAATTACTAGTAACCCAAGGCGCTCCCCAGCTTTCGCCTATTCCCAAAACAAAGCTGCTCTACGTTACCAATACCGAGAACGACATCTTCCTGGATGTTCCCTCCCAGGATTACTACGTGCTGCTCTCAGGACGGTGGTACCAGAGCAAGTCGTTGGCGGGGCCTTGGACTTGGGTATCGGCGAGCCAGATCCCGAGCGATTTCGCCCAAATTCCTCCCGATAGCCCGAAGGGGGCCGTGCTGGCATCGGTTCCCGGCACAGAACAGGCCCGGGAGGCAGTGATCGCCAATCAGATTCCCCAAACCGCGGCGGTGCGCCGAACCGAAGCCAAACTCGATGTCCGTTACGACGGTCCGCCCCAGTTTCGGCCCATCGAGGGCACGTCGCTCGAGTATGCCGTGAACACCTCGACCGACGTGATTCACGCCGGCGCGCGCTATTACGCCTGCCACAACGCTGTCTGGTTTGTGGCCGAATCGCCAACCGGTCCCTGGACGATCGCCGACTTGATTCCATCGGAGATTTACCAGATTCCGCCCAGCTCTCCGCTGTTTCACGATCGATACGTGTATGTCTACGAGTCGGCGCCTGACGTGGTCTACTACGGTTATATGCCCGGGTATCTGGGTGCATATGTGTCCGACGGTGTCGTAGTATTCGGCACCGGCTGGATTTACCCGCCCTGGATTGGCGATTACTGGTTCGGTTGGCCCTGGACTTGGGGCTTTGGTTTTGGCTTCGGCTACTGGGGCGGCGGGTGGTTCTGGAGGCCGGTCGGCGGTTACTGGTGGTATCACGATCCTTGGTATATGAATCGCATCTACAGCGATCACTGGAATCCCCATTGGCACCCCGGCGATGCCGAGCGGTTTCATAACAATGCCAACGTCTACAACCGTTGGCAAGGCAATGCTGTAGTCAGGTCGGCGCGCCCGGCGGGTGGCGCCCGCCTCGCGCGATCGGGAGGGTCGCGCGACTTGTACGCCGGCCACAACGGGCAGGTTTGGGAACATCGCCAGAACGGATGGTATCGGCAGGGCAAGAACGGTGCATGGTCACGGTCCCAACCCGAGGGTGGGCTGGAGGGTCAGCGGCAGTCGCGCTCCCTCGGTCAATCCCGCACGAATGAATTTCGCGGTTTCGGACCCCGAATCGGCGGTGGTCTGCCGAGAACATTTTCGCCTGGCTTTGGAGGGTCCCGAGGCGGCGGCCGACGTTGACGGGGAGTCCGGCCAATTAGAAACTCGATGGATAGATGGCTTGATTACAATCGTTCGAGATGCACGTTGATCGGGCTTCGAAAACTTTTTTGTGAAGGAGAACGCACCATGTCTGAACTTGTGACGAAATCTGTGGCCCAAGAAGAACAAGAACAGAAGATAGAAACACGCACCGCCGTGGAACGTATCGCCGGCTTTACCGTCGTTGCGGCAGCCGTGGCAGTGCTCGCCGTTCTCGTCGCCACGGCCGTTTACGCGCAGGACAAGTACTCGCTGAAATCGCCGAGCGGAATCGCGTTCTCTGACTTCAGGGGATACGAGGACTGGGCAGTTGTCTCTTCCGCAAGCACCAACAACGAAGTGCTTAAGGTGATCGTCGGTAATCCGGCCATGATCAAGGCGTTCAAGGCCGGTGTTCCCGGCGACGGCCAGCCTTTTCCGGATGGTTCCAAGATTGTGAAGCTCCAGTGGAAGCCGAAGAAGAGCACAGAGGCTCCCTTCGTCGTGGATGTTCCAGACGTCTTTTCCCAGGCTTTCGTCATGGAAAAGGACAGCAGGCGATTTCCGAAAACCGGCGGATGGGGATACGCGGTGTTCAACTACGATGCCGCATCGGACAGGTTCACGGCCGATCCCAAAAGCCTGTCAGACTGCGGAAACGCGTGCCATACAGCCGTGAAGGCGAAGGACTATGTCTTCCACCCGTACGAGAAGCGTTGAACCGCGTCTGCCCCGGCATTAAGTACGAGGAATGGGAGGTGGGGTCACGGAAACCGCTCACATTTCCCACAAAGTGAATAGAAAGTTAACTGTCGCGGCATTCTTTCTCAGGGGGTGGCGATGGATCTTCAACATTGCTATAACGCGAGCGAAGATACGTTTCCTTTACCGCCGCGTATCAAGGAGCGCTCTGGCCCGTTTGGTTTTCCGGAGTCTCGTGACCCCCATCGTCCGTATATAAGCTCCAACTTTGTGATGGGACTCGACGGCAGGGCTTCATTCCGGGAGTTGAAGGGCCGTGCTGGTGGCAGGGAGGTTTCAAGGAGCGGAGAAGATCGTTGGCTAATGGACTTCCTGCGGGCGCATCACGATGGACAGTTGATCGGTGCTACCACCCTCCGCGAAGAGCAAGGCCCAGGCGCGCGCGGCGAGGACTATGGCATCGATGACGAGCAACTGCGGGTGTACCGAGAGGAAGCTTTAGGTCTCGACAAGCAGAAGATTATCGTTCTCACCGGTTCTGGGAACATCGATGCCACTCTTCGCGTCTTCGATTCGCCGCGGGTTGAACCTTGGATACTTACCACAACGGAGGGGGAAAAGAGCCTCCGATCACAGCTCAAGATGCTTGGACGGGAGGGGAGCATTAATATAATCTCGGCGGGGGCCGGCGAGGGGGTTGATCTTGTGACCGCAGCCCAACTTCTACGGCAGCAACATGGCATCCGCACACTGCTTTGTGAAGGCGGCCCAACGCTGTATGGCGATCTCCTAAGAAGACAGCTAATTGATGAGGAGTTCCGGACGATTTCCCTCCAAGTATTAGGTGAGACTACCAAGCCGGGGATCGACCGACCGACGACGTACGGTAACGTGAGCTATACACCTGAAACTGCACCGTGGTATAGATTGATAAGCATCCACTATGCTCTGCCTTACCACGTTTTCTTCCGTCTTCGGTACGAGGGTCCGAGAAAGTTTCAGGACTGAGGTGCAACACATCGATGCTGAGTCAATCGCCTGGGGATTACTATTGGGAACGGGGGGCCGAGAGGTATCGTCGCTCTCTACAGCAAATTGGGACTTTCCGAGGCCGATCTGAGAGCGACGGCTGAGGCGCTTCAGAGCCAGATCCTCGCGAGGCGTTTCGGCCAACCCAGTGAGATCACCCGGGCGGTTGTGTTCCTGGCTTCTGACGAATCTGCGTTTACGGTTGGAAGTGAAGTGATTGTGGACGGAGGTCTGGGTCTTCAGCGCGCCGTATGGCGCATGCTGAAGGCCTTGCGAGCTCGCCAATGAAAGCCGCCAGAATTCATCGTTTCGGGCCGCCCGCCGTGATCGTCGTCGACGATCTCCCTCGCCCCACTCCGGGTGCGGACCAGGTTTCCGTACGTGTGGCCAGTGCGGGAGTCGGGCCGTGGGATGCCCTGATTCGTGAAAACAAGAGT
>Ga0181518_10005737_pt1 | contig 10630 bp, 10 predicted proteins | sample PEATcosm2014_Bin_28_FD_119751 | JGI IMG/M metagenome (GOLD analysis project Ga0181518, IMG submission 119751) | Peatland microbial communities from MTU Mesocosm Facility, Houghton, MI, USA - PEATcosm2014_Bin01_60_metaG | ecosystem: Environmental > Terrestrial > Soil > Wetlands > Peat | place... | reverse complement strand
CGCTGAAAGCGAGAGTGTACTTCGAAAAGATGGGACCTCGACTTCGTGCGGCCGGCCCGGGCGTATTGGCGGACCGATCTCTGAACGTGTTATCCTCGGGGTATTAAGAGTCAGAAGCGAAGCCGGGAGGCTGCCGATGTTAGATGAAAAGCAGCACGCACACGAATTGATCGATCAGTTGCCAACGCACCAACTCTCCGCCATTGTCGGACTGTTGGAGGCCATCCTTGACCCTGTCTCCCGCAAGTTAGCGGCAGCCCCTTTCGACGACGAACCGGAGACCACCGAAGAACGCCAGGCGGTCGAAGTGTCAAAAGAATGGCTGCGCCAGCACGGCGGGAAAGGCATTCCCCACGAAGATTTACTAAAGGAATTCGATCTCACCACAGAAGACTTCCACGGCCTGGCTCATGGCAAAAAAGATTGAGTGGACTGACGGGGCGCGCGCTGATGTACGTCGCATCGACCGCGAAGCCGCGATGCGCGTGTTGGAAGGCTTGGCTCGATTCCTCTTTACGGAGGAGGGGGATGTGAAGGCGCTGAAGGGCTCTGATCCCAAAGAGTATCGGCTGCGTGTCGGTGACTACCGCATCCGCTTCTACGATCTTGGGGATACTCTTCAGATCCTATCAGTTCGTCATCGCCGAGAAGTATATCGTTAGCACGTTCAGGAAGGATACACACGATGGCTCGAAAGAAAATCCTGATGTTGGTAGGCGATTACGTTGAAGACTATGAGGTCATGGTGCCGTTTCAAGCTTTGCAGATGGTGGGGCACACCGTTCACGCGGTATGCCCGGATAAGAAGTCGGGGGCAACGGTGCGGACGGCCATCCATGACTTCGAAGGGGATCAAACTTACAGCGAAAAGCGAGGGCACAATTTCGCGTTGAACGCCAGTTTCGACGAAGTGAAGCCGGAATGCTACGATGCTCTGGTAATACCTGGCGGGCGCGCCCCGGAATACCTGCGCTTGAACCCAAAGGTCATCGAGATGGTCCGGCATTTCAGCGATGCCGGCAAACCCATTGCGGCGATTTGCCATGGCGCCCAGATTCTTGCTGCCGCCGGGGCCCTGAAAGGTCGGACTTGCAGTGCTTATCCCGCGGTGTCGCCAGAGGTGAAGGCGTCAGGCGGCGCCTACGCAGAGTTACATATGGATGAGGCGCACGTGGATGGAAAGCTTGTCTCGGCGCCCGCTTGGCCTGCCCATCCAGCCTGGCTTGCCGCATTCCTGCGAGTATTGGGTACGGTCATCGAACCTTAAGGGCAGTGGCGAGTGACGAGTGACAAGTGGCGAGCCGGAAAATAGTCCTTCTCTTGCTCGTCACTCGTCGCTTGTCACTCGTCACTGCTTCAATACGCTCCCCCTGCGGTCGCCGCCTCATGCAACGTCCCGAACTTCTGCGCCACGGGCTTTAGTGTGGGATAGAACTGCACATACGTGCTATCGACCCCGCCCTGATCGTGATGGCATTGCCAGCACGCGGCCTTGGGATTGGCGTGTGCCGTCTTGGCGGAGGAATCGAAGCTGTAGTAGGCCCACTTGTCGGGGAATCGGGCCACGTCTTTCACCTTAACGCTGATTCCCGCCAAATCGGTTTGAAATTGGGATGTTTTATTGAGGGAACCTTTGTTTGACGATGTCCTCTTTTCCTCAACCAACACGCTTTGGTCCGGCCAATTTCCGGTTGTCAGAAACTGTTTATAAGCGGAAGGATTGACAAAGACGTTCGTAAAAGTCGCTCCCTCGGCGGGCGATGCATTGTTGCTTAGACGGAAGCCGGAGGAGACGAACACCCACTCCCGATAATCCTGCGGGCGCACAAGCTCATCGCCGTTTGTGTATTGAGGCAGATCTGCGGGCGGGGCTGGCTTCGAGACCACCAGCGAAACCGTGCACGCCGATATAAAAACCAAAATCCCTATTAAGACCGTGTTTTTCAATCGAACCTCCTTCAGAGGAGCCAGGAGTCAGGAGTTAGAAAAGCGCCGTCGACGGATGCCGGCTTCCCTCTGGTTTCTAATTTCTGACTTCTGCTTTCCATCTTCTGACTCCTGTCTCCCGCTCTACTGACTGACGGTGCACAGGATACTATGGAATTCGTCCAGAGTCACTTTTTCCGGGCGCAGCGGGAGAGGAACCTGCCCCTGGATTTCTCGTGTACCGTGAAAGTTGATAGACCCCAAACGGTGGGGCTGCCCATTGACGTGAACATAAACCGGTACGCGCATTGTGAACTGATCGGAGACTTCACTTTGTTTCGCAGAAAACTCCAGAACAGTCTTGCCGCCGCCGGCGTCCCGGAGGTTGTAGTGGAAGTCATAATGAGGGATTTCCCGGCCGTACACCCATTCGTTGAAAAACCAGTCCATTGGTTCTTTAATGTGACTCTCAACGATCTTGCGAAAGTCCTCCGTGGATGCATTCCGGGAGGCGTAGGTCGTGACGAAATCTCTCATGGTCTCAATGAATTTCTGATCCGGCTCGCGGAGCGTCGGGTCCTCGAGGAGCACCCGCAGCATCTCGAGTGTGTACGCGCCTTTCTCGTAGACCAGAATTTGATAGAGACTACCTTCCATGTAGGAGGGAAGCTGCGCGGCGAGCCACAACGGGCCAACGTCCACTGGGCGATGTCCGGCCGGATCTTTGCTGAGCAGCCACTTCCGTTTCAGATCCCAGAAGCCTCGCACCTTCGCACCTTCGAGCTTGCGCTGATAGAGTCCGGCTGAGAACTCCGCAAAACCTTCAGACAGCCATTCGTCGTGGTAGGTCTTCCATCCCACCGTATGCCCCCACCATTGATGAGCCATCTCGTGCACGGCGACAATGTTGTAAAACTCTCTGGCTTCCGCTGTATCCTGCAGCCGCAATTGGTGGCGGGTGGTGGAATCCAAGAGTGAGTCGTAAGGGAGGAAGATTAAAGTTGGCCAGCTCTGTCCGTAGCCGCGGATGGGCTGCTCGGTTACAGAGATGCTCTTGAACGGCAAACTGCCGTAATAGTATTCGAAGAGCTTCAGGGCTTGAAAGCTGATGTCCGCTGCATACTGGGCGTTGGACGCGGTGTTGAAACCACCCGGCGTGATGCCTAGGTGCGCCGCCATGTCAGGGCGTAGATCGAGCGCCGACTGGAGTCCCTTCAATTCATCGGGAATCTCCTTCCCGGCGTAAGCAGTAACGGCCAGGTTCGGGTCAGTGTGGCTCTTCTCCACAAAATCGCCGTAATTGAATCCCACGACGCTGTAAGGGACTTCGGTCTCCCAGTCAGATTCCAGGGCGTCGCCTTCCTTCGCCGCCTTGAGCAGCCGCCCCGTGGCCACGAACTTGAATCTCTTGGGAGAGCGGAAGTGCAGTCTAAACATCGTGCGGTCGTCGAAAGCCCCGAAGCTCGGGAACCACGACTCTCGGGAAGTGACGTAGTAAAGCCCCGAGCCTTGTTGAAATATGATGCGGCTATCGTGCGTCGAATCCTCAGCGTAATCGATATTCAACGTGTAGGACTTGTCCGCAGCGGGCGCCTCGGCGAGAATCACCCAGGGATCGTTATCCAGGTTGCGCGCCTCTTGAATGAAGGAGACCTTCCGTCCGTTGCCATCCGCGATGGCGCTGATGCGAAGCACGCCACGCAGCTTTAACGGCAGCAGGCGGGGCGTGCCTCCAGGCACTTCGTACTCCAGGTTCGCTGCAGCCGAGAGGTGGTTGTTGTTGCTTATTTCGGCATCGATCTTTTCGGTCCGGCAATGAGCAAGGAGCTTCCGGTGCTCAGGGTGCGTCGTGGTCCGATACTCGTCTTCCACATGGAAACCCGCCCACCACTCCGAGTAGCTATTCAGGTTGTAGTGGATTAACTGCACTTCTTCGTCGTTGGCCGCTTCAGGGAAAAACAGTGGATCACGGTTCCAACTGATGTCGAAGAGCAAGGAGCCTGCGTGCTCGGCCTTGAAATCGGCCAGGAAGAAACCGCGGCTGGAAGGGTCCGAGAGGTCAGCCAGAATCCGCGCCGCCAGGTTGTACATGTTGGGATTATCGACGCGCTGATTTTCCCACCAATCGTTGAATCTCTCCGCGTACTTGCGCTGGGCAGCGGCGAGAAGTTTTCCTGCTGAGGCGGCGTCCGCTCCGCCTTTCACGTGCACCAACTCCTGAAGTTGGCTCCAGGAGTCGTCCGTGAAGAAAAAAACGGCGTCCTTGAATTCCTCATCCAGTTCCGGAGATTTGGTGAACCGCGCCAACTGGTGCTGCTCGGTTTCAGTCGGCGGCTTGAGTTCAATGCGGCCGCGGCCTTCGAAAACTGCCGCCACCACGTGTCCCGCCACCGGCTGCGCAAAGGTCAAGCGTCCATCAATGAACGTAAACGTCGCCGCGTCGCGCTTCCAGACTGCATTTTCCGCTACTGCGCCTTGGTCGCTCCCTCGCAGCGAGCGCAGTTGTTGATAGATTCGGAGGAGTTCGTCCGGGGAAGCCGTGGCGAGGTCTGCGGCCGGAAGGCTGACCGCAAGCTGGAGGGAGAAGAACAGCAGACAGAGTCGCGGAATCATGACAAACCTTGACGACGCAGTTTCGAAAGTCGGCGCGAAGCGCTACTCAATGCTCCGCCGGACGCCGAGTGTCGAGAAGATTATCCTTCTCGGAACCGCATTACAAGCTGCATCTTGGGAAGCCGTGATCCTGGATGATGTTCTTGCGTGCGGCAGCTTGCTGCCGGACGCGATGTGACACAATAATGTTCTAATGCCGTGTTTTATCGGCATCCCAGGAGGTGGCCGGTGACCTTGGGTGAAGCGATGATTTTCGCATGGCAACAGGCCTTGGGCGAAGGGCGCGACGAGGTTGAACTGGAAGGCAAGACCTATCGAGTGACCGTCTTGAGGTCGAAAGGACTTCGCGTGGTGGAATTTGAGTTCGGCCTCCACGCGATCGTGGGCATCGAACAGAACCCCAAGACGGCGTCACGCTGGGCGGAGTTGGCCCGTCAAGGTAATCGGATCATGCAGTTCAGGTGCAGCGGGCGCTACGTGGCAAACGTGTGCGAAGGGAAACTGCTGCGCTACCCCGCTTGGAAGGCCTTGGAACTGCCGGAATGATTAGTGCCGAGTTTTGTTGTTAAGCGCAGTTATTCTGAGTGCTGGAAGGGAGGGGCTTTAGCCCCGCCGGTACACAGAGCACGCTTCAAGGGGCCTTTAGGCCCTGAAGCAACGCGGCTTCAGGGGCTAAAGCCCCCAAGGAGTGACCTGTCCTCTGCGGCGGGGCTGAAGCCCCGCCCTTCCGACGCCTAACGAATAAGAGGGGACGCACCCGGGCGGCGAGATCTGAACCATTGATTTCCCGAAACCTAATTCGTCGAGGCCGGAGGGTTCGGCTGGGAAGGCAGAGGTGCGCCGCCCGGGTTTGCAGGGGGCGGCTGTGGCTCGGCGCTGTGATTGACGGTCGAAGGCTGAGCGCTCGTGCCCGGGCCCGCTGTGACAGTCACCGGGCTCTTCAAGGTGAAGCTGAGCTTGGTTTCGGACGGGATTTTCACTTGCTGGCCGTGAGTGCGAGCCTCCACGGCGGCGCCCGTACCCGCCCCCGCTACCGAGCCGATGGCGGCGCCGCGCCCTCGCCCGGCAATGGCGCCGATGAGGGCGCCCAGCACCGCTCCTCCTCCCACCGACTCGGCGGTGCGCGTGTTTCGGGAGGCCCCAGCTTGCTCGTAGTAGTCGGTTTCCAGGGGATAGGTCTTCCCGCCGGCCGTTACGCTAACCAACTCAACCTTGAGTTCAGAGTGCCCGCTCATGCGTCCCGCGCTAGAGGCCTGCACCAATCGAACCCGCGCATCGGAATGGCGGGCAAACACCTCGCGATTGCTGACCAACAAGGGGACGTCGAGGGTTGCCGCGAACTCGTCGCCGGCCTGGTTTCGACTCGAATCGATGCTGTCAATCATGCGGACGGAGAAGAAGGAGCCAGCCGGGATGGTGATCGGCTCGGATGGTTTGACCACAGGAGGAGCCGGAGCAGCCGGGGCCGGTGGGGGAGCAACAGGTGCTGGTGGCGTCGCCTGCGCTGCCATCTCCGGCGGATTGTCGGCGGGGGTTACCGAAGCTTGCTCGGCGGGCGCTTCGTTGCTGCTTGAGCTGCGAGCCTGACGCTGAGTCCGGAAGGATCGCCAGCGCCCTGTTTGAGTCGCGGTTTTGGCCGGCGGCTTCGGCGTTGTCGGCTTGGCGCGTTCCGTGGGTTGCGGTGCCGCCGACTGCTCCGCAGTGAGCGGCGAAGACACCACAAGTTGATTGACGACGCTCTTTACGCCCTCCGCATGGCCGGCAAGGCGCTCGGCTGCGGCTCTCTCTAACTCCGTGTTGACCGTCCCGGTAAGCGTAACCGCGCCCTTATCTGAAGACACGTGGATATCGCGCATTTTCAAAACCGAGTCGTCAAAAAGCCCGGCCTGGATCTGAGTTGTGATGGCTTTGTCGTCCGGAGACGAGCCGAGCTTTAAGCTGTTGCACCCGGCAAAGAGAAGTGCGCCCGCCATAAGGACAACGCCCACGAATAATCGCGGCCTCGGTGCTTCTATCCTCTGCATCAGTATCCTCCCCAAGCCTCCCTTGTAGCGCGTCAATCTGCTAGGATTCAACTCCCTCTATTTAGGATGCACGGATTGGAGTAAGGAAGCGTAGTCAGCCGCGCTGTCTCGTTGGAATGCCGGTTTTTCTTGCCCAAGTTGGCGAGCTGCGGAACGCAAAGCCGGGGGCGCGCAGCTTGAGTTGCCGGTTGACCAAAGACCCAAAATCCGCGTCTGGGGTGTCTGAGCGTGCTAGAATTACACAGTCCGATGGTGGAAAGTACCGAATTGAGTGTCGTCATTCCCGTCTATAACGAAGCGGAGAACGTCCGGCCGCTCGTCGAGCGGCTAGGGCAGGCTCTCCGCCAAGTCGCCGGACAGGTAGAGATATGGTTTGTGGATGACGGGAGCACCGACCTGACCCTGGCGCTGCTCAAAGAAGCCCAGCAGAAGGATGCGCGCATCAGAATTGCGCACTTCCGCCACAACCTCGGCCAGACCGCTGCCATGGCGGCGGGATTTCAACTCGCGCGCGGCAAAGCGGTGGTGACGATCGACGGCGATCTGCAGAACGATCCTGCGGAAATACCTCGCCTGGCCGGAATGCTCGGCGAATGGGACGCCGTCTGCGGCGTCCGTGTTCGCCGCCAGGATACGCCCTGGAAGCGCATCTCATCGCGCATTGCGAACGGCTTTCGAAACTGGATGACGGGCGACGACATCGTTGATACGGGATGCACGCTGAAGGCCTACCGCCGCGAGTGTTTGGAGCGGCTGGAACTTTATCAGGGCATGCACCGGTTTTTGCCCACGCTCCTCAAGATGCGCGGCTTCCGAATCACGCAGGTGCCCGTGACTCACCATCCCCGCCTCGGCGGCAGAACCAAGTACGGGACGTGGGGCAGGCTTAAGAAGGGTCTGGCGGACGTCTGGGCAGTGCGTTGGATGAAGAAGAACTGGATTGATTATCGAGATGTCCTCGAGGTGGTTGAGTCCGGCGCCAGTCCCAGCGGCGCGAAGAATCTCACTCTGCCTCGGAGTGGACCCCCGGAGAGATAACCAGGGCGGGATCCCTTCCCTGTCCGCCGGCAACGATGCGCCCGCTCTGCTTGCGTTTTGTATGCGGCTGTGATCGGCGCTGGATTCTCACTGCCCAGGTTCCCGTAGGCAACCGTCGGAGCGAGCCGGTGCGCCGCGCATGGCTACTGCAGTTTATTCATTGGAAAGACCCGTGAACGGAACCCTGAAGAGCAGCCTTTCGGTGGTGCTCCAGCTAGCTCCGCTAGGGTATGAAGAGGATCGTCGTCCAAACCAGTTTCCGGTGTGCGTCGAGATCATGCGGCCCTCGAGTACTCCCGTTGTGGGCCGCCTACTGAGCAGAAACACGCTGGCAACTTCTCCCGCCCCAGTAACTTCACTCACCGACGCACTACACGCATAATCGATTTGCTGAGAGTTGGCAAACAGTTGCTGTACAGTCTGCCCGCGCGTGCTTTTGCTCTGAACGGGAACGAACTGCCAATACCATGCCGGAAGCACCGGACCTGACGGATTGGTATTGTGGCTGCCCAAAAGATCGTGGCCGCCAAAAATCCCGAACAGGTTTGACCAAGTGTTTACTGGTATCGTGCTCCACGCTTCGGCGGCAGAATTAGAATAGGGTGCATCAGCCATCGAGTATGCATTGGGCCCGTAAGTATCCGTTCTTTGGAACTGCGTTCCATTCGAGGTCAGCCAGGCATGGGTGGTGATGTAAGTTTCGCAATCGGTGTTCGCCGCCATAACGTCATACGCCCAGGACCACGCAGCGTTGCCCGCGAAGAAATCCATCGCAAGGATAAGCATTTTTATCCCGGAAATGACGAATTTTACGGCGGTATTGGCGCCGGTAGTGTCAAAAGATCCGACCCAGTAGGCCATATCGCCGTCACCGAGAGCGATCCCGGAGCCGTAGACTGAAGAGCGATTGCGGGCGGAGAAATAGCCGGTCTTAAATTGCGACCCAAGGTTACTCCGTGAAGACGGTGCGATGGATGTGTAATCGTGATTGCCCGGAGGTGTCGTGAAGGCAATTTGATGCGCGTCTAGAATCGTCCAGGCGGTCTCCGCGTTCGTGTACTCATTAGCGCCGATGGTCCAGTTCACGCAATCGCCAACGCCCACCACGGCCTTGATGTTAGCGACAAAGGACGGTGGGCTGGATGTGAAAACCGTATTCCTGTTATCGATGATCCAATTCATCATGCCAGTGTAATACCCGCCGAGATCGTTAGGGCACGATTCAGCCAGGTATTGAGGATCAGGGATAATGGCAATGGTAAAATCCGCACTCTCTGCCGCGCGGGAAGGGGTCGTTATGAAGGATGATGCCGCCGCACCAACCAGGCCCTTCAGGACAGACACCCCGAAGCCCCGTCTGGTAATCTGCTTCAGGAGCCGTTTGGGCGTCAGCCCACCGTGTTTGATCACGTACTCCAGTTCCGACACCACTGAGTCACCTCATACGATCCAGGAAGCTACACACAGTTTACCATGAGCTTTCGATAAGGTACCCCAAGAGTAGCATTTGTTAAATTGCTTGACAGGCCCTCCGTTCAACCAAACGAGAATAAGCAGGAAACCGTGCTATCATACCGACCCAGACTCGACACCCCGGTGGAAACTACGAGCTGGTCGGTTGAGTGTGAAAGCAATCCTTCCGCCCACGGTAGTTCGGTGGCTGAAGAGGCTTCACCTTAGCCAGCGCGCACCAGATTGGTCGGCGGCACGAAAAACTTATGAAAATCGGCATTAACGCCCTTCCTTTATCTCGGGTACGCGCAGGAGTCGCCCGGGTCGTTTGGAGTGTCCTTGAGGAGTTGCGCGAGATCGACACCGAGAACTGTTATTACCTTTACTCTGACCGTGATTTCGAACTTCCATGGGAAGGCGACCGCTGGCGGAAGCGGATCTACTCTCCGCTTCCTCTTCTGCCCGGCACGCTTTGGCTGCAAACCGTGGGGCGAAGGATGATCATCGGCGACCGACTCGATGCGTTCTGGGCTACCAATAATCTGCTGCCTCTCGGTCTTCCCCCGGAGGTCGCAAAGATTGTCTCAATTCACGACCTTATCATGCCGCTCTATTCTAAAGAGGCGGACCTGCTCAACCGGTGCATATACTGGCTGTTCGGCCGGCGGTCGGCTCAACAAGCAAACAGGATCATCGCCAACTCTCAATCGACGGCGCGAGATCTACAGCGCATTTATGGAATCCATGAGTCAAAAATCGAGGTTATCTATCTTGGCGTGGGCCCGGCATTCAAGCCGCAGGATCCCCGCGCCGCCGCCGAATTCGTGTCGAAAAAATACGGGGCATCGAAGGACTACATTTTGGCAGTAAGCACCATTGGTCCGCATAAGAACTTGACGACCCTCGTCGAGGCTATGAAGGTTCTGCGTGAACGAGGGGAAATCACCATGCAGCTCTTGACGGTGGGCGCGCAGCGGCAGAGGAATCCTCAGGCCCTCGAGTTGCTCCGCTCCCTGAACCTGACTGCGGAGGACATTCGTTTCCTGGGCTATGTGCCGGATGAAGACCTGCCCATTCTGTACTCCGGGAGCAGTCTATTCGTATTTCCTTCACTTTATGAGGGGTTTGGTCTCCCGCTGGTGGAGGCAATGGCTTGTAGTGCACCCGTCATCGCTTCAAACACCTCTTCAATTCCGGAGGTTGTAGGCGACGCCGGCCTGCTGGTTCCGCCAACGCGACCCGAGGCATTCGCGGAAGCGATTCTGCGGGTAAGGAGCGACGCGAATTTACGGAAGAATATGATCGATAAGGGACTCCGCCAAGCAGCCGGTTTTCGTTGGGACAAAACAGCTCGCCGGGTCTTGGAATGTATCCAGAATGTCGTGGCCGGCGAGAAGCGGCGCGCTCAATATGACTGAGTCGAATCTCATTGAGGAGCCACACTCGATCCAGCCGACCTTATGAGCACCGAACGGCTAGTAGTGTCTCAGTTTGAATTCGCAGCGGCGAGTTTGCCTCGCCAAGTGGCGGCGTGAAGCCGCCGCCAATTGGAACTGAGACACTATCTATTTTTCGCT
>Ga0181518_10005735_pt1 | contig 10631 bp, 10 predicted proteins | sample PEATcosm2014_Bin_28_FD_119751 | JGI IMG/M metagenome (GOLD analysis project Ga0181518, IMG submission 119751) | Peatland microbial communities from MTU Mesocosm Facility, Houghton, MI, USA - PEATcosm2014_Bin01_60_metaG | ecosystem: Environmental > Terrestrial > Soil > Wetlands > Peat | place... | reverse complement strand
GGCTGGGACAAAACGCCGGTCGTTCCGGAAATCTACGCCGACACCGTCCGGATTACTCAGCCTTGAGTCCCAGCGTCTTTATCAATTGGCCCCACTTCGCATAGTCCACTTCGATAATTTGGCGCATCTCGCTCGGGCTGTTGGGAGCAGGCTCGAGGCCCGCGGCGAGCAAAACCTTTTGCGCTTCCGGCAGCGCCATTATTTTTGCGATCTCCGCGTTGAGACTTGAAATCCTGTCGTCCGGCGTGCCGCGCGGCGCGAACATCGCAAGCCACGACATGGCGCTGAAATTGGCAACGCCGGCCTCGCGCAGCGTCGGAATATTCGGCATCGCCCGCGAGCGCACCGGCTCGGCCACGCCCAGGGCGACAACCTGGCCGCCGCCGATCATCGGCAGGATCGCCGCGGTGTCCGTGAAAGCCAAGGGGACCTCGCCGGACGCGACCGCCGCCGCCGCCGGTGCGCCGCCACGATAGGTCACAGGCTGCATCGTCAGGCCAAGCTCGCGCTTGAGCAACTCGCCGGCGAGATAGGACGACGAGCCGAGGCCGGCAACACCGTAGCTCAGCGGCCTGGCTTTCGCCGCCGCGACGAGATCGGCGATCGATGCGATCCCCACCTTGGCATTGGCGGTCAAGATCAGCGGGCTGCTCACCACCTTGCCGATCGGCACCAGATCGGTGAGCGGATCGTAATTGACCCGCGACAGGTGGACGTTGATGGTGACCGGGCTATCCGAGAGGATGATGAGGGTGTGGCCGTCCGGCTCGCTGCGCATCAGGTCTTCGATGCCGATCGCCGCATTGGCGCCCGGCTTGTTTTCGACGATGACGCTCTGTCCGACGCGCTCCTGCAGGTTTTTTGCAATGACGCGCGCGGTCAGATCGATGCTGCCGCCGGGCGCATAGGGCACGATAATTCGGATCGTCCTGTTCGGAAATGTTTCCGCGTGCGCGGGCGCAGCGATGCCGATGACCGTTAGCAAAGCGACCAGCCACCGCGCTACGGTTTTGCTTGTGGGCTCGCGGAAGCTCATCGCCAATCAATGCGCCTCCTCGACTTTGACATCGGCGTCCTTGACGATCTCTTTCCAGCGCGGAATTTCCTTGCGCAGAAAAACCGCGAACTCGTCCGGCGTGCTGCCGAGCGGATCGATGCCGATCGTCGAGATTTGATGGGCGAACTCCGGATCTTTCAACGCACGCCCGATTTCGAGATTGAGCTTCTGCACGATGTCGCCGGGCGTGCCCTCAGGCGCGACGACGCCGATCCATGCGGTGATGCTAAATCCCGGCAATCCCGATTCGTCCAAAGTCGGGATGTCGGGTGCGATTTGCGCCCGGCGTAGGCCGGTCTGGCCTAGCGCCGTCAAGCGGTTGTCGCGGATCTGCGGCATGGCCGGCACGATATCGCTGAACACGAGTTGCACCTCGCCGGCGATCGCCGCCGTGAGACTCGGCAGGCCGCCGCGGTACGGCACGTGGGTGATCGAAACGCCGGCCTCTTTGTTGAAGGTCGCGAGTGACAGATGCGCCGTCGAGCCGTTGCCCGACGTGGCGGCATTAAGCTCGCCGGGCTCCTTCTTGGCCAGCGCGATCAAATCCTTGACCGACTTCACGGGAAGTTTTGGATTGGCCGCCAGGACCAGCGAGTTCTCGCCGGCCAGGATCACCGGCTCGAAATCGCGCAACGGCTCATAGCCGAGTGACGGATACAGTGCGAGATTGGTCGTCAGCGGTGAATTGGTGGATATCAAGAGCGTGTAGCCGTCAGGCGTGGACTTGGCCACGGATTCGGCGCCGACACTGCCGCCGGCGCCGGGCCGGTTGATGATGACGACCGGCTGTCCCCAAGCGGCGGTCAGCCTGGCGCCGAGCGCGCGCGCGAGAAGATCGACGGTTCCGGCGGGCGTATAGGGGACAACGATCTGGATCGCGCGATCGGGATATTCGGCGCGCGCCGGCGCCGAGCCGGCGGCGAGCAAAGCGGCTGGAAGAGCGGCAAGTGCGATACTGAAAAAGCGCATTATCCTCTGTCCTGCTTTGCGGGGCGGCTTTGGCGCGCTTAAGCTTTTTCCGGCTTGAAGTCTTTCGACCATGCGCGAGCGTCCCGAGCAAGTAGGGGGGCAAAGCGAAGCGTGCCCACGCGGTCGTGCGGCGCGGGCTTCGCGGAGCCTGTCATCGGGCCGGCCACTTTGGGCCGGACCCGTTCGCTCGGCCCACACAACGTTTGCTAATTAGAACGCTGCCGACTATCGCGGTGGCGGATGCAGCAACTGCGCCGTCACTTCAACTGATCCGCCACCTTGTTGATGCCCGCTTGCGAGCACTCATCGTCCTTTCCGGGCGTACCGGAGACGCCGACCGCGCCGACGATTTCGTTGCCGACCTTAATCGGCAGCCCGCCGGCGAGCGCCAGGATGTGGCTATAGTGCCGCGAGCCCACCGTGTCCGGCCGGTCCTGCAGGCGCTTGACGAAATCCGCCGAAGGTTGGCTGAACGCGCGCGCCGTGTAGGCCTTGCGGTCGCTGCCCTCGGGCGTGGTCAAGCCGGCGCCATCGTCGCGCAGCATGACGAGCGGCAAGCCCTCGCGATCGACGACGGTGACCGAGATTTTGTAGCCCATGGTGCGGCATTGGGCGATCGCCGCGTTGGCGATGGTCTGCGCCAGCTCAAGCGTTATGTTCTTCTGTGTGACGATGCCTTGTGCGCCGGCCGCCGACGACAGGACGGCGATGACGGCCACACTCGCAAGACCCTTCGAGATCGGCGACATGAGGTAACCTCCCTGATAATTGCATGGTTAGGCGGCCACGATACTCCGGCTTGCGGCCCGCTGTCTGCGTCGGCGCCCATTGCCTGTCCCGGCCCAAGCCATTAAACGGGTCCCATCCGTCGCAAAAAGGTCACGGCGCCATGCAACGGATTTAAGCGCGATATGCGAGGGTTTTGAGGATATTTGCCGGGGCGTCATGGCGACCGCCGCAGTTTTTCCAAGTCCGATTGCCGCTGCGGGAACGGTGCGCTTCCTCGGCGACGAGGCCGCTTATTGGCGGCTGCGCATCAAGGGCGCCGCGCTGGTGGTGGTGACGCTCGGCATCTATCGCTTCTGGCTGGCGACCGATGTGCGCCGCTTCTTGTGGTCGAACACCGAGATCTCGGGCGACACGCTGGAATATAACGGGCTCGCCACCGAGCTTCTGGTCGGCTTTCTGTTCGCCATCGCTATCCTGGTCCCGCTCTATATGGCGCTCGCCCTTGTGGCGCTGGAACTCGACATGGTGGCGCTAAAGCCGGTGCTGACCGGCTTTGCGCTCGTGGCGCTGCTCGGCGAATATGCGCTCTACCGGGCGCGGCGTTATCGGCTGACGCGCACGGTGTTCCGCGGCCTGCGCTTCGACCAGCACGGCTCGCCGTGGCGTTACGCCATCTATGCGATCGTTTGCTGGGCCATCGTCATCGTCACGCTCGGGCTCGCTTATCCGTGGACGCAGGCGTTTCTCGAGCGCTTCAAGATGCGCAATACCAGCTATGGCGACCTGCAGGGCCGGTTCGAGGGCTCGGGGCTGTCGTTGTTCCTGCGCGGCCTGCCGTTGTGGCTTCTCATCGTCGGGCCGATCGTGGTCGCGCTCGGCGTGCTCAGCGCGAAAATCGATTGGGATACGCTCAGCCGCCTGATCGACGAAGGCGACGATGCCGAGACCGGCAGGATGATCGGCCAAATGCTGGCGCCCGGCATCGGCGTCGCGGTTGCCGCGCTCGCTGCCAGCTTCTTCGCGCTGCTGCTGCTCTATCCGCTGTTCCAGGCGGTAAAACTGCGCTGGTGGATTTCCGGGCTGCGCTTCGGCGATATCGCCGTCACGTCGCGGTTGCGCGTCGGCCAAGTGTACCGGGTCTATTTGCGTCTCATTCTTTATCTCTTTCTGCTTGGCTTGCTGGCGGGGATGATGGGCGGGATGACCGTCTTCGCCGTCGTCGGCATCGTCCGCCTGGCCCACAACGCCACCCTGACCCAGGTGGCTGCCGGCGTGATCTCTGTCCTGCTTTACGTCGTCATGATGCTCGGCTCCTCGACCATCTATCAGGTGATCGTGGCGGCGGGGTTGTGGCGGCTCGGCGCGGAAACCGCCGCGCTGAGCGGCGAAGCGGCGCTCGACGGCGTGCGCGCCACCGGCTCGGCCAGCTCGGCGCTCGGCGAAGGCCTGGCCGATGCGCTCGGCGTCGGCGGCATCTAGCGATGACGCTCGCCACGGACAGTTCCGCAGCCGAGATCGCGCCGCCGCGCGGCGCCGCAATCTATTTCGACGGCACCTGCAGCGCGCGCAACGACGTCGAGGTCGAAGCCGGCACGGCGGGCTTGCATATCTTCGGCGCCGACCGGCGCCTGCTCGACGAATGGCTTTATGCCGAGCTGCGCCGGCAGGCGTCGCCCGACGGTGTGTTGCGGCTCGGCCGCAGCGGCGAGACCTTGCTGGCGCGCCTCGAAGTCCGCGATCCCGCGTTCGCCGCAGCGATCGAGGACCGTGCCGTCACGCTCGACCGCGGCGGCGCCGCCGAGCGCAGGCTGCGCCGCAAGGTCGTTATCTTGAGCCTCGCCGCCGTGGTGTCGCTGATGGTCACCGCAATCATCGGCGTGCCGGTGATCGCCACCCGACTGACGCCGCTGGTCCCGATCTCGGTCGAACAAAAACTCGGCAGCGCAGTCGAAAAGCAGATCCGCTCTACCCTCGACAGCAAAAATCTCGGCGCTGCCTTCAGCTGCGGCAGCGGCGCCAGCGGCGCGGCGGGACAGGCCGCGCTCGACAAACTGGTCGGCAAGCTCAAGGCGGCCGCAGCGTTGCCTTACCCGTTGCGGGTGGAGGTGGTGCGGCGGACGGAATTCAACGCCTTTGCGCTGCCCGGCGGCCACATCTACGCGTTCCAAGGGCTGATCGACCGCGCCGAGTCGCCGGACGAGGTTGCCGGCGTGCTGGCCCACGAGATGGGTCATGTCGCGCACCGCGACGGCACGCGCACTGTGTTGCAGGCCGCCGGGCTGTCGTTCCTGTTCGGCATGATGCTCGGCGATTTCGTCGGCGGCGGCGCGGTGGTGATCGCCGCCAAGACCGTGCTGCGCTCGTCCTATTCGCGCCGGGTCGAGGCGGCGGCGGACGCCTACAGCGTCGCCGTGATGCGCCGGGCTGGCGGCGATCCGCGCGCGCTCGCCACCATCCTGGCCCGCGTCACGGCCAACAAGGACGAAGGCATCAAAATCTTCGAAGACCATCCGGACACCAAGGATCGCGTCGCCGCGATCAACGCCATGGCGCCGGCCGGCGCCACAGTGCCGCTGCTCGGCGCCGCGGATTGGGCGGCGCTCAAGCAGATTTGCGCGCCGTCGCCGACAGCCGCGACGGCTCCGCCGGGGACGGCTACAACCGCGGTCAGCGGAACGACAAGCGGCAAAGCTTCGGCGAGCGAGCCAGAGCCGGCCGGCGGGACGAATGCGGGCGGCGGCCAAAAATGAAAGCAAAGCGTGATGGTGCGACGCCGAACCATTGAAGAGCCGCCGTCACGGCTCGCCGTCTGGGCGCGCCGCGTGGCGCTGTTCTCGCTGGCGGCGACCCTGATCGCCGTCATCATCGTGCGTTCCGGCGCGCTCGAAATCGTGCCGGCTTTATCGACGCTTGCCGGTGCGCTGCTGCTCGCGGTGGTCGCGATCCTGCTCGCCATCGGCGCCGCGATCGTCATCTGGTTCGAAGGCGTCGGCGGCGCCAAGGAAGCGGCCACCGCCTTTCTCATCGGCCTGGCGCTGATCGCCTATCCGCTTTACCTCGGCGTCAAAGGCTATCGGCTGCCGGCGATCTACGACATCACCACCGACCCGATCGATCCGCCGCGGTTCGACGCTATCGCCCGGTTGCGGCCGCGCGACGCCAATCCGATCACCTATGAAGGTCTCTATGCCGCCGAGCTGCAGCACGCCGCCTATTCCGACATCGAGCCCGACCTCACCGACTCGACGCCGCAGGAAGCCTACGACGCGGCGATGAAGGTGATCATCAAGCGCAAATGGCGCATCGTCGACGCGCGGCCGCCGCAAGGCAGCGCGGTGCGTCCGGTCGATACGCGCGCGCCGCCGGGTCCGGCGCCGCGCGACGGTTTCATCGAGGCGATCGCGCGCACGCCGATCCTCGGCTTCCGCGACGACGTCGTGGTGCGGGTGCGGCCGACCAGCGACGGCACGCGCATCGACGTGCGCTCGGCGTCGCGCTACGGCCGCCACGATCTCGGCACCAACGCGACGCGGGTGCGCAACCTGATCAATGACATCGACGACGTACTGGCGTTGCCGCAGAAGCCTGCGCCGGCGCCGGTGCCGGCAAAACCTCAAGCACCGGCCAAGCCGTCGGCCAGGCGATAGATGCCGCTGATCGAGGCCGACCCGTCGGTCAAGACGGCGCCGCGCGCGACCAATTCCTCCATATGCGCCAGCACGGAGAGCCCGGCGGCGCCGGTCAGGCGCGGATCGAGGCCGATATAAACCGCTTTCACAATCGTCGGAATGTCGGCTGCGCCCTTGCCGAGCCGGTGCAGGATCGAGGCTTCGCGGCCGTGCCGGTGCGCGATCAAGTGCTGGACGTAACGGGGCGCATTGCGGATCGGGTTGCCGTGGCCGGGCAGATACACGGGCTCGCTGCGTTTTGCGAGCTTGTGCAGCGAGGCCATGTAATCGCTCATGGCGCCGTCGGGCGGCGCCACGATGGTGGTCGACCAGCCCATGACGTGATCGCCGGAGAAAATCAGATCGGATTCTTTGAACGCGAACGCCATGTGGTTGGCGGTGTGTCCCGGCGTGGTCAGCGCTTGCAGCGTCCAGCCGTCGCCGCTCACCACTTCACCATCTGGCAGCGCAACGTCGGGGCGAAAATCCATGTCGGCGGAGGCATCGAGGCGGCGCGTCTCGCCGATATGCAGGGGGCGAGCGAGTCGGTGCGGACCTTCGGCGAAAACTTTGGCGCCGGTCGCGGCCTTGACCTTGGGCACTGCTGGTGAGTGATCGCGATGGGTGTGGGTGACAAAGATGTGCGTCACCGTCTCGCCACGCACCGCGTTGAGCAGCGCCGCGACATGGGTGTCGTCGTCCGGGCCGGGATCGAGGATCGCCACCTTGCCGCGGCCGATGACGTAGCTGACCGTGCCCTTGAACGTGAACGGACTGGGATTGTTGGCCGCCACCGCACGCACCAGCGGCGCGACCTCTTTCACGGTGTCGGGTTCGAGATCGAAAGACTTGTCGAACGGGACGTCGTCGGCCATGCGCGCACCTTGCTCAAACGGGCGGCAATGATGTGCACCGCGCGGGCGAGGCGCGCAAGCAAGGGTATGACGGACTGGGCGGGCTAGGGGGTCCAAAAAATAATGGAGCCCCCGGTGCCGGGATCTCCGGGGGCTCCTGCAACCTCATTCAACACGACGAGTGAGACCGAGATCGCAGCCTATCGTTATGCAAACCGCGGGCCAAGTTCCGGACGCGGCGGAATCGCACGGATTTGGTTTCGGTTTACCGTTCCAGGGCTTGGCGTGGTCGCACCGCGGGCGGCGGCTGATTATTTTGCAGGCAGTCACCGTCAAAACGGCGTCCGGCTGCGCATCGCCGCGGCCAAGGTGCCCTCGTCGAGATAGTCGAGCTCGCCGCCGACCGGCACGCCGTGGGCGAGCCGCGTCACCTTCACCTCGGCATCGTGCAGCAGGTCGGTGATGTAATGGGCGGTGCTCTGGCCGTCCACGGTGGCGTTGAGCGCCAGGATGATCTCCTTGACGGCCGGGTCGTGCGCCCGCTTGATCAGCGCGTCGATGGTCAGATCGTCCGGCCCGACGCCGTCGAGCGGCGACAGCGTGCCGCCGAGCACGTGGTAGCGCGCATTGATGGCGCGGGCGCGTTCCAGCGCCCACAGATCGGCGACGTCGGCCACCACGACGATCATGGACGGCTCGCGCCGCGCATCGGTGCACACCGCGCACGGATTTTGCGTATCGATATTGCCGCACACCCGGCAGATCTCGATCTTCTCCATCGCCGCCTGCAAGGCCACGGCAAGCGGCGCCATAAGCAACTCGCGCTTCTTGATCAAGAACAAAGCCGCGCGCCGCGCCGAGCGCGGCCCAAGCCCCGGCAGCCGCGCCAACAGCTGGATCAGTCGTTCGATCTCGGGACCGGCGGCGATGCTCGGCATCGCCAGATTCCTATTCTTCTCCCTCTCCCCAGAGGGGAGAGGGAGGGGTGAGGGGGTACGGCCTCTCGGTCAGAGCCCCCTCACCCCAACCCTCTCCCCTCTGGGGAGAGGGAGCGCGCATGAGCGATCCGGTCATTATCAAAACAGTTTCAATCCCGGCGGCAGCGGCAGGCCGCCGGTCATTGCCTGCATCTTGTCCTGCAGCAGAATTTCGAGCTTGCGGCGGGCGTCGGCGTGCGCCGCCACCATCAAGTCTTCGACGATTTCCTTCTGGTCCGGCTTGAGCAGCGACTCGTCGACGTGGACGCCGCGCAGGTCGCCTTTGCCGGAAATTTTCACGGTCAGCATGCCGCCGCCGGCCGTGCCCTCGACCTCCATGCGGTCGAGCTCGGCCTGCATGGTTTCCATTTTCGATTTCAGTTCGGCGGCCTGTTTCATCAGGCCGAGAAAATCAGGCATCAAGGTCGCTCTCGTTATCTGGCGCGTCAGGAATGTCATCGGCCGCGGGCGCGCCGGCCGGCGGGCGCACCTCGACGATTTCGGCGCCGGGGAAGCGCGTCAGCACCGCCTGCACCAGCGGATCGCTGCGCGCGTCGCTCTTGAGTTGCGTCTTGCGCTCCTCGGCCTGACTGCGCAACGACGGCGCGCCCGGCTCGGCGGAGACTACGACCATCCAGCGCCGGCCGGTCCAATCATGGAGCTTCTTCGACAGGTTGCCGACCAGCATCTTCGCCGCGCTTGGTTCGAGGGCGATCTCGAGCTGGCCGTCCTCGAAACGCACCAGCCGCACGTCCCGTTCCAGCGCGCTCTTCAACGAGACGTCGCGTTTCTCGGCGGCTAGCGCGATCAAATCCTCGAAGCGGTTGAGCGCACGCGCCGGCGCATTCTCCTCGGCGCCGCGGGCGACCGGTTCCTGCAACGGCGCCGTCGATGCCAATGGGCCACGCGTGCCGCCGCCGCGCGGCATTTCCGAACGCGCCGGCATGTCCGCGCGCGACGCTGGCGCGGACGGTGTGGCGCCAGAACCGTTGCCGCGCGCGCCGTCGCCGAGCGAGCGGATGACTTCGTCGGGCGTCGGCAGGTCGGCGGCGTAGGCGATACGGACCAAAACCATCTCGGCGGCGGCGATCGGCCGGCCGGCGGCCTCGACCTCGGCGATGCCCTTGAGCAGCATCTGCCAGGTGCGTGCCAGAACGCGCATGGACAATTTCGCCGCAAAGGCGCGGCCGCGCGCGCGCTCGGCTTCGGTGAGCGACACGTCGTCGGCCACCGCCGGCACGACTTTCACCCGGGTGACGAAATGCGTGAACTCGGCAAGATCGCCGAGCACCATGGCGGGATCGGCGCCGGTATCGTACTGGTCGCGCAATTCCTGCAAGGCGCGGGAAATATCGGCGCGCATCAGCGCCTCGAACAGGTCGATGACTCTGGTGCGATCGGCAAGCCCGAGCATCTGCCGCACGTCCTCGGCGCGCACCGGGCCGGCGGCATGTGCAATCGCCTGATCGAACAGGGAGAGCGAGTCGCGCACGGAACCTTCCGCGGCGCGTGCGATCAGCGCCAGCGCCTCGGGCTCGGCGGTGATGGTCTCCTTGGCTGCGATGCCCTGCAGATGCTGTACCAACAGCGCCGCGTCGACCCGGCGCAGGTCAAAACGCTGGCAGCGCGACAGCACCGTGATCGGCACTTTCCGGATTTCGGTGGTGGCGAAGATGAACTTGGCGTGGGCCGGCGGCTCTTCCAGCGTCTTGAGCAGCGCGTTGAAGGCGGCGCCCGACAGCATGTGCACTTCGTCGAGGATATAGACCTTGTAGCGCGCCGAGACCGGCGCGTAGCGCACCGCGTCGTTGATCGCGCGCACGTCGTCGACGCCGTTATGGGAGGCGGCGTCCATCTCGATGACGTCGAGATGGCGCGAGTCCATGATCGCCTGACAGTGCACGCCGAGCACCGGCATCTTGATGGTCGGGCCGGTGATGGAGCCGTCGGGCAGCTCGTAATTGAGCGCGCGCGCCAAAATGCGCGCCGTCGTGGTCTTGCCGACGCCGCGCACGCCGGTGAGGATCCAGGCCTGCGGGATGCGGCCAGCCTCGAACGCGTTCGACACAGTGCGCACCATGGCGTCCTGGCCGATCAGGTCGTCAAAAGTCGAGGGCCGGTATTTGCGCGCCAGCACGCGGTAGGAACCAGGCTTTTCGTTTGCGGCGTCGCTCATCGTTCTTCAAAACTCCGCCGCCCGCGTGCGGGATAGCGAATGGTGCCGGTTCAAGATTCGCGCGATGCGAAAATAAGGGGTGGGAGGCTGACGAGCGACCCGAACCGCGCTCGTTAGGGCTGCTTCCTTCCGGACCTGACCCGGTTGGCGAGTGGCTCGTCCACCGCCAACCTCCCGGGGACTATATTGGCCGGGGAGGGG
>Ga0181518_10005733_pt1 | contig 10632 bp, 8 predicted proteins | sample PEATcosm2014_Bin_28_FD_119751 | JGI IMG/M metagenome (GOLD analysis project Ga0181518, IMG submission 119751) | Peatland microbial communities from MTU Mesocosm Facility, Houghton, MI, USA - PEATcosm2014_Bin01_60_metaG | ecosystem: Environmental > Terrestrial > Soil > Wetlands > Peat | place... | reverse complement strand
GCATGCTTCAGTGCCCGCATGATACATATTACGCCGTAGCCGCCGCCTTAGTTCGCAAGAATCACCATCGGAATTTGTGGGGCAGACCCCCTGGTCTGCGCGGGTCCCTTTGGACCCGCTCGCCTGACCAAGAATCAAGTCCTTTGACCACTGTGGGAGGCCGGCGGGGCGTCGGCCGCAGTCCCGGGGGACTGCCCCACCTCACTTTCCCCTTGACTTCTGCGCCGTTTAGTACTAATTAATTAGTATGCGAAGGCGCAGCAGCATCCTCACCGAGCACGAGCTCGAAATCATGAAGATCGTCTGGCAGCACGACACCTCCACGGTCCGCGACGTCTACGAGGCGTTGCTGGAGAAGCGCAAAATCGCCTATACCACCGTCATGACCATGATGAAGGTGCTCGAACAGAAGAAGTACCTCAAAAAGACCCAGACCGACCGCGCTTACGTTTACCGCCCCGCCCAGCCCCAGCGCCAGGTGGTCGGCGCCATGGTCCGCGATTTCGTCAACCGCGTCTTCAATGGCTCGGCGGAACCGCTGCTCGTGCACCTGGTGGAAGAGCACGATCTCTCACGCGAGGATCTGGAAGAGATCGCGCGCCTGAGGAAGAAACCATGAGCACCGGCCTCATCCTGAACAACCTGGTGTCGTACAGCCTGCAGATCGGGATGCTGGTAGGCCTCGCGGCGTTTGTTCCGGCTCTGCTGCGCCTGCGGCAACCGGGCGCCCGGCTGGTTTACTGGCATATCCTGCTGGCGGCCTGCCTGCTGCTGCCGCTGGCACAGCCCTGGAAGCCGGCGATCATCGCGGGCACGGTCGAGATCACCACCGTCATCACCGCCGTGCGGCCAACGGTGCACGCGTCGCGCTTCTCCATTCCCCGCAGCGAAATCGCTTTGCTGGTGCTGGCTTCGGGCGCGCTGGTCCGCCTCTTCTGGCTGGCGGTGGGCTTTTGGAAATTGCGCCGCTATCGCCGCCGCTCCCAGCCGCTCCAACCGGCGCCAACTTGGGGCGTAGAGGCCTCGTTGCGCGTTTCCGGCGATATCCTCAGCCCGGTCACTTTCGGTTGGCGCAGGCCCGTCGTGCTGCTGCCCAAGGCCTTCCCGGCACTGGACGACCGCGTGCAGGACGCCATCCTCTGCCACGAAGTATTGCACGTGCGGCGACGCGACTGGCTCTTCACATTGGTCGAAGAACTGGTGCGCGCCGCCTTCTGGTTTCATCCCGCCATCTGGTGGCTGCTGGGCGAGATAGGCCTGGCGCGCGAGCAGGAAGTCGACCGCCTCGCCATTGAGATCACCCAGCAGCGCGACGAGTATATGGATGCGCTGCTGGCCATCGCCGGCTCGCGCGGCTCGCTCGACCTCGCGCCCGCCCCGCTGTTCCTGCGCAAACGTGACCTGAAACAAAGGTTTATTCTCATTCTTACGGAGGCTCGTATGTCCAAAACGCGTTTGATTTCCGCTCTCACCGCAAGCGTGGTTGTGTTGATCGCCGCTTGCTGGCTGGTAACCGGGACGTTTCCGCTGATGGCGGCGCCCCAAGTCGTCCCCGATGCCCCCGGCGTCACTGTCGGTTTGAACGGCGCTTCTTTGCTCCACCGCTCTCCGGTCGATTATCCCGCCGCGGCCCTGCGCGCGGGCATCCAGGGAACCTTGTCGGTGGAAGTCAAAACCGACGCGAAGGGCAATGTCATCGACGCGCATGTGCTGAGCGGCCCGGATGAACTGCGCAAAGCCGCGCTGCAATCCGTTTTGCAGTGGCACTTCGCGAGCGATTCGGCCGGCGCCACCAGGGTGGTGCAGATCACCTTCGAGCTCCCCAAGACGCCGGATGCGCACGTGGTGTCTACGCCAACCGCGAGGGCTGGCGCTGGGAGTGGCGTGGGTAACGGCGTGGGGGTTGGCGTGTCAGGTGGCGTCCAGGGCGGCGTGTCAAACGGCGTCCAGGGTGGCGTAATCGGCGGTCCTATCACGGCATCAACCGTCAGCGGCGGCATCTTCCGCTCCGGCTCGCTGAGTGGCTCGATCCCGCCGCCATCGCCGGGCCAGGCGGAGGTTCCGTTGCGTATCCAGGCCATCAACGTGGACGGGCTCCCCCAGCAGGCTCGCGACGAACTGCTCTCCCGGCTGCCGGTGCATGAAGGCGATATCTTCTCCAACGAGAGTGTCCAGAGGGTCAGCCAGGCGGCCAAAGACTTCGATGAACATTTGAGCGTTCGCTTCAGTGCCGGCAGCAATGGCATGTCCATCCAGATCCTCGCGCCGGGCGCTGAACCGCCCGCGCCGCAGAGAATCAAGGTCGGCGGCAACGTGCAAGCCGTCATGGTACTGACCAAAGTGACGCCCGTGTACCCGCAACTGGCCAAGTCCGCCCGCGTCGAGGGTGTCGTTCATCTCGCCGTCATCATCGCCAAGGACGGCACCGTGCAGGAGATTCGCTCGCTCGATGGCCCGGCCCTGCTGATTCAGTCGGCCATGGACGCTGTCAAACAGTGGGTGTACCGGCCTACGCTGCTGAACGGCCAGCCGGTGCAGGTGGAAACCACCGTGGACATCAACTTCACGCTAAGCCAGTAGCCACGCGTCATTCGTACCGCAGCACTTCCGCCGGCGCAATGCGCGTGGCGTTCTTGGCCGGATAGAGCGTCGCCACAAAACTGATCGCGATGGCCACCGCCGCGATCCAGATGCCGTGTACCCAGTGCGCTTCAAACGGCACGTAGGAGAAAGCGTACACCGATTCGTCGATGCGGATCCAGCGGTACTTATCGGCGAAGTAACAGAGCGGGTAGCCCACTGCCAGCCCGATGGCGCTGCCCACCACCCCGATCAGCACGCCCTGCAGCATGAAAATCTTGCGGATCTGCTGGCGCCGCGCTCCCATCGACATCAGCACCGCGATGTCGCGGTACTTTTCCATCACCATCATCACCAGCACGATCAGAATGTTCAGCGCCGCCACCAGCTCGATCAGCCCGATTACGATCATGGTCACGATCCGCTCGCCGGTCAAGGCATTAAACAACTTGGAATTCTGCTCCTGCCAGGCGGTCGCCGTGTAGTGCGTGCCCAGCAGTTTCTCCAGATCTCTGGCGATCTCCGGCGCGCGGTTCAGGTCGTCCACCATCAGCGCGATGTCGTTCACCTGGTCTTCAATGCCGAGCATTCTCTGCACCGCGGCGATGGAAGCGAAGGCGTAGTGTTCGTCGAAATCGTAGAAGCCGCTTTCGAAGATGCCGGCCACGCGAAACTCGCGGCTGGTCGGCGTATTGCCAAATGGCGTGAGCTCGCCGCCCTCCGGCGACAGCACGCGGACGCGGTTATTCACCCGGATCGCACCTTCCTCCGCCATGCGCCGGCCCAGCACGATGCCCGGCGGCCTGGCCGCGGGGTCGCGCAGCAGATCGAGCGATCCGGCATAGAGGTGTCGCAGCGTTTCGCTGACCGCCAGTTCCGCGCCGACGTCGATGCCCTTCACCACGCCCAGGCCCGATTGCACGCCCGTCACCATGATCGGGCTATAAAGCTCCGGCGCGGCCGCCGTCACGTGCGGCGCCTGGCGCAGCCTGGCCATCAGGCCCCGCCAATCCTCGATGCCTTCACCCGGCACTTTGGGAATTACGTTGATGTGCGCCATGGCGCCCAGCAGGCTGCGTTGCAGCGAATTGCGCATGCCGGTGGTCACCGCCATGGCGATCACCAGCGCCATCACGCCCGCCGCCACGCCGATCACCGAAATCACCGTGATGGCCGACACCACCGTGTGCTTGCGGCGGGCCCGCAGGTAGCGGCTGGCGATGAATAGCTCGAAGGTGGAAGTCACAGCTTGTCGAATTCGCGCATCAGGCTTACCAGTTCGATGGGGCCTTCCGGCCGCAGCAGCGGGAACAGGATCACGTCGCGGATGGACCGGCAGCCCGTCAGGATCATGGTCAGGCGGTCGATGCCGATGCCTTCCCCGCCGGTGGGCGGCATGCCGTAAGCCAGCGCGCGCACGTAGTCCTCGTCCATCTGGTGCGCTTCTTCGTCGCCGCGCTCCCGCATGGCGATCTGCATTTCGAAGCGGCGCCGCTGTTCCTGCGGATCGTTCAGCTCGGTGAAGGCGTTGCCGATCTCCATCCCCGCGGCGAAGATTTCGAAACGCTCCACCATCGTCGGATCGTCCGGTTTCTGTTTGGAGAGCGGCGAGGTTTCCACCGGGTAGTCGTAAACGAACGTCGGCTGGATCAGCTTGTGTTCCGCGTAGCGCTCGAACAGTTCCGTCAGCGCTTCGCCGGGCGTGGCTTTGCCGGAGTGGCCGCTCAGCCATTGCGGATCGCCAGCCTCTTCCACGGTGGGCCGGCCGCCGCCTTCCCAGAATTCCACCACGGCCTCGCGCATGGTGTAGCGCTGGAAGCGGCTGAAATCGAGCTGGTGGCCGTCGAATTCCACCTGGTGGCCGCCGGTCGCTTCCAGCGCCACCTGCCCCAGCAGTTCCGCCGAGAGGTCCATCAAGCCGCGGAAATCCGTGTAGGCCTGGTAAAACTCCAGCATGGTGAACTCGGGATTGTGATTCTTGGAAAGGCCTTCGTTGCGGAAGTTGCGGTTGATTTCATACACCCGGTCCATGCCGCCCACAATCAGGCGCTTCAGATACAATTCCGGCGCGATGCGCAGGTAGAGATCGATATCCAGGGTGTTGTGATGCGTCACAAAAGGACGCGCCGCCGCGCCGCCATAGAGCGGCTGCATCATGGGCGTTTCCACTTCGATGAAGCCTTTGGCCTCCAGTTGGCGCCGCAGCGAAGACACGATGCGCGCGCGCGTGACGAAGACTTTCCGCACTTCCGGATTGGCAATCAGATCCAGATACCGCTGGCGATAGCGGATCTCCACGTCTTCCAGGCCGTGCCACTTTTCCGGCATGGAGAGCAGCGTCTTGGAAAGAAACTCGAGCCTGTCCGCGTGAATGCTCAACTCGCCCGTGCGCGTGCGGAAGAGATAGCCTTCCACCCCGATGATGTCGCCGATGTCCAGCATCTTGAAGAGCTGGAAGTCGCGCTCGCCCACGGCGTCTTTTTTCACGTAGATCTGCAAGCGCTCGCCGTTTTGCTGCAAATGCGCGAAGCCGGCCTTGCCCATGTGGCGAACGGCCATCAGGCGGCCGGCCACGCGGACGCGCACCTCCGGCGCCAGCTCTTCGGCGGTCTTCAAGCCGTAGTCCGCCAGGATGTCCGGAATGGTGTGGGTGAACTCGAACCGCTGTCCGTAAGCGCGGTAGCCCAGGGCCTCGATCTCGCGAATGCGCGACAGGCGTTGTTTGAGTAGCTCGTCTTCTAGCGACAAATGGATGTCTCCCTTGGCATGGGTAGCGGTGACTTCAACGCGGAGGCGCGGAGACGCGGAGAAAAACAGCATTTGCCGAAAGCGTATGATCTGTGTTCATCCACACTGCCGACTATTGGTTACTTTTTCTCCCGCGGCTAAGTTCATAACCCTTCGAACGTTCTACTTTTCTCCGCGCCTCCGCGCTGAATTCTTCAGCTTCAAACCAGCTATTATAAGTCTTCGCTTGCGAAGATCCATTTCCATTATCATTCCTGCGTTCAACGAAGAGAAGCGGCTGCCGGCTACCTTGCGGACAGTCCGGGCCTGGCTGGATGCCACTTCGTGGGAATTCGCCGAGATCGTCGTGGTGGATGACGGTTCGCGCGACTCGACCGCGGAGCTGGCCCGCAACGCCGGCGCGCGCGTGCTGCTCAACCCCGGCAACCGCGGCAAGGGCTATACCGTGCGCCACGGCATGCTGGATGCCCGAGGCGAGTGGGCGCTTTTCACGGACGCCGATCTTTCCTCGCCCATCGGGGAACTGGACAAGCTGACCGCCGCGGTGGACCGCGAACAGGCGCGCGCGGCCATCGGTTCGCGGGCGCTCGACCGGTCGCTCATCGGCGTGCGCCAGCCCCTCTTCCGGGAATACATTGGACGCTTTTTCAACCTGGTGATCCGCGCCGTCACCGGCCTGCCGTTTCACGACACCCAGTGCGGCTTCAAACTTTTCGAAACGGCCGCGGCCCGCGAGATTTTCAAACGCCAGCGGCTGGACGGTTTCGGGTTCGACGTGGAGGTGCTGTTCATCGCCCGGCGGCTGGGATACCGCGCCGTGGAAGTACCGGTGCGGTGGAACGACGCGGCCGGCACCACGGTCGGCATGTGGCGCGGCATGGCGGCTTTTTTCGACCCGCTGAAAGTCCGCTGGAATTCGATTCTGGGACGCTACCGATAGCGGCGGCGGACGCGTCTAATCTGGGGAGACCGGACTCGATCGAGTCCGGTTCTGAGGCCTCAGCCCTTTGTTTGCGTTAGAAAGTGGACTCGATCGGGTCCACTTTAGTGAGACACCCATGTGGAAAGACATTGTTTTCTCCTTCCGCACGTTGCGGCGCAGCCCCCTGTTCACGGCCGTCGCGGTGGTTTCGCTGGCCCTCGGCATCGGCGCCAATACCGCCATCTTTTCCCTGCTCGACCAGGTGACGCTCCGCTCGCTTCCGGTGGCCGATCCGGAACGCCTGCTGGTGCTCCACTCCACTTACAATGCGCCGGGAACCAGCACCAGCGACAGCCCCGGGACTTCGGTCTATTCCTACCCGATGTACCGCGACTTGCGCAACCGCGACGCGGCCTTCAGCGGCATGGTCGCGCGCATGAGCGCCGGCGTCACCCTCACGCGCCAGGGCAGCTCCGAGCAGGCCGACGCCGAAATGGTCTCCGGCAATTTCTTCCGCACGCTGGGGGTGGGAGCCGCGCTGGGGCGCGTGCTCGCTCCGGATGACGATGGCGCGCCGGGCGCCAACCCGGTTGCGGTGCTGGGTTACAACTACTGGGCGAACCGGCTGGCATCGTCGCCCGCCGCTTTGAACCAGACCATCGCCATCAACGGCCATCCGCTGGTGGTGGTGGGGGTGGTGGAGGCGCGTTTCCACGGCCTGCTCTCGGGGCGAACGCCCGATCTGTATGTGCCCATCGCCATGCAGAAGGCCGCGCGGCCCACGTGGGACGTGCTGGAAGACCGCAAGTTCCGCTGGTTGAACGTGTTCGCGCGACTCAAGCCCGCGACCACCATGCAACGGGCGCAGGCGGCCACCGACGCGGTCTACCGCTCCATCCTCACCGAGGAACTGGCCCGCATGGGGAACATGCGCACCGATAAGGCCCGCGACGAATTTCTCAATCACCGGGCGCAGCTCAAACCAGCGGCCCATGGCATCAACGCGCTGGGCGACCAGTTCGGAGAACCGCTGCGCGTGATGATGGCGATGGTGGGGCTGGTGCTGCTGATCGCCTGCGCCAACGTGGCCAACCTGATGTTGGCGCGCGCCGCCGGACGGCAGCGCGAGATTGCCATCCGCCTGGCCGTCGGCGCCAGCCGCGCCTCGCTGCTCAAGCAATTGCTGGTGGAGGGTCTCATGGTGTCGGTGGCGGGCGGCGCGCTCGGCCTGCTGGTGGCACGCGGCAGCCTGGCGGGCTTGCTGCGGCTGTTGCCGGAGGATGTCGCCGGACCTTGGATCAGCGCACAATTGAGCGTGCCGCTGCTTGGTTTCACGGTGGCGCTCTCGGTGGCGAGCGGCCTCTTGTTCGCGCTGATCCCCGCGCTCCAGGCCACCCGGCCGAACCTGGCCGCGACTCTGAAAAACCAGGCCACCAACGTGGCCGGCGGCCCGGCGCGCTTCCGCCAGGCGCTGGTGGTGGCGCAGGTGGCGCTTTCCCTGCTGCTGGTGGTGGGCGCGGGCCTGTTCACCGGCAGCTTGAGGAACCTCACGCGCGTGAACCTGGGCTTCCGCACCCAGCGGCTGCTCATGTTCGGCGTGAACGCCTCCACCAGCCGGCCGCAGGCCGCCGTGGCGACGGCTTTCTACCGCGATTTTCAGGCGAGGCTGGCCGCCATTCCGGGCGTGACCGGCGTGGGCGCGGCGGACAACGGACCATTCTCCGGCAGCAACAGCGGCGGCAATCTCACCGTGGAAGGCTACCAGCCGGGGCCGGACGAGTACGTGGGAGGTTCGATTGTCGGGGCCAGCGCAGGCTTCTTCCGCGCCCTGGGAATTCCGTTGCGCGGCGGCAGGGAATTCACGGACCGCGACGAAGCCGGCGCGCCCAAAGTCGCGCTGGTCAACGAGGCCTTCGCGAAAAAGTATTTTGCCGGGCGCGATCCGGTGGGCCGCCACATGATGAGCGGCGGCAGCAGCCATCCCGTGCTGGACATCGAGATTGTGGGCGTGGCGGCGGACAGCCGCGTGGATGTTCGTAATCCGGCCACAGAGACGTGGTATTACCCCTACGCGCAGTGGGCCAAACCGGACCGGCTGCAGTTCTATGTCCGCACCGCCGGGGACGAGAGCCGCGTCGGCTCCGAGATCCGCCAAGTGTTGCGCGCCGCCGACCCCAACGTGCCCATGGGCGGACTGAAGCCGATGGACGTGTGGATCGGCGAATCCATTTATACCGAGCGGCTCATCGCGCTGCTCTCGGGCGCCTTCGGCCTGTTGGCGACGCTGCTGGCGGCCATCGGCTTGTACGGCGTGGTGGCCTACGCGGTGGCGCGCCGCACCTCGGAGATCGGCGTGCGGATGGCGCTGGGAGCGCGGCCGGCGGCCGTGCTGCGCCTGATCCTGTGGGAAGCCAGCCGCATGGCGCTCCTGGGGATCGCGATCGGCCTGGCCGCCGCGCTGGCGCTGAGCCGCATGGTGGAATCGCAGTTGTTCGGCGTCAAAGGGGCCGAACCGGCCGTCCTGGCGCTGGCCGCGGCGGTGCTGGCGCTGGTGGCGCTGCTGGCGGCGCTGGCCCCGGGCTGGCGCGCCTCGCGCATCTCGCCGGTGGCGGCGCTGAAATACGAGTAGGCCTCCCGGCCGGTCCTACACCTTGACGATGACTTCGCGCAGACGGTCGCGAGTCAGGAAGAACTTCACCGACTCGGCCCGGCCGAAGAGTCTCTCCAGGCTGCGGTTGTTGAACAATTGCGCCGGCTTGCGCGTGCTGGTCTGGGCCACCTGCAGGCTGTTCATGTCCTGTATGCGGAAGGTGTAGAACGGCACCGACTCCAGCTTGTCGTCGGAGTGGAAGAACGCCAGCATGTAGCCCTTGGGGCGGGCGATTTTCATGAGCCGCTCCACCACCGCGGCCAGCAGCGCGGGCGCCAGGTATTCCAGCACGTCCCAGATGAGCACGCCGTCGAAATGGCCTTCTGGGTAGTCCAGCGCCTGGCGCAGGAAGTAGTCGATGCTGCCGGAGTTGGATTGGGCCGCCAGGTCGTCCGGGCCGAAGCTCTCATTGAGAAGGCGCAGGAAGTCTTCCGCATAGAGGCGGTGCCCCAGGTTGGTGATGAAACTCACGTTCTGCTGGCTGGCGCTGCCGAGATCGAGGATGGTGAGCCCGCTCTGGTCGCGGATGGAGTTGAAGAACTCCTCGATACCCCGGCTGGGCCGCGTGGTGGTGGTGAATTTCTGAGCGCCGCCGGGCTGCTGCGAAACCGGCCGGCCGGCTGCATTCGCGGACTTCTCACCGGCGGGTTGGCCGCCGCGCGAGCCGCGCATGAAGTTCTTCAGCGGTCCGGGAAACGGCATGAGCGCCTTCGTGGCTTATCGTTTTATGTCCGGAGCAGCGGCCACAACCGGCACGGCGGCAGCCGGAGCCGGCGCGGGCGCCGGCGGCTTGGGGGCCACCTTGGCCGGTTCGGGCCGGATGATATCGATGCTGCCCTTGAAGTAGGCGCCGTCTTCGATGACGATGCGGGCCGTGCGGATATCGCCCATCAGTTTGGCGTCCTTGCGGATCTCGATGCGCTCGGTGGCTTCCACGTTGCCTTGAATGGAGCCGAGCGCCAGGACCTCGCGCGCCTTGATGCCGGCATGCACGGTGCCGTGCGGTCCGATGGTGAGCTTATGTTCCAGGGCTTCCACCGTGCGTTCCACGGCGCCATCAACGTAGAGATCTTCCTTGGCGAATATCTGGCCGACCACTTTGACCGATTTCCCAATGGTCGCCGCGCCGCGGCTCTCGGGCTCGAACGTTCGCACGGGCATGCTGGACATAGGTGTAGCCTCCTTTTTCACTTCGACGGCATTTGGCGCCGGCGGCGCCGGAGCCGGCACGATTCCCTGGGAAATGGGCTTGGGTGGTTCTTCCTCGCGGCGTTTATTCCACATGCGGCCGCCCTCCCGAATTGCATATCAGTTCGTTCATGGTGACTGCTTTCTAGTCTAAGGGGCCTCGCCGGAAATGGCAATCCTGATCTGTCAGCGTTTAGCCGCCTTGGTCTTGGCGCGGGTCTGGAGCAGGATGGGCGTGCCGCGGAACCCGAACCGTTTGCGGATCTGATTGACGATCTGGCGCTCGTGCGAGAAGTGCAGCGGGCCGCCGCGGTCGGTGAAGATGGCGAACGCCGGCGGGCGAATGGAATGCTGGGTGATGTAGAAGATCTTGCGTTCCTCGAAGCGGAGGTTCTCCACAAAGCGGTTCAATTCGCCGGTGGTGATGCGCCGCGAGGCCGATTCGTACACTTCCTTGATGAGCGGGAACAGGGTGCGCACCCCCGAGCCGGTTTTGGCCGAGAGGAAAACGATGGGGGCGTAGTCCAGGAACTTGAAGTTGTCG
>Ga0181518_10005730_pt1 | contig 10635 bp, 3 predicted proteins | sample PEATcosm2014_Bin_28_FD_119751 | JGI IMG/M metagenome (GOLD analysis project Ga0181518, IMG submission 119751) | Peatland microbial communities from MTU Mesocosm Facility, Houghton, MI, USA - PEATcosm2014_Bin01_60_metaG | ecosystem: Environmental > Terrestrial > Soil > Wetlands > Peat | place... | reverse complement strand
GCTGAGCGCCTGCTGGTGGCACTCAGCCGGATCCGCCGGAAAGACTCGCTGATCTTGACCTGACCGGGTCCGGCGCCGCTGGCCCGTGATCACCGGCACCGTGATCACTGGTACCGGATCAGCAGCACTGGCCGAGACCGGCCGCGAATGAGGGCCTGGACGGCGCGATTGCCTCCGGACTTACTCAGGAACGATGTTGACCAGCTTGGGCGGGCGCACGATGACGGTGCGCACGCCGCGGCCGTCCAGCGCCCGCTGCACCCCCGGTGCCGCCCGGGCCAGCTCGCGCAGCTCGTCCTCGCCGATGCCGGTGGGCACCTCCAGCCGGTCCCGCACCTTGCCGTTCACCTGGACGACGCAGGTCACCGTGTCCTGCTCCAGCAGCGCGGGCTCGACCGCCGGCCAGCCCGCCATCGCCACCGTCGGCTGGTGGCCCAGCACCTGCCAGCACTCCTCCGCCGTGTAGGGAGCGAACAGCGACAGCAGGATGGCCAGCGTCTCCGCGGCCTCCCGGACGGCCGGATCACTGGCCCCCGGCCCGGCGTCGATAGCCCGGCGGGCCGCGCTGACCAGCTCCATCAGCCGCGCCACCGCGACGTTCAGCCGGGTCGCCTCCACCAGCCTGGTTACCTCGTCGATGGTCCGGTGCGTGACCCGCCGCAGCCCGACCTCGCCCGCGCTGGCCGGGCCGGTCACCTCGGTGCCGACATCGGCGGCGACCCGCATCACCCGGCCCAGGAACTTCACCATCGATTCCGGCCGCATGTCGGCCCAGTCGATGTCGTCCTCGGGCGGGCTCGCGAAGATCATCGTCAGCCGGATCGCGTCCACGCCGTGCTCGGCCAGCTGAGCGCCCAGGTCCACGCCGTTGCCCAGTGACTTGGACATGGCCTTGCCATGGTTGATCACCTGGCCCTGGTTCACCAGCCGGGTGAACGGCTCGGTGAAGTCCAGCATCTGCATGTCATTCAGGACCTTGGTGAAGAACCTGCTGTAGAGCAGGTGCAGGATCGCGTGCTCGACGCCGCCCACATACAGGTCGACCGGGCACCACCGGCGGACCGCGTCGACCTCGAACGGGCCGTGCTCGAACTGCGGCGAGCAGTAGCGCAGGAAGTACCAGGACGAGTCGACGAACGTGTCCATCGTGTCGGTGTCGCGCCGGGCCGGGCCGCCGCACTTGGGGCACTCGGTGTTCACCCAGTCCTCGGCCGCCGCCAGCGGCGATACGCCATGCGGTGCCAGGTCCGCGCCGCGCAGGTCCGGCAGCCGGACCGGCAGCCGGTCGTCGGGTACCGGGACCTCGCCGCAGTCCTCACAGTAGACGATCGGGATGGGCGCGCCCCAGAAGCGCTGCCGGGAGACCAGCCAGTCGCGCAGCCGGTAGCTGACCGCGGCCCGGCCCAGCCCGCGCTCGGCCAGGATCTCGGTGATCCGGGCGATGGCCTCGTTCTTGGCCAGCCCGTCCAGCGGGCCGGAGTTGACCATCGCCCCGTCGCCGAAGGTGGCCACGCCGGTCAGCGTCGGATCCGGCATCCCGGTGTCCACCACTTCCCAGATCGGCAGGCCGAACTTGCGGGCGAAGTCCAGGTCGCGCTGGTCGTGCGCGGGCACCGCCATGATCGCGCCGGTGCCGTAGTCGGGCAGCACGTAGTCGGCCGCCCAGACCGGTATCCGCTCCCCGTTGACGGGGTTGATGGCCTGCCGGCCCAGGAAGACGCCGGTCTTGTCCCGCTCGGTCGACTGGCGCTCGATGTCGGTCAGCTTCCGCACCTCGTCGACGTAGCGGCGCAGCTCGTCGCGATGCTCATCGGTGACCAGTTCCTCGGCCAGCGGCGAGTCCGCCGCCACGACGAAGAATGTCGCCCCGTACAGGGTGTCCGGGCGGGTGGTGAAGACGGTGACCGGGTCCTCCCGGCCCTCGATCACGAACTGCACCTCGGCGCCCTCGCTGCGGCCGATCCAGTTGCGCTGCATCAGCAGCACCCGGTCCGGCCACTTTCCCTCCAGCGGGGCCATGTCGGCCAGCAGGCGGTCCGCGTACTCTGTGATCTTGAAGTACCACTGGGTCAGCACCCGGCGGATGACCTCAGCGCCGCAGCGCTCGCACCTGCCGTTGATGACCTGCTCGTTGGCCAGTACGGTCTGGTCCACCGGGCACCAGTTGACGTAGCCGTCGCCGCGGTAGGCCAGGCCCCGCTCATACAGGCGCAGGAACAGCCACTGGGTCCAGCGGTAGTAGTCCGGGTCGCAGGTCTGCAGCCGGCGCGACCAGTCGAAGGACACCGCGTACCGGCGGAACGAGGCTGCCTGGGTCTCGATGTTCTTGTGGGTCCAGTCGGCCGGATGGGTGTTGTTACGGATCGCCGCGTTCTCGGCAGGCAGCCCGAAGGCATCCCAGCCGATCGGGTGCAGCACGTTGTGCCCGCGCTGGAAGTAGTACCGCGCCATCGCGTCGCCGACCGCGTACGCCTCGGCATGACCCATGTGCAGGTCACCCGACGGGTACGGGAACATGTCGAGCACATAGGTGCGCGGCCGGGGGTCGGCCGGATCATCGCTGGCCCGGAACGGGTCCAGGGCTGCCCAGCGGTCCTGCCACTTCTCCTGGATGGCGCGCGGGTCGTACTGCGACGCCCGATCCGCGCTGTCAGCGGCTGTCATGACTCCTCGCGAGATGGTGAGATCCGGCTAGGCCGTGTCTGGCCTTCCTGCTCCAAGCAAAATGCCCCTCGATCACGAGGGGCAGCCGCGCCACGACAGGACAGTGGCGCGGCTATGTAAGGAGCAGCCGACCGAAGCGCACGCAGCCAGGATAGCGCACCGAGGCTGCGCTGGGCGGCGACTGGGGATGCACGGACCGCACAGCACGGGCGGCGGGATCGCGAGCGCGGCCGGGCCCGCGGCGCGGCATGGCGCCCACATGCACGGAAAAAGGCTATCTTGCAATCCGGCAATGCCATCAGCTATGAAAAAGTGAGCATTCTGATTTCCATCTTGACCGCCGCCGGGGCACCGCCAATAATGGCCTGACACCCAGCTCGGGCGGACGCATCTCACTGCCCGCCGCAGGCCGGGGCAGGTCGGGTCGGCTCGGAGCAGAACAGGGCTGAGCTGGGCAGGTGGCATATTTCAGGGCTGGGTGGGGCCCTGCGGTGGCAGATCTTCTTTTCGGGGGAAGAATGGACATTCTGGCGTGCGCAGAATTCTCGCGCCGAATTCACGGATATAGCTGCGCGCAGGCACGTGCTGACACCATCACCCCTGAGGCATGCCATAACGGCCGCGAATACGCAGCGGCCCGCTCGGCGTGGTCCTGCCGTGGCTGAGGTCCTGCCGCACGTGACCTCGGCATCGTCAATCGCCATCGTCGGGCTGGCCTGCCGGTTCCCGGATGCCGATGATCCGGCCGGGCTGCTCGACGCGGTCCTGACCGGCCGGCGCGCCTTCCGTCGGCTGCCGCCCGGCCGGCTGGAGCTGAGCGGCCCGGCTGCCGCAGCCGCCCCGGCTGACCTGGCCGCCGCCGGCCTGGCGACCACGGCCAGGGCCGCGCTGATCGAGGGGTGGCGGTTCGACCGGGACGCGTTCCGGATCCCGTCCCCCGCCTACGCAGCCGACCCCGCTTACCTCCTGGCCCTCGAAACGGCCGCCAGGGCGCTGGCCGCCGCCGGATTCCCCGGCGGCATCGGCCTGGACAGGGACCGGATCGGCATCATCATCGGCCATGCCCCGGTCAGCGGCTACCTGGTGGGCAGCCCGGCCAGCACGGGCGCCCTGCGCAGCACGGGCGCCCTGCGCGGCACCGTGAGCCCCGGCACGCTCGGCGGCAGGCTGCTCAGCAGCACTCCGGGCCGTCCCGGCCGGGACACCCCGGACGATGACCGGCGCAACGGCCGCAGCCTGGCTGACACGCTCTACGGCCCCATCGCGGCGCGGATCAGCAGCTATTTCGGCTTCCGCGGCGGCGGGCACTGCGTGGACGGCGGCAGCGCGTCGGCGCTGCAGGCGGTCACGTCCGCGTGCGCCGCGCTGCTGGCCGGCGATATGGACGTCGTCCTGGCCGGCGGCGTCGACGTCAGTCTGGGCCACGCCTGGGCCGGCCGGCGCAGCCAGCCAGGGTCAGCCGCGGCCGGGCCGGCTGGCGGCGAACGATCGGTGCGGATTTACGACGAGAGCCCGACCGGAAACCTGCCCGGCGAGGGCTGCGGCGTGATCGTGCTGATGCGGACGGCCGATGCGCGAGCGGCCGGCCTGCCGGTTTACGCCGAGATCATCGGCACGGGAAGCTCGGCGGGCTCGGCCGAGAACAGCGTGTCCTCCGATGCGGGCAGCCAGCTGCTCGCCCTGAGCCGGGCCTACGAGCGAGCCGGCGTCGATCCCGCGGACATCCAACTCATCGAGGGCAGCGGCACCGCCCTGGCCGCGGCCGACGAAGCCGAGCTGACCGCGCTCGGAATGCTGCGCAGGCACGCGCGCCGCCAGGCGGCACTGGGGTCCATCACGGCCAACATCGGCCACGCGAATGCCGCCGCCGGCGCGGCCGGGCTGATCAAGGTCGTGCTCGCGCTCGGCTGCGGCATCGTGCCGCCCACGACCGGCGTCGGGCGGCCCCATCTGCTGCTGCGCGACGGGGATGCGAACCTGCAGCTGCCGGATACGGCCGCGGAATGGCCTGGCGGCCACCGGCTCGCCGGGGTGAGCGCCATGGGCGCGGGCGGGATCAACGTGCATCTCGTGCTCCGGAACGAGCCCGGCGCCGGGTCCCGGCCGGACCGGCTGCTCCGGGTGCTCCCCAGGCCGGGCAGGCCCGAGCCTGGCGCCCGGCCGCTGGCCAGCTGCCGGGTCGGTGAGGGCGCCGCCCGGCCGGCCGCCTACCTGCTGCACGCGCCGGACCGGCGCCAGCTCGCGGGCCGGCTGGCCAGGGTCGCCGAGCTGGCTGGCTGGCTGTCCGATGCGGAAATGCACGACCTCGCCTGCCAGCTCGCGAGGGACGCGATGACGCAGGGCCCGGTCCGGGCCGGGATCGTCGCGGCCCGGCAGGAGGAGCTGGCTCGCCAGGCGAGAACAGCCAGCTCGCTGCTGCCTGGCCTGGGCGACGGCGTGCTGGCCGGCCGGCCGGGCGTTTTCGCGGCAGACGGCGCCGATGGCCGGGTCACGCTGCTGTTCTCGGACACGGCCGCGGCAGCCGCGGCACCTGCGCCGACGACGCCTGCGCTCGCGACGGCCGAGCTCACCAGGACTGAGCTCGCCAGGACTGAGCTCGCCAGGACCAGGCTCACGACGACTGGGGTCGCGATCCGGCAGCCGGCCCGCGGCCGGCGATCCCGCGCGGCCGTGGCGGGTGAGCCCGATCCGACCGGCCACGGAACCGGCGGTCCGCCATGGCCGGCCGGGCTCGGCGCCGCGCTGGACGCGCTGCGATGGCTCGAATCACTCGATGTGCACGCCACCGCCGGGGTCGGTCACGGCTTCGGCGAGATCGCCGGACTGATCTGGGCCGGCGTACTGAGCGAAGAGGATGCCGCGGAACTGGCAGCGCTGCGGGCCGAGCTGCTGCGCGGGCCGGTCGCGACGAGGTCCGGCAACGGCAGGCACGCGGGACGCCATCACGCACGCGCCGTGGCTGATGCCCTGCCCCGCGATGAGCGTGCCCTGCTCCGCGCGGCGACCGCGCACCTGCGCTTCGGGCCGCCGCGCCGCCGCCTCATCTCCGCCAGCACCGGCACCGAGCTCGCCAGTGCCGACCAGGTGATCGACGAGATCTGCGCCGGGCTGGCCGGCGCAGGACGGCTGGCTGATGCGCTCGGCATCGCAGCCGTGGGCGCCACCTTGCTGCTCGAGGCCGGGCCGCCCGGCCTGCTGGCGGCTGCGGCCGCCGGCCGCAGCCGCGTGCCGGCCATCAGCGCAGGCTCGGGACACGGGACGACCGAGACCGGGCCGGGTGCCGAGAGCGCGGCCCTGGCTGCGGCCGCATTGTTCGCGGCCGGGGCTCTCGGCCAGCCGCGGGCACTGCAGGCGGGGCAGCCGTCCCGCCCGATGGACATCTGGCGGGAGCGGATCTTCATCGCTGGTCCGCGGCCGGCCGGACAGGACGACCCGCCGGGCCTGCCGGCTGCCGGGCCGGTCACCGCGCAGCCGGGCACGCGTGCTTCCGCCGGGACAGATCCGCAGCCCAGCAGTGTCGCCGGGCTGCGGGCCCTGATGGAGCTCAGCCGGCCGGCGACCAGCCCGGAGCCGGACCTGCGGGCCGCCAGCCAGGGCCCGCGCGAGCCGACTGCCCGTCCGGGGCAGCGTCAGCCGGCTGCCCGTTCAGGCCAGCGCCGGCAGCCGGCCGGCCAGGCGCAGGTCGCCAGGCTTCCCGGCCCGGAACGGGACCGCCGCGGATCCGATGGCGCGCGGCCGGCCTGGCCGGGCGCGGCGGACTCGGTGGCCGGCGCCGGGCCATGGGTGCGCTGCTTTGCCGAGCAGCTGCGCGACCCGGTCCGGCCGGTCCGCCATACCGACGACGGGCCCTGGCAGATCCGCGCGGCCGCCAGCAACCCGTTCGGCATGGATGTCGGGGAGCTGTTCCGCGACGACGCGGCAGCGCGCAGGACGCTTGCGATCGCGGGCGACCCGGCCGACGCCGGGGCCTGCGAGGAGGCCCTAAGAGCGGCCCGCGACGCGATCCGCACGGGGCTGCTGGTGGTGATCACGCCCAGCGCCGGGCATGACGGACTCTGGGCGACCCTGCACGCCGAGCATCCGGCGCTGGGCATCACCGTGCTGCGGGCACCGGCCACTCCCGCCGGGCTGCGCTCCGCCGCCCGGCTCGCCGATGCCGAGCCGGGTCAGTTCCGGCAGCTGGTCATCGACGCCGCGGGCCGGGCGCATGAGCCGGTCATGAGCGCGATCGCCGTCCCGTCCGGCGGCCACTTTCCGCTGGGCCCCGAGGATGTCGTCCTGGTGACCCGGCAGGCAGGCGGCGCGGGGCTGGCCTTCGCCCAGGTCCTGGCGCTGTCCGGGGCGCCCGTCGCCGTCATCGGCCGCGAGCCGCAGGACGCGGACACCGAGGTAGTCGCCGGGCTCGAGCAGCTGCGTTCCGCGGGTGCCCGGGTCGCCTACGAGGTCGTGGACGTGACCGATCCGGCAGCGCTGACGGCTGCGGTGCGGCGGGTCGAGCACCGGCTCGGGCCGGTCACCGCGCTGGGGCACGCGGTCGGGACGCCCCCCGCGCTGCCGATCAGCGAGCTGACCGAGTCGGCCCTCCGCGGCCACCTGGCCGAGCAGGATGCCGTGCTGCGGCAGCTGCTGAACTCGGTCACGCCCGGCCGGCTGCGGCTGATCGCGACATTCGGCTCGGTGGCCGCCAGATACGGCCTGCCCGGCGGCGGCATGCTGGCCGCGGCCAGCGCGGTGCTGGCCGAGCAGGCTGAGCGAGCGGCCGCCGCTGCCCCGGGCTGCCGGTCGCTGCACGTTGACTGGCCCGGATGGCCGGGCACCGAGGCAGGCCGGCGCCGCGGCGCGGCAGGCGGCCTCACCGCGGACGGCCTCGCCGCCGCCGGCCTGGAGCCGGTCAGCGTCAGCGCCGGGTCCCGGTTGCTGCTGAAGCTGCTGTCCGCGCCCGATGCCCCCGCCAGGCTGGCCGTGCACGGCCGGGTCGGCATTCCGGCGCCCGACCTCATCGGCGCGCCGTCAGGTCCGGCGACGGCCTTCAGGTTCGTGGACCAGGTCGTCGTGCACTACCCGGGCATCGAGCTTGTCTGCCAGGCGCGGCTGTCCTTGCGTACCGATCCCTACCTGGCTGACTACCGGATCGACGGCATTCCGGTGCTGCCGCCGGTGATGGCCCTGGAGGCACTCGCACAGGCGGCATCCGTGCTGGCCGGGCGGCCGGTGCGGCGGGCGGCGCGGGTCTGCGCGGACGCGCCGGTCGTGCTGCCCGACGGATCCGGGGACAGCCACGCGCTGATCCGCATCTGCGCGCTGCGCGAGGGCGACACCGTCACCGCCGTCTTGCGCTGTGAGGACAGCGGGTTCGGCGCGGACCACGCACGCGCGGAGTTCCGCATCGATGCCGAGGAAACGGCAACGGCGACGGCCAGCCCGGCGGACGGCACCCTGCTCGTGACGGCGCTCTCACCTGGCCAGTCCGGGCTGGCGGACGGCGCAGAACTGTACGGCTCCAGTTGCTTCCAGTCGGGCCGGTTCCGGCGGGTGGCGATCCTGCCCGAGGTGTCATCGCTGTCCTGCCGGGCACTGGCCCGCGGCGCTGACGACCAGCCATGGTTCGCTGCCGAGGGCGCGGCCGCCGAGCTGGTGCTGGGCAGCCCGGGACTGAACGATGCGTCCCTGCACATGCTGCAGGCCTGCCTCCCGCACCGGCGGCTCGTCCTGGACGGCTGCGAGTCGGTCACCTTCAGCGGCCGCGTCGCGGATGGCGCGGTGGAGATCCGCGCTACCGCCGCCGCGAGCCGCACGCCGGGCGCCGGGGACGTGCCCGCCGGCGGCCCGCCGGCGCCGCCGGCAGGCCAGCCCGGCCAGGTTGGCGCGCAAGCGGCCGGACCGGCGGCAGCCGCGGCAGCAGCCCTGGTGCTGGCCGAGACCGCGGCCGGGCCCGGCGATGGCGGTCACGCTCCCGCCCAGGCGGCCGTGATCCCGGCCCAGCGTCCCGCGGCTGGCCCGGCGCGGCCGGCTGATCCGGCCCGCGCTGGTGCGGCCGGCCCGCTGTGGGACATCGAGGCCGTGGATGCCAGCGGCCAGAGCCTGGTTCACTGGCGCGGGGTGCGGATGCGGGATGCCGGGCCGCTGCCCCGCAATGCCGCGTGGCCGCCGTCGCTGCTCTCGGTTTACCTCGGGCACGGCGCGCGGGCGCTCGGCCTTGATCCTGGCCTCACCGTCAGCGTCCAGTGCGGTCAGCCCGATGACCGCAGGCTGGCCGGCGGCAGGCCCGGTGACTCGCGGGCCAGAGCCATCACGCTGCCGTCCCAGCGCCAGCCGCCCGGCGCGGCTGCGGCCCGGCCATCCGCGGGACCGGCCCGCCGCACCGCCACCGCCGACAGCGCTGGCCAGCTGGCCGGATTCACGCTGACCGCGGCGTCCGATGCCGCCGTGGCCTGCGGCTGGGCGGTAGCGGAAGCGGACCAGGGGGTCCAGGCGGTGGCCGGCCCCGGGCTGGCCACCGCTTACGGCCAGCTGCGGCAGCTGGCCGGCGAGCCACCTGCCGCGTCGGCGGCCCGGCTGCGTGCCATCTCCGGCTGCCTGTCCACGGCCGGGGCACCGGCCGGCTGCCCGGTTGGCGTCGAGCGGGTCGCCAGTGAAGGGTGGGTGCTGCTGGATGCCGGCGGCGCCAGTATCGCCAGCGTGATCGTCGAGCTCAGCGGCGTGTCCGGCCCGGTGGCGGTGGCGGTGCTCACCGGCGTCCCGCGCGCCGGCGGCGGCGGCCGGTCAGGCCGGGACCGGCGGCGGGGCCGCGTGCGCGGCTTCCGGGCCAGCACCAGGTCCTGAGCCCGCCCGGCGACGGACGGTCTGCTAGCGCCCCGGCGGCCGGCCCTGCTGCGCCGCGCCCGGCCCGGACGGCCCGGAACGCCGGCGCCGGACCGTCCTGCGCCGCGCCCCCGGCCCGGACGGTTCTGAAGCGCGCCCGCGCCGGACCGTGCTGCGCCGCCCCGGCCCGGACGGTCATCAAGGCGCCGGCCCGGACGGTCCGGAGCGCTTTGGCGGCAGAGGCGGCGGATGCCCCAGTCTGTCACTATGGAGACCGAACGGAGTTCTGGCCGGAAGGCGGCCGATGTGACGACACTCCCTGCCGCACCGTCGAGCGACGGCGGCGCCGTCGAGGAGATAGTCCGGTACGTCTCGCCCGTCATCTGGATGCGGCGCTCGGTGACCAGGGACTGCACGGTGAACGGGCACGATTACCGTGCGGGTGACAAGGCCGTGCTCTTCTACTGGTCGGCCAACCGGGACGAGTCAGTGTTCGCCGCGCCGGAGCGGTTCGACATCACTCGCTCTCCCAATCTGCACGTCGGGTTCGGCGGTGCCGGACCGCACTTCTGCCTGGGCGCGCACCTGGCCAGGCGTGAGATCAGCGTGATGCTGCGGGAATTGCTGCGGCGGGCGCCCCGGATCCGGGCGGCCGGGCCGCCGGACCAGCTGCTGTCCAGTTTCATCAATGGGGTCAAGCACCTGCCCTGCGAGATCGACTAGCCAGGCCGCCTGAACGACGCCGGCTAGCCGGCCGAGCGGCACCCGCGAGGCCCTGCGACGCGCCCGGAAGCGGGCCTGGCTCAGGCAGTTTCGCCCGGCCTGCCGGGCTCGCCGCACCCGCCCTGACCTCAATCTTGTAACCAGCTGTAATCGCTGATGTACACCGTGTATAACTGGAGACCCACGCGGCGCTCACGGCCCGGCTTGCCGGGCCCGGGGGAGGGCATCGCGAGGGTACGGGGGAAGCCGTAAGTCGCGGAGGGGGACCTTCGTCCGGGGGCGCTTGATCCCGGACGGGATCGCCCGGCTGCCTGCCGCCCAGGCCCAGCAATGGCCAGCGGCGGCAGCACGGACGAGGGTCGCGGCGAGCGGAGGGGGATCTTCGCCCTGCGGGCGGCGCCACCCGGGGGCGTGGCGCCGCCCGCAGGCGGAGGCCGCCCGCACAAG
>Ga0181518_10005729_pt1 | contig 10637 bp, 8 predicted proteins | sample PEATcosm2014_Bin_28_FD_119751 | JGI IMG/M metagenome (GOLD analysis project Ga0181518, IMG submission 119751) | Peatland microbial communities from MTU Mesocosm Facility, Houghton, MI, USA - PEATcosm2014_Bin01_60_metaG | ecosystem: Environmental > Terrestrial > Soil > Wetlands > Peat | place... | reverse complement strand
TCCGGCAGGCCGCGCTGAGGCGGGCCGAGCGCTGGATCGTGCAACATCAGGAGGCGGACGGCTCGTGGGGTGGCATCCAACCGCCCTGGGTGTACTCGTTGATCGCCCTGCGGCTGCAGGGCTACGCGCTCGGGCACCCCGTCATGCGGGCGGGGATCGAGGGCCTCGACGGCTTCACGATCGAAGACGACGCCGGGAGGCGGATCGAGGCCTGCCAGTCACCGGTCTGGGACACGGCGCTCGCGGTCACGGCTCTTGCCGACGGCGGGCTCCCGCCCACCGATCCGGTGCTCCGCTCTGCGGCCCGCTACCTGCTCGCCGAGGAGATCTCGGTCCTCGGTGACTGGTCTGTCCGGCGTCCGGGCCTCGAGCCGGCCGGGTGGGCTTTCGAGTTCGCCAACGACAACTACCCCGACATCGACGACACCGCGGAGGTCGTGCTCGCGCTCGGCCGAGCCGATGAGCCGGCGGCCGGCGCGGTCGAGCGCGCGGTCGCCTGGATCGAGGGGATGCAGTGCCGGGACGGGGGCTGGGGGGCCTTCGACGTCGACAACACCCAGACGCTGTGCAGGGAGCTTCCCTTCTGTGACTTCGGGGAGCTGATCGATCCTCCGAGCGCAGACGTGACCGCCCACGTCGTGGAGATGCTGGCAAGGCTCGGACACCCGCGGGACTCGGTCGATCGCGGCGTGGAATGGCTCCTCGGCGCGCAGGAGGAGGATGGCTCCTGGTTCGGGCGCTGGGGCGCCAACCACCTCTACGGCACCGGCGCCGTGGTCCCGGGGCTCGTCGCCGCCGGGCTGGGCACGGACCACCCCGCCGTACGCCGGGCCGTCGCCTGGCTGGAAGGCCACCAGAACCCCGATGGCGGCTGGGGCGAGGACCTGCGCTCGTACAGGGACGACTCGCTACGCGGGCACGGGTCGTCTACGGCGTCCCAGACGGCTTGGGCCCTGCTGGCGCTCCTGGCCGCGGGTGAGCGCTCGGGTGCGACTCAGCGCGGCGTGGCGTTCCTCGTCGCAACCCAGTGCGAAGACGGCTCGTGGGACGAGCCGTGGTTCACGGGAACCGGATTCCCGGGCGACTTCTACATCAACTATCACCTCTACCGGCTCGTGTTCCCTGTGGCGGCCCTGGGACGCTTCGTGAACGGAGAACCCCACGGCTGAGCTCAAGGTCCTGACGGCGCTTCGTGTCGAAGCCTTCGCCGTGGGAGGCGCCGACGTCATCATCGGCGCCGGGCCCGACCGTGCCCGGCGTGCCGGTGCCGAGCTCGCCGCGAGGCTCGACGCAGACACGGCTGTTGCGCTGGTCGGCGTGGCAGGCGGTCTCTCGGCTGACCTGCACCCGGGGGACCTCGTCGTTGCCAGCGAACTGCGGAGCACCGAGTCGCCGGGATCGCTCGACCTCCCGGGCGGGTCGTTTCTCGCCGCCGAGTTCCGCCGTGCCGGCCTCGGCGTTCTCACGGGGCCGCTGGTCTCGTCGCCTCGATATGTGCGGGCTTGCGAGCGCGTGGAGCTCGCAGCCTCGGGCGCAGTGGCCGTTGACATGGAATCGGCCTGGGTCATGGGCTGTCTGCCCAACAACCCGCTTGCCGTCATCCGTTCCATCTCGGACACCACCGAACGCGGGCCGGTGCTCGGTGGCGCCCGGGCACTCGGGTCACTGCTCGCGGTGCGCCGGCCGCTCGAGCGCTGGGCACGCGCCTGCGGTGAACATGAGGTGGTGCTCGCCTCGCCCCGGTCCTTCTGCGCAGGCGTGGACCGCGCGATCGAGATCGTCGAGCGAGCGCTTCAGCGCCACGGAGCGCCGGTCTACGTCCGCCGTCAGATCGTCCACAACCTGCACGTTGTCCGAGACCTCGAGTCCAAGGGCGCCGTGTTCGTCGAGGAGATCGACGAAGTGCCGCTGCACGCGGTCGTGGTGTTGGCCGCGCACGGGGTGTCCCCGCTCGTGCGGCTGCAGGCCGCCGAGCGCAGCGACCTCAAGGTAATCGACGCGACCTGCCCGCTGGTTGCCAAGGTGCACAGTGAGGCGCGTCGCTACGCGAGTCAGGACTACAACCTGGTCCTCATCGGCCACGCCGATCACGAGGAGGTCATCGGGACCCTGGGTGAGGCACCGGACCGGTTTCAAGTCGTGCAAGGCGCGGACGACGTCGACCGGCTCGAGCTGGCGCCCGAGCCGCGCCGGCCGGTCGCGTACCTCACACAGACGACACTGGCCACTGACGAGACGGCCGAGATAGTGGCCGCACTGCGAAGCCGGTTCCCGGAGATCACAGCGCCCCCCGCGAACGACATCTGCTACGCCACACAGAACCGCCAGGATGCGGTCCGCCAGATCGCCCATCGATGCGATCTCATGCTCGTGGTGGGCTCGGCGAATTCGTCCAATACCGCCCGCCTCGTGGAGGTGGCCCTGCGCGAAGGCTGCCGAGCGGAGCTGATCGAGGACGTCTCACAGCTCGAGCTGGGATGGCTTGCAGGCGTCACGAGCGTTGGGCTCACCGCAGGCGCGTCGGCTCCTGACCTCCTCGTCCAAGAAGTGCTCGACACTCTCGCCTTGCTCGGGCCGGTGCGCCTCAGCGAGGAGAGGACTGCAGAAGAGACCGTCCGTTTCTCTCTCCCGACACAGGTGCGTTGATGCCGATCCCTCTCCGTCAGAACGTCCGCATCGGTGCCCACCTCGTTCGGCACCGCCTGAAGAAGACCAAGTACTACCCCTTCATCGTCGAGATCGAGCCGCTGTTCGCGTGCAACCTGTCGTGTCCCGGTTGCGGGAAGATCCAGCACCCGACCGAGGTCCTACGGCAGCGCCTGTCGGTGGAGGACGTGATCGGAGCCGTCTCGGAGAGCGGCACGCCCATGGTGTCGATCGCCGGCGGCGAGCCGCTGCTCCATCCCGACATCGAGCGCATGGTCACAGAGCTCCTGAGCCGCAAGGTCTACGTCTATTTGTGCACCAATGCAGTGCTGTTGAGGCGGCGCCTCGACCGCTTCAGCCCGTCTCACTACTTCTCCTGGGTCATCCACCTCGACGGCACGCGTGAGCGGCACGACGCCGCGGTCAACAGAGCCGGCGTCTTCGACGAGGCCGTGGCTGCCATCCGCGAAGCGAAGTCGCGCGGCTTTCGCGTGACGACGAATTCGACGTTCTTCAACACCGACTCGCCGAAGACGGTTCGTGACGTCCTCGACTTCCTGAACGACGACCTCGGCGTGGACGCGATGATGATCTCGCCCGCCTACGCATACGAGAAGGCGCCCGATCAACAGCATTTCCTCGGGACCGAACAGACCCGCCAGCTGTTCAAGCAGGCGTTCGCCGACAAGCGGCGCAAGAAGTGGCGCCTCAACCACTCCCCGCTCTTCCTCGACTTCCTCGAAGGCAAGGTGGACTTCCAGTGCACGGCCTGGGGCATCCCCAGCTACTCGGTCTTCGGCTGGCAGCGACCGTGCTACCTCATGGCCGACGGCTACGCGGCCAGCTACCACGAGCTGGTCGAGACCACCGACTGGAGCGCCTATGGACGGGGGAAGGACCCGCGGTGCGCGAACTGCATGGCCCACTGCGGTTACGAGCCCTCGGCCGTCATCGCGAGCCTGGGCTCGCTCCGCCAAGGTCTTCGCGCGCTCGTGAGCACGCACTGATCGACATGAGCGTCATCACGGTCCCAGCCGACTCAGTGCTCGCAACGACGGTGTCACCGGAGCGCCTTTGCGAGATGAGCCCCCGGGAGCTCGTCTCGCTCGTGGCGGAGATCCGCCAGTTCCTTGTCTCGAGCGTCTCGGCGACCGGGGGTCATCTGGGATCGAACCTCGGAGTCGTGGAGCTCACCGTCGCGCTTCACCGCGTGTTCTCGTCTCCCGACGACGCCATCGTGTGGGACACCGGTCACCAGGCCTACGTGCACAAGATCGTCACCGGCCGCCAGGACGGGTTCGCCGGCCTGCGCCAGCGCGGAGGCCTGTCCGGTTACCCGAACCGCTCCGAGTCCGAGCACGACCTCGTCGAGAACAGTCACGCTTCGACCGCGCTCTCGTATGCCTACGGGCTCGCCAAGGCGCGCCAGCTTCACCGGGACCCGCGCCGCGTCGTTGCCGTCGTCGGAGACGGAGCGCTGACGGGCGGGGTCGCGTACGAGGCACTCAACAACATCGGGGTTTCCGGCGCGAACATCGTCGTCGTCCTCAACGACAACGGCCGTTCCTACGCTCCGACGGTGTCCAGGATCTCGTCTGCAGGCCGGTTCGCGAGGCTGGCGCCGGGCCTGGCCGAGGTCGCGGCTGCGGGCCGCTGCCCGGCGCGCGACTTCTTCGAGGCCCTGGGCCTCGGCTATCTCGGGCCCGTGGACGGCCACGACCTCGACGCCCTCGAGCAGGCGCTGCATCGGGCGGCCGACCGCCCCGGACCGGTGGTGCTGCACGTCCACACCTCCAAGGGCCGCGGCTACGGTCCTGCGGAGCTTGACGAAGAGAAGTGCCTTCACGACGTCGGTCCCTTCGATCCCGACACGGGCGTCGCGCTCGATGCGGCCGGCCCCGGACTGAGCTACACGGAGGCATTCGGCTCAGCACTGGTGCGCGAGGCGGCGGCACACCCCGAAATAGTCGCGATCACCGCCGCCATGCCGGGGCCGACGGGACTGATCGAGTTTCGTGACTGTTATCCGGCACGTTTCTTCGACGTCGGCATCGCGGAGCAGCACGCCGTGAACGCGGCCGCCGGCATGGCCATGGGCGGCCTGCGGCCCGTCGTGGCGATCTACTCCACGTTCCTCAACCGAGCCTGGGACCAGGTGTACTACGACGTAGGGCTTCACCGACTCCCGGTGATCTTCTGCCTGGACCGTGCCGGCATCACCGGCGAGGACGGGCCCAGCCACCACGGCGTGCTCGATCTGATGCTGCTCACCAAGGTTCCCGGGATGACGGTCTTCGCGCCTTCGTCATACCAGGAAGTGGGCAACATGCTGCACGAGGCCCTGACGATCACATCCGGCCCGGTTGCCATCCGGTGGCCGAAGGGCGGCGCCTGCTCGGCAACCCAGGTGGGCAGCGGAATCCGGGCACGCAAGGTCCGCGCCGGATCTCAGGTCTGCCTCATCGGTGTCGGCAAGCTCGTCGCCGCCTGCGAGCGTGCCGCCCACATTCTCGTTGGCAAGGGCGTCGACGCCACCGTCTGGGACGCGCGCGTCGTGTCGCCGCTGGATCCCGCCATGATCGAGGATGCGATGGCCCACGAGCTCGTGGTGTCCGCCGAGGACGGGATAGCCGAGGGCGGCGTAGGGTCACGGGTCAACGCTTCGCTGCGCCGTGCGGCGCCGGCCGGGATCGGCCCGGTGGTGGTCAACTGCGGCGTCCCGACCGCCTACCTCCCCCACGGCGAGGCGTCCGAGATCCTGGCCCGTCTGGGCCTCGACGGCCCGGGCATCAGCCGGGCGGTGCTCGACCACTTTTGAGCCGCTGAACCGGGAGCCTCGCGCCCGCCGTGCTCGTCTCGTCGCCGAGGCCCCTCAGAGAAACGAGGAACACCACGACCCGGGCCTCCACCGCCGATGAAGGCGCGCGCGTCCACGCCACCGATGGGGACCACGTGCACTACCCGTGGTCGGCGCAGGCGCTCGTCGAGCCCATAGCGCGGGGGTCGTGCACTTCTTCGGCCCTTTTCGCTAAGGGCGGCCTTCTGCCGTTCACCAACTCCAACCGGCTGCACGCGCTGCCTCCTTGTACCGTGACCCAAGCCGAGGCCCGCGAGGGGATCGTGATCCTGGACGAGGCGCTGTCGGTGGCAGACGCCTACTGCGCAGGCTAGGCACAGGCCCCTCACCGGGGCCGGGCGGGCACAGAGGGCCCGCCGTCGCAAGGCTCGCGGCTTGTCGCCCAGGTGCGCCCGGTATTATTCGTCACGTCGGCCAGAAGTGGGGGGACCCCGGATCAACGAGGAGCGACCGCGATGCAGTCCTCTTTCGGAACGTCCGCGTGCATCCGGTCACCTGGATCGGTGAGCCGGCTTCTCAGCATGGCGTCGATCGTCCTGCTGCCGCTGTCCCTCGCCGCCTGCGCGGGCACTTCGCCGACCATGGCGGCCCGCCGCGTGACGATCACTCTCTACAACGGCCAGCACCTACAGACGACCGAGGCGCTCGTCGCCGCCTTCGAGAAGGCCACCGGGATAGGCGTCGCGCTTCGCAACAACGACGAAGACGTACTTGACGCCGAGATCGTCACCGAAGGGACGCGGTCTCCCGCAGACGTGGTTCTCACGGAGAACTCCCCGCCGCTCGAGTACCTCCAGCAGAAGGGCCTCCTCGCGCCGGTCGATCCTTCGACGCTCGCGCAGACCCCGAGCAAGTACAGCTCGCCAGAGGGCGACTGGGTCGGTGTCTCGGCGCGCGTCAGCGTCCTCATCTACAACCCTGGCCTGATCGACAAAAGGGCGCTTCCCACCCACGTCCTGGAGCTCGCCGATCCGCGCTTTAGAGGCAAGCTCGCCCTCGCGCCCGGCGAGACCGACTTCCAGCCGGTCGTCACCTCCGTGCTGCGCACCTACGGCAAGGCCAGGGCGCTCGCGTGGTTGGACGGCATCAGGGTCAATGCGGGGAGCCATATCTACCCCGACAACGAGACGGTCGCCGAGGTGGTGAACCGGGGCATCGTCGCGTTCGGGGTCGTCAACCAGTACTACTGGTACCGGATGCGCGCGGAGATCGGCGTGTCGAACATGCGCTCGGAGATCGCCTACTTCGCGCCGCGAGACCCTGGCTACGTCCTGGACGTCTCGGGTGCCGGGATCCTGAAGTCGTCCAAGCACCAGGCGGCCGCGCAGAAGTTCCTGGCCTTTCTCGTTTCCAGACAGGGCCAGGAGATAATTGGCCACTCGATCAGCTTCGAGTACCCGATCGCGTCCGGCGTGCAGAGCCCGCAACCCGAGACGCCCTTCGACGAGCTCGAGCCGAACCCGATCGACGTCGGCGAGCTCGGCACCGGAGCCCAGGCGGTCGCTCTCTTGAGCGAGGCGCAGCTGCTGTGACGGCGGCGAGACCACTGCGACACCTGCCGGCGATGTCCGTGTGGCGGCCGTGACCATCTCCCCGCCACGCCTCGGTCCCCGGTCGTCCGGGCCGGTGCTCGGCGGTGACGACGCGATCGTGACCGCTCTGCGCCCCAGGCGACCGAAGGTCCTGCTCGGCGCGAGTCTCTTCGTTGTCGCCGTGGTTGTGCTGCCGCTCGCCTTTCTCCTCACCGAGGCTGACGGTTCCGGTGCGACGAAGCTCTGGCACCTCGTCTGGCGTTCGCTTACAGCGAGCCTGCTGTGGAACACGGTCCGCCTCACCGTCGTCGTCACCGTGCTCTGCGCCGTGATCGGGACCCTTGCGGCCTACGGCGTCGAACGGACGGACTTGCCCGCGCGACGCGTCTGGGCAGTGCTGGTCGTCGTCCCCTTCGCGATCCCGGACTTCGTCGTCAGCTTCGGCTGGTCGTCGCTGTCGACCTGGGTGCAGGGCTTCCGAGGCGCGGTGGTAGTCATGACCCTCGCCGTCTATCCCCTCGTCTATCTTCCTGTCTCGGCGAGCCTGAGGGGCGCGGACCCCGGTCAGGAGGAGATCGCGCTGAGCCTCGGAGCGAGCCGGCTCTCGACGTTCGTCCGCATCACGCTGGGTCAGGCCCGCCGGGCAATCCTCGGTGGGTGTCTCCTCGTCGCGCTCGTCATCCTCGCCGAGTACGGCGCGTTCGAGATCCTCGGCTACCAGACCTTCACGACGGAGATATTCACGGAGTTCACCATCGGCTTCGACACGTCCTCGGCATGCGCCCTCTCGCTCGTCCTCGTCGCGTTGAGCCTCGTCCTGCTTGTCGGCGACGGCGCCTGGCGCGGTGGTGGCAGGCTGAGCCGGGGCGGTCCCGGGGCCCAGCGGCTGCTGGTGCGCAGACGCCTCGGGCGAGGCAAGCTGCCCGTGACATCCGCGTACGCCCTGCTCGTGCTTGCCGGCCTCGGGGTGCCGGTCGGATCGTCGATCTACTGGATCTTCGAGGGCGGAGCGCACGCGCTCGTGGGCGCGCCGCTCGGCTCAGCGGCTTTGCACACCGTCGGCTACAGCCTGGCTGCAGCGTCGGTCGCGACCGCGATGGCAGTGCCGGTCGCGCTCTTGGTCGTCCGCCATCCCGGTGGGTTGCACCTTCTCCTCGAGAGGACGACGTTCCTCGTCCTGGCGATGCCCGGGCTCGTCGTCGCGCTCGCGATCTCTTACTTCTCCGAGCACGACCTGAACGGCTTCGGACACCAGTCGGCACCACTGCTCGTCCTCGCGTATTCGATCCTGTTCTTTCCGCTCGCGCTCGTCTGCGTGCGGGCGTCGGTCGCGCAGTCACCTGTTGGGCTGGAGGAAGTGGCGGGCTCACTCGGGGTGCGCAGGCCCGGGACACTTGTCCGGGTGACGTTGCCGCTCATCGCCCCCGGGCTTGGAGCGGCCTTCTGCCTCGTGTTCTTGTCGGCGGTCACCGAGCTCACAGCGACCCTGATCCTGATCCCGACCGGGGCAGAGACACTGGCGACGCAATTCTGGGCCTACCAGCAGAACCTTTCCTACGGCCAGGCCGCCCCGTTTGCGCTAGTCATCATCGCGATCGCGGCCGTGCCGAGCTACGTGCTCGGGCGCTTCTTCGACCGTCTTCCCCTTCGCCGGGCGGTCGCCCAACACCCAAGGCCGTGACGTGACCGATCTGGAGGTCACCAGTGTCCACAAGTCCTACGGTGGCCGGGCCGTGCTGCGCGGCCTCGACCTCGCGGTCGTTGCGGGGTCGTTCACGTCCATCCTCGGGCCGTCGGGGAGCGGCAAGACCACTCTGCTCCGGGTGATCGCGGGCTTCGAACGTGCCGATCGCGGTGTGGTGCGACTCGGTTCGGAGCTCGTCGACGGCACCGGACGCTTCGTGGCGCCCGATCGGCGCCGCATCGGCTACGTGCCCCAGGACGGGAGCCTCTTCCCGCACCTGTCGGTACAGCAGAACGTCGGTTTCGGCCTCCCCCGTCGCGAGCGGCGCGGGCAGCGGGTGGCGCAGCTCCTGGAGATGGTCGGGCTCGAAGGGCTCGAAGGGCGCTATCCCCACGAGCTTTCCGGCGGCCAGCAGCAGCGCGTCGCCCTCGCCCGGGCGCTTGCCATCGAACCATCGCTCGTGCTGCTGGACGAGCCGTTCGCCTCCCTCGACGCGAGCTTGCGGGCAGCCCTGCGCCAAGATGTGCGGCGCGTGCTCCGCAAGGCGGGGACGACCGCGCTGCTGGTTACCCACGACCAGGACGAGGCCTTCTCGCTCGCCGATCGAGTCGCGGTGATCCGCGACGGGCGGATCGGCCAATACGACACACCGCAGGCTCTCTATGCTCGCCCTTTGAGCCCCGAGCTCGCCGCCGGTCTCGGTGAGACGAACTTTCTTCGCGGGATCACGCGTGGCGGCGGCGTCGAGACGCCCCTTGGGCTCCTGCGGCTCGAGGATGGGACGGCACCGGGCGGTACGAGAGTCGATGGAGCCGCGCTCCTGGTCCTGGTCCGTCCCGAACAGATCGTGCTCTCGAGCGAGCCCGGCGATGATCGCGCGACTGCTCGTGTTGTCGACGCCGAGTTCTACGGCCACGACGCAGTGGTCAGGCTGCGCGCCGACTGGGACGATTCGAAGGTCCTCATCGCCCGGACCTCGGACGCGGGGACCTTGCCGGAAGAGGGCACCCGGGTCGCTTTGTCGGTTCGCGGGCGCGTCGCCGCCTGGAGCGCGTGACGCGGCTGGGACCGGGCGAGCTGGCCCCGCCGCCGTAGCTCGCATCGCCCTGGCGCCCGCGCAACGATCCCTGCCACCTGCTGGATAGCATCGGCTAGCACGACAACCAGGAGGAATCATGGCGACACGCCCTGCGGTGACAAAGCGGGAAACTTCGGCCGACAACGGGCGTTCTCCAAGTGACTACGTGGTTCCCGTGGTCCACGTCCACGTGCCCGAGCCCGTGGTGAAGGTCGGCTTCTACGGTGGGCTGGCTGCGGCCGTGGCGGCGGGCGCACTCGACTGGCCCCTGGTTCTGCTGGCCGGAGTCGGCGTGGCCATCGCCCGCCACCGGCGTGCTTGAGCACCTTCTTTTCCTGACCCCCCGGCCGCCACGTTGCCCACCGGTTGCCGCACGCGAAGCCTTCATCGAGAATTCGTCCAGGTGTCGGCTGTAGGTCGCCTGAAATTCATGTCACTTCCTTACCATCAACCTCACCAGTCACGCAGTGTCGAGACAGGAGGGGCCCGGTGGAGGTTTTCCTGGAGCGGTTGCTCGTGGAGCTCCTGGCCGTCGCCGTCCAGCTCGCGCTTTGGCGCCTGCTGGAGTGGGTCGGAGACCGGTCGGCCGCTCGCGGCCGCCCCGTCGCGTTGCAAACGGCCGCCTGACCAGGTTCCCCCCAGGGGAACCGGCCCGACGAACCCGGGCGGGTGAACCCCCTCAGGCTGCTGCGTGAGGGCGCGGCGGCACCCGGCGCGGCCCTGGGCGGCGCGCTCGACCGTCTGAGCCCGGGACGACGACGGCGCCGGCTGTGGGTTGGCCAGGGCAAGGCTCACATCGAGGTGCGCGGAGTCCACGACCCCGCGCGCAAGGTCCTGGTG
>Ga0181518_10005724_pt1 | contig 10642 bp, 10 predicted proteins | sample PEATcosm2014_Bin_28_FD_119751 | JGI IMG/M metagenome (GOLD analysis project Ga0181518, IMG submission 119751) | Peatland microbial communities from MTU Mesocosm Facility, Houghton, MI, USA - PEATcosm2014_Bin01_60_metaG | ecosystem: Environmental > Terrestrial > Soil > Wetlands > Peat | place... | reverse complement strand
GGAAACGTAGCGTGGTGACAACCACTTCCGTTACGTTGCGCTTCTGACCTTCGCGATCCTCGTAACTGCGCAGCTGGAGCCTTCCCTCAACATAAAGAAACTTGCCTTTGCTCACATGCTCGCCAACGATCTCGGCCCAGCGCCGCCAAGCGACACAGTGAATCCAGAGGGTGTTGGTTTTCTTCTCTCCGTCGCCGTTCTTGTAAACCTCTTTCACCGCCAGAGAGAAGTTCGCGACCGGTATGCCGGCAGCGGTGAACTTCATCTCACTGTCGGCTCCAACGTATCCAATCAGCATCACTTTATTCAACATAGGTGTGTGACTGGAACCATAAAATGGCCACTTTGGCCACTTTATGGTTCCAATCTCTCCTTTCGCCGGGATATCCGCCTGAAATGTCGATTTTCGCGGTTTAGCTTGAGGGATGGGAAACGCGAAGCCGGAATGCTCGGTCGACCTAAGATCCTGCCCGCAGTTTCTGGACTTCTTCTATTACCTTCCGGATTTCTTTGGCGATGAGGTGACTGGTCTTGATGGGAGATCGCGCAATCATTGAACCCACCAGTCGGCGTGTCGGGGGAGTTCCTGTTTTGAGGAGTGCCTGCGCGATTTCACGAGCCTCCTGCCGCAACATCTGGCGCTTCTTCTCGGCTTCCTGCATTCGGTATTCTCTTGACCGAGCTCCCAGTCGCTGCCACAGGCGAGGGAATAATGCGGCCAGATAGCTACGAGCTAAACCCAAGCTCCTTGCGACAGTCTGCATCAACGGAGGAGGATCTTCCTCCAACGCCACCTTTAAGGCTGCACGTATTTGATTCTTCCGCTGCTGACAGTGATTTCGGACATGAACTGCGAGCGCTCTACAAAGAGATGAGAAGGAGTGGCGAAAGGAACTGATCGCCCTGTATCCCAGCCGGTGCGCCACCTGCTTCAAAGTGGGTGGTGGCTCCTCGATCAAAGCGGCCCGGAGGGCTGCGCCAATCCGGAGCTTTCGGCGACGCTCATGCTCGCGGCGGGTGGCAGCGAGTTTGCGACAGAGAACAGGGAAGCGTTGGTAAAGGCTCGAGACGTATTTGAATCCGAATTGCTGTGCGATGGCAGGTACCGATGGAGGTGGGTGCTCAGTGAGGGCCGCTTCCAGCCGCTTCCCTATTCGCTGTTTCGAAGTCAAGGGGCTGGGCAGGCATGTCGGAGATCCCCGCCGGGCTCGAATCTCAGCGCGTCGCTTAGTGATTTGAGCGCACATGTTACGGTCACGCCGGCGAAGAGCGCCCGCATGCTTGAATCCAAGTTGCAGGGCCAGATCGTCCAACGCGGGCGGAGATGCCGAACGTAAGGCCCTTTGCAGCTCACGTCGCACCTCGGCTTGGCCCGGCCGTCGGGGACCAAGCAACCCACTCTGTCTTACGATTTCCCGAGCACGCGCCCAATGAGGCTCCACGGCGCTCAAGCGTTCGGTCAGAAAACGTTCGGACGGAATGCCTAGTCGCAAACAAACCTTCATGAGGGAGTTAATCTCTGGTATACCTTGACATAACCAGCAGCGAACACAGGATTCATGCAGGCCAACAGCTCGTGCCAACGCACTATAATTCCCATCAGCGAGATCGTTGATACAGGCTCGGAGATTCTCCCTGAAGGCATCTGCTCGTGGCGGATGGACAAAGGAAGCGGCGCGCACCAGCATGGCTCCGATATCCTCAGCGACCCAGAGGCGATATCTTTCGTCCTCTCCGCCTGATTCCAGGCGAGGACGGTCGCTGCCCAACCACTGGCGGCATCGTGAACAGTAGCCAGCACGCCACCGTCCGGAAAGAACCCCCGACCCCAGCCGACAACAGGGGCAGACTTCTAGCAGACGTGCGCCATGCCGGGGACAAACTGAGACTGCCGCCAACGCCCACAGAAGAGGTTCGTAAACAGCGTGTTGTGAAGCAGCCCATTCTGCGTAGCATGCCGGACACCAAGCCTTCCGCCCACGCAGCAGACCTTGCTCAGAGATAACCTGCTTCCAACTGAGCACCGTTAGTAGGTGAAGATTCGGTTGACCCGTGAGGGCCTCGAGCATCGGCACCCACCGCTCCGTGCACCTGCCTATGCCGTTCAATATATGGGCATCGTAAAGAAAAGTGGAATAGGGTGGAGTATTTCCAGGGTAGTGACCTGTTCCTTGGACTCTCGACACGCGGGGCCAAAACTCCTTCGTTGACAGGGTGCCCATCGAGACGGCATGGGCTGCCGCGAGACGACCAATATAACTGGTTAAGCTCTCCACGAAGGGAGTGCCCACACCGATCGGCTCAAGATGGTAGAGATAGGTCCGCGGCCGCAGCGTGGGCAGGTCAAGAACCCAAGCCTCATATGTCATCTGGTCACGCACAGGCTGTCTTCCATCGACCGACCGTATCCCGTTTAGGGTACCTCTGACCGGCGCGCCTCTTTTTCGCACTCGAAGATGTGTTCTCCCCTTCACAGCCCTGAGGTCTCTCCAGCAAGGTCGCTCCCAGACCTAGGAGGCTTCGCAATCGCGAGTGCGATTGCGGACCGTCGGTCAACCTCATTTCGCCTTCCCGGGCCTCCGTCACGATCTTCTCGCACTGACCTATCGACAGCGCCGTATTCTCCAGGTGTTTGCGAAGGATGGACCGCTCACCGCCTTTGATTGCCTCCACTGCCGCCCTCATGAGCCACTCCTTGAGAATGCCCACACAGCCGGCAGAGCGCTCATACATGAAATCCCACCCACTTACCAAATCAAACCCGTCGGGCAGCGGCAGTTGATTTTGGAAGGTCAACAACACGTTTTTGAAGATTTGAAGGTCTTCCCGACTCTCTGCCGCGTAGCGAGGGAAGTGAATGTCCACGCTGCGCCTGCTGAGCTGACCGCTGAGGTTTCGGAAAGGAAGAAGTTCATAGGTGCCGATGAGAACATGGACAGTGTGCGTTCGGTTAGCGATGGACTTGATCACGTCCAATTGATCGGATAGCTTCCGGCCCGAAGCGATCCGAGCCAAGTGTTGGGCCTCATCGACGAAGACAGCGACCGGGCTTCGATAACGCAAGGCCTGCTCCACCGCATACTGAAGCTCCAGGCCAGCGGCCCGAGGGCCGGAAGTAAATTGCCCTCTCCAATCCCTTTCTGCACAGAAGGCATCGATACGGAGCTTGGATTCCACCAGCGGCTCGTTCATATCCCTCAGTACTCGAGTAAAGTGGTCCCGCCAGCTGAAATTGCCGGTGACCGAGGCCACCGCCTCGACGCTCACAAAGGGCAGCCGGCCCGGATTGGATTCCAAGGTCGCAAGCATTCCTTTCGTCAGTGACTGTTCCACCTTGAGCCGCAGTGTAGTCTTGCCGACTCCCGCAGGGCCGAGGACAAGAATCAGCGAACCGGGAGCCGCTCCTTCGATCGCATTCATCAACCGGTCCTTGACAGCGACCAACCGGGGGTGAGCGATAGTCACCTTCTGGAAATGGCGAAGTTGTGTGGCGACAGGATCCTGGGAGACGTCGGTCGTGGTGTGTGCCGATGCGGTCACAATTCCCCGTAAGTTTCGCAAGCCTGAAGATGTTCTTCCCCAGGAGCGGTTGCTGCTTCTGGGCTGCCCGATTGCCCGCGTAAATTAGTGAGCGCGTTCTGGGGGCCTCGTTCGGAAATTGTGCCGAGGCCCGAGCGCACTCGCCTGACTTCCATATCGCCGAGCCGCTGCACCAGGAGCTTCTCTTCGGCTTCCACTGATTCCAGGAACTCCGCCAGCCTGCGGGCGGTCACCGGGAACCGCTGAGTGTGATTCTGCCGGCGCTTTCGCAGCTCATGGCTAGCCAGCATCACCTCTCGCTCGGAGCGACCCTGAAAAACTGCGTAATATTCCGAGTGACACTCCACCCACCGGTTCTGCACGAAAGCGAAGGCACTGCCAGCATCGAAAGGATCGTAACGTACGGCTGCCTGTGTTTTCTCCACCAGGGGGTCGCGGAACAGGTCGCACCAATAATAAAGGTAGTTCACCTTGAACCCCTGTCCCGGGATGATCTTGGCGGTCCCTCGTGCAGGAGCCGGCAGAGTATAAATTAAGAATTCACGGTCGTACGGGATGATGCGATGAAACCGTTGGCCGCTCTGGGCCAACCCCGCCTCATAGGCTTCTCGAGGCGTCCGACTCAGGGCAGGATGGTCGCAACAGTCATAGATCTCGCAGAGATATTGGGTCAGCCGTTTGTGAAGCTCCTCGAAGGACCACGCGGCAAGACGCTTGGGGTTGACACTCTTGGTAACCTGCCGAACGTTTCGTGTGAGCTGGGTGTTGCCTTGAAGGTTGTAAAGGAATTGAGTGTTCGTAGTGCCAAACAGGCGCTCACACACGGATCCGAAGCGCGCCTTGGCCGGCGGCCGTGTCTTCTTCGTGCATTCGTAGCGTGCCAACAGCGTCTCGAAGTAAGTACTTTGGAACTCACAGCCTCCATCCACCACCAGCACTTGGGGCAAGCGGGCCCGTCGATAGACGCATTCGCGCAACACCATCATGCAGGAACGGTAGCTGGGTGGGTCGAAAGTCAGGTAGAAGGCAAGGATGCGCCTTGAGAAAGCATCCGTGAGCAGGGTCATCCAAGGACGCCCGAGAACCCTTCCGGTCAGAGAACACACGCATTCGATGTCCAGCTCGGTGTGATCAATATGCCCAATCTCGAAGGGCCGATCACCGTGACGCGGCGTTGTCAGATTCAGCTCCCAATGGAAAGCTTCATGTTGATAAGCAGCGCGATGACCAGATCGCTTCAAAACCTGGCTGTAGCGTGGGCGATGACGAATCGCTAAGCTGAAAGTCTTATAACTGGGTGTCGCGATGCCCTGTTTTTCACATGCGAGCCTCAGTGCTAGCCAGGAAGCGGTCTTTGTCTTCTGCTTCAGGGTTTCGTAATCCTTTTCGATGAATTCGGCCATCAGCGTCCGTGCCTCGTTGGGCAACTTGACGGTGCGGTTCCCGCGCTGGGTGTCCCGAGGCAACAGGCCCAGGTAGCCACAACCCAGAGTGCGCTCCGCGTTCCGATACGCCGCTACCCAACGCCGCAGAGTGCGGGATGGTGCTGGGCGTTCGGGCGGCTGCCCCTCGCCGCCAAGAAACCGGACAACTGCACCGACGCGCTCGTTGCATTCCTGGAGATCTGCCTCACTGGCCTTCGACAAGCGATCCCAGACCCCGGCACGGAAATCGGAAGCGGGAGCGAGGTTCACTTCGGTGATCCGCCCCGCCTTAACCAGCCGCCCAATCGTATCTAACGGTAGTTCGTTCAAAACCTGGTCATCGCCCAATAGACCGACGACCTTCTCCCCGACATTTACGATCCTCCAAATTCGTCCATCCCATTTTAGTGTCCTGCCCACACGCAGTGAGCAACTGGGAGAAGTAACGGCCGACGCGGGTGGCCCGCCGGTCTGTTGCAGTGGAACCGCCCAAGCGTCGGGGAAGACCGGAACCCGGTCAGGTTCGGACAGCGGTACTGCCCGCAGATCGACACGAAGGTGGTCGCTGGCGATAAGCCCATAAACATCATCCGGCGTAGCGAAACTCTCGGCCGCCTGGAATAATTCTCGTAAAACAATCCCCGGCGTTGCCCGCACGTAAGCCTGGATTCTTTCGGCGATGGCAGGAGATGGTGCCGCATCAATGGCGAAGTAATCTTCAAGAAACTGTATGTTCCTCTGAAAAATCCAGTTGATACTTCCTGAAGATCGAACCCCATAGTTGAGGCCCAGCGCAGCGGCATAGACCTCTCCCGGCGGGCAGCGCCAGCAGCCGTTCTCAGAACGGTAGCGGTTCGGACTCTTCTCGGTCAGCTCGCTGAGTTCCTGGTCAGTCTTGCATTCTTCCCATCCCGCCGAGGTAAGGCGAATGACAAAATAATCAGGTGTATGCAATACCGCCAGATGTCTTCCCTTTGCACTCTTGTATTCGAGTCGGATGGGAGGTGGCTGGTCGTAGTATTCCAGGACTTCCCGGTCGTGCTCCATCTCATAAATCGCGGCCAGCTCAACACGATGGCTTTCAAACTGAATCGTGACTCCCATCTTCTTGCTCGGATATCGACCGCTGACGTTGCCCCGCCCGCCACCGACATGTCGACTCGGCTCCGAACATCGCACCCGGTGAATCAAAGCTCGGGCCGGCTCCGGCAAGCTTGAACGCTCCAACCAAAGCCGCAGTTCGTCTTCGCTCAGCACCGACTTCCACCTCGTGTTATCTCTTGCGCCTGCCTGCGCGTCGGTCTTTCCCACGATTGTCGGTGCGCCCTTGCTTGAGGGCGCGCACGTACCGTAAGCCAGCCTCGTTCATTAACTGCTGCAATCGTCGTCCGTTCTCCAGGGCAGCCTGAATCGCGGGTACCAGGTTTTCAGGGACATAAATCGACAAGCGTTTCTTGCCTTGGCGCCCATAAAGGACGTGGCTGGAGTGTCCCTCTCCCTTGGCACACGCCGGGCAGTTCGGACGAATGCACGGGCATCTGCGTAGAGAAAGCGAGCCTTCGGCGACGGGCCAAAGGCTCTGCATAGCTTCCCGGAACCACTGCCGTATATCGTCTGTCGTTTCGCTTCGCATGTGTATATGCGTACTACATCGCACATACGAATGTCAAGCCCTTTCTGTAGGGAGCCGTTCAGGCAAATTGCGGTTCGGTTCCCTCCAGGAAGCTCGCACCATAGATGAAAGGGCGAACGTCACTTCCCCTTCAGCCGGGGCTAAGTCGAGGGCACAAGCTGCGATATGTCCAGGGTTGTAACTCGTACGTTCACATTCTTGGCCACATTATGGTTCCATTTTGTACTCCCGGCCAAGTTATGCTTCCAGGAGACCTTCGAAGCACAGGAGACCCCCGCTGAAAGGAAAGGAGATGTAGACCCTGGCGGCCAGGTTATGGTTCCGGATGCGGCCAAATTATGGGTAAAGTGACAAGGTGTTTTGACCGGAACCTTAAAATGGCCGCTTAAGGCCCCTTTACTGTCCCGCTGTCTCCTTTCGAATTGATTAATTAGAAGTCGCGCCCCTCATACTTGGTTCCCGGGCCGGAATCCATAGATCATTTGACGGAAACGAACCGGCTGGCTATTCTGCACTCGATATGGCAGCGTCGATTCAATCCTCAACAGATGGCGCCGAAGCGATCCTACGTCGTCTGGTCTCCGGCACAAAGCGGGAAGGTGAAAAGACGGTCTGCCACCTTAATGATGGTGCCACTATCTTCCTATCCAATTCCCTGGGTGCCCATATTCGGCCCGGCGACGAAATCAACTTCCCTCTGCCCACTGAGTGCGCCGAGGCAGGAACTGAAATCTACGTCCGCAAGCCCTCGTCCGGCGGGCGGGGTCGTGATCTCTACCAGGCTCCCATCAGTTATGCGGCGCCGCCCAAAGCCGATAAGCGAGAGCGACTTTACGTGCGAGTCGAGGTCCCAACGGGGCGGCTGGGCATCTCCTCTATCCATCTGTTTTGCAATGTCATTCGCGACTACTTCTACGTCGCCGCACGGCGACAGCCCTGGGAACGCCAGACGAGTCTGTATGACGTTCTGCGGATCACTCCCACCGCCTCGCTCGCTGAGCTGCGTTTAGCCTTCAGCCTAAGGCAATTGGAGTCCCGCGCTGCCGCCACTTCTAACCGTGACAGTGCTACCCTGGAACGCGCCTTCAACATCCTGGCCCAACCTGAATTACGGGCTTGCTATGACTCGCTGTTGAAGGATTCCACAGCGCCGGCAGTCTTTCCGTATGGGGGATTTGGTTCAATTCTGATGGCGGGAGAGCGCTCGCGCGATGGCCAGACGTTCTTCGCTGCCCAAATCCTGTCTTTCCAGCCCGAGCACTGGGAGCGCCGATTCCACGCACCGTTGCGGAATTTTGACTTTTACCAGGATCATGCCATCTACCGCGATGTCCGGCGGAAACTCGAGGTCACGGTCGATCAGTCAGTGATGCCGATCAGATGGGACGCCACTTGGAACCGGTGGAGACACCTGTTGGGGGCCAAGGTCGACTTGCACGGAACGTTCGTCCAGACGGGCAAGTACCGTCGCCGGAATGGTCATTGGAGCCTGGTCAAGTGGGAGACCGGTTTGCCAAGCCGCATCCGCGTGAAGATTCCGCCCGACTTCACCGACCAAATTGAGACAGCTCGCAGGAGCTACCATCGGTTTGGCAAGTTTTCGGACGCCTTGGGCCAAATCCGTGCCCGCATCGAGTGTGAGCCGATGGAAAGGGAACAACTGCGCCGCCTTTGTTGGGACCTCGGCATCCCCGGCGACTTCGATATCGCTCAGATCAACTGGAGACCCGACTTCGATCCGTTCTTTTACCAGCAGCTTTCTCGGCGAGCGCGGCAGATTTACCTGTTTCGCGGCGAGTATATTTTCGACCTTCCGGGAGGGATTGCAGTCGAGACGCCACAACTTGGTCACGCGACGTACCTGTTTTCCAAGTCCTCGAGCATGGAAGCCTTCCTTGCCGTTTACATCAAAAGCTCCAAGGAGGACATCCGAAGGAACCGGGGCAACATTGCCGAGAAGCTCGGCTTCCTAGGTCGCACTATCCACGATTCCAATCCCTGCTCGTGGTTGAAGAATCTGGAATTGTTACTCCCCGAGTAGGCTAGGCCCTAATGCGGGATTTGACTGTGGGGCACGCGCCTGTCAACCAGTATGGCGCATTTGTCCGGACCTTTGTTTTCAGCGCTGGAAGCCCTGGCGGGTGTTGTCTTCGAAACGGAACCGAAAGAAGGAGGATTAGGAGCCTTGAGCTGGTATGGCATGAGAGAAGTCTCGTCCGAACTGGCCCGCTCACAAACATTTAAAAAGGTGAGCGACGATATAGGCTGCGCTTCCTAAAGCAGCCGCCAGTAGCAAGAAGCCGACGGCCAGCCAAAGGAAGCCTCGAATACCTTTGAATTGGTTTGGAGTTTCAAAAATGCGGAGATTCTCCAGTTCTGCCTAAGCGTACGAGTGACTTCAGGCGAATTTGTCATCGTCCGTGGCGCCCAACGACAGTAAGTATCCCCCGGCGAAGTTGGGGGCTTTTGATTGTGAGCCGCTCAAAGCGGCTGCGGGGTCGCTAACGCGGCCCGCAGCCTAATCTGGTCCTGTTGGAAGAGGTACTGGAAAAGACGGGTGGAAAAAACGGGTTGACAGCCGTTCGCAATAATGCGAACATGCACTGGAGACAACATGCCGGCAGCTGAGGTTATCCTCTACCAGGACGCCCAAGGCAAAACGCCGCTTCTGATTGAATGGCTAGATGTCCTTTCGGAAAAGGCCCGGCTAAAGTGCCTTGTGCGGCTCAAACGGCTGGAGGACTTGGGGCACGAACTTCGGCGTCCGGAGGCGGATTTCCTCCGAGATGGAATCTACGAGTTGCGGGCGAGCTACGAGGGAGTTCACTACCGGATGCTGTACTTCTTCCACGGAAGGAAGGCCGTGGTTGTAACGCACGGTGTGGTGAAAGAACGTGAGTTGCCCGCGCGGGAGATCAAAAAGGCAATCCGAGCTAAATCGGCCTTTGAACTGAACCCGGCTGCTCACACATTTAAGCCAGGGGGTAGCATATGAACAACAAGCGGCGATTCAATTCGAAAGGTTTGCAGTACGCGTATGACCGCTATGTCGGCGCGGATCGAGAGTTGGCTGCTGCTTTCGAGGAGGATCTGTCCGCGGCTGATGTCGCAAGCCAGATCTACAAGCTCCGAAGCCGGTCTGGTCTCAGCCAGCGCCAACTCGCAGCCAAGGTGGGAACGACCGCTTCCGTCATTTGCCGCCTTGAGGATGCCGATTATGAGGGGCACTCACTTTCGATGCTTCGGCGGGTCGCCACAGCTTTAGACAGAGAGGTCAAGATTGTCTTCGTTCCGACCGGACGCCGCCGAGCGGCCGCCTGAAGGAAGGCATTCCTTGCCCGCTATTCTCCCGCCCATGCGAGTGCCTTATTCAGGAGCGAGGAGTCCCCGCTCTTCGGAGGCTCTTCAACCGGTGCAGCCCGAAAAGTGAGAGCCGGTGGTCGTTGACAATAATGTTCAGCAAGCAGAGTTGGTGGTTCGGTCGGAGCTTCCTTCCCCCGCGAGCCTGAAGGTCGCGGCGGATGGGACAGATTCGACCGGAGGCATAAACTCGTGTCAATTAAGACCCAAGAAACTTGTAAACCCGTCCCGCCCCGGTGGACTACTGCCAAAATCCAGGCAGAAAAACGTGTGTGTGTTTTGTGTGTGAACCCTGCCATTTGTGCGGTTTGTGCGGTACTAGCGGTACGCAGTTTCAATAACTTACGTTGGCAAAACCGGGGGCGTGGGTTCGAATCCCACCCTCTCCGCCAGCCTATTTCCTTACTTCTCAGTTATATGAAAGCCTCAGATTTTTCGTGTACCTTTGGTGTACCCTTCGTTCGAGCAAAGACCCGCGAAGCTTGCTAAGTGTACCCCTGCTACTGTGTACACATGACGCAGCGGCACTCGCCTGCAATGGCGGCAGGAATGGCTGACGATGTCTGGACATTAAAGGAATTGCTGAGTAAGATTGGGCAGTAAATGGAAAAGGCCCGATTGGCAGTCGGGCCTCACACTCTTTGTGCTACACAACGCAAGGATGGCATGGGAGTGTGCGAATTGC
>Ga0181518_10005718_pt1 | contig 10652 bp, 7 predicted proteins | sample PEATcosm2014_Bin_28_FD_119751 | JGI IMG/M metagenome (GOLD analysis project Ga0181518, IMG submission 119751) | Peatland microbial communities from MTU Mesocosm Facility, Houghton, MI, USA - PEATcosm2014_Bin01_60_metaG | ecosystem: Environmental > Terrestrial > Soil > Wetlands > Peat | place... | reverse complement strand
CATCGGGGGCTATAGCTCAGTCGGTTAGAGCGCAGCACTGATAATGCTGAGGTCGCAAGTTCGATTCTTGCTAGCCCCACCACTACGTCGGAGGTGGCGCGAAGGCTCCCCCGCGACGCCCAGGCCCCTGAGACCCGGCAGGAGGTCGCGGGCGAGGGCCGTTTCGGACACTTCTCGAGGATGGTCGTCCGATCAGGACTTGGTGCGTCCTGTCAGCCTCCATCGGCACACCGCCCGATCTCCCACGGCTCCCTGACGATGACGGGCGGCACTCGGGGCCTCCGTCAGCTCCAGACCCTTGCCCAGGACCGTCGAGACGGCAGCACGATGCGGGCGCCGCACAAGCCATCGCCAGAGGAGGAAACTCATGCACCTTTCCAGGCGGGGAGGTTGAGGGACCGGGCCGCGATCCTCGACGAACCCGTGGTCACGTACAGGGTGAAGCACGACCAATTGGGACCTTCCGAAACCCGAACTCGACGGCGTTTCCCACGTGCGCTGCTCGCCGCCGTCGCCATACGGCCCCGGGCCGGGGTGACGACCCGGTCCTCGGGCCCGAAGTCGCCTCGACCCTGGCCCTCGCTAGTCGGGCCTGCTACCTTGCGGGCCATGAGTCTAAACTTGGGTTGCAGAGTCAGGGTCGGAGTCGCGGTTCTGGTCATGGGAACCACCGCCGGGGTCGTCGGGATGTCGGCGGTTTCCGCGACGGCAGGTGCGATTCCTCCTCCTCCCCCCGTCAATCTGATCCAGAACGGGAGCTTCGAGAACCCGGTCGTAACGCCGGGTAGCTACTTGACCGTGGACGCCGGCGCGACGACGATTCCCGATTGGACGGTGGTGACCCCGGCTAGCTATATCGCAGCCGGCAACAGTCCGAACGCCGGGAGCGTGGACGTGGTGTCGAGCACCTACAACGACTGGGGCTGCGAGGACGGGAGCAACTGCATCGACTTGGCCGGCACGACGGAGGCGCCAGGCGGGCTCGTCCAGGCAGTGACCACCACGCCCGGAGTCGAGTACAGCCTCTCCTTCTGGTCGGCGGTCAACGGTGACGAAAGCACTGGCGACGGCGTCACCCACACCCTGGGCGTCACCGTCAACGATTCCACGATCGACACGGTCCAGGCGGTCGCCGCCGGTACTCCTCTCCACTGGGTGCAAACCACCGGCACCTTCATGGCCACCTCGAACACCAGCACGATCGAATTCGACGACGATACCTACCCATTCGACCAGAACCAGGGACCCACGCTCGACAACGTGTCGCTCACCGCGGTGTCCGACACCATCACGGCGAGCCCTGTGACGCCTCCCATCCCACCGCAGGTGGCCGGCCAGACGTTCAGCAACCAGACCGTGGCGACGTTCACCGACTCGGACACCGCCTACCTGGCGTCGCAGTTCACCGCCACCATCAACTGGGGCGACGGCACAACCCCCCTCCCCGCCGGCGTGATCACCGGGTCCGACGGCAGCTACACGGTCACGGGCACGCACACCTACGCGGCGATCGGCACGTACGGACCGGTCGTGGTCACCATCACCGACCCCGTGGGCGCGACCGGCACCGCCACCGACAACAGCGTGCAGGTGGCGAACGCCGTCACCTCCTGCAGCGGGACCGTGGCCTGCGGCGCGACCGTTCCCGAGAACAGCCAGAACAACATCAAAGCCTCGGTCTCGACAACGGGTTCTGGCTACGTGCTCCTCTCGACCTTCCCGAACTCGGGGTCGGCGGCCTTCTCGTGCGATGACGGGTTCAAGCACGCACCGAGCGACGTGGAAGAGACGAACACGTTCACCTCGGAGACGGGGACCATCACCGCTACGGACACGTTCCCGGCCAAGGACGGCACGACGGGCACCGGCCTCGAGGGCCTGCTCTTCTGGGTCTGCTTCAAGAGCAGCGTCCCCTTCAAGGACCTCACCGGCCAGTCGGTTACGACGGGTCTGCTCCCGGTGTGCAATCCGTTCAAGCCCGGGCCGGGACCCTGCATCGACTCCATCCTCCCCACGTCGGGGGGGAGCATCACGGAAGAGATCACCTACCCGGCTGGTGACCCCGGCTACCGATGACGCCCGGAACGGGGTCCGTCCGTGGTCAGGGGTACGCCGAAGTGAGGGGTGCGCCGGCCGCCCTGTCGTGATCGTCGACCCCGGCCGAGGGACGTCCTCAGCCGGGGTCGCGTCGGCTCCAGGCTCTAGGCTGGTGACCGTGACGACTGGGCCCGCTCCAGGGACCGTCGCCCAGATCCTTCCGACGGATCACGTGGAGGGAGTGACCGCGGACCTCTTCGTGCCGTACCTGCCGCGCCTGGTCGTGGACTGGCAGGCCACCGCACCCGAGCTGCGCCACCGGTCGGTCGAGGGCAGTCTGGTCTTCGTCGACATCTCGGGTTTCACCAAGCTCTCCGAGGGACTGTCCAAACAGGGCAAGATCGGAGCCGAGGAACTCGCTGCCATCATCAACGAGTGCTTCGTCGGCCTCCTGGCCCTGGCCTACGCCGATGGCGCCCAGCTGCTGAAGTTCGGCGGGGACGCCCTGCTCCTCCTCTTCACGGGACCCCAGCACGAGTCGCGTGCGTGCCGTGCGGCCTTCGCCATGCGGCGGCACCTGCGGACCGCCGGCAGACTCAACGTCCTGGGTCAGCGGGTGAACCTGCGGATGTCGATCGGGATCCACAGCGACATCTTCGACATGTTCCTTGTCGGATCGTCGCACCGCGAGCTCGTGGTCACCGGGCCGGCGGTCAGCACGGTGGTCTCGATGGAGGCCACGGCGACGGCCGGGCAGATCCTGGTCAGCCGGCGCACCGCGGACGCGCTCCGCCCGTCGGACCTGGGGGAGGTGCGTGGCGAGGGCGTGCTCCTGCGTCGTGTCCCGTCCGTCGCCGCCCAGTCGCCGACCTCCTACGGTCCGGTCCTCGCCACGGGGGACCCCTCGCAGTGCGTCCCGGCCGCCATACGCAGCTCCATCAACGAGGCACAACGAGAGCCGGAGCATCGGCGGGTGACGGTGGCCTTCGTGCACTTCGACGGCACGGACGCCATGCTCGAGTCCTCCGGTCCCGACGCCGTGGCCGAGTACCTCCACCGACTCGTCACCGACGTGCAGGACGCGGTCGACGAGCGCGCCGTCACCTTCATCGGGACGGACGCCGACCACGACGGGGGGAAGATCATCCTGGTCGCGGGAGCACCGTCGGCCTCGGGGGAGGACGAGCACCACATGCTGCTGGCGCTGCGCCAGATCATGGACCAAGAGCGCCACCCCGCGCTGCGGGTGGGGGTCAACACCGGCCGCGTGTTCGCCGCCGACATCGGCCCGCCGTACCGACGCACGTTCACCGTCATGGGGGACACGGTGAACCTGGCCGCCCGCCTGATGGCCAAGTCGTCGCCGGGCAGCATCCTGGCCACCCCCGTGGTCCTCAGTCGCTCGGGCTCCGAGTTCGAGGCGAGCGACGTCGCCCCGTTCTTCGTGAAGGGGAAGGCGAAGGCGGTCCGGGCCGTGGAAGTCGGTCGGCGGGTCGGCTCGCGGTCGGTGGACGGCGGAGACCGACTCCCTCTGGTGGGACGCCAGGAAGAGCTGGAGAAGTGGCGCTCCATGGTGGACAGTGCCCGTCACGGTTCCGGCTCGGCGGTCGAGCTCGTCGGCGAGCCGGGACTGGGCAAGACGCGGCTCGTGGAGGAGTTCCGGCGCGAGGCAGCCGACATGAGGATCCTGACGACCAACTGTGAGTACTACCAGTCGGCCATCCCCTACGGCGCACTCCGTGGCATGGTCAGGGAGCTGCTCGGCATCGACCACTCCAGTGGCGAGGCAGCAGCGCGGGAGCGGCTCTCCTTGGTCCTGGACGAGAATCACCTCTTGCACTGGGCGCCCCTTGTGGGGACGGTGGCCGACGTCGACGTGCCCGAGACGCCCGAGACAGCGGAGCTCGACCCCGAGTTCAGGGCACAGCGACTGGGGCGGGTCATGACACAGCTCCTCGGGCAGTTGGTCGACCGACCCACCCTCCTGGTGATCGAGGACACCCATTGGATGGACGAGGCGTCGGCGGACCTGTTGCGCTATCTGACCGCCAGCATCGCGTGGGCGCCCTGCCTGCTCTGCTACACGAGACGCGACGTGGAGACGGGCTTCGTGGGACGCCAGCCCGACGTGTCCCGCATGAAGCTCACGCCCCTTGACGGGTCCGCCGCCACCGAGCTCATCGAGATGGCGATGAGCGCCAACCCGTTGTCGGCACAGAAGGCAGCCCTCCTGGCGGAGCGTTCGGGCGGCAACCCGCTCTTCTTGCGCGAGCTCCTCGCCGAGGCGAACGAGGGCGGGGACCTCGACTCGCTCCCGGACTCGGTGGAAGCTGTCATCGCGGCGCGCATCGACCGCCTGTCCACGGCGGACCGCCACTTCCTGCGGCGGGTGTCGGTGCTCGGCCGCTCGGCACCGCGCCAGCTCCTCGAAGCGGTTCTCGAGACGGTCCCGGACCCGGCCGACGAGCTCTGGGAACGGCTGGCGGACTTCATCGCACCCGACCAGGAGGGCAATCTCGTCTTTCGCCATGCGTTGCTGCGTGACGGCGCCTACGACGGGCTGTCCTACCGGCTGCGCCGCGAGCTGCACGGACTGGTGGCCGATTCCCTCCTCATGGCCGCCGGAGCTCAGCCCGAAGAATGGGCAGAGTCCCTGTCGCTGCACTACCTCCATGCCCAGCGATTCGAGGAGGCATGGCGGTACTCACTGATGGCAGCCGACCGCGCCGTGGCGGTGTATGCGAACTTCGAGGCCTCCGAGTTCTTCGAGCGGGCGCTCGTGGCATCGCGCCGGCTGGCCACGGTGAGCGTGCAGGAGTTGGCAGACGTCCACGAGGCGCTGGCCGACGCCCGCCACCGCAGCGACGACTACGCCGGGGCGGTGCAGGAGTACAGAGCGGCCAGACGGCTGACCGGAGACGATCAGCTGGCCCAGGCCCGCCTCATGCTCAAGCTGGCCCAGGCCCAGGGCTGGCTCGACCGTTACAGCAACGCGCTGCGTTGGATCACGCGTGCCCTGCGGATTCTCGACGGCGCCGAAGACCCCGCGGCCCAACGGCAGCGGGCCCAGCTGCTCTCGTGGTACGCCCGATTCTGTCAGGAACAAGGGCACCACGAGCGGGCCATCTCCTGGTGCCACCGTGCCATCCCCCAGGCCGAGCTGGCGGACGAGAAGGACGCACTGACCAACGCGCTCGGCGTGCTGGACTGGGCCCAGATGGATCTCGGTCGGCTCGAGAGTCCCACGAACTGGAGACGCGGGCTCGCCCTGAGCGAGGAGATCGGCGACCTGCAAGGGCAGGCCACGATGCTCAATTGCCTGGGCATGTTCGCCTACTTCCAGGGCCGGTGGAACGAGGCACTCGAGCACTACGGGCAGGCCCAAGAGAGGGCCCGGCGCGTCGGGAACCTTGTGCAGCTGGCCACCTACCAGAACAATGTCGCCGAGGTCGCCCTCGACCAGGGTCGGATCGAAGAGGCCGAGCACCTCTTCGAATCGGTGTCCCGGACCCAGCGAGTGGCCGGCTACCGGTCGGGTATGGCCCGCGCGAGCTGGAATCTGGGGAGGTGCGCCGCCGAGTCCGGTCGTTTCGAGGAGGCGATGCAGCATTTCAAGGAAGCACAGCTCGAAGCGGAGCTGCTCGGGAGCCACGCTGAGTTGGTCGAGATCGGGGCACGCTGGGCCGAGACAGAACTGCTCGCCGGCAACCTCGATGCGGCGTTGGCCCGGGCTGACGCCGAGATCGAGCGGGCACGCTCGATGGGCGGGGGGCACCACATGGCGCTGCTCCACCGGGTGCGCGCGGTCGCACTGGCCCGCTCGGGTCAGCTCGAGGCGGCGCACCGCGCCGTACAGGACAGCCTGGAGGCCGCCCGCGCCCGCCAGATGGACTTCGAGTTGGCGCTGACGCTGAGGGTCATCGGCGAGCTCGAGATGGAATGCGACGGTGTGGGCCCCGACGACGCCGCCGCGGAGAGCGCGCGGATTCTCGATGCGCTGGGCGTGCTGAGATCCCCGGACCTGGCTGGAATGGCGAACGCCTAAACCCGCCGGGCCGGTCGGCGGCACCTCGGGCACGCCCCGAGCACCTCGAGGCGGTGGCTCTGAGCCTCGAAGCCCTGCCCTGCCTCCAGTTCGCCCTCCGTGACCGCGACCTGCCGCTCAAAGTCCGCGCTGGGGGTCACGTCGGCCACCTCCCTTCGCCCCGAACGATCTCTCCGACGGACCCGTCGCTCTGGGCGATGGCGCACCCCTCAGGATTGCGCTCCAATGAGTCGGGTAGTAGACGGGCGACAGGCACAGCCGCCCCTCGGCGGGCTGGCCACCACGCCACCACGAGGAGGAGCCCATGCGACAACGCCCCATCGGTGACCGGACAGTCAGCGCCATCGGGCTGGGCGAAATGCCACTCTCCATTGAGGGCCGTCCGGACCGCAGCCGGGCGATCGCCACCATCCACGCTTCGCTCGACGCCGGCGTGACCATCATCGACACCGCCGACGCCTACTCGCTCGGCGTGGAGGAGCACGGCCACGGCGAAGTGCTGGTGGCAGAGGCCCTGGCCGCCTACGCCGGGCCCACCGACGACGTGCTGGTGGCCACCAAGGGTGGGCATCGGCGCCCGGGCGACGGCAGCTGGACGGTGCACGGCGACCCGGCGTACCTGAAGCAGGCCTGCGAGGCCTCACTCAAGCGCCTCGGGGTCGAGGCGATCGGCCTCTACCAGTACCACCGGCCCGACCCCTCCGTGCCCTGGGCGGAGTCGGTCGGCGCGTTGGCCGACCTGCTGGACGAGGGCAAGATCCTGATGGCCGGGGTGTCCAACGCGTCCGTGGCCCGTATCGACGAGGCCCAGCACGTGCTCGGCGGCCGGCTGGTGAGCGTCCAGAACGAATTCTCGCCGCGCTTCCGGTCCTCGGAGGGCGAGCTCGACCACTGCGAGCGGCTCGGCATCGCGTTCATCCCATGGAGCCCGCTGGGCGGCATCGGGAACGCCGACGACATTCAGAAGAACCACCCGGCCTTCGCCGAGGTCGCCGCCGAGGTCGGGGCGACCCCCCAGCAGGTCACGCTGGCCTGGATGCTGGCCAAGGGCTCCCGGGTCATCCCGATCCCGGGGAGCAGCCGTCCCGAGACCGCCATCGCCTCGCCGGCGGCGGCGGACATCTCGCTGACGCCCGAGCAGGTCAACCGGCTCGACGCCTCTTGAACCGACGGCGGGACACCCAGGGGCGGCCCGGAACAGAACCACATCCCGGTGTGTTGCATAGTTTTGCCCTCGATTTCCCCCGGACCCCGGAGAGGCGTCGCAGGCGCGAGAACGACGCGACAGAGAGTGAGCCGCCATGCCTGCAGTGACCATCCCCGACAACCTTGTCCTCCCGCGTATCGAGACACCGGTGTCGGCCGCCATTCGCCCGGTCAAGAGCGTGAGCGACGCTCCCCCCGGCTTCGAGGGGGAGGGATTCCCGGTGCGCCGGGCCTTCGCCGGGGTGTCGCTGGCCGACCTCGACCCCTTCATCCACATGGACCAGATGGGTGAGGTGGAGTACGCCCCCGGTGAGCCCAAGGGCACCCCGTGGCACCCCCACCGGGGCTTCGAGACGGTGACGTACATGATCGACGGCACCTTCCAGCACCAGGACTCCATCGGCGGGGGCGGCCTGATCACGAACGGCTCGACGCAGTGGATGACCGCCGGCTCCGGCATTCTGCATATCGAGCGACCGCCCGAACAGCTCATCGCCAGCGGCGGGCTGTTCCACGGCATACAGCTCTGGGTGAACCTGCCATCCGCCGACAAGATGATCGATCCTCGCTATCAGGATCTCGAAGCCGGCAACGTCGTACTGCTCACCTCACCCGACGGTGGCGCGCTGGTCCGGGTGATCGCGGGCGACGTGGCCGGGCACCGCGGCCCCGGTGCGACCCACACGCCCATCTCCTTGGTGCACGCCACGCTGCAGCCCGGGGCCGAACTGGTCCTCCCGTGGCCGCCCGAGCTCAACGCACTCGTGTACGCCCTCTCGGGGACCGGCACGGTCGGTCCGGACGCCGGGCCGTTGCGCACCGGGCAGCTGGTCGTTCACGGAACCGGCGACGCGCTGGTGTTGCGGGCGGACGCCGCGCAGGAGTCACGTCACCCGGCTCTGGAGGTGCTGGTCCTAGGGGGCCGACCGATCGGCGAACCCGTGTACGCACACGGCCCCTTCGTCATGAACACCCGGGCCGAGATCATTCAGGCCTTCGAAGACTTCGAGGCCGGCAAGCTCGGCACGGTCCCGGCGGACCACATCGGCAACGCGTGAGCCGGATTCCCGGGGGCGAGGCGACGAAGAGCGACTCCTGGAGCGCCGACGACATCGGCGACCTCACCGGCCACGTGACACTGGTCACGGGCGCCAACAGCGGCATCGGCTACGAGACCGCCAAGGCGCTCGCCGACCACGGAGCGCATGTGATCCTCGCCTGCCGTAACCAGGAGAAGGCGCGGCGGGCCCGGGACAAGCTGGAGAGCGAGCTCGACCGCAGCTCCCTGGAGTTGGTGGATCTCGATCTCGCCGATCTGGTGTCCGTGCGTCGAGCCGCCGATGCAGTTCTCTCGCGGCACGCGCGGCTCGATGTCCTGGTGAACAACGCGGGCGTCATGGGCACCCCCTACCGGCTCACGGCCGACGGATTCGAGTTACAGATGGGCACGAACCATTTCGGCCACTTCGCCCTCACCGGCCTGCTGCTCGACCGGATCGTCACGACCGAGCGTTCCCGCATCGTCACCGTGAGCTCACACATGCACCGCATGGGCCGGCTCGTCCGCGGCGACCCGACCGGCGCATCGGCGCGCAACACCTGGGTCAGCTACGGCACCTCGAAGCTGGCCAACCTCTTGTTCACCGCGGAGCTCAGCCGGCGGCTGACCGCGGCCGGCCTCCCCACCCTGGCCGTGGCGGCGCACCCCGGCTGGACCCGCAGTAACCTCGCCGGCAGCGGCGCCGCGCTGGGCACCAGCCGCTTGCGGCGCAAGCTCGGGCGGACCGCCGGCACGGTACTCGGGCAGTCGACGGCCGGCGGGGCCGTCCCGATCTTGTGTGCGGCGACCGCGGCGGCCATCCGGCCGGGGCAGTACATCGGCCCGGCGCGCCTGTTCGGCATGTACGGGCCGCCGTGCGTGGCCCGCCCCGCGGCGCGCGCCCGCGACGCGGTGGCGGCCGCGGACCTGTGGGAGGCCTCCGAGGAGCTGACCGGAGTCCGCTACTCGGTCGACGCACCCGTCTGAAGGCACCGGCAGCAGGGTTCGGACACCGGCCCACCTCCAGGCGCCGCCACCGGTGCCCGGGAATGGCAGAGGAAGTCGGCGTGCGCCGCCGAACGATCCGGCCGCAGGACTCGACCCAGGACGACGATCACGACGGAGGCCGCGCCGGCCCGGCGCAGGGCGGCGGCGGCGCTCTGCGCCCGGGAGCCGCTGACATAGGTGTCGTCGAGCAGCAGGGCGCGTTGGCCGGCGACGTCGGGCCGGAACGCCGCAGGGACCTCGAAGGCCCGGGCGTCGGGCCGCATGTGGCCGACCGGAGCCCCGGAGCGAACGAGCAGGTGAGGGGACCAGTGGAGGTTGCCGGCGCGGTTGCACACGGCGTCCGCCAGTCCCTTCACTCCATTGAGCGGCGAGCCGCCCGGGCGGGCCGACGAAGGCACCGGGAGCGCGAGTGCCAGCGGGCCGCCCGCCGTGTCGGCCAGGCACCAGGCATGGGCGCGCAAGAAGCCGTCGAAGAGAGCGCGGACCATGGGAGCGAAGCGGCGGCGTACCTCGCTGACCGGTGACTCCTTGTACCCCAGCAGGACGGCATAGAGGGGACCGGGCAGCGGGCACAGCCGTACGGGGAAGACGGGTGCGAGGGCGAGACCGAGCTGGCGGCCGACCCAGCGGCAGGCGAAGCACACGGCCTGGCCTCGGCCCGAGGGCCCGCAGCAGACGCGGCACACTCCGGGCCCGGGGGCCGGCACACGGTAGGGGTCAGGCGGGGTCGGGGTCGGGTCGATGAAGGAGAAAGGTCCCCGTGGCCCGACTGACCAGCACGCCATTGGCGGCGCGCACCGTTGCCTCGCCGTAGGCCACCTGCTTCGCCATCCGCACGACCTCGCCACGCAGCTCGAACCGGTCGCCCTTCAGGGCGGGCCGCATGCACTCGGTCTTCATCTCGAGCGTGCCCCGGGTGCGGGCCTTGCCCGGGAGGGCGGCGTTGATGGCGAAGTTCATGGCGGCATCGAGTAGGAGTGAGTGGATCCCGGCCTGAGTGACCCCGTGGGGGTTGCACGCCATGTCGGTCGGCGTGAAAGTCCCAGTGACCCAGCCCAGGTCCTCCCCGTCGACGCCGTAGCCGGTGAACGCGCCGCCGACGACGTCGATGATGGGCATCCCCCCGTCGCCCAGCCAGCGGTCCATGTCCTTGCCGGTGCGGCTCATCGGGGGCAGACCCTACCGGCCGATCGGCCGGACCCCCGGCGCCCGATAGCCCTCCGGGGCGTCCCAGGTAGAATGTTCCCCGATTCACACCGGCAGGCAGCGGGCCGCCGGAATCGGGAGGAGACCCACCATGACCACCGCAGTCGTCGT
>Ga0181518_10005711_pt1 | contig 10660 bp, 9 predicted proteins | sample PEATcosm2014_Bin_28_FD_119751 | JGI IMG/M metagenome (GOLD analysis project Ga0181518, IMG submission 119751) | Peatland microbial communities from MTU Mesocosm Facility, Houghton, MI, USA - PEATcosm2014_Bin01_60_metaG | ecosystem: Environmental > Terrestrial > Soil > Wetlands > Peat | place... | reverse complement strand
TCGCAGCAGTTCGGCGCTCTCCACCACCGGCACCACTGCGTGGGCTTCCAGCCAGCCGCGCTCCACCATGGTTTCCTGGATTGCCTTCGATCCCAACAACCGCGGAGTGGTTTATGCCACCTATTCCGCGTATCGCAACGGAAACCTCAACGTCAGCCACGTTTATAGGAGCACGGATGGCGGGGCGACGTGGAACGGCATCGACGGCGCGGGCTCGACGGCTCTGGCCGATATCCCGATCCACACCATCATTGTCGATCCCGAGAATCCCTCCACCCTCTATGTGGGCTCCGATACCGGAATCTTCATCACGCAGGATGGCGGCAACACGTGGGCCCATGACCAGAGCGCCTTCGCCGACGCCGTAGTCGACTCCTTGAAGCTCGACCGGCCGCTGGGCGGCTCGGTTCTGTTCGCCTTCACGTTCGGACGCGGCGCCTGGAAGACGCCGCTGGCCAATGCGCCGGTCGGTTGCACGTATTCTGCTTCACCCGTCAACATTGCCGCGCCTTCAGTGGGTGGCTTGTATCCCGTGGCTGTCACTACGGGGTCGGGATGCTCCTGGGTGGTGGTGCCTTCAAGCGCCAGCGCATTTGCCGGTGCGCAGTCGCCCGCGTCCGGGACCGGCAGCGAAAACGCCATCGTCTCGGTTCCCCCGAACCTCACCACAAGCGCGCGCAGTGCGACACTGGTGGTGGCCGGCACGACGGTAACCGTTTCGCAGGCCGCGGAAAGTTCGACAACAGGCGGGAGCAACGAATACGCCGCCCTGACTGCGCGGGCTCTTCCATACACCAGCGTTACCGACACGCGAACCTTCACCTCCAACCCCTCCGACCCGGTCCATAGCTGCACCGGCTCGGCCGACTACAAGACCGCCTGGTGGCTGCTCACCGCGCCTTCCACCGGCATGATGGAAATCACCGTCCAAAGTGAACGCTATGACGTCTTTGGAGACGCTGGGTTCGTTCTCACTGCTTATCCTTCCGGCCAAGCCAGCGCCGGTAACGAACTGGGTTGCACGACTATTCCGCGCGACACCACCAATTGGCTGTACAGCAAAATCCGTTTTGCGGTTACAGCCGGCGCAAACTACCTGGCGGAAGTCAGCGCGACCGGGAACACCGCCGCCGACGGCGGCTACACCCTGCTGTTCGCCGCCATGGGACCTCCCGCTTTCACCATATCGGTGAGTCCCTCGGCCGCCCAAGTCGCATCCGGCGGTTCGCTGCAGTTTACCGCCAACGACACCGCCAGCCTGAATCCGGCGGTGCGTTGGTCGCTCAACCCGGCGCTGGGCGTGATCTCACCGTCCGGACTCTATACCGCACCGTTGGGGATCACCACCGCCAGCAGTGTCACGGTGACGGCCACCGCCTTTGCCGATACCAGCAAGCAGGCCAGCGTCAACCTGACGGTCAATCCGCCGCCGCAGATTGCGCCAAGCATTTCGGCGGTTCAGAACGGAGCCAGTTTCCTGCCCGGTTTCTCACAAGGCTCATGGATCACCATAAAGGGAACCAACCTGGCCGGGACCACCCGCATCTGGACGGGCGCCGATTTCGTGGGCAACAATCTTCCCACCCAACTGGATGGCGTCGGCGCGACCGTGGATGGCAAGCCGGCTTACGTGTACTACGTCAGCCCCACGCAGCTCAACGTGCTGGCGCCCGCCGATGCCGCGCAAGGCCCGGTGCAGGTGCAGGCGACCTACGCGGGACAGACCAGCGCCAGCGTGAGCGCCGTGGAGTCGACCTTCTCGCCGGCCATGTTCATGTTCGGTCCGTTAGGGCAGAAGTACGTGGCTGCCGTGCGCTCAGACGGACAGTACATCGGGCCGACCAATTTGTATCCCGGCGCCACGGTGCCCGCTCAGGCCGGCAATATCATTCTGCTTTACGGTACGGGCTTCGGTCCCACCAACCCGCCCACTAACTTCGGCCAGACGTTCGCCGGCGCGCCGCCGACCGCCAACACAGTTACCTGTACGATTGGCGGCGTATACACCAACGTCCAGTTTGCGGGGCTGGTGGCTCCCGGCGAATATCAGATCAACATTGTGGTGCCGTCCGGCCTTCCGTCGGGCGACAACTTGGTGGTACTCACAGTCGGAGGCGTGACAACTCAGGCGAACGCCTACCTGACGATGCAATAAGACGAAAGCTGGTGCGGTTTCGGGACGGGGCGGCGACATGAGCGCCGAGGCGGTGGCCGCTAACGCGGCTGACGACCGGCCGGGAGGCCGGTCCCACCTAGTGCCTGTCTTTCTTCTGGAAGAACTTGCGCTTGACGTCCGGCCAGAATTCCTTCAGCACGTTTGAAAATGCGTCAGTGCCGCAAGCGATCAACAGTCTCTGCACATTATCGGACACCGTCCGGGTATCGGGATAGTAGGCGTTGGAGATGGCCACGGCCGCGGCATTCCCGCCCCACTCCGAAAAATTGAAGGTGTTGCGGCCCGTGTCCATGCGCGCCACCACGATGCGGGTGAGTGCATACCACGCGCGTCCCGGCTTCGGGCCCTCGCCCAGCCGGAAGTACCGCGGATCCTGGTGGAACAACGCGGGCACGAAGCCTTCCGTCATCATGTTGCCGATCATTTGGTCGCCGTAAGCCGTGCCCAGCCGCTTGGCATAGCCTCTCATGCCTTGGCCGAACGATGGATTCTGATTCTCGAGCTGGTACAGCCCCGCAAATGCCGAGGCTGTGGGGAACACCGGCCAATCGAACGAGTCTTTCACCGCGATCATCACCTTCTGCCGGGGTGTAATCAAATGGAAGGGGATGGAATTCTCGGTGGTCCGGTTGTTCGGAAGAACGCCGAAGATGCGTTTATCCTCGGGAGCTTGAACCGGGATTACGGAATCCCCCGGCGTGGCTCCGCCGGCGGGATTCTGCGCGCGGGCGCAGCACACCGCCAAAGTTGCGAAGAGCACGACCCAGTGGAGCAGGCGCATTTTCTCGTCAGATGGACGGGATCTCGCTCCGGTTTCCAAAAGTTGTGAGCAGTTTTGTGAGATTTTACACAAGCCCCGGCCGGCCGCTTAGGCAAGGAGGGGCGCTGTCAATTGATCGGCTTGTCTTTCTTCCTGGAAAAATGGCGCTTGACGTCCGGCCAGAACTCCTTCAGCACATTCGACAGAGCGTCGGTTCCGCACTGAATGAGCAGTCTCTGCACGTTGTCCAACGCGGTGCGGCCGTCCGCGTAGTAGGCGTTGGAAATGGCCACGGCTACAGCATTGCCGCCCCATTCGGCAAAGTTAAACGTCATGTGATTCTTGTCGGTAGGGGTGACGAAGATGCGGGTGGCGGCATACCAGACACGCCGCTTCTTGGATCCCTCTCCGAGCCGGAAATAGCGCGGATCCTCGTGCAGCAAGGCCGGCGCGAAGCCTTCCGTCATCATGTTGCCGATCATCTGGTCGCCAAAAGAAGTGGCCACGCGTCGCGCGTAACCCTTTAATCCCTGGCCGAAAGAGGGGTTATCGTCCTCCGCCTGATACACCACCGAATAGATTGCCGCCGTGGGGTAGACCGCCCCATCAAAGGAGTCTTTGGCGGCGATGTCGAGTTTCTGTTTGGCAGTGAGCGCGTGAAAGGGATTGGAAGCTTCCGTGGTACGGTTGTTGGGAAGCACTCCGTAGGCCCGTTTGTCTTCGACAACCGGCGCCGGTTGGGCGGAATCGGTGGGAAGGCTTTGCGCGTGCGCCAGGGACACACCTAGAATAGTAAGAAACAGGACGGGATGGCGCACACTCATGATTATCAACGATTAGATAGGCTAAAACACAGGCTGGGTGCGCAAAGTTGATGACTCTTTTGGGCTAGTAAATAGTGGAACTGAAAATAAGCCCCAATCGGGAGGGCAGAGCAGAGCGGGTGGCGTAGCCCTGCTAAAATTAAGTTTCCCCTTGGAGGAGAGTGCATGGCAGTAAAAGACCGCCGGCCAACGGTGGTGGTGGACGTGGGAGGTGTGAAGGTGGGCGGCGGGCATCCGATTGTGGTGCAGTCGATGACCAACACTGACACGGCCGACGTAGCTTCCACGGTCAATCAGGCGATGGCGCTGGCGCGCGCAGGCTCGGAGCTGGTGCGCGTGACGGTGAACACGGAACAGGCCGCCGCGGCGGTGCCGAAGATTGTCGACACGATGGAGAAGTTCGGCGTCCGCGTGCCGATCATTGGCGACTTTCACTACAACGGCCACATTCTTCTGAAGAAATATCCGGAGTGCGCCCAGGCGCTGGCGAAATACCGCATCAACCCGGGGAACTCGGATATCGGCAAGAAGAACGACGATAATTTTCACACCATGATCGATGTGGCGATCGAGAACCGCAAGCCGGTGCGCATCGGGGTGAACTGGGGCTCGCTCGATTCGGCGCTGCTGACCCGCATGATGGACGAAAATTCGCTGCTGCCGGAACCGAAGGACGCGAGACAAGTGACGCTCGACGCGATGGTTGAGAGCGCCGTTCAATCGGCGCGGGCGGCGGAAAAGCACGGCCTGGCCCACGACCGCATCATCCTCAGCGCCAAGGTGAGCGGGGTGCAGGATCTGATCGACGTGTACCGCGCGCTGGCCGCGGTATGCGATTATCCGCTGCACCTCGGGCTGACTGAAGCGGGCCTGGGCAGCAAGGGCATTGTGGCGACCACGGCGGCGCTGGCGCCGGTGCTGCAAGACGGTATCGGCGACACCATTCGCACTTCGCTGACGCCTATGCCCAATGGCGACCGCACCGAAGAGGTGCTGGTCTCGCAGCAGATTCTGCAATCGCTGGGCATCCGCAGTTTCACCCCGCAGGTGACGGCCTGCCCCGGATGCGGCCGCACCACCAGCTCGTTCTTCCAGGAAATGGCCGACCAGATCCAAACCTATCTGCGCGACCAGATGCCCAAGTGGAAGGCCGGACACCCGGGCGTGGAGACCATGAAAGTCGCGGTGATGGGCTGCGTGGTGAACGGGCCCGGCGAATCGAAGCATTCCAACATCGGAATTTCGCTGCCCGGCACCTTCGAAGAGCCGAAGGCGCCGGTGTACGTGGATGGGCGCCTGCTGACGACCTTGAAGGGCGACCGCATCGTGGCGGAATTCATCGATATCCTGAACGACTACGTGAGATCGCACTACGCGGTGTGACCGATGGCCAGGCGATTCACTCTCGCGGAAGCACAGAGCCTCATCCCGGAGGTGAGCCGCCTGTTGCTTGACGCGGTGTCGCTGAAGGGCGCATACCAGGAGGCGGAGCAGGCCATTCAGACCTGGGCCCAGCGGATCACCATGATGGGAGGGGTCATGGTGGACCGCAACCAGGCGATGGATGCGCGCAAGCGGCGCGACACCTCGGCCGCCAGCCTGCGCAGCGCCATCGAGCAGGTGCAGGCCCTCGGCTGCGTGGTGAAGGATCTGGATATCGGGCTGATCGATTTCCCGACGGAATTTCGCGGTGTGGAGGTTTACCTGTGTTGGAAGCTGGGTGAGCCGAAGATCGAGTTCTGGCACGGGGTGGAAGAGGGATTTCGCGGGCGCAAAGCCATCGATCATGATTTTCGCGACCACCATCGCGGCGACCCCGCGCAGTGAAGCCCACCCCATGCCACACGGAGCGAACGAGACCGAAATCAAGCTGGCGGTAGAGAGCACGCAGGCGGCTCGGCGTCTGTTGCGGGCGGCGGCCTTCACGGTTTCGCGGCGCCGGGTTTTCGAAAGCAACGTGATTTTCGATACGCCCAAGCTGGCTCTGCGCCAGGCCGACACGCTGCTGCGGGTGCGCACGGCGGGCGGCCTCGCGACCGTCACTTACAAAGGCCGGCCGGCGGTGGCCAGGCACAAGAGCAGGGAAGAGCTGGAACTGGAAATCGCCGATGCAGCAACGATGGGAGCCATCATCGACCGGCTGGGGCTCAGTCCGGTGTTCCGCTACGAGAAGTACCGCACGGAGTACCGGCAGAGCCGCGGCGCGGGCGTGGCGATGCTGGACGAAACACCTGTGGGAGTGTACCTGGAGCTGGAAGGCGAGCCGCGGTGGATCGACCGAACGGCGCGGCAACTGGGATTCAGCGAGCGGGATTACGTGGTAAGCAGCTACGCGCGATTATACCTGGAATGGTGCCGGCGGAAGCGGGCGAAGCCGGCGGACATGCTGTTCGGGAGGGCGGGGAAGTCATCCATTCGATGATGCATTGAAGAAAGGAAGTGGGACGGACGATCGGGTTGTGTCGTCTGTCGGGCGGTCGTGCTTTGTGGGAGCCTGACAGACCACGAAAAACGATGGTCTGTCAGGTCTGTCCCACCGAAGCCACTACCTTACCGGAACCGGCGGAAGCCGCCAAAGCCAAATCCACCGCCCCATCCGCCGACGTACAAGCTCGGACCCCAATAGTAGGGGTAATACGGATAGTAGTAGGGGCTGTAGCCGTAGTAGGGGCTGTAATAACCGGGTCTTTGGACGGTTACACGTTGTGTCACCGGTGTAGCCTGCCGGGCATAGTCTTCGGGACCCACAAAGCGGAATGCCTGCGGGGCGTTGCCCGTTGCGATGGTGAGCGGACTCTGGATCTGGAAGGTCAATGCCGTTTCGGGATAGATAATGCTGGGATGGTTGCGCGTGACCAGCACGCCGACGATCCCAGCAGCTGCACCGGCGCCTGCGCCGACGGCCGCACCCTGGCCCCGGTCGGCCGCTGCGCCGATGGCCCCGCCCATGGCGGTTGTGCCGACAATCGTGCCAGCCTGCTGGCCGCGAGGAGTCATGCCACCCTGGCGCGAAATCAGTTGCGACCGCACCGATACCTGTTCGCCATCGGCGAGCGTGAGTCCGGTCAGTTCGACGCCCAGATGGGAAACGCCCTTGACCTTGTCAGCCTGCGCCACGCGGCCGTAAACGATCTGGCCGCGCTGTGCGATCACGATGCCGTCGACAATCACCGGTTGCGCCAGCGTGCCCGAGAACGAATCGCCGGCCTGATTCTTATTGGATGCCAGCATCTCGTTGATCCGCACCGTGACGAACGAGCCGGCCTTCATGGTGACTTGCTGCGGAAGGCCGTACGTGGGACGCGTGGCGGCGGGAGCCGCGGCGGTGCGCTGCGGTTGCCCGTAAGCGTCAGCCGGCGAAGCCGTCTGCATGGGCACCGCGGTTTGGGGCGCTGGCGCGGTTTGCGCCAGAGCCAGACCAGATGCTGTTAACAAAACCAAAATGGAGCGAATGGAAATCCTTGTCATAGTTGCTGCCTCTTGTCGTTCATTAGGTTCGACGTGCTTGTATAGTGCATCTGTTTCACCAATCTGTTCTTGGTTGCAAATAACTGAAAAATAAGGCGAGAACTACTGCGGCCCATGGCTGGAATGCACCGCCCTTGGTGGATTTCGGCCACCCTTGGACCGGCAACCAACTGGCGGCCCACATTTCGGACGAATTCGTGTCAGAATAGTGTGTTCCGGATCGCCGGTTGATGGCAGTGTTCGGTCGTGCTTGCGGAAGCTCCGCAAAGGTCGCTAAAATCAACGCGTTCACAAAATCCCAGGAGGATTCATGGCAGTTGAGCAGAAGGTGAAGCAGATTATTGTCGAGCAACTCGGCGTCGACGAGAGCCAAGTGGACAGCAACGCGTCTTTCGTTGACGACCTGGGCGCCGATTCGTTGGATATCGTTGAGCTCGTCATGGCGTTCGAGGAAGCTTTCGAACTGGAGATCCCGGACGAGGACGCCGAAAAGATCACTACCGTCAAGGACGCCGTCGAATACATCGAGAACAAGACCTCCAAGAAGTAGCTGGCAGGCTGATTGGGGAGACTCTTTTTGACGCGCAGAGTGGTAGTGACCGGCGTTGGCCTATTGACGCCGCTTGGCATCGGGACCGACAGCTCCTGGGAGGCAATCCTCGCGGGCACGTCTGGTATTGGCCCAATCACGCAGTTCGATGCAACCGCATTCTCCTGCCGAATTGCGGGAGAGGTTAAGGGCTTCGATCCGGCCGCCTACATCGAGAAAAAAGAAATCAAGAAGATGGGGCGGTTCATCCAGTTCGCCATCGCGGCGGTGGATTTCGCCATGGAGAGCTCCGGCCTGAAGATCACGCCGGAGATCGCCGAACAGGTGGGCGTCTATATCGGCAGCGGCATCGGCGGCTTCGAGGTGATCGAGCGCGAACACCTGACGCTGCTCCAACACGGCCCGCGGCGCATCTCGCCGTTTTTCATCCCGGCGACCATCATCAACCTGGCGTCCGGCTATGTCTCGATCCGCACCGGCGCCAAGGGACCGAACTCGGCTACCGCTACGGCCTGCACCACCAGCGCGCATTCCATCGGCGATTCTTTCCGCATGATCCAGCGGGGCGACGCCGACGCCATGATCTGCGGCGGCACCGAAGCCGCCGTCACACCCATGGGCATTGGCGGGTTCGCCGCCATGCGCGCCCTTTCGACCCGCAATGACGAGCCAGAGCGGGCCTCGCGGCCCTGGGACAAAGACCGCGACGGCTTCGTGGTGGGCGAAGGCGCCGGCATGCTGATCCTGGAAGAACTGGAAATGGCACGCGGCCGCGGCGCGCGCATCCTGGCCGAAATCGTGGGCTACGGCATGAGCGCCGATGCTTTCCATGTCACGGCGCCGCCCGACGACGGCGACGGCGCCTTTCGCGTGATGCGCAACGCCATGCGCGACGCCGGGATTGAACCGCGCCAGGTGGATTACATCAACGCCCACGGCACTTCCACGGAAGTCGGCGACCGCGCCGAAACGGCCGCCATCAAGCGGGCCTTCGGCGACCATGCTTACAACGTGGCCGTCAGCTCCACCAAGTCGATGACCGGCCACCTGCTGGGCGGCGCCGGCGGTATTGAAGCCGGCATCTCCGTGCTGGCCCTGCGCGACCAGATTGCGCCTCCCACCGTCAATCTCGAAAACCCCGATGCAGGCTGCGACCTGGATTACATCCCGCTGCGCGCCCGCCGGATGAAGATTGAATATGTCCTTTCCAACAGCTTTGGCTTCGGTGGGACCAACGGCTGTCTGATTTTTAAGAGATACCAGGAATGAGCGACAGGATCGCCTTATGAAAATCGTCGTCGCCATCAAGCAAGTCGCGGTGCGCGATTCGCAGCTCCGGATTGCCGCTTCCGGCCAGTGGATCGACGAAGCCGATCTGGCTTATGAAATCAACGAGCCGGATGCGTACGCGCTGGAAGCGGGCTTGCAGCTCAAGGAAGCCCACGGGGGCGAAGTGGTAGCTCTCTCCGCCGGACCGTCGCGCGTCGCGCAGACCATCCGCGAAGCCCTGGCTAAGGGCGCCGACCGGGCGATCCACATCGAAGAGGATCTCTCTTCCGCCGACCCGCTAGCGACGTGCCGGCTGCTGGCGGCTGCCTTGAAGGCGGAAACGCCGGATCTGGTTCTCACCGGCCTGCAGTCCGACGACCTGGGATACGGCCAGACCGGCCCGATCCTCGCCGAGTTGCTGGGCGTGCCGCACGCCACCATCATCATGCAAGTGGAGAAGAGCGATTCGGGCATCCGCGTGAAACGGGAGCTGGAAGATGGCTGGTTCCAGTTCGTGGATATGCCGATGCCCGCCCTGCTGAGTATTCAATCCGGCTTCAGCAAGCTGCGCTACGCGACGCTGATGGGCATCAAGAAAGCCAAGAGCAAGGAAATCCGGCGCGTTGCGGCGGCCGATCTGAGCGCCGCCGCCGCTCCCACCATCGCGTTCGACCGCGTCTACCTTCCGGAGCGCACCAAGCGCACGCAGCTTTTCGAGGGCAGTCCCAAAGAGGCCGCCGCTCAACTGGTGGAGAAACTGAAATTCGAGGCGCGGGTCCTATGAACATCCTCGCCGTGATGGAACAACGCCACGGCCAGTGGCACCGCATGTCGTTTGAGACCCTGGCCGCCGCGCAACAATTCGCCGCGCAACTGGGCGGCACCGCATCCGCCGCGGTACTGGGCCGGGGAACGGCCCCGCTCGCCGCCGAGCTCGCCTCGCGGCGGCTCGATAAGGTCTACGCGGTGGAACACGAGCTGCTCGGCGAATACACGGCCGACGGATATTGCCTGGCCCTGCGCCAGCTCATCGAGCGCGCGCAACCCTCGGTGGTGCTCTTCCCGCACACTTACCAGGTCCGCGATTTCCTGCCCAAACTGGCCGCCCGGTTCGGCCGCGTAGCGGTGAGCGACGCGGTTTCGCATCGCATCGAAAACGGCCGGGTGGTTCTGGTGCGGCAGCTTTTTCAAGGCAAGGTGAACGTGGATGTCCGGTTTCTGGGCGATGGCCCGCATTTCGCCTCGCTGCAAGCCGGGGCGTATCGCGCCGACCAGGTAGCCGAAGGCACCGCGGCGGTGGAGGCGTTCGCGCCCCAGATCTCACCGGACCAGGTGCGGACGCGCCCGCAAGAGCCGTTCCGCGAATCGCAGCGCGCCGTGGATCTGGGGGCCGCGGAAATTATCGTCTCGGTGGGCCGCGGCATCAAGGAAGCCGATAACATTCCGCTCATCCAGAAACTGGCCGATGTTCTGGGCGCCGAACTGGCGGCTTCGCGTCCCATCTGCGATGCCGGCTGGCTTCCCATGGAGCGGCAGGTGGGCAGTTCCGGACAAACCGTTACTCCCAAGATGTATCTGGCGGTGGGCATCTCCGGTGCGATTCAGCACCTGGT
>Ga0181518_10005705_pt1 | contig 10669 bp, 7 predicted proteins | sample PEATcosm2014_Bin_28_FD_119751 | JGI IMG/M metagenome (GOLD analysis project Ga0181518, IMG submission 119751) | Peatland microbial communities from MTU Mesocosm Facility, Houghton, MI, USA - PEATcosm2014_Bin01_60_metaG | ecosystem: Environmental > Terrestrial > Soil > Wetlands > Peat | place... | reverse complement strand
TCGACCGCGCCGGCCGATGACCCGGCCCATGTCCTCGGGGGCGACGTGCACCCGGAGCACCACCGATCCCCGGCGGTTCTCCGCCTCGACCACCACCGAGTCGGGCTCGTCGGCCAGCGAACGAGCAATGTAGGTCAATACGGCCACCGGCACCGAGTCGTCGCTGCGGTTGCCGACCATGTCGTCGCCGTCATCGGCGACACCCTCGCCCAGGGCGTTGACGTCCCCGTCCTCGTAGTCGATCTCTTCTTCGACCTCTTCCTCGTCGTCGAGGTCGTCGTCGAGGTCGTCACCGGCGATCGTGTTGACGTCGCCGGCTTCGTAGTCGTCGCTCACTTGGCCTTCCCCGCGGTGAACTCTTCCCACGCGCCCGAGGTCTTGAGCAGACGCTCGACCCGCTCGGTCGGCTGGGCACCCTGGCCGAGCCACTTGAGCGCCTTGGCGTTGTCGATGATGACGACGGCTTCGGGCTCGGCGGCCGACTTGCCCCTCGGCGCGTACGTTCCGAGGATCTCGAGGAAGCGGCCGTCGCGCGGAGAACGGCTGTCCGCCGCCACCACCCGGTAGGTCGGTTGCTTCTTCTTTCCCATCCGCACAAGGCGAAGCTTCACTGCCACCGATTCGTTCCTCCGTAGATGCTTGCGACCGGATCCGAGCGGGCGAGACCACCCTCAATCGGTCGGCTTCTGGTGTCGTCAGACCTGCCAACCGCCCGGCACGGCCCCGGATCGACGCCCGGGACTGCTCCGAACGACCATTCTCGCAGATACGGGCGGCCCTCCGCCCACCCGGGGTTGTCCCGAGGTCACCGGCCCTTGGGCGGGGTGACCCGGCCCCCCTTCTTCTTGTTGCTGCCGCCGCGGCCTTTGGCTCCGCCGGCCGCTGGGCGCACCTCGGATTTGGCGGCTACCCCGGCCCGCCCGCCCAGCATCTCGGCCAGCGAGTCTTCGGCACTCCCGCCGCCCAGGCCCCGGGCCGCGGCCAGCCGGCCGAGGCGGCCGCCGGGGGCGCCCCCGAGCGCGCCCGGACCCATCCCGCGCATCATCTTCTGCATCTCTTTGAACTGCTTCAGCAGCTGGTTGACCTCCTGGGTGGAGGTGCCGCTCCCCCGGGCGATGCGGACCCGGCGGGACCCGTCGACCACCACCGGATCGGCCCGCTCGGTCGGGGTCATCGAGCGCACGATGGCCTCAATGCGCGAGACCTGCTTGTCGTCGATCTGGTCGGCCGCCTGACGGATCTCCTTGGACATCCCGGGCATGAGCCGCAGGATGCCCCCCAACGAACCCATCTTTTGGACCTGGTGGAGCTGCTCTAAGAAGTCGTCGAGCGTGAAGCGGCCCGACATCAGCTTGTCGGCCGAGCGCTCGATCACCTCTTGGTCCATCGTCCGCTCGGCCTGCTCGATCAGCGTGAGCATGTCGCCCATGCCGAGGATCCGGTCGGCCATGCGGTCCGGGTGGAACAGGTCGAGGTCGCTCAGCTTCTCCCCGGTGGAGGCGAACACGATCGGCCGGCCCACCACCTCTTTGACCGAGAGCGCCGCACCGCCCCGGGCGTCGCTGTCGAGCTTGGACAGGATCACCCCATCAAGGGCCAGGGCCTCGTGGAACGCCCGGGCGGTCGCGACCGCGTCCTGACCGGTCATCGCGTCGATCACGAGGAACGTGTAGTGCGGCTCGGTGCGCAGCGAGATCCGCCGGACCTCGTCCATGAGCGCGTCGTCGATGGTCAGGCGGCCGGCGGTGTCGATGATGCAGACGTCGCGACCGAGCCGGCGCGCCTCTTCGACCCCGGCCACCGCGGTCGCCACCGGGTCCCCGGGCTGGCTGAACACGCTCACCTGCGCCGAGGCGCCGAGCACCCGCAGCTGTTCGACCGCCGCCGGCCGCTGCAGGTCGGCGCCGACCAGCAAGGGGTTCCGCCCCTGCTGCTTCCACCACTGGGCCAGCTTGGCGGCGGCGGTGGTCTTGCCCGAACCCTGCAGTCCGGCCAGCAAGACCACCGTCGGCGGTCGCGACGCGTAGGTGAGACGGAGCGTCTCGCCCCCCAGCGCATCGATCAGCTGTTCGTGGACCGCCTTGATCACCTGTTGGCCCGGCGTGAGGGACCTGGCCAGGAGCTCGCCGCTGCAGCGCTCGCGGACCGCCTCTACGAAGTGGCGGGCCACCCCGAGCTCGACGTCCGCGTCGAGCAGCGCCGTGCGGATCTCAGCCAAGGCCTCGTCGAGGTCGGCGGGGGTGATGCGGCCCCGGCTCCGCAGCCGACCCGCGACGCGCTCGAGGCGTTCGGAGAGGGCGTCGAACATGGAATTTTCAGGCTACCGGAGCCCTACTGGCCGACCAGCGCGTCGACGAAGGACTCTGGGTCGAACGCGATCATGTCCTCGGGTCCCTCGCCCACGCCGACCAGCTTCACCGGCAGCCCGAGTTGACGCTCGATGGCGATGACGACGCCCCCCTTGGCCGTCCCGTCGAGCTTGGTCAGCACCACCCCGGTGACCCCCACCGCCCCGGTGAATTCGCGCGCCTGGGCCAGCGAGTTCTGGCCGGTCGTCGCGTCGAGCACCAACAGCACCTCGGTGACACGGCCCGGCTCGCGGTCGGCCACCCGGCGGATCTTGCGGAGCTCGTCGACCAGGTTGACCTTGGTGTGCAGGCGTCCCGCGGTGTCGGCCAGCACCAGATCGTTGCCCCTCGCACGGGCCCGCTGGACGGCGTCGAAGACCACCGAGGAGGGATCACCGCCCTCGGCGCCCCGCACGATCTCGGTCCCGGCCCGCTCGGCCCACAGGGCCAGTTGGTCGGCGGCGGCGGCCCGGAAGGTGTCAGCGGCCGCCAGCAGGACGGAGCGGCCCCCGATCCGTTGGGCCAGCGCGACCTTGCCCAAGGTGGTCGTCTTGCCGACCCCGTTGACGCCGACGAACAACCAGACGTTGACCACCCCCGGCTCGTCGTCAAAGCGCAGCGACCGATCGGGATTCTCGGCGAGGATCGCCACCAGTTGCTCGCCCAGCGCCCCGAGCACGCCCTCGGCGCCGTCGCGCCCCGCCTGGCTCTGGCGCAGCCCGGCCACCAACGCGTTCGTCGTGTCGACACCGACATCGGCTCGCAGCAGCGCGTCTTCGGCCGCTGCCAAGGCGGCCGCCACTTCGGCGCGTCCCCCCAGGGATCGCAGCGGCGCGAACAGCCCACGAGTTCGGCCCAGTCGGTCGCGCAGGGCCGGCGGTTGGGTCGCCGGCACGGCGGCCCGCGACGGGGCACCCTCGGCGCTCTCGGTGGGTTCGAGATGCGGTGGTGCGGTGCGCGGTGGTGGGGTGCCGGCCTTCGTGCCTCTACCGACGCGGCGGCGCCCGATGACGATCGTCGCCGACAGCGCGAGGACCACCACGACGGCCAGGACGATCCACAGTGCGATCACGGAGTCCGGAGCCTACCGGGGCGCGCCGGACCGGCTGCGTGGGACCCTCGGGTTCAGGACGCGGCCCGCTCGGTGCGATCGGTGCGGTCCTCGACGCGCTGGCTCACCACCTGGGAGGACCCGCCGGGGGCCATGGTCACGCCGTAGAGGGCGTCGCCGGCCTCCATGGTCCGCTTCTGGTGCGAGACGATGATCAGCTGCGCCTCGTCCCGGAACTCATGGACCATGTCCAAGAACCGGTGCAGGTTGACGTCGTCGAGCGCCGCCTCCACCTCGTCCATGAGGTAGAAGGGCGACGGCCGGCTCTTGAACACGGCGAACAGGAACGCCAGCGCGGAGAGCGATCGCTCCCCGCCCGAGAGCAGCGAGACCCGGCGCACGTTGCGTCCGGCCGGCCGGATCTCGATGTCGACCCCGGTGTTGAGCAGATCCTCGGGCTCGGTGAGCACGAGCCGCCCGGTGCCGCCGGGGAACAGCGTCGAGACGAGGGTCGAGAAGTGCTCGTTCACGTCGGCTACCGCAGAGGCGAACGTCTCGGCGATCTCCTGGTTCAGGGTGCGGACGACCTCTTGGAGCTCCCGGCGGGCCGACCGCACGTCGTCGGTCTGGGTCTCGAGCTCTTTGTGACGCTCCTCGAGGGTGCTCAGCTCCTCCAGTGCCAGCGGGTTGATCGGGCCGAGGCGGGCCAGCTTTTCCGCCAGTTGGTCGGCGTGCTCGGCCGCCGCGGCACCGGCCGGCAGCTCGGGGCAGCCCACCGCGATCACTTCGGCCGGCGTGGCGCCGAACTGCTGACGAACCATCTCGGTCAACGACTCGATCCGCACCTCGACCTCTGCGGCGTCGTGGTCGAGCACCCGGGCCTGGTCCCGCACCTCCCCCAGCCGATGCTCGACCGCTGAGCGGTCCCGGTGGAGCGACTCGAGGCGTTCGCCGCCGGCCCGGACCGCCTCGATCTGGTGCCGGTAGTCGGCGTCGAGGGCCCGCTGGACCTCGACGAGCCGCGCCCGCTCGCGCGCCACCACGCTCGAGAGCCGGTCGACCGCGCGAACGTCGGCCTCCAGGCGCATGCGACGGGCCGCCGCGGCCTCGCGCTCCTCACCGTGCCCCGACAGCCGCCGCTCGACCTCGGCCAGTCGGGCGGCCAGCATCCGCTGGCGCTCGGCGAGCCCCGCTGACACCAGCTCGGTCCGCTGCCTGGCCTCGGCCAGCTCGGCCCGGCGCACCTCAAGGGCCCGCCGGCCCACCTGGGCGTCGACCACCCGCTGCCCGGCGGCTGCGAAGGCGACCTCCAACCCGGGCAGCGACCCCTCGTACTCGGCCAGCACCCGGGCCTCGTTGGCGGCGGACGCCGCGACCTCGTTGTGGGTGCGGCGGACGTCGTCGAGCTCGGTCTCAAGGCGCGCCCGGTCGTTCAGGATCCGGCTCCGCTCCGCCTCCAGCGCCGCGGCCTCGGCGAGGTGGCGGTCCAGACGCCGGGTCGCGCTCACCGCGTTGTTCCGGGCCTCCTCGAACGCGGCCCGGACCCGGTCGAGCTCGGCGGTCGCGGCCTCGGCGTCGCCCGCCGCCAGTACGGCGCGCGACTCGGCTTCTTCGACTGCGGTCACGGTCACCAGCCGGGTCGAGGACCGGGCGCGCCAGCCGCTCCGGGCGAAGCGGTCCCCCTCGGTGGTGACCACCACGAGTTCGGGGCGGTCAAGGGCCAGGTCGATCGCTCGTTCCCATCCCTCCACCGCGACGGCCGCCCCGAGCACCGCGTCGAGGACGGAGTCGAGCGGCCCCCGGCCGCCCCGGCGGGTCCGGACGTGGGGGCGCAGCGGCTCGGCGCCCTCGGGCACGTCGGGGAGTCCCGGCCATGGCGTCACTCCCTCGGGGGCCGGGAGGACCGCGCCCGAGGTCCCCTGGCTGCGCAGCCGACCCAGCGCGTTCTTGGCCGCCCGCCGCCCCTCGACCACGACCGCCGCCATCGACGCACCGACAGCCGCCTCGAAGGCCGACTCGAAGCCCGGGTCGATCTCGACCAGCTCGATCAACGCGCCGACCACGCCCTCGCCGCCGCTCAGCATCTCCCGGCCACCGGACCCCTGGAGCTCCTGGAGGGCCCGCGACAACGCCTCGGCGCGGGCGGCCGACCGGTGCCGCTCCTGTTCGGCCGCCGCCACCTCTCGCTCGGCCGCCTCCGCGGCGCGCTTGGCGTCGGCCGTGACGGCCTCGGCACCCGCCGCGTCGGCTTCGAGTTGCGTGGCGCGCTCGGCGAGCGAGGCGCGTGTGGCCTCGAGCGCGCTGGCGGCGTCGGCCAGCTCGATGTCCCGGTTCCCCAGTCCGGCGATGCGGCGCTCGAGCGAGCGGAGGCCGGCCTGGGCCTGGTCCCCCGTCCTTCGCAGCACCTCGACCCGGGCCCTCGTCACCTCGAGGGCCTCCTCGGCCGCCGCGATGTCCCCACGGTCGCCCCACTCGGCCAGATGGGCCTGCTCGTCCGCGGCCAGGTCGGCATCCTCCCGGACCAGGGCGTCGAGCTCGGGGGCCATGGCGAGCGACTCGGACTCGGTCGCTGCCATCTCGGCACCGAGACGCGCCGCCTCGGCCTCCAAGGTGGACACGACGTCGACGTCGGCGGCCGCATCGAGCGACACTGCCAAGGACCGGCGGCGCTCGTCGAGCACATGCATGGTGCCCCGGGTCCGCTCGAGCAACGCCCGGACCCGGCCGAGGGCGGCCGCGAGGTCCTCTTCTCGGCGCGAGGCCAGCTCGGCCGCGGCGGCCGAGGCGGCCCGGTCGAGCTCGGCCAGGGTCCCCTGCAGCTCGGTCTCCTCGTCACGCAGCGCCCCCAAGGAGCTCCCAGTCACCCGGCCGCGCTCGGCCAGCTCGGCCAGCTCGACGCCGGCCAGGTGCTGGCGGAGCTCGGTGAGCTCGGCGACCAGGCTGGAGTGGCTGCGGGCTGCGGTGGCCTGGCGCTCTAGGGGACGGATCTGGCGGCGCACCTCGCGCACGAGGTCGCCCAGTCGCTCGAGGTTCTCCTGGGTCGCCGCCATCCGCCGCTCGGCCCGTTCGCGGCGTTGGCGGTGCTTGCGGACCCCGGCTGCGTCCTCGATGATCGCCCGACGATCCTCGGGGCGCGCGTTCAGCACGGTGTCGAGCTGGCCCTGGCCGATGATCATGTGCTGCTGGCGGCCGACGCCGGTGTCGCTCAGGAGCTCTTGGATGTCGAGCAGGCGGCACGGTGTCCCGTTGATCGCGTACTCGCTCTCGCCCGAGCGGAACAGGGTCCGGGTGATGGTCACCTCGGCCATGTCCAAGGGGAGCTTGCCCGAAGAGTTGTCGATCGTGAGCATCACCTCGGCCCGGCCGAGGGGGGGCCTGGTCGAGCTCCCGGCGAAGATGACGTCGGCCATCGTGGCCGACCGCAACGAGCGGGGACCCTGTGCGCCCAGCACCCAGGTGACGGCGTCGACGACGTTGGACTTGCCGCTGCCGTTGGGGCCGACGACGACCGTGACACCCGGCTCGAACTCGAGGACAGTGGGGTCGGCGAAGGACTTGAAACCCTTCATGCCGAGGGACCGCAGGAACATCGAGGCGACCCTACCAACCCCCGAGCACCGACCAACGGACGTGCCGGTGCGCCAGACGAGCGCTCAGACCGGTAGTGGGACGCTACCCTCAGACCTGGCAGTGCTCGCAGTAGAAGGTGGAGCGGCCCCCGGTCTTGGTCCGGACGATCAGGTTGCGGCACCGCCGGCACGGCTGGCCCTCGCGGTCGTAGACCTGGTGCTGGCCCTGGTAGTCGCCCACCTCGCCGAACAGGTCCCGGTACTGCTCGTCGGCCAGCGACGAGCCGCGGTGTTTGATCGCCTCGGCCAGGGTCTCGACCATGGCCCGGTAGAGGCGGCGGGCCTCGGTGGCCGACAGGCTGTCGCTGAGCCGGTCGTAGCGCAACCCCGACGCGAAGAGGATCTCGTCGGAGTAGAGGTTCCCGATCCCCGCGGCGAACTGCTGGTCCATGAGCAGCGCCTTGATGCCGGCGTGGCGCGACCGCATCATGATGGCGAAGCGCTCCCAGCTCATGACGTCTTCGACCGGGTCGAAGCCCAGGTGGGCCAGCTCGGGGACGGCCTGGCGGATCGGCACGGTGGCGGCCGGCGACGCGCCGTTGACCGACGACGAGGAGGCCGGCTTGTCCCCCTCGCCGGTGGTTGCGCCCGAGATGAACATCTCGCCGAAGGTCCGGGGGTCGACGTAGCGGAGCTCGCCCGCCTGGGTGAAGGTGATCACCACGTGGGTGTGCTTGGGTTTGGGCTCCTTGGCGCTCTTCACCCGGAGCAGCTGGCCGCTCATGCCTAGGTGGACGACCAGGGTCGCGCCGTTGTCGAGGTTGATGAGCAGGTACTTGCCGAGGCGTCCCACCCCCTTGATGGAGCGGCCCTCGAGAAGCGCCCGGAAGTGCTTGGCGCTCGGGTGGCGGCGCACCGAGCGCCCGTTGGCCACCGAGACCAGCTTCACCTTGCGCCCGACCACCTCTTTGGACAGGTCCTGACGGAGGGTCTCGACCTCGGGGAGCTCAGGCATCGCCGAGCCTCGCCAACGCGTCGGCCGCCGCCGCCTGCTCGGCGTCCTTCTTGGAGGTGCCCTCGCCCGAGCCTCGCAGGGTCCCGGCCACGAAGACCTGGGCCCGGTAGCGGCGGCCGTGGTCGGGTCCCGAGCCCTCGATCGCGTAGACGGGTACCCCGTCGCCGCTGCGCACGGTGACCTCCTGGAGCCGACTCTTGTGATCGAAGTCGTCCGGCTCCGCGGCCGCGCGACCGATGCGGTCGCCGAGCAGCCGCAGCACGAGGGCTCGGGCGGGAGCCCACCCGGCGTCGAGGTAGACCGCGCCGATCAGGGCCTCGGTGGCGTCGGAAAGAAGCGACCCCTTGGCGCGCCCGCCCGAGGATTCCTCGCCCTTGCCGAGCAACAGGACGGCCCCGACTTGCAGGTCCTCAGCCACCCGCGCCAGCACGCGCGCGTTGACGACGGCCGAGCGCACCTTGGCCAGCTGGCCCTCGGCGAACTCGGGGTAGGTGGCGTAGCAGTGTTCGGCCACCACCAGACCCAGCACGGCGTCGCCCAGGAACTCGAGCCGCTCGTTGGAGGCGCTTCCCTCGCGCTCGGCATACCAGCTGCGGTGCGAGAGCGCCTGGTGCAAGAGCGACCAGTCGTTGAAGCGATGTTGGAGCCGGTCCGCCAACGCCCGCTCGCCGGCCGCACCGTCGAGATCCAGGGGGTCGAGCGGCCGAGGGCCGCTCACCGAGGTGGCTTGCGTCGCCTCGATCAACCGGCTCCGAGCTTGGCGACCACGTAGTCGACCGCATCGCGGACGGTGCGGAGGTCTTCGAGATCCTCGTCCTCGATCCGGAAGCCGACCGTCCGCTCCCCCAGCTCCTCCTCCAGCGCCTCGACGAGCTCGATCAGGGCCAGGGAGTCCGCGTTCAGATCCTCGGCGAACGACGCCGTCTCGGTGATCGAGGTCGGATCGGTCTCCAAGATGTCGGCCAGCTGGTCACGGATGAGCTCGAACACCCCCTGGCGGTCGAGGGGGGGCCGGTCGATATGGGTCTCTGCGGGCACAAGAGCTCCTGCACGCTGGGGATATGGCCACCGCATCTTACCGGGATCCAACCTGTCTCGGCGTCGTCTGGCGACCCCAAATTCCCCATTGAGCCGATGAACTCCCAGTTCAGAAGGGTGATCGGGCTCGAGAGACCGGACGGGCCGGCGGGCGGGGGAATTCCGCCGGCGCTCCGATCGTGCCTGGCTCGATCGTGGCCAGCCAGATCGTGCCTCGCTACGCGGCCTCGGCGGCCATCTCGGTGGCGAACCCGGCCGACCGCTCCATCCGGGTACCCCGGGGTGTCCCACGCATGAGGGCGGCCGTGAGCACGAACGCCACCACGACCATCACCGTGCTCACCTCGAAGGCACGGGTGTAGCCGTGCACCGTCGCCACCGGGATGGCCCGGGAGGCCGCGGCGGCACCCAGACCCCGCGCGTGCGCGGCCAGGTAGCCGGCCGCGGCCGAGCTGGCCACGGTGTTCAACAGGGCGATCCCGAGCGAGCCCCCGACCTGCTGGGTCGCGTTGACCAGGGCGCTGGCCACGCCCGCGTCACCCTGGTCGACGCCGAGCAGGGCGGTGCTGTTCATGGGGACGAAGGCCAGGGCCAGCCCGAGGCTGATCACGATCTCGGCCGGCAGCACCCCCGAGACGAACGTGCTGGCCACGCCGAGGCGGGTGAACAACAAGAGCCCGGCGGTCGTGAGGACCAGCCCGGCCAGCATGAGTCTGCGCGGGCCGAGCCGTGGGAGCAGCTGGCTGGCCACGGTGGCCCCGAAGATGATGCCCCCCGACAGCGGCAGGAAGGCGAAACCGGTCTTGAGCGCCGAGTAGTGCTGGGTGGCCTGGAGGAAGTAGGTGAGGAACAGGAACGTCCCCAGCATGGCGATCCCGACGAAGAACGACGCCAGGAAGGCCCCACCCCGGTGTCGGTCGAGGACCACCCGCACCGGCAGGATCGGGTGGGTGGCCCGCAGCTCGGTCGCCACGAAGGCGATCAGGGCCACCACGGCGCCGGCCAGCAGGCCGACCGTCACCTTGGAGCCCCAACCGTCGGTGCCGGCGGTGGTGAACCCGTACACAAGGAAGAACATTCCCACCGTGACGAGCGCCGCCCCCCGCAGGTCATAGCCCCCTCGTGACTCGACCCGGCTCTCTGGGAGCACGCGCCGGACCGCGACGGCCGACACCAGCGCGATCGGCACGTTGATGAGGAGCGTCCAGCGCCACGAGGCCAGATCGGTGAGCATCCCGCCGAGGACCAATCCGATGGCGACGCCCCCGCCCGCCACCGCGGCATAGACGCCGAACGCCCGGGCTCGCTCGCGGGCCCCGGTGAAGGTGACCGTGAGCAGCGACAGCGACGCCGGCGCCATCAGCGCCGCGAAGGCACCCTGGAGCGCCCGGGCGCCGAAGAGCATCGCCGAGGTCTGGGCCAGGCCGCCCAGCGCCGAGGCGGTGGCGAAGCCGAGGAGCCCAATCTGGAGCATGCGCCGTCGGCCCAGGTAGTCGGCGAGCCGGCCACCGAGCAAGAGCAGCGTCCCGAAGACGAGCGTGTACGCGGACAGCACCCACTGGCGGTCGAGCGTCGAGATGTGCAGCGCCCGCTGGGCCGACGGCAGGGCCACGATGATCACCGAGGTGTCGAGGACGATCATCAGCTG
>Ga0181518_10005704_pt1 | contig 10670 bp, 6 predicted proteins | sample PEATcosm2014_Bin_28_FD_119751 | JGI IMG/M metagenome (GOLD analysis project Ga0181518, IMG submission 119751) | Peatland microbial communities from MTU Mesocosm Facility, Houghton, MI, USA - PEATcosm2014_Bin01_60_metaG | ecosystem: Environmental > Terrestrial > Soil > Wetlands > Peat | place... | reverse complement strand
TGGAGTGCACATAATCCGCCAGAGCTTTCATCCCGGAAGGGAAGTGTTGCGGGTCCGCGACGATAAATCCGTTCTCGTCGCGGCTCACCTGCCAGCAATCATCAATCACCACGTATTGATACCCGGCTTCCTTCATTCCGTTCATAGCAATAGCGTCCGCAACGGACTTGATCAAATCCTCGCTCACGTTGCAGGCAAACTTGTTCCAGCTATTCCATCCCATCGGCGGTGTCTGTGCCAGTGAGTCACGTTGACTCTGCGCCATCGCCTGACCTGCAAACAAAACGGCCATAAACGAAACAGCCACGATCAACACGAATCCATGCATTGCCCCGCGTTTCCAATTGCCATTCATCTCTTTTCTCCTAAGGACTTTTCCATCAGGTAGAGCGCGAACGCCTGGTTAGCCTGTAGAACACAAGCGGCATGTGGCCACTCGCAACATAGCGCCCCTCTGGCCCGAAGTAAAGTGAGATGCGTATGGCCGTCCGTAACTGGTGATGGCGAGCACACAACCTGTGACTGATATCGGCTTCAAATTAATATCATAGACAGCAATACCTGTGACAAAATGACGCTATAAGCTAGCTCGTACGGAAATCGTCTTCAGTGCCAGGTAAAATGCGCAAACTCAATCTACTACCGGCCGCCGGAACGGTCTCCCGCGTCTGGCCTCTTTCTGTTCTCTCTCTCTGCCTTGTGGCTATGCTCTGCCTCGTCTTCGCCACCTCCCTGCGGGCAGACACAATTTCCGGGACCGTGACCGATCCATCCGGCGCGGTCGTCGTCGGAGCGCGCATCGAAATCACCGGTGACAATCTGACGCAACCCATCACGCTCACATCCGATGCCTCCGGCAAGTTCAATGTTCCAAATCTCGCTCCCGGAAAATATTCCGTGCGCGTTATCAAGGCTGGCTTCGATGAACTTGTCGCCCGGGTCGAACTTCAGGGCTCTGCCGATCTCGCGCTCAAACTGGCCATCATCTCGCCGCAAGTCCAGGTCACGGTTTCCGAACAAAGCCTGGCGTACGCCAATTCCGACCCCATCTACCGCAAGCTTCGAGATCTTGGCCTCGGCGAATCCTATCACTGCGAAAATCTCAAGATGAACCTGGACGTGGGAACGTTTGAACTCAAATCTGGAACGTTTACCCTCCTGAACCCGATCAACGAGTTCGTAACCGGCATTATTTTCACCGGTACGGGACACTTCACGCTGAAGCCAATCATCGAGTTCGATACGCGTGAGATGACCCGGCGCTCCGGAGGTCCGACCGCCGAAGAAGATTTCACGGAAGTGATCTTCCGGTTCAGTCCGGGTCAATACGCGCAATTCGTCCGCGGCCTCGGCCAAAAAACGGCAACGCCTGCCGAGGCTGCCACCGCTTTTCAGCAATGGAAAGAAAGAGTGCGCCACCGCCACGAGGTTGCCGAAGGGTTCACGCAGGCAATTCTCGAAAACGAAACGATCGATAACGTGGACGCCGACATTCTTGCCGCCGTCTACAATCCACAGCATCCCCTGTTCGTGAACGCGTACATGCGCGGCTCCCCGCACAAGGACCTTCGTTTTTTCCTGCGCACGCGCGTGGGCGCCGTTCCGCAACTGGATTCTCCCGAAGAAGTCGCCCTCATCAATTGCAACGGCGAGGGAATGGACGACGGCGTCTGGTACTCCGCGCACCTGAAGAGCGAGCTGCAAGCGGGCACCGCAAATTCGAATGAGGACCGGCGGCTGTTTGCCACGCGGCGCTACACCATCGAAACCGTCATCGGCAAGAACGATCACCTCTCCGCTCGCACTTCGATTACCTTCCAACCCTTGGTTCCGGGCGAACGAGTGCTGAAGTTTGGGCTGCTTCCCACCCTGCGCGTCACGCGCGTCACCGATCAGAACGGACAAGACATTCACTTTATTCAGGAAAATAGGAAGCAGGACGGATCGTTTTACGCGGTTCTCGATAAAGCCCCGGAGATGGGAAAGGAACATACTATCGCCATCGAATACTCCGGTGACAAGGTTTTATTCGACGCCGGTGATGGCAGCTATTACGTAGGCGCCCGCGAATCATGGTATCCAAACCTCAACGGCTTCGGCGAAAAGGCCCTCTACGACCTCACTTTTAAAGTTCCGCATCAGAACGTGGTGATCAGTGTCGGCAAACTGGAGAAGGAATACAGCGAAGAGGGATTCGCAGCGTTCCACTGGGTAACACCCGTTCCCGTCGCCGTGGCGGGATTCAATTACGGGCGCTACAAGAAGATTGATTTCCCCGACCCCATCACTCACTACGAACTCGCCGGATTCTATTTGGAACAGTTGCCCGACAGCCTGAAGCGGTTCCAAAACGGCGCCCTCGCCGCCATGGCCCCCATCGCCATGACCAAATACGCCCTCGAACAGGCGCGCGCACAAATGGAACTTTGCACTATCTATTTCGGCAAGGGCCCTTACGAGAATATCTACATCACGGAACAGCCCAATTTCAATTTTGGGCAATCGTGGCCCAATCTGGTCTACTTGCCGATCTCGGCGTACATCGATTCCACACAGCGGTATTTTTTGTTCGGCGGCATCAACTCGAAATTCAGCGGCTTCGTGCAGGAGGTCACTCCGCACGAAGTGGCCCACCAATGGTTTGGCCACGGTGTCACTTGGGCTTCCTATCACGACCTGTGGCTTTCCGAAGGCTTTGCGGAATTTTCGGCGGGATTGTTTTTGCAGCAAGCCGTGGGACCGAAGTGGGAAAACGACTATACCGAATTCTGGCAACGCCAGCATGACCGCATCGTGGGGAAAAATAACTACGGTGTCTCGCCAAACGACGCCGGGCCAATGTGGCTGGGACTCCGGCTCGTCTCTCCGCGCACGATGCAAGCGTATCAGGGCGTCACCTATTCCAAGGGCGCTTACGTGCTCTCGATGCTGCGGTCCATCATGCGCTCGGACCAGACTACCACCGGGAACCGCGATCAGGCTTTCATGGACATGATGCACGAGTTCATGGACAGCCATCGCGACAAACCCGCCAGCACCGAATCGTTCAAGGCCATCGTCGAAAAGCACATGACCAAGCAGATGGACCTCCAGCAGAACGGGCGACTCGATTGGTTTTTCCGGGAGTGGGTGTATGACACGCAGGTGCCGCGGTACTCCCTGAAATATGAAGTGCAACCCGCCCCGGGCGGTAAGTTCAGAGTCCACACCGAAATCACGCAAAGTGAAGTGGATGACAGGTTTGCCATGATCGTTCCAATCTTTGCCAATTTTGGAAAAGGCATGGTGCGCCTGGGCCAGGTGGCCATCGCAGGAAATTCCACACGCAAGATTGACTTAATCCTCGATCAGCAGCCCAAGAAAGTCGTCCTTAACGCCTACAAAGAGATTCTCGAGCGCTGAAGCCCCGTCACCATGTCGAAAAGATTCCTTCAATTTGTTGCGTTTGTCGGTTTCCTATCCGTTCCAGGCTTAATCCATGCGCAGGGAAATCCGGTGGAAGTCCCCGGATGTGATCTCGCAAAGAATCCAAAGGCTTTCGACGGAAAACTGATTAGCGTTCGTGGAACACTCAGCGTTCACTTTGAGGATTTTTCCTTAGGAATTGGGAACTGTGACCGAAGACAGCCCATCTGGCTGGCTTTTGGCGGAGACGTACCGGGAATCGTCGCTTCAATGGTGAATGACAACGCCAGAAAGCCGGGCGTGGACATTAAGGTGAACGGTGTCCCTTACGGAATCAAGAAAGACGAGAATTTCCACGAGCTTTACGCCTTAATTGCTGCCCGCCACGGAGACAAACCCGATTACAGCGTCACTGCGACGCTAACCGGTACTTTCTTTGCGGGTGAGGAAACGAAACTGGCGAATGGGCAAAGCGACTTTCATGGGTATGGGCATCTTGGGTGTTGCTCGCTACTTATAATCACGCAGGTTTCCGACGTGAAATCCGCTCCTCCAGCAAATCTCGACCTTCGTGGTGTCTTGATTGGTGTTGACGGTAAGCCGGTGGAAGGCTTCACGGTCTTTGACGATGTACTCGGAGGCTCGCCTCCCGAGCGTCAGATGACTGTCACGAACAAGAAAGGAGAATTCGCGTTTTCCAACTCAGGTCAGCAGCTTCGCATTGAAGATCCAAAGTATCGCCCCTTGGCTCTCACTGTAGAACCGGGAGGCGCGCCCATTCGCGTGAAGCTGCAAAATGCAAAGCAGTCAGATTGGGTGATTCCTGTCTGCGGCGAAATCGATTCTTCCACTCGAATTGGTTTTTCTGTCCTGTTCACGTTGCCAAAGACCATGGAATCCAGTCCGTTTGATAATCATGATATGCACTCCTTCTTCGTATACCCGCATGGAGGAGACGCAGATTCGGCCGAATTGATAATTTCCAGCGGCCTTGAGAAAACGATAGACGCCATTGATTCACTGGATTTCAAATTTTTCGAGGAACGGTGGATAAAGGACAGTGCAGGGAACGTTGTTGGCATGGATGCCCGGGGGCACACAAAAGACACTACGTATTGGCGCAGTGCCATTTTCTCGAGTGGTGACACCGTAAGCTACTCGCTGGAGACCGGGAAACAGCCGAATGAGTTGAACCAAATCATTGACTCCGCTTGCATCGCAAAACGCTGACCTCTCCACGCTTAACCTTCTGCTCACAGCTTCACTTTCACCGACTCCTCCATCAAATACAGTGCCAGTGCCTGGTTCGCCTGCGTCCAAGCCAGCGGCGTGTGCGCGTTCGGTAGATACACTCCATTTTGCAGGTAGTACAGCTCAGGGCATTGTCCCCCAGGCGTCAATTGCCGCAACGATCGGTTGAAGCAATGAACCTGCCGCCGATAACTCTCTGTGTCCGAACGATCCTCCAAAAACCTTTGCCCATATATGATCGAAAGCTGCGGATCAAAAATGCACCACTGCGCCTCGCAGTCCGGCTGCAGCAGCGCGTCCCGGTAAACCATACGCTCGCTGAAGTCACTGCTCATCTGCCCCGGCGCAAACCATTGATCATAGTCCTGGCAAAAATAGGAATCGCCCGCGTAGCGCCGAATCCCGAATTCACCCTTCAACCGCGCCTGCACCAGGCTGAGGATGGCGTCCTGCATCGCGCGCTCCCGCACAACGCCCAACGGATGTATCAGCGAAAGCAATGCGGAGTCGGCCAGTCGTTCCGGCGGCGCTTCAAATGGCAGCGTCGCTGCCAGCCGCGCCCGCCCCTTCTCAATCAGTTGGTGCAGCTTCGCCAGCGCATCTGGACTCGCCCAAATCTTTTCCCCACCCTCGCGCTTGCCAGGAGACCCCACGTATTTCCGCATCTCCTCCAGCCCCGCAACAACTGCCCCGACGCTGGAATTGCGAACCGCGCGCGCTTCTTCCCAAGCCCCGCTATCCCGATCCTGCCAATACTCGATGGCCTCGAAGTAGCGCGGGAATAGCTCGAAAACTTCCCAATCCTCGTAAGTCAGCGGAAACTCGCCAGAGTTCGCAAGAACGAATCGCAGCCACAGCGCCAGTCCCAGCGCATCATTTTGCGCATGCGTCCACTTCTCCGGAAGTTCACCCAGCGTCTGCGCCGCAAAACGAATGTGCGGTCGGCGCTGCACATCCTCTTTCACCTTCCCGGAAGCGTCGTTGATGATGTCCAGGAATCGCGGCCGCTCGTTTGCGAAAAATTGCGTCAAACCCTTCATGCAGGCGACGGCCACTGATAACTCTCCGCGCAAACGAAACGAATTCGCCACCAGCACGTTGTCTCGCACCCAGGCGTTCTGATAACCCGAACCGCACTCCGCCGCACTCGCCGCAAACAGCCCGTGCGCCGCCTGCGAAATCCGGTGCGTCCCGTGCACTTCCAGTGCTTCCCGAATCTTCGCCAGGATTTCCGGCGTGTATTCCTCAACTATCAAATACTCCAAAAGACCGTCTCCGCGCATGGCCCCACTTTCCTTCCCGGTCCCTCGCCGGGCAGTTCCCACTGACAGGGAATTCTAACGCACGCTTGCCCTTCGCTCCTGTTGAACATGAACATCGTCACTCGACTCGAGTATCCTGGAATCAGTTCACGAACCACAGCGCCGTGTGTGTCCAACTCGCAATTACCGGGAACAAAACACCCCTTTGCGGTGTCTGAAACATTGTAATCGTTCCCGTCGTATCTTCAGGGCAGAGGCATGCTGTACGCGCTCGATCTTTGTGTGCCTCTCACCAGCCCGAGGAGCGCCGGGATCATGAATACTGAAGTATCGGGGCCACGCGGCCAAGACCGCCGCAGGGCGCCGCGGTTTCCCTATCAGGCTAATCTCGAGATCGAATGGGGTTCTGCCCGGCTGAAGGCCCGCACGCGGGACATCAGCGAAGGCGGAATGTTCATCGAATCGGAGGACGTGCTCTGGGTCGGTGCGGGATTTCGCGCGCGTTTTGGGGTCGAACGGCCGTTGTGGCTGAATTGTTCGGTGAAGCGGGTAGAGCCCGGTCTCGGCATGGGTATCACTTTTTCGCTCCCCGAAGCGCAGAGCCAGCAGCATTTCCAGGATCTGCTCGCAAAACTCGCGGCCGGTTCCTAAAGCCGCCGTATACTAAACTTCATGACTCGTTGCATGGATTGCGGTGCGCCTCGCGGTTCCGATCAGTGTCCCGCTTGCGGCTTGACCTCCGCCGCCGCCGAACTCGTTTTCCGCCGCCGCTTGCTCATTCAGACCGCCATCTTCCTTGCCGGCTCGCTTGTCTTTCCCTACCTCAGCCAGGTTTATCCGCCGCTGGACCTCGATGCCATGCTGGTCTTCTACGGCCTAGTTTTCTTTGCGGCACTGACTCTGGCCGTAATTCTGGATCGCCGCTCCCACGCCCATCTGGAAATCGAGATACTCAAGCGTTTCTTCACCGGATTGATTCCCATTCCCTTCATTCTTTCCACCGCGCTCTTCCTGAATGGCAGGCTGGATTCGTCGAAGGATATTTCCTATCACCCAGCCACGGTGGTTGGCCGTTATCAAATGAAAGGAGTGGTGCGCGGCACGCGCCGGCTGTTCGTACATTCCTGGCGGGAAGGGCGCCGCATGGAGGAGTTGGCCGTGGATTCCGACGATTTCGACCGCTTCCGCGAAGGCGACAAGATTGTGGTGGCTGCCGAGCCGGGAGCGCTCGGCATTCCATGGTTCTACGGCGTTTATCGGCAGTAATTGCCGAATATGAATCGCTCTGGCTCAGTAGATGGGACGTCCGTTGATGTCAAACGGCAACTGCAGCTCCAGAAAGTGGCCTTCCTTGCCAAATCGGAAACGTAGCCGCTGCATCCGCCCGATATTGCGATCGGACCACTCGGGAGTCTTGATGGGATCATCGGGAAGATCGGAGAACGACCAGAGCACGTTGTCTCCCGCCACCGTCACTTTCTGCGGATCCAGGTCGTAGACCTCTTCCTCTTCCACGTCAATAAACAGGTAGCGCTTCCAGAGCCGCACCAGCAGCAGGCCCTTCTTCTCGCAATGGTAGATGTTCCAGGAATACGGTGCGGCGTCATTGAACCGCACAATCGCGAAAGGCAGCGGCTTCCAGGTGAACTTCCGCGACGCTTCGTTTTGCGCGCCCGCCAAAACCGCGCACGAAAGGCAAATAACGAGCAGTGCAACAACGCGCGCCAGCCCGCGGTGTCGCTGGTTCATCAAGTCCTTGTAGTCCATGCTGAATAAAAGTGTACGACAGGAGAGGAGGCGCTGGCGAGCACACCCGGCCTTCGAGGCGCAAGCCCAGCCACTCGACTTTGCCGGTAGGCAAAGCCCGCGCAAGTATTTGCCCGGACGGCTGCTTAGTTACTGGGCAATACGATCTTGCGGAACGTTTCGCTCCAATTCCCGCTCAATGTGCCGGCGGTATATGTCCCCTTCAATTGCAGGGGTACCCCCGCGCCACCCGCTCCCGCGGAACTGGGGAAGGTTACATTAAGGGTGAAGCTCTGCCCCGGCACCACATTTGTGCAAGGCCCCATACTGTAGGAAGTCATCGCGGCGCTCCCGAGTGTGCCGCTGGTCAACGTGCACGAATTCACTGTCACGTTGCCTTTGTTCACGAAGTTGACGGTCACCAGATAGCTGCCCCCGGAACCCTTGGCGATGCTGTATGCATTCTGCGAAGGAAGACCAAACGTCACAAACGGTCCCGCTGCGGTTACGGTGAAGCTTTCCACCAACTGCGTGAACAGGTTGGAATTGATGAAGAGCTGGTAGGTTCCCGGAGCGTAGCCCTGGGTCGAAAGGTTGAGCTGGTATTGCGGCGGATTCGCGCTGCTGTTGTAGACAAATAGCGCCGTCACACCGGTCGCGGGGTCAAGCGCGGGTTGATGCACACCCGAACTGTTCACGACTCCGATGGAGACAACGTTCGGCGCCACCAGGGCATTGCCCGTGTAGGAGCCGCTTTGCTGCAACGTAAACGCTACGGGCAAAGCAGTGCCCGTCGCGGTCGAGGGGTCGCCAAGCGGTGTGATCACGGTTGCTGTATAAGGATTCGTTTGTGCCTTCGGATAGGCCACCACGAAGTCGTTGAACTTCTTCGTCGAGCCTGAAATTCCCGGATCAACGCCAACCTGCCCGCCACCGGAGACGAAGTATTGCGTGATGTCGAACACGAACTGGTGGTTGATGTCGTACGGTGGCGAATCCGGATCGTCGTACAACCGCGGATTGCTGGCGTCGTAGAACGAGGACGGCGTGAACGACGTATTGTTCCAGGCGATGAATTCGCCGATGCCTTGGGTGTAAGTTCCATCCGGCGGCGTGTTGCTGACGCGGTAGAACACGCAATTGCCGTTGGAGTAGGGCACGCACTGGGGCACTAGCGTGCCGCCGTTGCCATCCGAACCCAGATCGAAGTACGTGACAAAGCGGCAGTTGAAGTTGGTGGCTTCCGTCTGGCCAGCCGGGCAATCGCCATTGGCCTGGGAAAGCGGAACTTCAAACGAAGTGACCGTAAGCGTAAAAGCGGTGCTGACGGCGGGAATGGTGAGTTTGAACGAGTGCGCATTGGGATCGGTGCAGGGCACAGTTCCGGACGGGCAGTTCAGCGACACCACATTGGAAACTGGTGTCGTGCTCACCGGGAACGATAGCGGCGTAACCGTCGTCTTTGGCCACGTCGAAGGTGAACCGGAGTTGGTCGCGCTGCCCTGCGGAGAACTCACTTGGAAGGAATCGGCCGCCTTACCATCCACATTGGACGTGACGATGGACAAGCTGGCGCTGGCCAGATCGATGTACCACCCGGTGATATTTCCGCTGCCGTCCGTCGATACGTAATTAAACGCGGCGGTGGTGGCGTTGCTTTGGTTCAGAACGTTGGGGCCAACGCTGAAACTGAAGGACGTCGGCGTAATTGTGGCCAGGCTCAGGTTGGGAGCGAGTGGCTGCGCCAGCGTGAACGACCCGGTAATGTTGCAGTCCGGCGGGCAAGCGGCTGAGCCGCTATAAAAGGTGAAGGGATTTCCGGTGATGTTGTAAGTGGTCGAGGCAACCACCGCAACGTCAACGCCGGTGCCGCTTAGCGGCACGCTCTGCTGCGAGCCAGTGATGTTGTTCTGATTGTCCGTGATCGTCACCGACGCAGTGCGCGCGCCAAGGTCCGTGGGCGCAAAGCTCACGAAGATGCCGCAGGGGGGCGCGCCCGGAGCAAGGCCTGCGCCACCAATGGGACAATTCGTGGTCTCGGGGAAATCGCCAGGATTCGTGCCGGTGACCGTGATGCTGGAAATCACCAACGGCGCGGTGCCGGTGCTGGAAACGTTGATGACCATCTGCGCGCTCGTCGTGCTGACGATTTGATTCGCAAACGCCAGGCTCCCCGGATTAATGGTGATTATGGCGGTAGGCGGCGCGCTCTGTGTAACCACTAGCGTTGTGTTCGTGATAATCGTTCCCAGCGAAGCCGAGATCGTGGCGGCGCCCGGTCCTGCGGCCGTCGCCAGACCAGTCGCGTTGATCGTCGCCACGGTCGTCGGGTTAGAAGTCCACGTCACGCTGCTCGTCAGGTTCTGCGTGCTGCCGTCACTATAGTGGCCGGTAGCCGTGAACTGTTGCGTCGCTCCCACTGCGATCGATTGCTGCGCTGGGGTCACCGAAATGGTCTGCAACGTAACCGGCGCAGTCACAGTGAAGCTCTCCACCAACTGCGAGAACAAATTAGAATTGATGAACAGTTGGTAGGTTCCCGGAGCATAGCCCTGCGTGGAAAGGTTGAGCTGGTATTGCGGCGGAATTGCAGCGCTGTTGTAGACAAAAAGCGCCGTCACACCGGTCGCGGGGTCAAGCGCGGGTTGATGCACACCCGAACTGTTCACGACACCGATGGAGACAACGTTGGGTGCTACCAGTGCATTGCCTGTGTAAGCGCTGTTCTGCTGCAGCGTAAACGCCACGGGCAGCGTAGCCCCAGTGGTCACGGACGGCGTACCCAGCGGCGAGAGCACGGTTGCAGTGTAAGGATTCGTCTGTGCCTGGGGATAGGCCACCACGAAATCGTTGAACTTCTTTGTCGAACCTGAAATTCCGGGATCGACGCCGACCTGCCCGCCACCGGAGACGAAGTACTGCGTGATGTCGAACACGAACTGGTGGTTGATGTCGTAGGGCGGCGAATCAGGATCATCGTAAAGCTGCGGATTGCTGGCGTTGTAG
>Ga0181518_10005702_pt1 | contig 10671 bp, 9 predicted proteins | sample PEATcosm2014_Bin_28_FD_119751 | JGI IMG/M metagenome (GOLD analysis project Ga0181518, IMG submission 119751) | Peatland microbial communities from MTU Mesocosm Facility, Houghton, MI, USA - PEATcosm2014_Bin01_60_metaG | ecosystem: Environmental > Terrestrial > Soil > Wetlands > Peat | place... | reverse complement strand
GGGGTGACGGTCTGCGGGGGCCTCGGCCTGTTCATGGCGGAGGCCGATCCGGCCCGCGTGGCCTGCATCACCGGGACCAAGGGCAAGAGCACGACGACAGCGCTGGCCGTGCACCTCCTCAAAGGCCTCGGCTACCGCGCCCGCGCCGGCGGGAACATCGGCCACCCGCCCTGGGACCCCTCGCTCGAGCCCGGCCCCGACTACTGGGTGATCGAGACGTCGAGCTTCCAGGTGCCCGACATCGTCACCGCGCCCCATGTGGTCGCCGTGACTTCCCTGTCACCCGACCACCTCGACTGGCACGGCACGGTCGAGCGCTACTACGCCGACAAGCTCTCGCTGTGCACCAAGCCGGGCGTCACGCTCGCCCTGGCCGACGGCTCCGACGACCTGCTCCGCGCCCATGCCGCGCTGCTCGGCCCGCACCTGCGCTGGGTCACGACACCCGAAGTCGAGCACGATGCTGCCTGGTCCGCGTCGCTGGGGCTGCCCGGCCTGCACAACGCGCGCAACGCGTCGGTCGCCCGTGCCGTGCTCGTCGGCATGGGGATCCTGGGTGCAGCCGATGACGATCGGATCGCGCGCGCCGCGGAGGGGTTCGGCGGTTTGCCCAGTCGGTGCCACTCATTGGGCAGCGTGGGGGACATCGAGTTCGTCGACGACGGCCTCTCGACGAACGTGTTGCCGGCCCAGGCGGCGCTGCAGGCCTTCGCGGAGCGGCCTGTCGCGCTGCTCGTGGGCGGTCACGACCGCGGGGTCGACTACGCGCCGCTCGGCCGGACCGTCACGGGCCGCGCCGCACCGACGCTCGTGGTCACCATGCCGGACAACGGCCCGCGCATCGGCGCGGCGGTGCGCGAGGCCGGCAACCACACGGTGGAGGTGATCGACGCCGTCAGCCTCGACGCCGCGGTCGAGGCCGCGTTCGGCTGGGCCGGACCCGGCACCGTCGTGCTGCTGTCACCGGCCGCCCCGAGCTTCGGGCGCTACGGCGACTACCGGGAGCGGTCCGCCGCCTTCGCGGAGGCCGCCGCCCGGTGCGGGCCGCTCAGCTGAGCAGCCTCAGCAGCGTGCGGCCACCGGCGCCAGCTCCTCGCGCTCGCTGAGGAACAGCCACCACGAGTCCGCCGACACGGTCGCGGCAGCCTGTACGACGTCGGGGTCGGCCCCAAGCTCGGAGAGGGCCTCCAGGGACCATCCGGCGTGATCCACTTCCTGGGTGCGGTGCACGTCCCAGAAGCGGGTGCCGTCCTCGTCGAACCCGTAGTGGCGGCGCAGCCCGTCGGACTTTGAGCCGGCGATGTCAGCCGCCTGAACCTCGTAGGCGGCGACCATGGCCAGCGCGGCGGCGGGATCGTTCGCCGCGGCCGTGCGGATGAGCGCCAGCAGCGCGGCCGTAGAGGGGGTCGCGGCCGCCTCGCCCGCGGCGCCGGCCGCCTCCGCGAAGGACTCGAAGAGCTCCGCGTGGGGCTCCGGCGACCCGAGCTCGTCGGCGAGGTTCGCCTCCACGAGCTCCCGCGCCCGCCCCTCGGGCAGCGCGGTTGCGATGGCCGCCAGGGTCACGGGGAGGTCGCGCTCGATATGCCGGTACTGCTCCGCGTAGGCGGCCAGCTCGCCCGCGGAGAGGGTGCCGGCTTCCCAGCGACGGTAGAAGGGGTGCGCAAGCAAGTGACGCCCGACAATCGCCTCCGCCAGCACCTCGTGGATCCGTTGAGTGTGCATGACGGCACCTTATCTTCTGCCGCCGCGTCCCACCCGGGGCGGGGGGACGGCTCGGGCGGGGCACAATCGCGATGTGCTCAGCCTGGTCTGCTTCATTGTGGGCGGGCTGTTGGGCTGGGGCGCGGCGCAGGGAGGGGCCCGGGTACAGCGTGTCTGGCCGGTGGTCCTGCGGGTGCAGATCCTGGTCACCTCCGCCACGCTCTCACTGGTCGCCGCCTGGCGACTGACATCGGCCGGTGAGCTGGTGGGGCCCCTCGCGCTGGCCGCCGGCATGTGGATCATGCTCGGAGCGGCGCTGGCCACACGCGGCCGGCGCAGTGCGGGGGAGGGCTCGCTCGAGGCGTGGGCCGTCAGCCCCAACAGCGGCTTCTGGGTCGTGCCGGCCGCCACGGCCTTCGCCGGGTCGACCGGAGCGATGATCGCCGTCCTCGCCAACGTGATCACCACCGCCTGGTCGGCCGTGGCCGTCCACCTGATGCGCCGCGACGCTCCCGTCAGGCAGCGCCGTGCCACGTCGTGGGTCGACCAGTCACCCATCCTGGCGTCGCTTGTGGGCCTCCTCCTCCACCTCGTCGGCCCTGCGCCGTCCTGGACGTCCGACGTCCTGCTCCTGGCCGGCCCCCTGCTGGCCTTCTCGGGAGCGGCCCTGTTCACGGGCTCGGTGATCCACCCACACAACCTCGCCGTCTCCCGGCCCGTACACGCCGTCCGCCGTTGGGCCTGGCTGACCGCCGTCCGAGTCGCGTACTACGCCCTGATCGTGGTCGCGGCGTCCCTCACCTCCTCGACATCTCTCGCGGTCGTAGGGGTCCTCAGCGGTCTGAGTGCGCCCTCGTTCCAGCCGATCCAGCTGGCGGTGCTCTACGGCTACCGGTCGGAGCTCGTGGTGGTGGCAGTGCGCTGGGGGTGGCTCCTGGCCCCCCTCGGGCTGGGACTGGCGGAGGTCATCCGCTAGGACATTGCAGGCTCGGTTTCAAATCATTCCGCAGGTGCCGCCACCCGAGCGCTCCATGCGACCTCGCTCGCGGGCCCCGCCCCCGAGCCCAGGTCCTCCGTCTTGACGATCTTGGTGGCGCGGAGCGGATAGGAATCCGGGTAGTCCACGACCCGGACGCCGCCCGTCGGCCGGAAGCGGCCAGACTCGATGACCTCGCGGGGGACGTAGGGGTCGCGCCCCATGCTGCGGAAGAGCCGCGCCGTGGGTTCCCAGATCGTGACCCTCTCGTGCCAGCGCAGGCGGTCGAGCTTGCGTAGGAGGATCATGAAGGTGGCCAGCGTCCCCGCCAGGACGCCGACCACCAAGGCGCCGAGGACAGTGCCGCCGGGCAGGACGGCGATGAGCCCGACCAGGAGCAGCAGCAGGAGCAGGAGGCCGCTCCATTCGATCGCCGAGAGTGCTTGCCCGGTCGCCGCCTCTATGAGCGACCGGTCGATGTTCATGCTGATACAGAGGGCGACCATCTCCTTGTAGACCGCCTCCTGCCGGGGCCCCACGGGCTCGAGGGCGTAGACGGCGTCGATGAGGGCCAGGAGCGACGGCGTGGCCAGGTGGTAGTCGACCAGTCGATAGTCGATCTGGTCGGTCAGGTGGCTGTCGACCAGATCACGGATCCGGCGGCGGTCCTCGTCCCCGAAGACCGCCATCATCTGGTGGATGGAGAAGAGCGACGAGTTGCCCTTGGCCACCAGGTTCTGGACGAGAGCGAGGCGCTCACGCGTGCGCACGATGGTGAACGCCAGCAGGACCCCGAACAGGAACGCTGCCATGCTCGCCATCGCCACGTCGACACGGATGTCACCCCGGTTGGGCCCGACGAGGCACGACGCGGCTCCCACGAGCACCGCGGCGAGCACCGCGGGCCAGGCGACGACGTCGCCTCCCGACACCGACGTCACGAGTGAGCGGAACCACTGCTTCATGGGTGTGCCGGTCGACCGGCTCACTGCGCCATCACGTCTGCTCACCTCCGCTCTCGTCGCGCTGCTGACCTTATAGAAGCCGCAACCGAAGTCGGAAGCTGACGGTGAACTTCCCGCGAACGCTCGGTGACCCGGAGGCGAACATGCAGACTTTCGGCCCCGCGAGCGAGTGCCGGCGCGGCGGACCGGATCTACTCGAAGTCCGGCGCCCGCTTCTCCCGGAAGGCGTTGATTCCCTCCGCGTAGTCGTCGCCCGAATAGACGTCATGGCGTAACTGATTGATCCACTGCGAGTCCTGAGCGGAGAGCGCCACGGCACGCACGAATGTGGTGGCCTGCAACTTGTAGGCGCGGATGGAATCGCCTGAACGGCTCCTCACCTTCCGGGCGAGCTGGTACGTGCAGTCGTGGAGCGTCTCGCTGCTCACCAGACGATTCATGATCCCCACGGCGTAGGCACGCTCGGCGGTGATGAGATCGGCCGTCATCATGAGCTCGTTCACCACATTGAGGGGAAGGCGGGCCAGGAAGTACTGGATCCCCGAAGCCGAGTAGGGCAGTCCGAGCCGGGCCGGCGTCACGGCGAAGGCGGCGGTCTCGTCCCCGACCACCATGTCGCAGTTCAGCACCAGGTCGCACGCGCCGCCCCAGACCGTCCCGTGGACCATCGCGATGACCGCGCCCGGATACCCGCGCACCGACCGCAGGAGCTCCTCGAGCGGATCGGCGAAGGGCAGCGGGTCCACCCCGCGGACCGGGAGCTCGTCGATGTCGTGGCCGGCAGACCACACGTCTCTCATCTCCGCGGTCCTCAGGACGACCGCACGGACTCCCTGGCGCGCGAACTCGCTCAGCACATCCAGCATCTCCTGCACCGTCGTGGCACCCAACGCGTTCCGCTTGGCGAAGTTGTCCAGCGCGAGCGTGCCGACCTTGTCCTCGACCTTGAACGCGATGGTGGCGCTCATCGGGGATCCGAGACCTCTTCACGGGTGGCCCCGCCGACGCCCGACCGACGCGATCGGAGGTTGCGGTTCTTGATCCGGTTCCCGCAGACCGCCATGTCGCACCATGCCCCCCGACCCGCATGAGAGCGGTCGTAATAGGCCCACCTGCAGTCCGGGTTCCTGCAGGCCTTCAAGCGCCCCCACGTGCCGTCGCGTTGCGCGTCACGGATGATGAGGAGGAGCCGGGCCAGCGCCGGGAAGCCGCCGGCCTGGGGCTGCAGCTCGACGGTCCCGTCGGGGAGCACGCCGGCCCGCAGCCGGCACCTCTCGGCGAGCACATCGAGAGCTCCCACCGCCGAAGGCTCGGGGACCTCACCACTCTCGTTGTGGACGAGGAGGGCGCGAATGCTCTCCCTGACCTCCCGTGCCGTGGCGGCGTCCACGTCCTCGACGTCGGGGCCGATCAGCCCTGCGCCGCGCAACCACAAACTCGCCGTCGGCGGATCAGCGAGCAGGTCGACGCCGGAGTCGGCTTCCCACGTGTTCACGAAGGACTGCACCACCAGGAGCGGCATCGGCGCGGGCTTGGTCTCGTCATCGGGGACCCACGAGGGGAGGGCCATGAAACCATCCTAGCGGGCGTGACCGGTAAAAGTACTTGACTAGTCATGGTGAGGCGTCCACAATGATCTTGATGGTCACGGTTCGGCAGCGTCAGGGGCAGGGGCAGGGGCAGGGATGATCGTCGTGCTCGAGGAGGATGCCGGGCTCGGCCTGCGCCGGGTACGGATGCGTGACCGACTGCTGGCCCGTCTGAGGGCGTCGGCTCTCGATCACGAGCTGGCAGGCGGCGCGTCCCCGGAGTCGAGCATCGCCCTGGCGCTCCACGCCGCGCTTCTCTGCGGACCGTCGCAGCGCCGCATTCTCGCCCGCAGCCTCACGCGGATAGCGGCGGCGGCCGACACGTCGCGGCGGTCACGCCTCAAGATGCCCGTGTGCCGTTCGGCGGTCCGTGGTGCTCGTACCGAGCTCGATGCCGTCGTGGATCGCCTGGTCGCGTGCGGGCCCGTGGACGTGCGCGGCGTAGCCCGCATCAGGAGCCTCCTGGCGGACGGGACGGGTCCCCTCTACTGGGAGTCCACTGCCGAGCGGCTGCGCGACAACCTCCGGGCCGCGCTGGCGGAGATGGATCCGCTCACCTGAGCCTCCGCGCCGCGGCCGAGCGGCCTCAGCGACGCCCGAAGATCTTGCCCAACTGCGCGACGCTCAGCGGCGGGTGGGCGGGCGTCGCATGGCCGGGGCGCAGCCCGTCGAGCGCCAGCTCCAGGAAGCGCAGCGAGGGCTTCTGGCCCGGCGTGTCGCACAGGTCGGCAATGGAGCGCACCGCCTTGAGCACGACGACGATGTCGGTCACCTCGACGTCGGGGCGCAGGGTCCCCGCCTCCTTGCTCCGCCCCACGATGTCGGCCAGGAGAGGGGCGATCTGCGCCAGCCCGGCCCCGCGCGTCGACGCCCATGGCGGCGCGGAGATCGTGTCTCGCCACACGCTGGGCACGTCGATGCACCGGCGTACGAATTCGAAAACGGCGTCGGCCGGCGCCACGTCGGCCAGTACGTCCTCGGCGATCTCGCGGTTGCGCCGTCTCGCCGCTTCCACGACGGCGCTGAATAGATCGGCCTTGGTCGGGAAGCGGCGGTACAGCGTGCCCACTCCGACGTCGGCCCGCGTGGCGATGGCCTCCATGGGCGCGTCGTAGCCCTGCTCGGCGAAGACGTCGCGCGCTGCCTCGAGGATCCGGCCGAGATTGAGCTCGGCGTCGCGGCGCAGCGGCCGCGCCTCTTCGCCCGTGCCGGCACCGGACTCGACGTCCGCCGTCAGAGCGCCGCGCCGGGTCACGCCAGGTCCTCGGACCGCAGGGCGATGGCGCCGACGATGACCTCGGCCTCCCCCGTCAGCGCGGGGTGCGCCTCACGCAGAACGACGGACGGGCCCTCACGCCGGGGGATCAACAGCGCGGCCAGGGCGGCCACGACCAACCCGGCGCCGCTGGCCGCGAAGGCCAGCACGTAGCCGTGCTCCTTGGGATAGCCGTCGGGCAGTAGGCCGCTGATGACGAGGCTGGTTGCCACCCCGCTGCCCAGGGCAGCCCCGATGCTGCGGATGTTGGTGTTCATCCCCGTGGCCACACCGGTCTGCTCGGCCGGCACCGCCTCAATGATGAGGTTCGCCATGCTGGCGAAGCCCAGGGCGATGCCGATGCCGAGCAGGCCCGTTGCGGCGTACATCGACCAGGCTTGGCTGTGGCTCAGCACCAGGAGGAGGTAGCTCGAGGCGGCGAAGAGCGAGCCGGCCACGAGCACGATCTTGGAGCCGACGAGCACCGAGAGCCGCCCGGTCATCGGAGCCACGATCACCATGGCCAGGGCGAAGGGCAGCAGGTAAAGGCCCGACTGGGTCACCGAGGCCCCGAACCCGTACCCCACGTGGGTCGGCGTCTGCGCGAACTGGGGCAGCGCAATGAACATGGCGAACATGCCGAAGCCGAAGAGCAGTGCAGCCAGGTTGGTGGCCCAGACCGTAGGGATGCGCATCATCTTCATGTCGACCAGCGGCGAGGCGGACCGGGTCTCCGAGAACATCCACGTCACGATCAGGGCCACGGTGGCGGCGCCCAGGACGACGACCGACGTGCTCCCCCACCCCCACGTCGGCGCGTAGGAGATGGCGAGCAGCCCCGTCACCAGCCAGCCCGACATCAGGACCGCCCCGAGCCAGTTGATGCGGCCCGGGGAACGCACCGGCGACTCGGGAACGAAGGCGAAGGTGGCGATCGTCGCCGTGACGGACATGATGAGGGGCACCCAGTAGAGCCAGTGGTAGTTCAGGTGCACGAGGATCGGACCGGCCAGCACGATGCCCGCCCCCGCCCCGGCGCCGAGGATGGCCGACATGATGCCGATGGCGCCCGCCACGCGCTCGGGGGGGAACTCGTCGCGGATGATGCCGAAAGCGAGCGGGAACACAGCCCCGGCCGCGCCCTGGATCACGCGGCCGACCAGCATCACGGGCAGGGTGGTGGACAGCGCGCTGATCAATGTCCCGACCGAGAGGGCGATCAGCACGGCGACGATGATCTTCTCCTTGCCGACCATGTCGCCCACGCGGCCCAGGATCGGCGTGGCGATTGCGGCGCTCAGCAGGTATGCGGTCAGCAGCCAGCTCGCCCCGCTCTCCGACGTGTGCAGCGTGTGCTCCAGCTGGGGGATGGCGGGGATGATGAGCGACTGCAGCAGGCTGAAGGCCAGCGCCGCCGTGGCGAGGACCACGAAGGTGACGCGGTAGTTGGTGTGCGTGCGGGCCATGGTCCCGGGAGTCCCCTCAGACGGAATGATTCGTTCCGGTTATGCTAGCAAAGCGGAATATCCTGTTCCTGATAGCCGTCTAAGACGCCGGCCCCGCCGGCGGGAGGCCGCACTCATGCAGAAGACGGAGGCGATGGCACCGTCTGGGGGCCAGGGCGAGCGCCAGTGACCGACCTGGCCGCCGACGACGTTCCCTCACCGCACAGGCTCGGCCCAACGCCCGCGAACGAACGCCACCAGTGGGCGGCGCTCTTCATCACGACGCTGGGCATGCTCATGGCGACGATCGACGCATCCATCGTTCTCATCGCACTGCCCGCCGTCTTCCGCGGCATCCATCTCGATCCCCTCCTGCCGTCCAACACCTTCTTCCTGCTCTGGATGATCCTGGGCTTCCTGATCGTCACCAGCGTGCTGGTGGTGAGCCTCGGCCGCCTCGGCGACCTCTACGGCCGGGTCCGGATCTACAACCTCGGCTTCGCCGTCTTCACCTTCTTCTCCCTGTTGCTCAGCATCACCTGGATGACCGGCACCGCCGGGGGCATCTGGCTGATCGTCATGCGCATCTTCCAAGGGGTCGGTGCCGCCATGCTCATGGCCAACTCGGCCGCCATCCTGACCGATGCCTTCCCGCCCGACCGACGCGGCTTTGCCCTCGGCATCAACCAGGCGGCTGCCATCAGTGGCTCCTTCATCGGGCTGCTGCTGGGCGGCCTCCTCGCCCCCATCAACTGGCGCCTGATCTTCCTGGTCTCGGTCCCCATCGGGCTGTTCGCCACCGTGTGGGGCTACTTCTCGCTCGAGGAGGTGGCCAAGGGCTCTCGGGCGCGCATCGACTGGTGGGGCAACGCCACCTTCGCCGTCGGGCTCATCCTGGTCATGGTGGGGATCACCTACGGCATCGAGCCCTATGGGAACTCGTCCATGGGCTGGGCCAACCCGACCGTGCTGGCCGAGCTCGGGGTCGGCCTGGCCTTCCTGGTGCTCTTCTGTTTCATCGAGGTCCACACCGAGGAGCCGATGTTCCGCCTGCAGCTCTTCAAGATCCGCGCCTTCTCGGCCGGGGTCTTCGCCAGCTTCCTCGGGGCGCTCGGGCGCGGCGGGCTCATGTTCATGCTCATCATCTGGCTGCAGGGCATCTGGCTGCCCCGCCACGGCTACACCTTCGCCGTGACCCCCCTGTGGGCCGGCATCTTCCTGATCCCGCTCACTGCCGGCTTCATGATCGGCGGCCCGCTCTCGGGCATCCTCTCGGATCGCTATGGCTCACGACCCTTCGCGACCGGCGGCATGCTCGGCAGCGCGGTCGCGTTCTTCCTCCTGGAGCAGGTCCCCGTGGACTTCCGCTACGGCCCCTTCGCCGTCCTGCTCTTCTGCACCGGGATCGTGATGTCATCCTTCGGTGCCTCCAACCGCACCGGCGTCATGAACAGCCTCCCGGCGGCTGACCGTGGTGCCGGATCGGGCATGAACACGACCTTCCAGAACTCGGCCCAGGTGCTCTCCATCGGCATCTTCTTCACCCTGATCATCGTGGGGCTCTCCGACCACCTGCCGGCCGCGCTGGTCAGCGGCCTGACCACGCACGGCGTCCCGCTGCCCACCGCACAGGCAATTTCGCACCTCCCACCGGTCTCCACGCTCTTCGCAGCCTTTCTCGGCTACAACCCTGCCGGCCACCTCCTCGGCCCTCATGAGCTCTCCCAGCTCACCCCGGCCCAGCGCGGCACCATCACGGGCGAGAGCTTCTTCCCCAGTCTCATCACGAACTCGTTCAAGGACGGGCTGCATACCGCCTTCAACTTCGCCATCGTCATGTGCCTACTCGGGGCAGCCTGTTCGTGGACCCGCGGGGGCAAGGCCCCGGCGCGCGAAGTGGTGGACCAGCGCGTTCTCGAAGACCTGGTCCTGGAACCTGCGGCGCGCTGACCGCCGGACAGAGCCGGCTCACCGCCAGAGGTCAGGAGGCGGACATCCCCACCACTGGCTGGGCGAGGGGAATCGAGCCGGCCGAACCGTAGAACGGGGCATCGCCGTAGTTGAAGATCCCGCCGTCGGTCGCCACCAGCCAGTAGCCCCCGCCGTCGTCCGTGGCGGCCATCCCCACGACGGGCTTGTTGAGGGGGAGGGAGCCGGCCGAACCGTGGAACGGGGCGTCGCCGTAGTTGAAGATGCCGCCGTCGGAGGCCACCAGCCAGTAGCCCCCGCCGTCGTGCGTGGCGGCCATCCCCACGACGGGCTTGTTGAGGGGGAGGGAGCCGGCCGAGCCGTGGAACGTGGCGTCGCCGTAGTTGAAGATGCCGCCGTCGGAGGCCACCAGCCAGTAGCCCTTGCCACTGGCCGTCGGGGCCATGCCCACGATCGGCTTGTTGAGGTGGATGGAGCCCGCCGAGCCGTAGAAGCCCGCGTCGCCGTAGTTGAAGATGCCTCCGTCGGAGGCCACCAGCCAGTAGCCGCCACCGTCGGGGGTGGCCGCCATGCCCACGATGGGCCTGTTGAGGGCGATGCTGCCGGCCGAGCCGTGGAACGGGGCGTCGCCGTAGTTGAAGATGCCGCCGTCCGAGGCCACCAGCCAATACCCGCCGCCGTCACGGGTTGCGGCCATCCCAACCACCGGCCTGTTCAGGAACCGTCCCCCGTCCGAGCCGCAGAACGGGAGATCGCCGTAGTTGAAGATGCCGCCGTCCGAGGCGACCATGTAGTACCCGTACGCCGATGC
>Ga0181518_10005699_pt1 | contig 10673 bp, 3 predicted proteins | sample PEATcosm2014_Bin_28_FD_119751 | JGI IMG/M metagenome (GOLD analysis project Ga0181518, IMG submission 119751) | Peatland microbial communities from MTU Mesocosm Facility, Houghton, MI, USA - PEATcosm2014_Bin01_60_metaG | ecosystem: Environmental > Terrestrial > Soil > Wetlands > Peat | place... | reverse complement strand
GGTGAACGGCGCGGGCTCATCGGTGGTGGGCAGCGGCAACACGTTGACGCTGACGCTGAACATCAGCTTCAGCTCGAGCTTCGCGGGGAATCGGATCGTCTACACAGCGGCAGGCGACACCACGGGGAACTCGGGGTGGCAGGCGCTGAGCACCTGGCAGGTGCCGGGCGCGGCGGGGCTCGAGTCGGCGATGCCGATACAGCCCACGGGAGTAACTCCGGCCAGCGGGAGCGGAGCGAGCCAGAGCTTCGTGTTCACCTTTACTGACAACGCCGGGTGGCAGGATCTGGGCCTGGTGGATGTGTTGTTCAACAACTACCTGGATGGCATCCAGGCCTGCTACGTCGCTTACTCAAAGTACTACGGGATGCTATTACTGGTGGACGACGGCGGAGACTCGGCGGGACCATACGCGGGCTACCTGGCGTTACCGGGGACGGGGAGCATGTCGAACAGCCAATGCACGGTGAACGGCGCGGGATCGTCGGTGGTGGGCAGCGGCAACACGTTGACGCTGACGCTGAACATCAGCTTCAGCTCGAGCTTCGCGGGCAACCGGATCTTCTACACGGCGGCGGGCAACGTGGCCGGCACAGAGAACTCCGGCTGGAATGCCCTAGGCGCCTGGACGGTGCCATAGGGGTTCCGGGGATTACGTGGCCCGCCACGAACACGCGGAAATTTCCTGGAGTTGATGAGAAACGCCACGGTTTCCGGGCTCCTGGCCCAGAACTGGCATTACCGGCATTACCGATATTCAGATGTTTAATGGGCGCTTTGGTGCCCTATACTGGCCATGGATCCGAGGCGCAAGGGAACATCGCGGATGAGTCCTTGCAGATGAGAGAACCAGAGAACCAGCCGGCCACTCGACATGACGACCTGCCACGCGAAGCCGTTCGGATCCCCAGACTGGAGACTGCTATGTGTAGCTTTGTGCGGAGGTGGATCTTGAAGGGGGCTGCTAATCGGCAATTGTGGCTCGCGCTCACAATCGTTGCGCTCTTGCTCAATGCAGGTCCCCTGCATGCGCAGGATTCCCCGCCAAGCAGGCCGATTCTCTTTGTTCACGGCTGGTGTGGCAGCGCCTACGACTGGGCGCCTCTGTATTCCTATCTCTTTCAGATTCTCCCAAACAGCATGTATCCCAACCAGACTGTCTACCTCGCAGAGTATGACAGTGTGGCCAATACCGTCAGCTTCTGGATTGACAATAATCCGTCGCTGGGAGCGGATGGGGTTTTTACCGCAGTCCCCGTGGGCAGCATACCCGCCAGCGCACGCTTCTTCGTAATCGAGTTCATCGACTCGGTTGGGTATAGCACGGATCCTGCTGACGTCGCAAAAATATCAATACTAAATAAAGCGTATGAACTCTCGCAGGTGCTGAGTCAGATCACCGCCATCACGCAAATCCCCAAGGTAAATATCCTTGCGCACAGCATGGGAGGACTCGACGCCCGTGCTTACGTGGAGAACATGGCTTCCACCGGCGTATGTTTCGACTACGTGAACAACATCCCGGCATATTCCGGGTCCTGCACGCCAGGATCTGCGGCCTACGTCAATAACGTTGCAAACATCATTACCGTCGACACGCCTCACGCCGGCTCCCCGCTTGCGTACACCAACTTCTGGACGACGCTACTGGCAAATGCAGGCCTTGACGCATGCCAGATGCATTCCTCGACCAACAAAATCGAACTAGCGCCAAAGAACAACTCCGGTCCAGGCCTGCTTGAAGCCCTGAACTACAGCGAGAACGCAATTCCCGGATTCGCTCCCACGGATAATACGACGCCCATCCAGGCTATTATGGACTACCTGACGGATGTGCAGCAATCGTGGGACCTCCTGACCGGCGAATCTGATGATGTTGTCCCCAAAAACAGTCAGTCTATCGAGCTTAATCTCCCGCTCGACAACAGTCCCTCCGCATCGCTCCACGACCATCCCGTCCCCTACCTCAGCACAGATTCAGGCGTTTCCGCAACCCCCGGGTGCTGGATATCTGCGCCGGGCGCCGAATTCCAAATGCTGCATTCGATGACTTGCCTTGGGGCGCTGCAGCCAACCCAGCAGGCTATCACAACGCAACTGATCAATGACACCGTACCGTGGGTTTCTTCTTGGACCGTGACTCCATCGACGCTGGCCCCTGGCGGTAATGTCACTATCGCGTACACGGCCACTGATTTTGCCTATACGCTGTCGGTTGCCGAGCTGTGGAGGGCGCCCGCCGATGCCAATGGCCAGCCTGGAACATGGGCGGAAGTCAACTCCCAGTACCTTTCCGGCACCGGTCCCCAACCCGTGACATTCCAGGACCAACCCCCGGCTGTGGGCACCTACTGGTATGGCACGCATCTGCTCGATGTTGCAGGCAACCAAACGAACGAGCCTGTGCCTCTTCCGGTGATCGTCACCGCCGCGCCCACCCAGACCCTAACAGTCTCGACGACAGGTGCTGGAACGGTGACCAGCAGCGATGGGTATATCAGTTGTGGCACTAACTGCACGTACGCATATGCCAGCGGCGCGGGTGTCACGCTGACCGCCGCGCCGGCGTCCGGCTGGACGTTCGGAAGTTGGACCGGCTGCGACACCAGCACTGGAACAAGTTGCACCGTAACCATGACTTTGCCGAAAACCGTGACGGCCACCTTCACGCAGAATGCCGTCGCCGACACGTTAACAGTTTCCGGCACTGGCAGTGGCATGGTGAGCAGTAGCGATGGACATATAAGCTGTGGGGCCAATTGTACTTACGCATATCCCGCCGGTACAAGCGTCACACTGACCGACGTTCCATCCTCAGGCTGGAACTTCAGCACATGGGGAGGGGCTTGCAGCGGCGCAACTTCGTGCACCGTCACGATGACTTCGGCAGCAGCCGTGACGGCCACCTTCACGCAGGCCCCAGGCCCTTGGATGCAGCAGCAGGAGGTGACCGCCCCCGACGGTGCGGCGAACGACTATTTCGGCTGGTCGGTGTCGGTGAGTGGGAATACAGCGGTGATTGGGGCCTATCAGAAGACCGTTAACTCGAACGAACTCCCATCCGGCGGACTTTTCGGACGCCAAGGCGCCGCATATGTGTTTGTGCGCAGCGGCGGAGTATGGAGCCTGCAGCAGGAGCTGACTGCTTCCGATGGCACACTTGGCAGCTGGTTCGGCTACTCTGTGTCGGTGAGCGGGGACACGGTGGTGATCGGGGCTATCAACGCGCAGGGTGGCCAGGGAGCCGTGTACGTATTTGTGCGCAGCGGTGGAGTATGGAGCCAGCAGCAGAAACTGACTGCTGCGGATGGTGCGAATGGTGACCTATTTGGCCTCTCCGCGTCAGTGAGCGGGAATACCACAGTAATCGGGGCCTATGGCAAGAATACCTACCAGGGTGCCGCGTACGTATTTGTGCGTAGCGGAACGGTTTGGACCCTGCAGCAGGAGCTGACTGCTTCCGATGGAGCGGCAGACTGCTTCGGCAGCTCCGTGTCGGTAAGCGATGACACAGCGGTGATCGGGGCTCCGAACACGACCATCAATTCGAGCGTCCGCCAGGGTGCGGCGTACGTATTTGCTCGAAACGCTGGGGTGTGGACCCTTCAGCAAGAGCTGACCGCTTCCGATGGCGCGGCGGGCGATGGGTTCGGCCAGTCCGTGTCGATCAGCGGGGACACGGTGATGGCTACCGACCACGGCGCTGCGTACATGTTTACGCGCGGCGGCGGAACATGGACCCAGCAGCAAGAGCTGAGTGCTTCCGATGGTGTGTTTGGCTCCGGTCTCGGCTTGGTCGGATCGCTGAGCGCGGACACGGCGGTAATCACCGGCACTATCTCCACCTTGAATTCCACCCTGCATGCCGACTACGTGTTTGTGCGGAGCGGTGGAGTTTGGAGCCAACAGCAGGAATTGACGGGTCCCGTTGGATTGAGTGGCTGGTTCGGCTGGTCCGTGTCGGTGAGCGGGGACACGGCGTTGATCGGGGCGGAGGCCACGACCGTCGGTTTAAACGCCGGTCAGGGCGCCGCGTACGTGTTCACGGGTTCTTCGACGCCGGCCATTTCCGGTCTCAGCCCAGCGTCGGCCGCGCCAAACGGGGCGGCGTTCACGCTCACTGTCAACGGCACGAGCTTCGTCTCTGGCGCTACCGTGGACTGGAACGGCACGGCGCTCACGACCAACTTCGTCAGCGCGACGCAACTGACGGCGTCGGTTCCGGCATCTCTTATCACCTCGGCGGGCATGGCCACGGTCACGGTAGTGAACCCGGGAGCCGTCACCTCGGGCGGAGTGGGCTTCCCGATCCAGTCCGGTCCGGCGGCCACCGCGGTTTCTCCCGGCACGGGAGACGGCGCCAGCCAGACCTTTACCTTCACCTTCTCCGATCCCAGCGGCTACCAGAATCTCGGGGTGCTGGACGTGCTCATCAACAACTACCTGGACGGCATCCAGGCCTGCTACATCGCGCTGGTTCCTTCCGGGGCGAATGCCGGAGCAGTGTATCTCGTGGACGATGGAGGAGATGCCGGGGGGCCGTTTGCAGGCTACATGGCGCTGCCGGGCACGGGGAGTGTGTCGAACAGTCAGTGCACCGTGAGTGGCACAGGTTCGTCGGTGGTGGGCAGCGGAACCACCATCACGCTGACGCTGAACATCGGCTTCAGCGCGAGCTTCACGGGGAACCGGATCTTCTATACGGCGGCACGTGAAACGGGAACGGGGAACTCGGGCTGGCAGCCGCTGAGCACATGGACGGTGCCGGGAACGCCGGCGACGCCGACACAGGCGACGGGAGTAACTCCGGCCAGCGGCAGCGGAGTGAGTCAGAGCTTCGTCTTCACCTTCGCCGACAGCGCCGGGTGGCAGGATCTGGGCGTGGTGGATGTGCTGTTCAACAATTACCTGGACGGCATCCAGGGGTGCTACATCGCTTACTCAGTGCCCTCGGCGGCGCTATACCTGGTGGACGACGCCGGAGACGCGGGTGGACCATTCGCGGGCTACCTGGCGTTACCGGGGACGGGGAGCATGTCGAACAGCCAATGCACGGTGAGCGGGGTGGGCTCATCGGCGGCGGGCAGCGGCAACACGTTGACGCTGACGCTGAACGTGAGTTTCACGGGGGCGTTCGCGGGGAACCGGATCTTCTACACAGCGTCGGGCAACGCGGCCGGCACAGAGAACTCCGGCTGGAATGCCTTAGGTGCCTGGACGGTGCCATAGGGTTTCCGGAATTTCGCTCAATCCGTCGCGGGGAGGCTGCGCTCCATCGTGCTGCCAGCGAAGTATCTGTGGAATGCGCCGGCAACAGAGGATTCCGGGTCTTGGGCTCGCGCGTCAAGGCGGCAACTGCGCCTCACTGAAGAGGGCTTCAAAAGGAAAACTTGGTACTTGTTGCGTGGGAACCAGAAGATTGTCCGTCGGGTGCCTCCTAAACAAGACCTGGGGGTCTACAATGGGGATTCCTGCTGAACAGCACCTCAAAGTCCAAAATTGCCATTTTGGGATGCTGTCTTCTCAAGCAGATCGTCGCTGGTGCCAGGTCCATGGAACTGAAAGCGGCAGATTTCCGAGAATGCTACGTTAGTACGCTTGACGTTAAACTCGCTCCAGTTCGCAAAACTCCCTTGCTGCAGCCGCCAGTAGAATACCTTGCAACACCAATCACGACGACTAGGCGCCGGGCTGCGAAAGGATGGCTCCCACATGAACTCCAGAAATGGGGCGTGCTATGGTTCCGTCGTCGAGCTGAATACGGTTACGCTTGCCGTGAGCGGCGCCTACACGGTCCTCGTCGGGGACTGCGGTGACACGAACACGGGAACCTACAATGTTTACACACAGCGGACGATCAATCCATCCGGAGCAGCGAATCTTCTCCTTGCTCAGGTGCAGAGTGGAACGATCGGTTCGGCGGCGCTCGACAATACTTACACGTTCAGCGCCAGCGTGAATGACGTGGTGGACTTCACGGCCGTGACGACCAGCGGCAGCATGAACCCGAGTGATGAATTCTACAACGGCGGTCGCATCGCAAGTCCTGGAACTCTCCTCGCGGGTTCAAAATAGAAACAGAGTAAAGGATATTGTTATCGTTGACGAAGTGTGCGAGAGGGGTATAATCGCTTCCAAGGCTGCGGGCCCCGCCGGGTTGTCTTAGTTTAATTCCGTTGCGCTTTGACTTGTGAAAGGACGGATTCGTATGCAAAGCTTGAAATCGTATTTGTTCGTCATGGGTTGCATTCTTGCGAGCTTGTGTTCCCATGCTTGGGCCGATGAGCCAGCTATTACTTTTGGTCAGCTAGTGACCGGCACGATCAGTTCGGCGGGGCAGGTCAACAGGTACACTCTGACCGCAAGCGCGGGCGACATCGCCGACTTTACCATGGACACCACAAGCGGCACTATCAACCCGAAGATCCAGCTCGTCGATTCAACCGGAACAGTAGTCACGGCCAATGGTACTTGTTGCGGCGCAACCGATCTAGAGGTAAACCAAGTCCAGTTAAATGCGGGCGGGACCTATACAGTTCTCATCAGCGACAGCTACAACGCGAACACCGGCGATTACGTGGTTTTCGTGGAGCGAATGGACGATCCGCCAGGGGCTATCGATTTACCGTTTGACCAGGTCGTAACCGGCAATATAGGCTCGGCGGCACAAGCAAACGCATACACCTTCAGCGCAGAGGCCAACGATGTCGTCAATTTCACCGTGGTCACCACCAGCGGCAAGGTCAACCCAAGTATCCAGCTTGTCAGCTCAACCGGGACGGTGGTTAAAGCTCAGGGTACCTGTTGTGGCGCGACCGATCTAGAGATGAACCAAGTCGTGATTCCGACCAGCGGCGCCTATGCCGTCTTGATTAAGGACTCCTATGACACGAACACCGGCAACTACGTGATTTTCATGCAGCGCACGAACAATCCAGCCGGGGCCCTTGATGTTCTCTTTGATCAGGTGCAGAGCGGCCAGATCGGCTCGGCGGCACAATCCAATGCCTACACCTTCGGCGGCACCGCCAACGACGTGGTTAGTTTTACTGTGATGACGACAAGCGGCAGCATCAACCCGAGTGTCCAGCTTCTCAACCCATCTGGCACCGTGCTCAACGCGGTTGGCACATGTTGTGGGGTAACTCAGGCGCAGATGAACTCAGTCAGGATTCCGACGAGCGGCACCTATGTCGTTCTTATTAAGGACAGCCATGACACGAACACCGGCAACTACAACCTCTCGGCCGAATGCTTCGGCGTATGCCTCTTGCCCGCTCCGACGCTCACCTCAATATCGCCAACCGGCGTCCTGGCCGGCAGCCCCGACTTCACACTGACGGTGAACGGCACGAACTTCGTCAACATTGCTGCCAACTCGGTGGTGGAGTGGAACGGTAACGCTCTCCCCACAACCCGCGTCAGCTCCACTCAAATGACGGCCACGGTTCGGGCCGCCGATGTCGCCACCGGCGGTACCTTTCCGGTAACGGTCTTCACTCCCGCCCCCGGGGGTGGAACTTCCTTAGCGATTCCGTTCGCCGTCAACAATCCGGTCCCTGTCGGCGCGCCCGATTTGACCATCACCCAGACGCGAAACGAGCCTCCACTGACAGTGGCAACCGCAACGCAGCCAGCATTAGTGTGCGTAGCCGGCACTGCCGTACCTCCACAACTACGAACTGAAGGTTACACGGAGCTGGTTGGTGACATCACGCTCGTTTGCACTGGTGGCCAACTCCCCGCGGCTGGGACGCTGATTCCCCAGGCCAACATCGTTGTCAACTTGCAGGGCAGCATCACCAGCCGGTTGATCGGCAGCGGTTCGGAAGCACTGTTACTGATTGACGAGCCCGGCGCAATCGGCTTGGGCGGGGTTGGCCCTGCCGAAACACAGAACCTGTGCACCACCCCTCTGACGGGCTGCCAGGCGTACGTGGGAACGGTTTCCAATGCGGGCGGTACGGACATAGGCGCGGTTTACCCCGCAGGCTCGGGCACGCCTGCTCCGAACGTGTATCAGGGTGTCACAAGCGGCAGCCAGGTGACGTTCTTCGGCGTGCCGATCCTGCCACCGGCCGGCAATGACACTTCGCGCGTGTATCGCATCACGAACCTGCGCGTGAATGCCAATGGCATCACCGGCGGTGGAGCGGGCTTCCAGAGCGTTCTGGCCCAAACCAGCGTTAACAACGTCCAGGTTTCGGTTACCAACCCGTTAGTTACGGTTGGCTACATCCAGGCGAGCTTCGCGGGTTCGTTCCGCAATGCGGCGAACTCCGGCCCTGTCTCGCCCGTCGATCCCTACCAGGGCAATTCGCAAACCAGCCAACTGGTGGCAATCTTGCGGTTTAGCGAGCTGTTCGGTACTGCGTTCAAGACGCGCGTCAACGGTGGCTTCATTTACCCCGAGACCGTACAGGGCTACCCGGCCGCGATCCAGAACATTCCGGGCGCGATCTACAACACGGAGTCCGGCTTCATCAGCAGCTTCAACGGCGCTCCGCTGCAAGACACTGTCGGTGCCAACACCTACACTGCCGGCCTGGCGGATTACGGCACTCGCCTCAAAGCGGTATTCAGCAATATCCCGAGTGGCATGAGTGTCTATGTGTCGACAGTCAACCTGATTGGAACCAACGGCACCACCCCCGCTACCGGCCTTTCACCCGATTACGCCTTCCTCGTGAACACGGAGTCCGGTATCGACCCAGTGACCCCAACTCTCGACGGCGAGTGGCAGTTGCCAACCAACACCACCACGCCAATGGCCGTCTGGGAAGTCGCGCAAACCCTTCCGAGCGCGGTTGAGAACTACGATTTCGGTGTGTACGTTACGTTCAACAATGCGAACGTTACCACGCCGGGAATCAGCGTGGCTCTGAGCTATGCTCCGACACCGACTGCGCCGTTCTCGGCCAGCGCCGCTGGGCAAGCTTCGAATAGCCTTGGGATTCCGCGGTTCGCGCTTGCGCCGACTTCCGGCGGGATACCGTTCACCAGCGGCTATCCGGTGCCGACCCTCGCTTCGCTCTCGCCCACCAGCGCCGGTGCGGGAGGCTCCGCCTTCACCCTGACGGTGAACGGCTCCAACTTCGTCGATGGCTCGGTGGTGAACTGGAACACAAACAGCCTTGCCACCACTTACGTCAGCGCGACGCAACTGACGGCGTCGGTTCCGGCAACTCTGATCGCTTCGGCGGGCATCGCTACCGTTACGGTGGTGAACCCGGGAGCCGTCGCCTCGGGCGGCGTGGGCTTCACGATCCAGTCTGGCCCGGCAGCCACCACGGTTTCGCCCGGCGCCGGCAACGGCGCCAATCAGACCTTCACATTCACCTTCTCCGATCCGGCCGGCTACCAGAATCTGGGGGTGCTGGACGTGCTCATCAACAACTATCTCGACGGCATCCAGGCCTGCTACGTCGCGCTGGTTCCTTCCGGGGCGAATGCCGGAGCAGTGTATCTCGTGGACGATGGAGGAGATGCCGGGGGCCCGTTTGCAGGCTACATGACGTTGCCGGGCTCGGGGAGCGTGTCGAACAGTCAGTGCACGGTGAGCGGCACGGGCTCGTCGGTGGTGGGCAGCGGAACGACCATCACGCTGACGCTGAACATCAGCTTCAGCGCGAGCTTCACGGGGAACCGGATCTTCTACACAGCGGCGCGCGACACGGGGACCGGGAACTCGGGCTGGCAGGCGCTGAGCACATGGCAGGTGCCGGGAGCGACGGCGACGCCGACACAGGCCACGGGAGTAACTCCGGCCAGCGGCAGCGGAGCGGGCCAGAGCTTCGTCTTCACCTTCGCCGACAGCGCGGGGTGGCAGGACCTGGGCGTGGTGGACGTGCTATTCAACAATTTCATCGACGGCATCCAGGGGTGCTACATCGCCTATTCGGTGCCGGCGGCGACGCTGTACCTGGTGGACGACGGGGGAGACGCGGGTGGTCCATTTGCGGGGTACCTGGCGTTACCGGGGACGGGGAGCATGTCGAACAGCCAGTGCACGGTGAGCGGGGTGGGCTCGTCGGCGTCGGGCAGCGGCAACACGTTGACGCTGACGCTGAACGTGAGCTTCAGCTCGAGCTTCGAGGGCAACCGGATCTTCTACACGGCGGCGGGCAACGCGGCCGGCACGGAGAACTCCGGATGGAATGCCCTAGGCGCCTGGACGGTGCCATAGGCTTTCCGGGTTGCGCTCAATCCGATGGGTCGGCCGTTGCAATGGAGGCGGACACTCATTTAAGCCTGTCCCGCCTTTGCGGTAGCGAATGGACCTGGACTGCAAACAACGGCGCCGCTGCGGGCTAATCAGCGGCGATTCCGAGATGACTTTGACGCGAGTGCGCGACAACCGGATTGGAGAACAATGGCCATGCCTCGACTCAGAACCTGTGCTGCGTTAAGACCGTGCTCCACGTGGACGATTGCGGGCACATGCCTCATCGACACTTTCGGTATACTTGCGGCAGACCGTCGTAGCCGCCATGCGGAACCCCGAACCTGCCACCACAATTGAAACATCCAGTAGGCGGCTTTTGCCCTGGCTGGTCGCCGTTGCCTTTTTCATGGAATCGCTGGACACGACGATCTTGAACACGGCCGCGCCGGCAATTGCGGAGGCCCTGAAGGTGGCTCCGCTGAGCATGAAATCGGTACTTTCCAGCTAT
>Ga0181518_10005696_pt1 | contig 10676 bp, 7 predicted proteins | sample PEATcosm2014_Bin_28_FD_119751 | JGI IMG/M metagenome (GOLD analysis project Ga0181518, IMG submission 119751) | Peatland microbial communities from MTU Mesocosm Facility, Houghton, MI, USA - PEATcosm2014_Bin01_60_metaG | ecosystem: Environmental > Terrestrial > Soil > Wetlands > Peat | place... | reverse complement strand
TTGATACCTGGTGGGGATGGCCCACCAATGGACCGCTCTACGGAACAGCGGATTGAAGCTGAGGTGACTCCAAGTCGAGATGCCGGAGATCCCGCTACGGAAGAGCCGAAAACACCGGAGCGTTCCCGCCCGCCAAAGCCAACCTTGCCTCTGGACGTCCTCGCAGAGAAGGAACTGCGGAAGACCTTGCCGGCGCACATCGAGGAGTGGCCGGACCGCATCAATGACGTCGATAAGCAGAAAGCCGGGGACCCTGCCCGGTTTGGCGGCCATGCCACCAAGGGAATCGTTGAGGGAGCGATGAGGGATTTTCTCTCTGAGCTTTGCGATCAATTCGATCAAGAAGAACAAGCGCGGATCAGAGCAGCCGAAGCTTCAACCACAGAGATACTCGCGCACGGCACTTCTGCGGCCAGGGACCGGCGTCGGGTAGCTGAATCGCTTCATGACAGCTATTGGGTCTTTCAGCCAGAGAGTGACGCGCGGATAGATTCAGCCGGCGTGGTCTTTGTTGCATACGTTAACGCCCTCTGGCAGAAAACGGACGCGGCGCGCGCCGAGTGTATTCACGACTTCCTCGCGAAGGTCGAGAACCTGATTGAGCCGGTTCTAACAAGGTATGGCCGGGAGGGTAAAGACCTGATAGACGAGCTGCGTGCGGAATGTAAGATGAACGCGTCGCACGTTCAATCCATCCTGCGGACCAGCCTTGCAAGCACCACGTCCTCCACGGAGGATTTGGCCAACGAGCAATCGGATCTAGAAAGAGGCCAGTCCGGTAACGCAAGCCGCCCCATCATTTTCGCCCAGCCCCGCGCAATTTTGGAGTTCTCCGACTCATGGCGCGAGCGGATAAGGCGGACCGAGGATCTTGAGGCGCGATATGCGCGGCGTTCCGGCAGAAATGGTTCTGAAGTTGGAAGACAGGAAGAGCTGCTTAAGGATGCTCGCGCGTGGGCGAAGGCGGCTTTGCACGAACTTGTGTCCGAAGTACAAGATGTGCGGGAACTCAAAGAGCGAGTTGTGAAGCAGGCGGAAGAGTTCATTCAGAGGCACCGGTACTACGCCAATTTCCGGCTCAGCTATCTGGAGTTCGAGTCGGCGTTATGGCAAGAGGGATGGCCCTCGTTAGAGGAATGCGCATTGGGGGCGTTGATAGAGCGTGCGGATTCGGCAGGCAGCCTTAATCGGAGGATCAATGCGGCGATGGAGTCAGCCGTGGATGAAGGCGGACTAAATTTGGGGCACTTGGCGATCGACGCCAGCACCTCGATGCCCACCAAAAGGGGTGAGATAACACTTGGCCCCGCAGTCGCCAAAGACAAGAGGACGACCGCACAGCTACGTCTTGGTTCCCGGGTGAAGAAGTTGAAGATCGAAAGCAACCTCACCTGGGACACAATAGCGAGGGAATCGCATGTTTCCCGCCGCTGGCTGTTAGAAATCGCCGCCGGCCACCCGCCATCCAAGGTCACCAAGCAGACTATCGGAGACTACTTTTCCCGCACGCTGAGACGCCGTATTCGGTTATAGGCTCAATCGAATCTTTATGCGCTGTGGATGCACTGTTCTGCACCACATCCGCACCCCTCCGCACTATCGGAAATCCAGCAAATCCCTGATGAATAGAAGTGATGAATGCGCGAGAAGCATCCAGTGCGATAGGAGAGACGGTCTTCACGCCGGAGGAGTTGGCCGAGCGGACAAAGTTGCATCCTTCGACCATCCGAAAGCTCTTTGCTGATCAGCCCGGCGTAATCCGACTCGGGCGCGCCAGCTCTCGTGGCCACCGCCAATACTATACCCTACGGGTGCCAAAATCGGTCGCGGAGCGAGTCTTCGGAAGCCTGACTGTCAGCGGCTGTCCATCACCGGAGGTAACTCGGTGAAGCTGGCCAAGTCTTCTCTCGCTCCCGGTCAACGCCGGCTCGTGGAGATTATCGAGGCATTGGGCTTCGGTGTAATCGAGCGCCTTTCGGTCCGCGGCGGGCTGCCGTCGTATGATCCAGAACCGCGCATCGTCCAGACGATCAAGTTGGATTTGGCGCCCGAATATCGTAGTCATCGCGACGCTGACCTAACCCTGAAGAAGGAATTTGAAATCCTGTTCCAGCAGTTAGGTGGATTGCGCGATGGCGTCGTCGATGTCGAGGTTCGTCATGGTCTGCCCGCCCGGCTGGTGCTGGAGCGCCGTTATAAGGAGTTGCTGTGATCACGGCGGCGACAATCCGCGTACCCGACAGCCTGGCAGAACTAAACCAGTGGATCGTCTGGCGCTACGAACAGCGCAACGGCAAGCAAACCAAGGTGCCCTACTCCGTCGGCGGCACTGCCGCGAGTACCACCGATCCGATCACTTGGGCGAGTTACGAGCAGGCCTTGAACACGTGGCAGGCGAATTCCAAACGGTATGCGGGCGTCGGGTTCGTGTTTTCGCAGGTTGATCCGTACTCCGGTATCGACTTGGATGATTGCCTCGAACAGGGGCGGCTGAAACCCTGGGCGCAGCCGATTGTTGAGAAACTGGCGGACACTTACATGGAGGTCTCGCCTTCTGGCCGAGGCGTGAAAATCTGGGTAAAGGCCACCTTGCCCGATTCTGGCTTGAAGCGCCCGTATGGGGACGGCGGTGTCGAAATCTATGACCGCGCGCGGTACTTCACCGTGACGGGTCAGGCACTAAACGGCGCCCCTCTGGAAATAGAGGATCACCAGGCCGATGTTGACAGGTTATACGCACTACTCAACAGTGGACCCGCTTCCAAAACAAAGGCCGACATCTCCGATGGTGCGCCCGTGATTGAGGGCGACCGGCACAATTACCTGACCTCCGTGGCGGCGCAATTTGGGGCGCGAGGCATGGGGCTGGAGGAAATCCATGCGGCTACCCAGGCGCTGAATATCAGCCGATGCAAGCCGCCGAAGCCGGAAAAGGAAGTCCGGGATATCTGCGGATGGGTGTGGCAGCGCGAGCAGGGAAAGCGGAATGGGCAGACCCCGGCGAGTCAGCCTGCTGGCGACGCTTCACCGGCAAAGACCGGCGTTGCGCCCCGGTCTGGTGGGGATGAAACGAATACTGCGGAACTGGCTGGCGAGATCACTAGTCAAGCTTCCTTTGCCCGCGACGCCGGCTGCCGGCTGTACGTGTTCAAGGATGGCGTCTACATTCCGTCTGGCGAACTGTTCGTGCAGCAGCGGGTCAAGGGGATTATGAACCGCTGGGGGATTGAGACGAAATGGACCTCGCGGAGAGCCAAGGAGGTCTGCGAGTACATCCTCGTGGATTCGCCGGCACTCTGGGATGCTCCGCGCCAGGACATCGTGAACCTCCGGAATGGGTTGCTCAGCGTGCGTACCCGCGAGATCCGGGCGCATTCGCCGGAGTTTCTTTCCCCGGTGCAACTGCCCGTCGCGTTCGACCCCGCGGCGAAGTGCCCCGCGTGGGACCAGTTCATCGCCGACGTTTTTCCGGGTGATTCCGAGGCCGTTGCCTGGGAGGTGGCGGCCTGGCTCATGACGCCTGACACCTCGATTCAGAAGGCCGTGCTGCTGACCGGAGAAGGCGCCAATGGGAAGTCGACCTATTTGCGGGCACTGGTAGCGTTCATCGGCCGGCACAACACGGCGGCCGTGAGCCTCCACCGGCTGGAACAGGATAAGTTCGCGGTCGCACGGCTCGTCGGCAAACTCGCGAACATCTGCCCGGACCTGCCCAGCGCGCACCTGGCCAGCACCTCGATGTTTAAGGCGATCACCGGCGGGGACGTGTTGCACGCGGAGTACAAGTACCTGGACAGCTTCGAATTTGTGCCATTCGCCAAGCTGGTCTTTTCGGCCAATCAGCCACCGCGCAGTGATGACCAGACGCACGGGTTCTTCCGGCGATGGTTGGTGGTTCCGTTCATGCGGACCTTCGAAGAGGGATCAGCGGGCACAATATCCCGCGAGGAATTGGACGCACGGCTTTCCGCGCCCAACGAACTGAGCGGCGTGCTGAACAAAGCCCTGGGAGCTTTAGCAGCCATCCGCAAGCGTGGTGGGTTCACGGAGAGCGAGTCGATGAAGCGCGCCTGGTCGGAGTTCCGGACCGCAACCGATCCGCTATCGGTGTGGCTCGACTGCAACACGGTCGATTTGCCGACTGCGGTGGTGGCAAAAGCCGACCTCATGACGGCTTTCAACAAGCACTGCACCGATGCGGGTCGGCCACCGCTCACAAAATCGGCGTTCGGATTGGCGTTGAAGCGCGCGCGGCCGGGAATCGATGAGGGGCAACGGACCCTAAGCGACAGAGTGCAGTGGGTTTACATGGGGATCGGACTTAAGACCGAGCCGATGGCGGGGCCATCCGAGTGTTAACGAACTTCACGGACTTCACGCACTTCCTTCTATTGTTTTGTACGTGGCAGGAAAGGCTAATAGCAGGGGAGTTTTAAACAAATAGAGTAAGTCCGTTAAGTCCGTGAAGCCCGTGAATTGCCGAAGATGAACAGAAGCCAACAACTCACCGAGCAGTATGCCAGTCAGAACCGAGAATCTGCCGTCATCATCCTGGCCGACGTTGCTCGGTACAGCGGGGAAGAGACCGCGTTGGTGATCTGGGCGCGGGCGGTACTGGGGCCGAAAGACAACGAGAATGGGCCGCTGTTCCGGCGTGCAAACCGGGACCGGTCTCAGTGTGGTGTGGAGAATGCGCGGACTCTCAAATAGCACGAGGGAACTGCCGGAACACGCCTATCGGCTGCTCCAGGCCGATCACCCCCAGATTCTGCACCAGCTCCAACGTGGCGACAGTGAGTCCGAATGCAAAGGGACTGCCAGGCGGGGAAACGGCTCGGCGGTGACGATATGACCACCGTTCCCCGGCCTGTCGATCTGACCCAGGTGCCTCCGGTCCCTTGGGCCTGGGTCGATGAGCACGTTTACGCCGCCATCCGTGGGTGCAGCGTGAAGGTATTGCAACGGGAACGCCGCCTCAACATCGGTTGTCCGTTCCGGCGAATCAGCGGGACCTCGATCAGATACAAGCTCGGGGACATCACCGCCTTCCTGGAATCGCAGCCGGGCGGCGGTGGTGCCGCGAGGCCCCGCGTTGAATCGAGGAGCGGACTTGGCCGGCCGCGGAGGTCTTCGCCTTGACTGTGGCGGCAAGCATGGCGCCGAATGTGTCGAGGCAAGAGTTCGCCCGATGAGTGTTTTCAAGAACGGGACGTTCTATCATTACGAGTTCGTCAAGAACGGGCGGCGGCACCGGGGTTCAACCGGCACCGCGAGCAAGCCACAGGCCATCGCGGAGGAGCGCCGCCAGCGCGAGCGACTGGAGAAGAGCTACAGCCAGGTCATCGAAGAGGAGGCCCGCGTACAGCAGCGGAAGACGATCCAGTTCGCTACCAACGAATTTCTCATGGACTACCGGGCCAAACACCAATCGGCGACGTTCGCGGAGTATGCCCTGGGGCATGTGTGCAAGCTTCTCGGCGGCAGACTGGTGGTGGAAATCACGCCCAAGATCGTCAAACGGTACCAGGGCGATCGCCTGCGTGAGAAAGCCGGCCCGAAGACCATCAACGATGAGGTGCAATTGTTGCTCCGGCTGTGCGGCGAGCAGGGCGTTTTGATTCGCGCCACCCTCCGCCGCGACAAGGCGCTGAAGTTACCGTTGCCCGCTTCGCCCGGCCGCCCGTACAGCGCGGAGGAGAAGGCGCGGATGCTGGAGGCGGCGCAGAAGTTGCGTACGCCGCAGATGCACGCCGCCCTGGCGTTGGACTTGAACACCGGTCTCCGCGACAAGGAACTGCGCGAGATTCGGTGGGAGCAAATCGACTTGGTTCACAAGAAGGCGCTGACGGTGGGCAAGTCGAAAACCGAGGCTGGCACGGGGCGCGTGATCCCGCTGAACGAGACGGCCATCGCTGCGCTGGAGGCGCACGCCGCTTGGTACGCGCGGCGGTTCGGGGAGTGCAGGCCGGAGTGGTTTGTGTTCGCCTTCGGGACGCCGCTGCCGAAGGATCCCACGCGCCCAATCACGTCGTTCAAGACGGCGTGGACCAAGGTTCGCGAGAAGGCTGCGGTGAAGGGCCGGTGGCACGACAACCGCCACACCCTGGTCACCGAACTCGCCGAATCCGGCGCGGGCGACGAGGTGATCATGAGCATCGCCGGGCACGTCTCACGGGCCATGCTCTCGCGATACTCCCACGTGCGGATGGAAGCGAAGCGGCGAGCGCTCGACGAAATCGCCGCCCGCCAGCGCGCAGCCGACGAGACCCGCCTGCAGGAAGCCGATCGGCAGCAGCAGGCCGCCGTGGTCCTCCAATCGGCGTTGGTTCAGTAAGCGCAGCCGGAAATCCCCGGCGGCTCGCCCCGATAGGTTGTCTCCCAGGAGCAGGACTTCGGGGGCATCCACTTCTGTGGAGCGCATCTGATAGCTATTTGCTATCGAGACGTCGCATTCCCGTACTGGGCCCGGAGCGCTCCAGCCGGCTCAGGCCCAGTGCTACTATTGTTGCCGATGGCACGCCTTTCGCTCCTTAAACGTCTTTTTGTGGCGTTTGCGTGCGTGACAGTCGGGCTCGTCTGTCACGCACAGGAAAGCTCCGGGCTCGCGGAGATCCTCAGCTTCGAAGCGCCGAGTTCGAGCTTGGCGCCGGCCGGTTGGAACGCGTATCCTGCCGGCAGCGTCTCTCTCGACGACAAGATCGTGCATGGGGGGCACTGGTCGGCTCGCCTCGAACGGCAGCCGGACACCGCCAACGCATTCTCCGGGATCACCAAGAGCCTCCCGATGGATTTCAAGGGTACAGCCATCGAGCTGCGCGGCTTCGTCCGCACCGAAAACGTCAGCGATTTTGTGGCTCTCTGGATTCGCGAGGACGGCGAGTCGAACCGGGGTCTGGCCTTCGACAGCTTGCAAATGCGGGAGCAGAAGATCAAGGGAACCACTGACTGGACCGAGTACTCCGTTTCCGTGCAGGTACAGCCGGACGCCCGCCAGCTTTTCTTCGGCTTCCTTCTAGCTGGAACGGGCAAGGCCTGGGTGGACGACCTGCGCCTGCTCGTGGACGATAAGCCCATTTGGGATGCCCCCAAGGTTGTGCGGGAGACAACCGTTCTCGATACCGATCATGAATTCGACGCCGGTTCCAAGATAGCGGTGACGGAACTTTCGACTGTTCAGATTGAGAACCTGGCCACGCTCGGCAAGGTCTGGGGCTTCCTGAAGTATCATCATCCTCAAGTCACCTCCGGCCAGCGCCATTGGGACTACGATCTGTTTCGCATCCTGCCAGCGGTTCTCGCGGCGCCCGACCATGCGGCGGCCAACGCCACGCTTGCCAAGTGGGTCACGGCGATCGGCAAGACCGGCGAATGTCAGCCCTGTGCGAGCTTGAACGAAACCGAACTGAATCTCCGGCCCGATATAGCGTGGATTAACTCCGAGGAGCAACTCGGAGGCGATCTTAGCCGGTTGTTACAGGCCACCTATCGTAATCGCCCGGCCAACGGCAAACAGTTCTACGTTTCGTTAGTGCCGGGGATCGGTAATCCAGCGTTCCCGCATGAGTTGGGTTACGGGGCGGTGAAACTGCCCGATCCCGGTCTCCAGTTGCTCGCGCTTTTCCGTTTCTGGAACATCATCGAGTACTGGTCTCCTAATCGCGACGTTATGGGCGAGAACTGGGACCATGTGATGGTGGAATTCATCCCGAGAGTCGCACTGGCCAAGACCACCGAAGACTACGAGCGTGAGTTGATGGCGCTGATTGCTAAAGTTCACGACTGCCACGCGAACCTGTGGAGCGCGCTCCAGGTGCGGCCGCCCACGGGCTCCTGTCAGATTCCCGTCACGGTGCGTTTCATCGAGGACCGCGCGGTCGTCACCGGGTACGCCGACGCGGCCGCCGGGCCGGCCACCGGCTTGCAGGCTGGCGATGCCATCGAAACGCTGGACGGTGTTCCGGTCCCTCAGCTCATGCAGAAATGGAAGCCCTATTACGCCGATTCGAACGAAGCCACCGTGCTGCGCGACATGGGGTCCGCGCTTACCCGCGGCGAGTGTGGCGATTCGAAGCTGAGCGTGCGCCGCGACAATCGGACGCTGGAGCTCACCGCCAAACGCCTGCCGGAAAGGGCCAACTCGGGCCACGGCATCGCCACACACGACCTGCCGGGCGAAACGTTCCGCCGGCTCTCCGACGACGTCGCGTACCTGAAGCTCTCGTCCGTCAAAGTGGCCGACGCGGCCCATTATGTCGATGGCGCCGCCGGCACCAAAGGCCTCATCGTCGACATCCGCAACTACCCGTCCGAGTTCATGGTCTTCGCGCTCGGGTCGCTCCTGATGGACAAGGAAACGCCATTTGTGCGCTTCACCAGCGGCGACCTGTCAAACCCGGGCGCTTTCCACTTCGGTGCGCCTCTCTCGATCGCCCCCGGCAAGCCGCACTACAGTGGCAAGATCGTGATTCTGGTGGACGAGGCCACGCAAAGCAGCGCCGAGTACACCAGCATGGCGTTTCGCGCGGTCCCGAACGCAATCGTCATCGGCAGCACTACGGCTGGGGCCGATGGAAACGTATCGCAAATCGCTCTTCCCGGCGGGCAAAGCACGATGATCAGCGGTCTGGGAGTCTACTATCCCGACAAGCGGCCCACGCAGCGTGTGGGGATTGTTCCCGACCTGGTGGTGAGGCCGACGATTGCCGGCATTCGCGCCGGCCGCGATGAGGTCCTCGAAGCCGCGATTCGCCAGATTCTCGGGCCGGGCGCCCCTGCCGCCGTTATCGAGAAGCTGGCCAAAGGCGGCAAGGAGTAACGTCTCGCGCGACAGCTCCCTGCCGCGGCGCTGGTCTCCCAAGGGACCACAACCGGACTTCCTGGGTGTTTGGAAGTGGGAGGATTTCGCAAGAGGAATCGGCCGAACAAGCTCAGCAGCCCAAACAGGCGACCGCAAGCGGACCGGCAATGTCCGGCTTGAACGTAGTTTGAAAACCGACAAAAATAGTTGGCTCTATGATAGACACGGAAGAGGAGTTCAGCCAACTTCCGCCCTTCCGCGTGAGAATTTCAGCCTAGCGGAGTGAAGTGACGCAGAAGACAATGTCGAACTCCGATTCTCCGAATGGCTCCTACCACAGCCGGGCGGCGGAAGTCTCCGGATGGGCGTCATCCGACCGCGAAAGCCCGGCCGCAGACAGCTTCCCGGGACGGGACTCGGCGGACTGCCGTTGCCTCCCGCGCCGTCCGCCGCGGATCGTTTCGTGCATGGCACGAGCATCCAGCAGGGTTCTGCAAACTCGAAGCCAGCTTCATAAGCTTCGCCGGAACCGCTTCCACCACGGAGCATCGTTCTGCAGGCTCAGGTAGGCGAAATGGAGATTGCTGAGTTCGGCTGGCGGAGAAGGCATTGGCCGCTCCCAGTAAACTGGCCGGATAAAAAAGCGACGAGACAAAGACCAAGCGTAACGCCACTCCCGCTCTACATAGGCAGAGCCCATTGCCGACCTAGACCAGCATAACTGAAAGATGGCAGCCTTCTCTATGAATCCGATTAGAGCCTCGCTCCACTCTTCTCCGGATCGGAGCTGATCGATGTCACGCAAGTACTTTATTCCAAGTACCTTGTAGGCCTGCTGAAGCCCGTTGACAACTTTGGCATCGCGGTGAGAATAGGACACGAAGATCGACTCGTACGGTGTCGTCGTGACAGGCACACTCACTGCGCTTGATGCTGACGGAGGAGAACCGCAATATACGGTGATAGGTACGGAGGCAACGAGTAGCGGACCGACGTAGAAGTCCACGGATCCACTTACATTGCCAGGTGAAACAGTACTTTCCATCCCCACGACGAAACTGGCGCAGTGCCAATCTTCCAGCCAGCCAAAAGTTAAGATTCGGGGCTCGAACCGACAACCAGGCAGGTAAGGCGCCACCGTTATCGATGCACCTCTTTGAATATCCAGCGTCGCTATACCGCCGCGTTTCTCGAAAGCTTCACTGAGATTTTTGAGCAGCGCGCCAGCGTGTGCTTGAATTCTGGATGTAGCTTCTGCAATGTGAGCGTAGGCCAATAGTCGGGATTTACTCTTCCCGCCAACGGATTGAGGGTGATATACAGTGAAATGGACGTGTTCGTCGGAGCTATCACCAGAAGAGATCGCCTGAACCTCTGCTGCTGTTCGTGGCGGTTCCTGTTCCGCTCGACGAACTTCCGCCCGGTCGCGTACCCCAGAAGGAGCAGCGGCGGAACGTACAGCCGCCTCAGCCAATTTCTGCATCAGCGTTCCGTAGTTCTCCGAATTCACTACCTTTTCCATGTCGGCAGGGCTGCACCGCAATTGCGCGATTGAAAACACCTCTTCTAGATCGAAGAAGGAAGTATGCAAGATGAAGCTATCACGTACGATTTGAGAGATGGCTTCTTCTTCGTATTCAAGATCTCTGAGTAAAGGCTCGGTGATGGTCGTAAGCTCGCGCCGAAGGACGCCCTCCGTGAGGTTGCGTAAGGCATCTCTGCCGAGGGAGGAGGTTCTTACAAGTCTCACGTATAGGTGCTGAGTAGGCCAGTTCATGCCTTGCTTCGATAGTGCGGTCAAGGCTTCGTCGCCCGTGAGAGCCTGCTGGTCCATAAGATACTCGACTACAACGTCTTGGTAACCAAGTTGATCCTTCAA
>Ga0181518_10005694_pt1 | contig 10677 bp, 9 predicted proteins | sample PEATcosm2014_Bin_28_FD_119751 | JGI IMG/M metagenome (GOLD analysis project Ga0181518, IMG submission 119751) | Peatland microbial communities from MTU Mesocosm Facility, Houghton, MI, USA - PEATcosm2014_Bin01_60_metaG | ecosystem: Environmental > Terrestrial > Soil > Wetlands > Peat | place... | reverse complement strand
GTTGCCCGCCTGGTTGGCATCGATGGTGCAGGTGCCGCTGGCCAGGAACGTGGCCGTCGTGTTGGTAACCGTGCAGATGCTCTGGGTCGCCGAGGTGAAGGTGACCGCCAGGGTGGAGCTGGCCGTGGCCACGAGCGTCAGCGGAGTGCCCACCGTCTGCGTTGGAATCGTCGGGAAGCTGATGGTCTGCGTAGCCTTCGGCATCAGAGTCACCGTCGCCGAAGCCGACGCGCTTGTGCTCGCCTGACTGGTCGCCGTAACAGTCACCGTTTGCTTCGTTGAGATAGTTGCCGGAGCGGTGTACAGGCCTGATGTGCTGATCGTGCCAGCTCCCGTTGCCGGAGTGATCGTCCAAGTCACCGCTGTGTTGCTGGTGTTGGTCACGCTAGCGGTGAACTGCTGTGTCTGCCCACCGTAGAGTGTTGCAGTAGACGGAGTCACGCTCACGGCCACTGGCGGCTGTAGCGGCGAACCGCCAGAACACCCGTTCCCGAGCGCCGCCGCTCCGGTCAGGGAGATGGTGTCAGCAACCAGGATCAGGCAATTGCCCCCGGACTCCGCCCCTGAAAGCGTCAGCGCGGTAGTGGGAAAGTATAGTACGCCCGACAACGAGGAAGCCGATGAGCCAGTAACCGTATTCGCCGCGTGCCCTGTGCCGATTGACTTATCCTGATAGAAGAGGATGCCGTAATAGGGACCGCTGGTGGGAGCTGACAGGGTCGCGACAACTGCGCTGCTGACCGACAACGGACCATAGCTGTAACCCATCCCCTGCGTCAAAAAGAACGTGACGTCACTTCCCTTGAGAATGCTCGCCCCCGACACGTTCAATCCCCCGCCCATGAGAATGTAGGTTCCAGGATTGAAGGTCACGGTTGTAGCGCCGCTGATGGTGATTCCGTTGCAGTAGGTCCCCGGATTCAATGTGGTCGAACCCGTGCTCACTTTATAGTTTGTATAAGTGCATACGCTGCTGGTGGGAGGCGTTAGGAAGGTTAGCGGATCTGCCTGGGACGCGGAGCCCGTCACCGGCTTCGGCGAAAGCGTCACCGCTCCCGAAGTGGAATATCCCCCAACCACATCGAAATACTTGGCGGTAAAGCTTCCGCTGCCGGAGAATTTCAACGCCGTGCTGCTCGATGAATCCACAACCACCCCGCAACTGGGTGCGTTGATGATGATCGCGCCATTGAGATTCAGAGCATTCGCCGCCGTCGGATCCAAAGCATAAATGCACTGATCGTAGGCTGGCGTCGAGGCCAGCGCATGCTGCGAATGAAATAGAAAGGCGATCGTGATGGCGAATACTATCTTCATCAGGTGGTGGATATTCATGTCTGTTCTCCACATTTCTATGTCGGAATTTGTCGTGGAAGGCGCATCGAAGCTCGCTGCGTCATCCCAAGCCTGCCGGGCAGTAGTCGCTACAGAAACGCGCACCTAAAGGCACGGCTGCCGCAGATGCCATGAACCAATCTGTTGGAATGAGGAATGCGGAAAGAAACAGAGACACAACTCGAGCGGAGCTGTGGACTTTCATTCGATCCTCGCAATCTGGGGGATGAAAAAAGCACAAAAAGGTGAACAATGCGCCGCTGTGGCAAACCTATCCGTCCGCGGCTCTGATTCTTGGTTTAGCTGCACAGTGGAATTGCTTCATCCGACTTGGATACTGCCTGAACAACAAAAAAATGTTCGAGGGCCGGGCCAATAAAGAAGATCTTCTCCAGGAGTACAACACCACGGACTCGGCATGATGATAGCCGAGACTCTAATCTGAAACAGACAACGTGAGAAGAAATGGCTGAGATTCTTTGTTTCATAGAGCTGGCATGAATGTCAAATTAAAAAATAGTGATGTGACGCATGTCACATTAAGGTACCCCAGCATGTTGACTCTCAAGTAAATTATGGATGGCTTAAAACAAGGTGATGGTGGGCGCTGCAGGATTCGAACCTGCGACTTCCACCGTGTGAAGGTGGCACTCTACCGCTGAGTTAAGCGCCCCCTTTATATACGCTGGCGAGGGCTGGTATCGAACGAGCTAACGGGGCATCCCGTAGGTTAGAGTAACACCAGCGGGGCTTTACGGCCAACACTTGCGGCCAAATCGGACCAGCCGGAACCTGCGCCCAACTACAATGCGCTGGAACGCCAGATCAATTCGCCGTGCAGCCGGTTTCCCCCCAGACGGGGAGGCTATGCTGTGCCCGGTTCCGGTCCTCGGCGGCCTAAAACTGGCGAGTCCCGGCTTGGTCAACTCCGGCCTGGGCGGTTCAAGCCTCTCCGAAGCCGGTTTAGCGCCCCTGATGGCCAGAACCGGCAACAACCCGCCCAGTGCCCGCCCCGGCCCGCCCACGAATGAAAATTTTAGCCCGCAAACTGCTCCTTCGGCGCAACCTTCCGGCCCGGATGGGGTTCCTGTGGATATGGCAACCCTGGTCCTGGACAACCCGTCCCTGGGAGCGGGCACGGCTACGCAGCCGGAAGGACGGCATGATTTGGCCGCCCGCCTGGACCCGGTCAGTCTCGACCCTTTGAGCGACGCAGCCATCATGCTGCGCGCCGCCGCCGGCGACGAAGCGGGGTTTAACTACCTGGCGGTGAAATATCACCGGCCCATCTTCCACTTTCTTTTTCGGATGGTCCGCAACCAGGCAATTGCCGAGGAACTGGCGCAGGATGTGTTTCTGCGCGTCTACCGCTCCAGGCAGAGCTACCGGGCAGAGGCCAAATTCACCACCTGGCTCTACCGGATCGCCACCAACCTGGCGGTGAACCACGCGCGCGACACAAAGCACGAACGGGCCGCACGGAATGTTTATCTGGACGCCCCTGACGAGCTGACCGGCGCCACGCCTGACGTGGCCGACGATGAGCCTTCTGTCGAGCAGAGCCTGCTGCGCGAGGAACGCATGAAGGCCATTCGCACGCACGTCATGGAGCTGCCCGAACGGCAACGGATGGCTGTCCTGATGCACAAGTATCAGGGAATGGACTACCGCGAGATCGGCGAAGTGCTCAAGCTGAGCGAGTCGGCGACCAAGTCACTGCTCTTCCGCGCCTACCAGACGCTGAGAGACAAGCTGAAGGATTTTGTTTAACGAAAACGGGCCGGGCTCGACCGGCGGGGAAGTGGGGTGGCGCCAATGGTACGGATGCCAAAAATGCGAATGAAGTCGAATTGCTCCGGGATGGATGTGAAGCTGGCGAACCTGCTGCTCGATCCGGCCGCCGCGCCTGCCGCCGCTTTGCCAGACAAGGTACAGACCCATCTGGCCGGATGCGAGGTCTGCCGCCGGGAGCTGGATGAGCTGCGGGCGACCATGAACCTGCTGGATAAGTGGAAGACGCCGGAACCGAACCCATACTTCCTCACCCGGCTGGAGGCTTGTCTGCGCGAAGAACGAGAAGCCGAGCCGGCCGGATGGTTGGCAGGTCTGCGTGCCCGCTTCACTTTTCGGAAGGTAGCCCATGTTCGTCCGCTGGCGGCCATGGCGCTGACCGTCGTGCTGCTGGTGGGCGGGGGAGCCTATCTGGGCATCACCGACTGGAACCAGCCCCCGGCCACTCCCCCACAGACCGCCGTGGTGCATGACCTGCAAACCATGGAGAGCAACACCCAACTGCTGGACCAGTTGGAGGCGCTCTCCAGCAACAACGAAAGCGGAGACTAACCTCTGAACCAGCAGCCAGGGACCAGAAGAGAATGTTGACTGAAGCACACAATGCGGGATGGATCGGCCGCGCGGCCTTGGCTGTGGCAGCCATCCTTCTTTGTGTGCCTGCGGCCTGGGCCTACGGCCAACACTCCGGAGCGTCCGCGCCTCATTCCGCTCCCTCGGCTCAGCCGGCCCGGCCGCCGGCCAATGCTCCGCGGCCTGCGTATCCAGGGTCCGCATATCCCCGTCCAGGATATCCTGGCCCGCCGTACATGGGTCCAGGTTATGCCCGTCCCGTGTATCCGGGCTACGCGCCGCCTGTCCAAGGACCGCCGGGCCACCTGGGCGACTGGCTCAATCAGCACCGCAATCTTCCCGTACAGGAGCAGGAGCGGATGCTGCGCGGCGACCCTAACTTCCGCCGCCTTCCCCCTGCCGAGCAGCAGAGGGTCATCCAGCAGTTGCATCAGGTCAACCAGTTGTCCGAGGAGCAGCGGCAGCGTCGCCTGGCCCGCGCTGAGATGATCGAACACCTGCCGCCCCAGGAGCTGATGCGGATCAACAACTCCGCGCGCCGCTGGGCCGCCCTGCCGATAGACCGGCAAGCGCTGATGAAGAATGCCTTCCGCGACCTGCGCGCGGTTCCGCTGGATCAGCGTCCCACGATGCTCAACTCCGCCCGCTACCAAGGAGTCTTCACCCGCGAGGAGCGAGGCATCCTCTCCGATTTGCTGCGCGTCGAGCCTTATCAGCCGGTGCGGTAACCGTTCATTGCAAAAGGGTGTGAGACCAAAAACCCCATGCGCGGAGCGCGCCCGCCTGGACGGCCAATCCCCCCACAGCAGGTGGTCAGTCCGCCACCATGCACTCTCCCGGTATGATCGGCCGTGTTCGCGGCAGCATACCGCTATACGAAAACCAGCCCATCAGCGCCAGAGCGCCCACAAACCCTCCCAGCTTTTCCTGGCTCGCCGCATGCGTCATCGGCAGCGTCTTCCACAGCACCAGCAGCACCGTCTGCGCCGCCGTCACCGCCCAGACCGAGCCGTAGAAGTACCGCCGATGGGTGCCTTCGCTCCTGGTCGAGGGCTCCACCCGCGGCAGCTTGCCCGCCGCGCCCAGCAGCAGAATCACCCCCGCCAGAGGCAGGTAGGCGCAGGTGTAAATCTGCCCCATGTACCACTTGCCGGTCACCGCGGCAATCCCCAGGCCTGTCAGGTTCAGCAGCGCATAGCTCAGCACGGCATTCCACGCAAAGCTGTAGCAAACCCGCCGGTAGAGCGGATTCGGCTTGTCCTCGTCAAAGCGCAGAATATAAGGCCCCGGCTCGGTCCCAGGCAGCCGCCCGCGCAGAGCGGCCACGCCCGTACCTGCTAGGACTAATCCCAGCCAAGCCGAGTTGACCCAGCTAAACCCATGTGTAAACAGCGTGAATATCAGCGGTCCCGGCGCCAAAAAAAAGACAAAAATCCAGATCGGCCAATGCGCCAGACGGTAGAGACGCGTATTCCGCGCCCGCAACTTCCGCTCCTGGGCGTACTCCACTTTCCCTCTGTACTCCATGCGGGCAAGTCTCTCAAAGGCGGCGCGGAGGCGTCAATCCGCTGAAAATGTTCAAAAATATATATTCCAACTCTTGCGGATGGGTGTATCATTTTGCACAGTCGGGTCGGCGAGCTGAGAATCCCGGCTACCTCAAATCTGAAGCGGTCGCGTACGCTTCCGAACTGCTCCCGTGAGGACCGCGTCTGGGACAGGCCATCTCCATGGCGGAGGTGAGAACCATGACCTTCAATCTCGCCGTCTTTCTGGAAGAAGCGGGCGTGGGACGAAAAGTCGTCCATTTGCTGCCCAAACAGGTCTTCTTTTCGCAGGGAGATCCGGCTGTTTCTATCTTCTATCTCCGCACGGGCCGCGCAAAACTCACCGTCGTTTCGCCCGAAGGCAAGGAGGGCACGGTCGCGCTGATCAACGCCGGGGAGTTTATTGGAGAGGAGTCGCTGGCCAGCGTGGGCGCTCTGCATATGGCCACCGCCACGGCCATGGTTGCCTGTACGGCGCTGGATATCGCGCGGGAAGAGATGATCCGCGTGATGCACGAGGAGCGTTCCCTCTCCGATATGTATCTGAAATTCCTGCTGGACCGGAGCATGCGCACCCAGGCCGATCTGGTCGATCAGCTTTTCAACTCCAGCGAGAAGCGCCTGGCAAGAATCCTTCTCCTGATGGCCGAATTCGGCGAGCCGGGCGAACCGGAACCCTTCATTCCTTCCATCACCCAGGAAACTCTGGCCGAGATGGTGGGCACCACCCGCTCCCGCGTCAGTTTCTTCATGAATCGCTTTCGCAAGCTCGGCCTCATCGAATACAACGGCCGCATCCGCGTCCACAAGTCGCTGATCAATGTCATTCTGCACGATCAGTTCACCCTGCAGACCTCAGAAACTCCCGAAGACTCCGCCGCTCCGCCGAAACCATCAAAGCCGGACACTCGGCGCTGAGGAACCTCTGAACAATCTGAACAAGCTGAATGTAAACAGGAACTTAGCGGTGCGCTGCCCCTTGTCGCGCCAGCGTCTGCGCGGTGTGGATGTGGCAGATGGCGATGGCCAGGGCATCGGCGGCGTCGGGCGGCTGGGGCGCCTCTGCCAGCTCCAGCAGCCGCGCCACCATGAACTGGACTTGTTCTTTCTTGGCCAGCCCGTAGCCCACCACGCTGGACTTGATCGTCAAAGGCGCATATTCGGCCACCGGAAGCCCCTGCACCGCCGCGGCCAGCAGCGCCACACCCCGCACCTGGCCCAGCTTCAGCGCCGACTTGGCGTTCACCGAGTAGAAGACCTCCTCGATGGCCACCGCATCCGGCTTCCAGTGCTCCAGTTCGGCGCTCAGTTCGCTATAGACCTGTTCCAGGCGCTCGGCCGTCGTTTTGGACTTGGCTAGCCGGATCGCACCCATCGCCTTCATCGTCAGCCGCGACTGCCGCCCCGTGTCGTCCGATTCGACCACGCCATACCCGGTGATCTCCGTCCCGCAATCGATGCCAAAGACCCGCATGGGCCTGAGTGTACCGCAGCCGCATCCGTCCCGGCTGGCCGTAATTCCAGCCCCATACAGAACGGCGGCCTGGGCGCATTGCCCAGGCCGCCGCGGTGATCTGTGGGTATTGGACTAAGGCCATCGCGCTTCTGCGAGTGCCCGATGGAACGGCCATGGGGTCTAAGGCGCGATGCCCCAGGCCTCAGTCACCTCACGTAACAAACATCTCGAAGATTCTTTTTGCATCAGCTGGATCAACCTCCTTTCCCGTGTGCGCTTAATCTACCCCTCTGCCCATTCATCGTCAAGAAAAGTTTTTCCCGGAATCGAATTTTTTCTGCGACGGCCTGCCCAGAAGTGGTCAGTTGCCAGTGGTCAGTTTTCAGATCGGCCTGGGAGCGCGAAAACGGCCGGCAAAGCGATGAACGGACTGATGAATGATCACAGACCACTGCTTGGGTAAATTCTCTCCATTCCTATGCAATTCTTTGCACATTTTTTCACTCCGGCCGGTTATTCCAGGGCTTCAAAACGGGTTACCATGTAGATTGCAATCGGCTTATTTATCAATATCTTACAAGGGAGCATTGGAAAAATCAGAAATGACTCTTGACATGGCCCACCGCGTGCAGTTATAAGTTCGGAAGGAACTATATCGGGCTGGCTCGTGCGTAGAGAGGAACTCTGTGCTCGATGTTGGTATCTACGAACCCCGGTTACTGTCTGGTATCCCCATCCAGCCGGAACCTTTACGAAACGGAGCCATACAGACTTAAGCTGTCTGGCCCGTAAGAGGACGAAAACATGAAGACCTTGCGCATCTCGTCGATCTTCACTCTTGCAATCGTAGCTTTGGCGCTCGTAGCGACTGCCCCCGTTGCCTACGCTGACTCGGTTACCTATACCACAACAATTGGACCGTATCTCACCAGCTTTTCAGGAGAAACAGGCACTGTCTCCCAGTTTAATCCCAGCCTCGGTACGCTCACGTCCGTTCAAATCACCCTCGCAGGTGGTGGCACAACGGATATTAATGTAACAGCCAACAATCCGGCTGACCCCACCTCTTTTAGCCAGCTGGCTACAAGTGTTTCAATGCAGTTAACTGACCCTAGCGATGTCGCTGTCAACCCTGTTGCGAGTGAGATAGGCGGGCCTGCTGGTCTAAGTCCATTTACCCCGTTGATTGTCGTAAACGGCACTCCGTATGACTCTGGAGTTCTAGCAATGAGCGGCACTCCTGTAACCCAGACGCTGAATTCCGGCCTTGGCTCTTTTATCGGGCTGGGTAATGTCACGTTTGACCTCGCGGCTATTGCTACCACTACTACGAGTTCCACCGGAGGTAATTTTACGGCTGGCCAGATCACGGATGCCGATGGCGGCGTTACGGTCACCTACGACTACTCGCCGCCTCCGGTCATTCCCGAGCCCGGCACTCTGAGCCTGTTCGGCACGGGTCTACTCGGGTTGGCTGGAATGCTTCGCTACAAGTTCATGAAGTCCCGCTAAGGTAGAGTCGCGATCCAACGGATCGTCCTTTTTTGTACGCAAGGTAAAGATGGGATGCGTTCCTCGCATCCCATCTTTTTTGCCTCAATGATCTTTTCCGCCATCAATCCATCTCTGATGTTCCCGATTCCCTGTCGTTACCAGCTGTGCAGCCACCCCTCATCGCGTCCGATGCGCACCGGCGCATGGAAGAGCTCGCTCAGCCGTGCCTCGGTTAACAGTTCCTCGCGAGGCCCATCGCCGACGATGCGCCCAGCCCGCATCAGAACGACTCGCTCAATCTCCGGCAAAATATCTCCCAAATGGTGGGTCACCAGCACCAGCCCTGTGCCCTCGCGGGCCAGCCTCCGCAGGGTCTGGGCGAGTTCCCGTTGCGCGGCCAGATCGAGCGCATTCGAGGGCTCGTCCAGCAGCAGTTGCCGCGGCCGGTGCGCCAGCGCCCGCGCAATCAGAACGCGCCGCTTCTCGCCGGCCGACATAGTGCCCACCAGTTGCCCCGCCAAGTGCAGAGCCTCCATCCGTTCCAGCGCCTCGGCCGCTCGCACGCGCATCTCGTCTGTGACCTCAAGATTGGGCCACAGCGTCGAGGCCGAAAAGAATCCCGCGATCACCGCGTCCAATCCCGTTGTCACGGCGGTCCGCTCCCCCGGCAATTCCCCCATCAACCCCGCCGCCACCACGCCGAAGTGCCTGCGCAACTGGGTCAAATCCCAACGTTCACGGCCAAAGATGCGCGCCGAGCTGCCCGGCTCCGCGATGGGATACACCTGGCAGGTCATGGCCAGGATCAGCGTGGACTTGCCGCAGCCATTGGGCCCCAGAATCGCCACATGCTCTCCGGCGCGAATCGTCAGGTTCACGTCGTGCAGGACTACGCGGTCGCCGCGCGCTACGTTCACCTGGCGCAGCTCAAGAAACTCTCCCTCGCATGGAATCTCCACTGTTTCGCTCCGGCTCCTGCTCATTCCACCCCTTCTCACCTGTTAGATTAAATGCATTGAAGCCCATGACCGAAATCTCTGGCTCCAACCAATTCGTTCTCCCTCGCGGCTTCCGCTTTGCCGCCGCCAAAGCTGGGCTCAAGAAGAGCGGTCGCGCTGACTTTGCCCTTATTGTGGCTGGCGCGCCAGCCAGCGCCGCCGCCGCCTTCACCGCCAACCGCGTCATCGCCGCTCCGCTCATCATCGATAAGGAGCATCTGCGGGCTACTGGAGGTAGGCTGCGCGTGGTGGCCGTCAACGCCGGCAACGCCAACTGCGCCGCCGGCCAAGCCGGACTGGATGCGGCCCGCGCCACCTGCCAAGCCGCCGCTCGGGTCTTCCACTGCCGGCCGGAAGAGGTTTTTCCCTCATCCACAGGCGTCATCGGCGTCCCGCTACCGGCGGAGAAGCTCATCGCCGCCCTGCCCGGACTAGCAGCATCGCTGGGCGCCGGCTACAGCCACTTCCAGCAGGTTGCCCAGGCCATCCTCACCACCGACACGGTGGAGAAGACCGCCTTTGCGCGTCTGGAAGTCCACGGCCCCGATGGCGCGCCGCGCGAAGTACGCATCGCCGCGCTATGCAAGGGCGCGGGAATGATTCATCCACAACTTATCCCGCACTCTACTATGCTGGTCTACATCCTCACCGACGCGGCCGTCGAGCCAGCGGTACTGGACGGCTACCTACGCGCGGCCATCGAGGTCAGCTTTAACCGCATCTCGGTAGACGGCGACACCTCGACCAACGACACGGTTCTGCTGCTTGCCTCGGGCGCCAGTGGAGCCGCCGTCGGCCCGGAAAACGCTGCGTTTGCCGCCGCATTGACACAAGTCTGCACCTCGCTTGCCCGCCAGATTGTGGCCGACGGAGAGGGCATCACCCATGTTGTGGAGTTACGCATCGAGGGAGCGGCCACGGACGCGGACGCGCTCAAAATTGCCAAGACCATCGCCCACTCGCCGCTGGTCAAGACCGCCTGGGCAGGCAGCGACCCCAACTGGGGCCGGCTGGCGGCGGCCATCGGCTACTCCGGCGCTCAGATCGACCCCGAGCGCATCGACATCCGCTTCGGCGAACTGGCAATCTGCCGCGACGGAGGCCGCGCAGCCGAGTACGACGAAGCCGCCGCCCACGCCTATATCGCTCAGCCCGAGTTTTCCGTCACTATCCAACTCCACCAGGGTGCCGGCTCCTGCGTCTTCTGGACCACCGACCTTACCCATGAGTATGTCAGCATCAACGCGGATTACTCCACTTAGGCCGCTATTCGGGAATAGGCCGACTTCAGACGCAGTTCGCGCTGTCCTGAAACGAGACAATGGACGCCGCCATCAAACGGCTGCTGTGCCGATGAATTGCTAGAGCCTGTTATTAACTTCAAGCGAGCAACCTGAAGAGTTGAGCAATCATGAGGCAGGCGAAGGCCAGGAAGTGAAAGGCTCCCAGGGTGGTCGCGAGTCTTTCGTAGTCTCTGGCCAAG
>Ga0181518_10005687_pt1 | contig 10691 bp, 5 predicted proteins | sample PEATcosm2014_Bin_28_FD_119751 | JGI IMG/M metagenome (GOLD analysis project Ga0181518, IMG submission 119751) | Peatland microbial communities from MTU Mesocosm Facility, Houghton, MI, USA - PEATcosm2014_Bin01_60_metaG | ecosystem: Environmental > Terrestrial > Soil > Wetlands > Peat | place... | reverse complement strand
GCGAAGACCACATGGTGCTCATCGAGCAACTTGACAGAGCCTTTGGGAGTGACGTTCGGCGTGCCGTCGGGGGAGGCTGTTGCCACCCATGCGAGTTTGCCGGGAAGAAAATCCTGAACGTGCTTGGGAATGCTGACCATGACGGTGTCTCCAGTGAAAGGGCGCGTACCTCGCCTGAGGTCCGGTGGGAAGATCGTGCTGGCTGGCAAAGGTTCGAACGGCTCAAAGGATCGAAATTGCTGAATGATAACGATAAGCCCACGCTCGATCTAGCAAGCCCCCATTCTAAGCTTCGCAGCACACCAGGGGATTCCAAATCAGATAAGACACATCGGACAAGTTCCGTTAAGCCCCACCTGTTCGTGCTCTGCCCGAGTCACCGCCAACCCTGACATTACTGGGAAGTAACGGAAGGGTGGGCGACAATGGGTTTTGCCTCAATCCGAGAGATCGGTTCACGGGCACCCATTTCAAGCTCTCACCAATGTGTAACAGCAGGAGAGGGTTCCCGCCGCAAGGTTGCTTCGCTCTTTCAACTTATTTATTTACTGAAACGCTCACCGTTCCCAACGTCCTCGTGGTGTTGGAAAAAGAAGCAGTTACCGTAACGGAATAGTAGTTCGATCCACCACCGCCTCCTCCGCCGCCGCCACCAGCGCCGCCCGAACCGCACGAGACGACGGGAAGAAGCAGAACGACACTCGCCACCAGGCAGAACAGAACGGTCCACCACTTGCGACGACGCAGATTCCACGCGATCCCCAGGGGAAGAAGCGCGGCCAGCGCGAGCAGGCGCCTACCCAAGAACGGCGCCGATGGCGGCTGGGACGAAGCATTGGCGCCGGCTAGTAGAGTGATCGTAACGGTTGGCGAAGTGCCTCCCGTCAGTTGTGTTGTCGCAGGATTGAAATTGCAACTGACCTGCGTGGTACCCGTGCACGCGAGCGCGATGGCCCCGACGAAGTCCGTGGTAGCGTTCAGCGTTGCGGTCACAGTGCCACTGCCGAGGGGATTGAGCGTGAGAGATGAGGGGCTGAGCGTACCGCCATAATCCGCGATGTAAAACGGAAACGTGAAGCTCTGCACAATGGCGCCATAGGTCGCCGTAACTGTGAGCACATGCTGCCCGGTGGACGCACTGCTTGGAATGCTGATGGTAAGTTCGGATGTTTGTGCAGTGGTGGCGACGGACACAGGAGTGCCGTCGCATGTTCCGCCAACATCAAGTGAGCATGTAATCAGGATGGAGCCGCTAGTCGAGAGGTTCGCGCTCACAGTAATGGGGACTTCCTGTTCAAAGTTGGCAAGACTCCAGTCGTTGTTCGTCGGTGGCCCCTGCATGTTGATACTCAATACCTGGAGAGTCGTGTTCTCTGACGCCGTATCAGGGCCGCTGGTCGCGGTGACTTTCAGGGGATAGCTCCCAGGAGCCGTACCGGAGGGAACTGAAATCGTCAGCGTAAGTGACGAATTCGATGGATAAGGGGCCGCTGTACCCGAGGAGGAGCAAGTCGCGCCAGCAGGAAGTCCGGAACAACTGAACGAGTAGGGCGGGACCCCATTGATGGACACATAGGTGCTTACGGTTCCCGGTGCGACGGTCTGTAATGAACTCGGAAGAGGGTACATGTACAAAGAGGCCACGTTTACGTCGGCCGTCTGGCGCTGGATAACATTGCCGTCGTCCGCGGCCACAGTGAAGGGATGCGGATTGAGAGAAGTATTATCGCTCGCGGAAGTGACGAAGATGACTGTAGTCGAAGACGGGGCGCCCGGCGAAACACTCAGTGTACTGTTGGCAAACTGGCAACTATCACCGGCCAACAACTCCTCACAATAAAGCGTCGCGGTGGAACCATAGCCCTGTGAGGAAGTGAGCGTGATGGTTGCGGGGTTGGTGCTTTGACCCGCATAGATGGCTGCCGGCGTGGCCGCCGAGAGCAGTTCGCTGAATCCCAAAGTGTAACTGTCAGAAGCGTAGGCAGTGGCCGTATCGCCGTTGAGTTGCGCGTTGATATCGAAGACCTGGTGCCAGTCGAAGTTCGAGGCCAGGGTGTAACAGAATTGAGCGCTTGTGGCATTGGCCGGGACGGTGACGGAGGCGGGAAGCAGGACTCCGATCACTGACGAAGAAAGCGTTGCCGATTGCGCGGAGGAGGATGCAACATTCGGGAAGACCCATCCGCAACTTGCATTGCCGGTGACTACGGAATCCCGGAGTCCAATCTGCAGAGCGGGAGCTGGTGCGGCTTTGTATACCTGCAAAGACGATGTGCCGCTCACCAGGTTCACCAAATCGGATGCGCCGCTGCCGTCGAGCCTGCTCGCATAAACCGGGTAGCTCAGGATGTAAAAAGGAAAGACGTCGTAAGTCGGCGTGAATGTGCCATCGCCGTTGCCCATCAGAATCTGTGCGTATTTCTCTGAATTTCCAATATTCGCATCCAGCCGTTGAAATGCGAGTTCCTCCGGCTTTCCATCTCCGTTCAGGTCGGCCACAAGGGATGAGGCGAGCGGATCGCCAAACTGAAAGTATGGCTGAACATCCACCGGAACGCCGGCATAGGGCGCGTAAGAGCTGCTTTGGTTGAAGCTGCCGGCGGGTTGACCAAGGTAGGTCGCGAACTTCGCGGGACCTATCGTTTGCGTCGTTCCGCCGGGCCACATGAAGTCGTAGCGTGCAATGTCCGGATATCCATCGCCATTTACATCCGCCAGCGCAAACGGCTGGAAATCCGTGAACAGTTGCCGCGGCGCTTGGAAGGTCCCGTCGCCGTTGCCGTCGAACTCCCACACCGTGGAGCCAGTCAACCAATAGCCGTTGCCGGTTGTAAACACCAGTACGTCGAGCTTGCCATCGCGATTGAAGTCGCCCGTGTAAATTCGTGTGGCATATACCTGCTGCGAATCGGCAAACGTGACGGGAGCGAGCGCGCGGAACGTTCCGTCGCCATTGCCGAGAAAGGTCGTTAAAGTGTGCGTTCCCTGACCATTGACGGCAACAAAATCCAGCTTGCCGTCGCGATTGAAGTCGCCGGTAGTAAGGAGTCCGTCGGCGCCGGCAGCAACTACCAGCGTGCTCTTGGCAAAGGTTCCATCTCCATTGCCCCGCGAAAACAGGATGAATTGTCCGGAACCCGAAAAAGCCTGGTCCAGACCGATAGCAACCATGTCCTCGTGAGCGGCGTCTCTGAAGTTTCCCAGGTGATAATCGCCGATGTAATTCTGGAGGCTGGATATACCCGTGTCCGAAGTGATTGGATTGGAGAACTTCGCTGTTCCGTCGTTTAGAAACCCCGCGGTGTAGTACTCGCCAGCATAACCTTCGTCCAGGAAGAAAGCATCCGTCTTGCCATCGTTGTTCAGATCGACAAAGGACACAGCGGAGATTGGGGCATTAATAATGCCAACTCCGGGAATACCCGCGTAAACGCCTTGCGGAAATCCAAATGCGCCGCCTTTGTCATTTTGATACACCGTCACGGTGTCAGAGTCATTATTTGCCGTGACGAAATCCGGACTGCCGTCGCCGTTGAAATCCGCCACTCCGATGGAATAAGCCTGGCTCGCCCCGACGTAGATTCGGGCTATTCCGAAGTTGCCTTTGCCGTCTCCAGGAAGTACCGAAAGCACGTTGCCGGCCACGGCCCCGTAGGTCGGGTCCTGGGCAGGAAGGGCCGAGGTCACAATATCCGGAATCCCATCCCCGTTCACGTCCACAACCCGTATCGCGGCAGGAGAGTCGCCGACTGGAAACGCTATTGGGGACGTAAAATGGCCGCTGCAATCGCCCAACGCAACCAAAGCAGAAGACGAAGAAGGATCGGCAATTACCGCATCGAGGCAACCGTCACCATTGACGTCGGCAAGACGCCCATCGAGCGGGCTTCCGCCTCCGATTACCTGCCCCGCCGTGAACGTGCCATCACCATTGTTAATGAAGATCTCAGAGTTTTCCATGCCGGGGCCGGTAGCGAGGAGATCGGGCAATCCGTCGTTGTTGACGTCGCCAGAGGCAATATTCCATGCGGTGCTGTAGAAGCTACCCGGAGTGTTGGTGATGACCGGCGTGGCGAAGGTTCCGTCGCCGTTGCCACTGAGAAGGGCAATAAATGGCACTCCCTTCAAGCCCGGGTCCACAGTGGTCACCATCACCGCCGCAATGCCTAGTTTGCCACTGTGGTTGAAGTTATCGATCACAACAGATGCGGGCGGTTCGGGCAGCGCGTATTCGGTCTCGTATCCGAAGGTCCCATCACCGTTGCCCAGAAGAACTCCAATACTTGAAGAGTCGGACTCTGCGACAACCAGGTCGAGTTTTCCGTTTCCGCGGAGATCGCCAGTAGCCAGACCGACCGGCGAGAGCCCCTTGCTGAGCGGAATCACGCGAGGAAGCTGAAACGTCCCGTCGCCGTTGCCAAGGTAGATCCAGAGATCGTTGTCCATTGCGTTGGCCACAATGAAATCCATGTGGCCATCCTGGTTAAAGTCGCCTGTGACCACGGACGTGGGAATCGATCCGGCTGGCAGCGTAGGGCGAAGCTGGATGCCAGGCATCTTCGCGTTGCCCCCCCGGAGTCCTCGGAGACCACGGCAGGACTCATGCGGATACGATTCTGTAACATCGCAGCGCGGATGCTCCGTTGTTCGAGCAGGCGGGCGCCCGGCACCGCTCCGCCAAATTGCGCGCGTGGCCTGGGCTGGATCGATTCGAAGTGGCGTTCGATCAATTTTTTCCGCTGAAGTGATTGCTGGCCGGCATTCGCGGATGTGTTCGATCGAGGAGGTAGCACCTGTGCGTCGCTAAGCGAGAGCGGCAGCAACGCCCCGATAAACAAACTAATAAGTGAATTCCGACGCAGTCCCATATTCTCAGCGCCACCCGGGCGGCAGGTTATGTGAGTCTGTTTCCAAAGCATTTTCTGCGACACAGTATAAACCCGATCCAAAGACTGCGCACCTGGCGCGGCCTGCAGGTATTGCCTGCGCATTGGCATAGTTGCGGCTGGTTGACCGCCTAACCGGAAGTTACCCCCTGTTTTTGTGTTTGTCCCGGCAAACGCTCCGCCCCACGCCAACATCTAACCCGCACCCCAAAAGGACCGCCTGCCTCCCGCCCCACAAGCCCACCAGGTCCCATTTTTCCCCAACCCACTGAAAACAATCCGCAAATCCATCCCGCCGATTTGCAGAGAATTAAGCGCATCCGGCGCACAATGCTTCCATGCTGATTGCATCCCATCTCCGTCCTGGCCCGAACCATCGCCCCATTGAAGTCTCAGGGATGCCCCATGTTGTGTGCCCAGCCCAAAATGTCAGCTATCGTGCCGGTCCACGGATTTCTAGTCCCTTAGTCCCGAGTCCCTGCCGGGGTCCCCGGCGAGCGGTCTTTGCTTGCCGGGGTGGCTTAGTCCCTGCACCCCCTCCCCCTCCCCCCTCCACTCCCTACCCCCCACCCCCCTTCCCACCGCGAAAAGCGGGCTGTGACACTGTGGAGCGTGGAACCGATGAAGAATCAGAAGGTTACCGCCAAAACCGCCAAGTCACGCAGAAACTGTGAAACTGTGAAGCCTCGCAACCTATTCCGAATCAATGAGTTGGCGAACACGTCCACACCCCTCCACAGAAACTGTGAAACTGTGAGACTGTGAATGTTCTTGGGAAGCCGCTACCGCGAAACCATTGAGCCAACAGCCTTAAGCTGCCTCTACGAGCAGGCGGCTTCGAGCCAGCGGCTGATATAGACCTGCGCGTGAGCTTCGCCGCAATAGTGGCGCGCGCCGGGCGCGTCGGCGGCTTCCTTGGTCCACTTCAGGATGGTCAACTGCGCACTGTTGCAGTTGATGACGAGCCAGCGCATGGGATTCTGGCTCTCCTCGCCGCAGATTTCACATCGATAAATGGTGTCGATCATCGTTTGACCTCGAGCCGGGGACCAGAACTGGTTGCACAAATCTGTTTTGAAAGGGCACGGCTTTAGCCGTGCCGTGAAAGGCGCATAAACAGCCGGGCTTTAGCCCCTGAGGGACGCTCTTCAATCCGCTCCGAGGATTTATGCAACCAGCACTAAGGACATAGGCTACCAAAACCCCATGCTTGCAGTGAATCGCAATCCCGGTCCAGTGATCCCCGTTTTTCTGTTCCCTGTTCCCTGTTCCCTGTTCCCTGTTCCCTGCTTCTACTCCAGCATCTGCAGATCGAGAGGTTCGACCAGCATGCACTCCAGGGCGCGGACCGGCGCCAGGGCGCGTTTGAGCGCAGAGGTCTTGCAGGGCTCGACCGTGACCACGAAGGGCAGCGCATCGGCCGGGAAGCCGGGTTTCTGCACGATGGCGCGAATGTTGATCTGCTCGTTGGCCAGCGCGGTGGTGATGGCGGCCACGATGCCGGGACGGTCACGAACGAGAAAGCGGATGTAATGCGGGACTTCGAACTCGGCGTCGAGATGCGCGGGGGCGGAGGGAATTTCGACCCGCCGCGAGCCGTGCGCGAGAGCGAGCAAATCGCTGACCACCGCGACGGCCGTGGGATTGCCGCCTGCGCCATGGCCGGAGAAGACCACGTCGCCGCCATAGTGGCCGGTAGCGATGACCATGTTTTCCGTGCCTTGCGACCAGGCAAGCGGCGAACGCAAGGCGACGAGCATCGGACCGACAGCAGCAGCGAGACGGCCTTCCACCTGCTGGGCGCGAGCAATCTGGCGAATGGTGCAGCCGAGATCGCGCGCATAACTGAAATCGACGGCGGCCACGGCGGTGATGGGCCGGGGAACAATCTCCTCGGGATCGACCTGCACGCGCAGCGCGAGACGCATGAGGATGGCGAGCTTGGCGCGGGCGTCAAAACCGCCGACATCTTCAGTGGGATCGGCTTCGGCGTAACCTTTGGCCTGGGCTTCCGCGAGCACAGGCGCGTATTCCGCGCCGGCTTCCATTTTGCTCAGGATAAAGTTGCAGGTGCCGTTGAGAATGCCTTCGATGCGTTCGATGCGGTCGCCGGCCATGCCCTGCTCAAGACCGGGAATGACGGGAATGCCGCCGGCGACGGCCGCGCCGTACTTCAGATGGCCACCCTCTTCCGCAGCCAGCCGCTCCAGGTCGATGCCGTGAAAGGCAATGAGCTTTTTGTTGGCGGTAACGACGCTTTTGCCGGCTTCGAGAGCGCGGCGCACCCAGGTTCCAGCAGGATCGAGTCCGCCAACGAGCTCGACGATCACATCGACATCGCAGGCGAGGACCGCGTCGGCGTCATCGCTCCAGACCACGCTCGAGGGCACCCAGCCAACTCGCTTGCGCGCCACGCCGCGGTTGAAGATGTGCGTCAGCTCGAGGCCGTCAGGCTTGGATTCGACGAGAATGCGCGCCACGGAACTGCCCACTGTGCCAAAACCGAAGAGAGCGATGCGCAGCGGTTGCGCGGGGCGCGAGTTGCGGGCCGCAGATGCGTCAGGCGATGATGCGGTGCTGTGCGCTTCAGGCACTGGGCTTTCCTTTGATTGCATTTTCACGCGAAGGATCGGGCGAAACGGAACAACATCTCGATGATAAATGAGGGAGGCAGTGATTCGTGATTCACGTCTCGCTTTCTGCTAGCATCGAATCAGATGCGGCGCGGCTTCTCCATTTTCCTCGTGCTGTTCTTCGGGCTCGGGCCGCTGTCGGCCCTGATCGACGGCACTGAGGATGCGAGTCTTCCGCCCTGTTGCCGGCGGCACGGGGCGCACCACTGCGCCATGTACGCGCAAAAGACGGCCATGAGAGCGGGCCTGGGCGTCGATCCGAGGCCGGCCTTTTCCGACCCTCTAACCTGCCCCAACTATCCCGGCCCTACGATCGCGATGCTGATGCCCTCGCATGCCGTCACGGCGGCAGTGGTGGAGACAATCGCGACCTGGACAGCGGCATCGCAGGTTGCCCTGGCCCGATACGCATCAGCTGTCTCCGCTCCTCTGCGCGCGCATGCCGGGCGCGGACCCCCTGCAACAACTCCCTGCTGTTGATTCCTGCATAAGTAATGGCCGATGTCATCCTGAGCGAAGGTCGCCGCGGCGACCGGAGTCGAAGGATCTGCGGTTGTCTTTCCCGCTGCGACAGGACATTTCTCTTGCAGTCATCAACGAATCTCCCGATGAACACACTGCGCTGATTTCCCAGCCCTGATTTTGCGAAGCGCGGGCCTGCGCTTGGCGGTCCGCGCGTAGGCTGATTGCCGGGCGCGCCATGAACCCAGTTTCTCTTGAACGCGCAGCTTTGTTCAGCGCTTCCCCATGTGCTGCCGGGCAGCGTGTTTCTGCGCAATTAATGCGCGGCAACTCCCTGCGTTCGAACCAAGTGCGGAGGTCCTTCTTTTATGCGACGCTATTCCCTTCTTGTAGTGCCAGCGTTGCTGGCCGCTTCCCTTCCCGCGTTCGCCACGGTGTTTGCCACCGTGCACGGCGTGGTCCACGATCCCCAGCACCGGCCCATCGCCGGAGCCAAAATCACATTGCAGGCCGCGGACTCGGCGTTTGTGCTGCATGCGGCGACCAACGGCGACGGAGAATTCGCGTTGCCGGAGGCGCCCATCGGCGTATATCGCTTGACGGTCGAGGCCAGCGGTTTCAGCACGGAGGCGCAGACCATCAGCCTCGCGTCGGGCACCAACCCGGTGCTCCATTTCATGCTGAGCGTCGGAAGCGTGACGCAATCAGTGGTAGTCGAGGGTGCGTCCAATGCTGGCGACACGGTGACGCCGACGGTGCTCATCACGCGGCAGATGATCGACGAAACACCAGGCGCAGATCGCACCATCGGCGCGGAGATGATTACCGACTACGTTCCCGCCGCCTACATGACGCACGACATGCTGCACATGCGCGGCGGCCACCAGACCGGCTGGCTGATCGATGGCGTGGCCATTCCCAATACCAAGATCGCGTCGAACGTGGGGCCGCAGATCGATCCCAAAGACATCGACTCGCTGGAGACTCTGAGCGGCAGCTACAACGCCGACCTGGGCGACCGCACTTACGGCATGTTCAACGTGCTGCCGCGGAATGGGTTTGCGTTCAATCGCGAGGGCGAGCTGATCCTCTATGGGGGCAGTTTGGACGCCGGCGAGGCGCAGGTTTCGGCGGGCGATCACTCAGAAAAATCCGCGTGGTACGCGAGCGTTACTGGTTCGCGCTCGAATTACGGGCTGGCAACGCCCGTAGCAACCATCTATCACGATGCGACGAATTCCGAGAGTGGGTTCGTGTCGATTCTGCATAATCAAACGCCCAAGGACCAACTGCGCGTGAATGGGCAGTTTCGGCAGGATTACTTCGATGTGCCGTACGACCCAAGCTCCACCGACTACGAATGCACGTCGGGCTATTACTGCTCTGCCGGACTGCGCGACGGACAAAACGAGCGTGATTCATTCGTGATTGCCAATTGGGTGCACACCTTCTCGTCCAAGGCGCTGATTTCCGCAGCGCCGTTCTACCACTTAAACCAGTCGGACTACGATTCGAACCCGGCCGACCAACCCGTGGCGACCACGTGGAACCAGAATTCGAATTATGCCGGCGCACAGGCAGATGCACGGCTGGATGCGGGCCCCAATGCATTTCTGAATAGTTTCTCCAGCGGGCTTTACTCCTTTTACCAGCACGAAAGCGATCTGTTCGGCGTGCAGGTGAACGACGGCAGCGCCGCTTCGGAACCGAACACGCCGGCCAACGCCGACGCGGGACTGCTCGAGTTCTACGTGGGCGACCATCTGCGGCTGGGCCAGTATGTTACGTTGCTGGGTGGCGAGCGTTTCTCCTTCTACCGCGCCTGGCTTAACGAATCGGCCACGTATCCACGTATCGGAATGACGGTGCGGATTCCCAGGCTGAACTGGGTGCTGCGCGGATTCTATGGACACTTTTTCCAGCCGGCGCCGATCTTGACGGTGTCGAGCGCGGTGCTCAACTACGCCAACAGCCTGGGCGGCGGCGAAAATGCCTTTACTCCGATCCCTTCAGAACGCGACGAGGAGCACCAGTTCGGTATCGAGATTCCGTACCGGGGATGGATGCTGAATATCGATACCTTCAAAAATCGCGTGAACAACTTCCTGGACCACTCGAACCTGGGCGAATCGAATATGTATTTCCCGATCGCGGTGGATGGCGCGCTGGTCCGCTCGTGGGAGATGACGCTGCACTCGCCCGAATTATGGCAGCGCGGGCAGTTTTACGTAACCTATTCCAACCAAATTGCTCAGCAGCGCGGAAACATCATCGGCGGTTTTACGTGCAGTGTCTCGACCGACCCGGCGTGCGACCTGGGGCCGCAGTACATTTCGCTCGACCACGACCAACGCGAGACGCTGAACACGGGGTTCACGGCGAACCTGCCGCTGAAGACCTGGTTTGCGAGCAATGTGTACTACGGGTCGGGGTTCTCGAACGGGCTCGCGTGCTCCAATCCATCGTCTTGCCCCAATGACAACAGTCCCTTCCTGGGCCCGTACCTGCCGGTGCACACCACGTTCGATTCCTCAATCGGCCACGCCATCGGCGAGCGCTGGAAGCTGTCGGTGACGGCGATCAACGCAACCAACCACCGCGTGCTGCTGGATAACTCAATCACGATTGGGGGCTTCCACTACAACGACCCGCGCGTGATTGCGGCGGAGGTGAAATACCGGTTTCATTTCTAACTCAGCGGAGTTAGCGG